>WNGO01000067.1_pt1 | contig 60505 bp, 53 predicted proteins | sample 5400511 | NCBI WGS metagenome assembly WNGO01 (sample SAMN13153380, study PRJNA577476) | soil metagenome | isolation source: 20 cm soil or saprolite under Garry oak tree replicate 2 | place: USA:California | collected 2016-06-15 | reverse complement strand
AACGAAGGCGCAGGCTTCTGGCCACTGATCAGCATGGGCGCGATTCTCGGCGGCACGATGCGTTCGCCGTTCACAAGCATTGTTTTCGCGTTTGAGCTGACGCACGACGCCAACGTGTTCTTGCCGCTACTCGTAGGAAGCGTGATCGCGCACGCGTTTACGGTGCTGACGCTCAAGAGGTCGATCTTGACGGAAAAGGTCGCCAGGCGCGGCTATCATCTGAGCCGGGAATATGCGGTCGATCCTCTCGAAATCTTGTTCGTGCGCGAAGTCATGCGCACGAATATCGTGGTGCCGCCGGCGGCGCGAGCGCTCGGAGAATTCCAGCACTCGCTCCATGCCAGCCGCCACCAGAGCCAGCGGTTGCTCCCGGTCGTAAACGCAGACGGGCGGTTTATTGGCGTGCTGACGCGCGGTGACATTCTTCAACGCATCGAGCAGGAGGGCGAAGCCGCCCAGCAGCGGACACTCGGCGAACTAGTGCGCCAGGAGGCCGTCGAAGCATTCCCGGATGAACCGTTGCGCGCGGTGGTATATCGTATGGCGGAGAAAGGGATTACCCGAATGCCGGTGGTGGAACCCTCGTCTCGAAAATTCCTTGGGCTTATTTCCTTGACGGATTTGTTGAAAGCGCGTGCAAGGCACCTCGAAGAAGAGCGCCGCCGCGAACAAGTTTTAAGTCTAAGATTTTTCCTGCCCGGCGACGTGAAAGATGAGGCGCAAACGCCTGCGGCGCCGTAAGTGGCCCTCGAATCCACCGAGAAATTCCAAATCGAACAGGAACCAGCTAATGACGAGCGCCGGTGAGCTAGCCGGAAAAACAAGGAGGGACGCATCGTCGCAGTGGTGGAATGCATTCTTGCGCGAACGCGAGGAGCAGGTTTTTCTGCTTCTGACGCTGGTCATCGGCGCCCTAGTTGGCATGATAGTTGTCGCGTTCATTCTCTTGACGGAGCGATTCGGCGCCAGGCTCTATCCTGCCGGCGGATCGCCATGGCGAAGACTGCTCGTTCCGGTAACCGGTTCGGCCATCATGGGCTATTTGCTTTATCGCTTTTTTCCCGATGCCCGGGGGAGCGGGGTTCCACAAACGAAAGCCGCCTTGTACGCGCGAGGCGGGCGCATCTCGCTTAGCACGGTCATTGGAAAATTCTTCTGCACTTCCGCCACGCTCGCCAGCGGGATTCCGCTTGGCCGTGAAGGCCCGGCAGTGCAAGTGGGCGCGGGGATTACCTCCGTGGTGGGCCGCAAACTGGGACTGCGCCCAGAGAAAGTGAAAGCATTGATACCCGTGGGAGCGGCAGCGGCGATTGCCGCCGCGTTCAACACGCCTCTTGCCGCCGTCTTGTTCGCGCTGGAAGAAGTTGTCGGCGATATGCACGCGCCGGTGCTAGGATCGGTGGTACTGGCCTCAGCGACGTCCTGGGCGATGTTGCGATTGTTACTGGGAAACAATCCGTTGTTTCAGGTGCCGCAGTATCAATTGGTGCACCCGGGGGAATTCGGAATCTACGCGGCACTCGGAGTTGCCGGCGGCTTCGTCTCGGTGGCGTTTACAAAACTCCTCTTGTGGATGCGAGCGCGCTTTCTGCGTTTCCCCAAAAAAACCGTGTGGTTCCAACCCGTGGCCGGTGGGCTCACTGTTGGGATAATGGGCTGGTTCGTGCCGCAACTGCTGGGCGTCGGGTACAAGCATGTCGGCGAAGTCCTGAACGGAAGGATGGCGCTGCGTTTGATGATCATCCTGCTTGTGTTGAAACTCATTGCCGTGGCGACCAGCTACGCCGCGGGCAACGCGGGCGGAATCTTCGGGCCGAGTCTGTTTCTCGGCGCTATGCTTGGCGGCATCGTGGGAAACGTGGCTCACGGTCTTTTTCCAAATTATTCCGGAACGCCGGGAGCTTACGCACTTGTGGGGATGGGCACGGCGTTCGCCGGAATCGTTCGCGCGCCCATGACTTCGGTCGTGATGATCTTTGAACTCACGCGGGACTACGCCGTCATCGTGCCGCTCATGATTTCCAATCTGGTGAGTTCCTACATTTCCTCAAAATTCCAGAAGCAGCCCATCTACGAAGTGCTGGCACAGCAGGATGGCATCCACCTGCCGAGGGCGGAGACGCGGCAGCTGGAAGGGCAGCGCCAGGTGGCACAGGCGATGCGCCAGGCCACGGAAGAATTCAGCGCGGAGATGACCGTTCAGGAAGCCCTGGAGAAACTGCACTCCAGCGAATTTCAGTCCTGGCCGGTCTGCGACGAGCGAGGAGTGATTGGCGTCATTCGCTTGCAAGACCTGAAGCGTGGTAACAACGACGGTCTTGGAAGCAGGCGGCTGAGTGAGATCCTCGACGCAGGCGAATTTCCGCACGTGCATACCGACCACTTTCTCCATATGGCCCTGGACCGCATGGGCGCGAGTCAGTTGGACGTCTTGCCGGTCGTAAGCCGCGCCAACGTGCACCATCTGGAAGGCGTTGTGACCTTGCAGGATGTTCTGACGCTTTATGGTGTGGGACCAAAAGAATGCCGATAGTTCATGGGTCTCATTCCAACGTACGCGGTTAAGAGTATCACTGGCTTCTGTTACCGGATTGATTCATGCAGCGCGCGGTGATTACCGCTCTTCTGCTGCCCCTGACCGAGATGGGGCCAAGTCTACACCATGCTCTTCAAGACGCAGAGCGCTTCGGTGTACGGAATTTTGACGCCTACCTCGTTGAAGTCGAGGTGGACGTAGGGCTCCGCACGCATGCAGGACTTCAACGTCGTGGGACTGCCTGATAACGCGGTCAAAGAGAGCCGCGAACGGATCAAAAGCGCGCTGAGAAACCGCGGATTTGAATTTCCTCACGGGCAAGGGGTGACGATTAATCTGGCTCCGGCGGTTGTACGCAAGGAAGGCTCGGGATTCGATCTGCCCATGGCGCTGGGATTGCTAGGCTGCCAGGGATAGTTCTTCGGCAAACAATTGGACAAGATGATGTTTCTGGGCGAGCTGTCGCTGGACGGCAGCGTGCGCTCGGCGCGCTTTCGGCGGCGCTGGCGGCGCGGGAGTTCGGATTGAAGTCGCTCGCTGCTCCGGAAGCGAATGCGAAAGAAGCTGCAGTGGTGGAAGGCGTGGAAGTCCAGGCATTGAAATCGTTGCCGCAAGCCGTGACCTGATGAATTCGCCCGAATCTTTCACTCCAGTAAAAAGTGCATGCGCAGCAGATGCTCTCCGAGGCCGCGCAGTACTCGGTGGACTTGCGCGATGTACACGGACAGCAGGCCGCCAAGCGCGCACTGGAAGTGGCCTGCGCCGGCGGGCATAACATTTTGTTTATCGGGCCGCCCGGAGCAGGGAAGACCGTGCTGGCGAAGCGCATCCCGACGATCCTGCTGCCGATGTCGCTCGAGGAGGCTATCGAGACGACGCGCATTCGCAGCGTAGCAGGCGTGCTGGAGGACAGCCGCGTCTTGGTGGGCACGTGGCCCTATCGCTCTCCGCACCACACCATCGGCGATCAAGCAATGCTAGGTGATCTAACAGAGGAGGAAGAGACAGGCAGGAATGCCTGTCCTACTTGAGGCTGCGGTTGCCTCCCTGCCGCGTACAGCATCTAACATGTATGAGGGATAGTCGGCTTGCTCCATTGACTCCGTTTCCTTGGCTATGTTACCCATAAAGCGTTCACATTAGGGGCTTCCGGGGCAGCCGCAACGCAAAAGATGGCGCTCACCACCAAGCACCTTGAAATGACGCTGGAGACGCAAGTCGAGAGCGTCAATCTGGCGGAGGAGATGTGTCTCCGCGTAGCGGAAGCAGCGGGATTTGGTGAGGACGACTGCTACCGTATTGGGATGAGTGTGCGCGAAGGCGTGATCAACGCCTTTCACTATGGGAACCAGGAGCGCCCCGAGAAGAAGATCCACCTTGCCGTCGACCTCACCGCCGACAAGATGATTATCCACGTGCTGGATGAAGGAATCGGTTTTAAACTCTCGGATGTGCCGGATCCCCTCGCGGAAGAGAATCTGCTTAGCACCTCCGGTCGCGGAATCTTCCTGATGCGTGCTTTTATGGACGAGTTCGATGTGGTTCCCGGCAAGACGGGTGGCGCGGAAATCGTAATGTCAAAGAAGCTGCCTGCCCCGGGGAGTGCTTCCCCGAATGGCCGCGGCGGGCAAAACGCCACGCCCCAACAGGAAGCGTAAGGAAGCCGATGTCATTACATGCGACGCACCGCGATGCCGGGCAAGTCACCGTTGTGGATCTGAGCGGCCGGATCACGCTTGGAGACGGCAGTGCTTTGTTGCGAAAGACCATCCGCGGGCTGCTGGAGGATCAAAGGAGAAAGATTCTTCTGAATCTCGCTGATGTGGATTACATCGACAGCTCGGGAATCGGCGAATTGGTTAGCGGCTTCACGGCGGTAAAGAATCAGAGCGGAGACCTGAAGTTGTTGCACCTGACCAAGAAAGTCAAAGATCTTCTTCAGATCACTAAGCTCTACACCGTATTTGATGTGTTTACGGACGAGGGCGCCGCGCTGCGAAGTTTCAGCTGATACCACCTGATCGGGCCCCTTCTCAAGCGCGATATTGGAATTTCCTAAGACTCGCCGGATTCGCCGGACTGCGGCACAATCATCTCGATGATGCTCCTCGCCGATACCCTTTGGATTGTGGACCAGGCGAAAACACTGGGATTCGACCTTTGCGGCGTAGTACGCACGGAAAAGTTCCCCGAACTCGAGCAAATGCCCGAGTGGCTCGCCCGAGGTTACGCCGGGGAGATGAAGTATCTCGCTGATCCACGCCGAAGCGATCCCCAAAAGGCAATGCCGGGAATCCAACGCGCCATCGTCGGCCTGCTCAATTACAATACGGCGCGGCCGCTTTCCACCGATCCTGCTTTGCCAATCGATTACAGCACGCCAAGGGGGTGGATTTCCCGGTATGCCTGGGGTGGCGACTATCACGACGTATTGCGGGAGAGACTGGATGCGCTGGTGGAATCCTTGCGCGAACGCTTTACGGAGCCATTCGAGGCGCGCGCTTACGTCGATACGGGACCGGTCCAGGAGCGAGTGCTCGCGAAATATGCCGGTTTAGGGTGGCTCGGAAAAAACACTCTGCTACTCAACCAAATGCTCGGCTCCTTCTTTTTCCTTGGTGTCATTCTCACCACTCTCGATCTCGAACCGACGATCGGTGAGAATGAGTTGCCTTCGCCGGATATGTGCGGAAGCTGCCGGCGTTGCCTCGATGCCTGCCCGACACAAGCTTTTGTCGAACCCTACGTCATGGATGCGCGAAAGTGCATTTCCTACCTGACCATCGAACTAAGGGGCTCCATCCCTGAAGAATTCCGCGAGCCGATCGGCAATCATGTGTTTGGCTGCGATATTTGCCAGGATGTTTGCCCGTGGAACCGGCGCGCACCGATAGTTAGCATTGCACAGTTCCAGCCGAGAGTTTTTCCCCCGCCCGAAGAAAATCGCACCGGCACGTCGTCGCTGCCGCAAGACGAATCGCTCTACCTTCCAAGATTGGAGTGGCTCCTCGAGCTGAGCGAAGCCGAGTTTCGCGAACTCTTTCGCGGAAGCGCCGTCAAACGTGCCAAATGGCGCGGCCTTCTACGCAACGCGTGCATCGCGCTTGGGAATTCCGGTCTGCGGCCGGGCATGACGGATCACGGCCGTATGCGATCTCTGGTAGAGCGGCTGGCAATCTCCGAGGATCAGGTCCTCGCGGAATCTGCCCGATGGGCGCTTTCGCGCATCCAATAGGAGCGCAAGGGAAAAGTTGCGAGAGCGACTGGTAGCGGTATAATCCCACGCGCAGGTCGATTCGCCCTCCGCACTGCTGAGGTTCCCGTGAATCGTCGAAATTTTTTGTTGAATACAGGTATCGTCGGCGCTGGATTGCTTGGGGCAGGAAGTGCTGCACCTGGTCTTTTGCGCGCCGGTACCACGACCAATTCGGATTCAAATCTCACTCTGGAGGATAAACCCATGGCCTTTACCGTGCCCCCGTTGCCTTACTCGTTTGACGCGCTCGAACCTTACATCGATGCCAAGACGATGGAGATTCACCATGACAAACATCATGGCGCTTACGTGACCAACCTCAACAAGGCCCTGGAGGGTCAGGCCAGTTTGCAGGCAAAGTCCATCGATGATCTTCTCAAAGGCCTCGACTCGATCCCGGAGAATATTCGCAACGCCGTCCGCAACAACGGCGGCGGCCACTGGAACCACTCGCTCTTCTGGACGCTGATGAAGAAGGGCGGTGGGGGAGAGCCCAAGGGGAATCTTGCGGCTGCGATCAATTCGGCGTTTGGTTCCTTTGCCGGATTTCAGGAGAAATTTGCAGCAGCCGGTCTAGGCCGCTTTGGTTCCGGATGGGCATGGCTGGTTTTACGTGATGGGAAACTGGCTATCGACTCGACGCCGAATCAGGACACTGCTTACCTGCTTTCGGGCGGCGGAAAAGCCGTTCTTGGGCTGGACGTTTGGGAACACGCCTACTACCTGAAGTATCAAAACCTGCGCGGGGATTACATCAAGGCCTGGTGGAACGTCGTTAATTGGGACAAAGCCGCCGAACTCTTCGACGCCGCGAAGAAATAATCTTAAGGACCTTCTAAAAATAAAAAGGCCCCCGATTTGATCGGGGGCCTTTTTACATGCCTTGAAGAATTGGAATATAAACCGAATTATGCCATCAATTGCCGCTTGGCCAGCGAAACAACCGATACCGATTGCCGAGCCGAGGGATAATTTCGCGACACTGGCGCAAGAGCGCGTGCCTCTCGCGTCGCCATCGCCATCCCCATCGACATAGCGCCGGCAGTTTGCCGCGAAGCTTCGCGAACCAACTCCATACGGCCGCGCACACGGAACTTCGCGAGCAGCGAGGAGACGTGGAATTTTACGGTGCGCTCGGAGAGATTCAGGTTGGCGGCGATTTCCTTGTTGGCGAGACTCTTCATCAGGCCGGAGAGAACTTCTTCCTCCCGCCGCGTCATTTTCACCTGGCTGCATACCGATTTCCCGGCTTCCAGGAGCTTGTCTGCCTTTTCTTTGAGGCCTTCCAGGAGCTGGTCTTCGGCCTGAATCATGACCACGTAATCGTCCGTGGACTGGCCCCTTACCATGCAGTGCATGGCCAGCAGACCGGCAGCCTGATCCACTGGGAACCGGCCGTCTGGTCCGGCTTCGACATGAAAGTGGGCGACTCCTGTGCCTTTTTCGTAGAAAAAGTAGACATCTCGGGGGAAATGCGGGCGGGAATTTGACACTTGCAAGTGTTCACTTCTGCGGATCACCTTCACGTGCACCCCCTCAGAATGCAGCCTCGTGACGGAACCGAAGCTTATTAAGTTTTGTTTTTCTTCGCCCTTTTACGGGGCGTCACTCCCCAGATGGGGTAGACAGCCAAGCAAGAAGCCAAAAAAGAAAGCACAAGGGCCTCTTAACTCTCGCGTATCGGAAATGACCAGACGTGGGCAGGGACTCCCCGAAAGTTCGCCTGCGTCAATTATACCGAAGCTTCATTGTCTGCAAATATTCTTCCGAATGGAAGAATTATGCAACTTATTTAATTTCAGGGACTTGCGCGAGGGTTTGGGCAATTGTGGGCCCATTTAACGGTAGGAATTGCACGATAGGCGAATTTTTTCCCTCCCTGAATGAGGGAAAAGCCACCCGACAGAACGATGCTAAAACACGGGCTCATTCTATCGACGGCCTCAATTCTGGATGATTCGCGTTTGTTGCGGACCGATCAATTCGTATGTCACGCCCCGCCAGCGAACCTTGCGCGTGATGAGAGAGTTCACAGAATTCAGGAGGTACAGGAACGGGACGAAAATTGTTAATAGAATGTAGATCCAAGCTTGCCCCATGATTTGTGAACGCGCGGCCGGGAGGGCTTCCGTTACCCCGACGAGCCGGATAGCGCTGCGGATCGAAGAAAGCACAACGGGAAGAAAAGTCAGCGTAGCGATCTGGAATGCGGGCCGCTGTTCGAAAGTGATGCTAAGGAACAGAATGACGCCGAATAAAAGCGTCATGCAGTAGAGAAGATGCGTCGCGGCAGCCGGTCCCCAAATGTTTCCCGCGTACACGCGCGTGATTAGGACTTGGCGGTTCGTGAATTCCAGTAACCCCTGAGAATCGGTCTCGGCGTAAGAAAGCGTCAAGCATTCAGGTATGAAAACAACCGGGCGGTTCAAACGCTCCAGCGCACGGGTTAAGGAATAATCATCGCTAACCGAGTTTCTCCACACGTCCATGACACCCGATTGCTCGAAGGTGCTCCGGCGAATGGCCGTGCCCCCTCCCCAGCAAAAATTTCTTCCCTTCTCGCTGAGCATGGTGACCAGCGGCGCATTCCACGCGGCGAGCAGCGCGCTCGGCAGATTGCTGCGAATCGGAAGCAGCCAACGCATGGTGGTTGTCGCTCCGATTCTCACGTCCCCCAGTGGCGACACGAGATGGTGCAGCCAGCGTCTCCCCGGACAGCCGTCGGAATCCGTGAAGACGAGGACTTCAAATTCCGGTGGCAGTTGTTCCACGGCCACCCGCAGATTGTTCACCTTCTCGCCGGAGTTGGCCGGATTTCCCGCGATGATCACGTTGGCTTTTACCCTGGAGTTTTTGGCTACACGTTCGACGATGCTGCGCGCTGGATCCGAGGCTGAAGCGAGAATGAAAAAAATTTCGTAATTCTGGCGCTCAAATTCCGCGAGCGACAGCAGATTACGCTCAAGGCCAGGCTCCATGCCTTTGCAGGGACAAAGCACGGCCACCCGCGGCGTGTAGAATCCCGGATCCGAGTGCAGGCGCCGCCGCACGTAGCCAAGCCACTGCAGAGCCTGCCAGATGAGATACACTCCAAGGAGGATCTGCAAAAACGCCAGGAAATAAAATAATGTTTCCACGTTGTCTGAGGATAGCAGAGGAACATTGCTCGCAGTGCGTCCTTTGAACGGTTAGAATCGCACCGGTAAACGCCCCTTACCAAGGAGAACAAAATGCCACTAGTGGATGCGAGTATGGTGACCTCAGCGGTCGAGCTGCCCGGGTACCGGATCGTCAGGAATTTGGGGATTGTGCGCGGAATCGTCGTGCGCTCGCGCAGCCTGATCGGGAATCTCGGCGCCGCGCTTCAGACCATTGTGGGCGGGAACATTACTATTCTTACGAATCTCTGCGAGAAGACGCGCGAAGATGCCTTTGAACTTCTGTTGCAGCACGCCGGCGAGCACGGAGCCAACGCAATCGTCGGCATGCGCTATGACGCCACGGAAGTGATGCAAGGCGTCACCGAAGTGCTCGCCTATGGCACGGCCGTCCAGGTAGAGCGCATTTCCTAGCTGTTCTGGATGCATTCGCGGCCGGCGATAGACCAATGGTAGAATCCCTGCCTCCCATGTTCTGCTCGAAGTGCGGAGCAAAGATTTCCGCCGCCGGAAGGTTCTGCTCCTCGTGTGGAAAAGCGGTCGATACGGATTCGGGCGCTACTTTGATCGGTGATGAGGCGAGCCTTGAGGGAGCGACGATTGGCCCCTCGTCTCCTGCTTCGCGAAAAACTCCGCCACCACATTTATCCCCGCGAACTCCGCGCATATCTTCCGGCAGCAATCCCACGTCGAGTTCGGATCCCATCGGGGGCGGCCGCTTTGCACCCGGCCAAATCATCGCGCAGCGGTACCGCGTGGTGGCGCTGGCTGGCCGCGGCGGGATGGGTGAAGTTTACCGCGCCGAGGATTTGACGCTCGGCCAAGTTGTGGCGTTGAAGTTTCTACCTGAAGTGCTCACTCAGGATTCCGCCGCGCTAGCGAGATTTCACGCCGAAGTACGCACCGCCCGGCAGGTTTCTCATCCTAACGTCTGCCGCGTATTTGACATCGGTGATGCCGACGGAACTCTCTTCCTGACGATGGAGTATGTCGATGGAGAGGATCTCGCTTCGGTCGTCCGCCGAATCGGCAGGCTTTCGCAGGATAAAGCGACGGAGATCGCGCGGCAAATCTGCGCGGGTCTTGCGGCGGCTCACGAGCGCGGCGTGATTCACCGCGACTTGAAGCCTGCGAACGTCATGCTCGATGGAGCCGGCAAGATTCGCATCACCGATTTTGGACTTGCCGGCATCGCCGCGACTATCAAAGGCGCTGAAGTCCGCGCCGGAACGCCGGCCTACATGGCCCCGGAGCAGCTTGCCGGACGCGATGTCAGCGCCAGGAGCGATATTTATTCGCTCGGCCTGATCCTCTACGAAATCCTGACCGGTAAGCGCGCTTTCGAGGCTTCCACGCTCCCGGAGTTGATTAAGCTCCGCGAACAGGGCACGATCACCAATCCTTCGACGCTGGTCCGCGACCTCGATCCTTTGATCGAACGCCTCATCCTTCGTTGCCTCGAACGTGAACCGGAAAAGCGTCCTTCGTCGGCACTTCAGGTAGCCGCTGCCCTTCCCGGCGGTGATCCCCTCGCCGCCGCGCTCGCCGCTGGAGAAACTCCATCGCCGGAGATGGTTGCGGCTTCCGGCGAGACGGAAGGCCTGAGGCCACGCCTTGCCGTTTCTTTATTTGCCCTGACAGTTGTTGGCTTGATTGCATTGCTTTTCGTCTCGGATCGCGACAAGCTACACAACCGCACGCCACTGGAAAATTCCCCCGAAGTTCTAGCCGCTCGGGGGCGCGAAATTATTCAGCAGTTGGGTTATACCGATCCTCCGGCAGACGAAGCCTACTCTTTCCAGGTGCAATTCGGATACCTCGATTATCTTCGGGATCATGACAAGACGCAGAACCGATGGGCTCCGCTCAAGAACGAACGCCCTGCTTCAATTGCTTTCTGGTATCGGCAAAGTCCGCGCGAGATGAGTCCGGAACGATTCTATTCGTCGGACGGCGCAGGCGTGATCACCAGAACAGATCCAAGGTTTGACATAACCGGAATGGTGCTGGTCATCCTCGACACGCGCGGACGCCTGTTGCACCTGGAGGTGATTCCACCGCAAAAAGATTCTCCCTTGGAATCCGTGCCCTCACCCAATTGGCCCGCCCTTTTCGCGGTCGCCGGTCTGGACGCCTCGGCCTATCACCGTGTTGAGCCCGAGTGGATGCCACTGGCATGGAGCGATTCACGGGCCGCATGGCTGGGTGCTGTCGCCGAGCGCCCGGATACTGCCGAACGCATCGAAGCAGCCGCTTATCGGGGCAAGCCTATCTATTTCGATGTCATCTATCCCTGGTCCAAGCCGGAGCGCTCCGCGCCTTCTACTCCCACGCCGCGCGAGAGAATTGCCAACATCGTTGGGGTGACTTTATTCTTCGCGCTGGCACTCTGCGGAGTCTTCGTGACCCGCCGCAATTTCCGCCTGAACCGCGCTGACACACGCGGGGCGACGCGGCTCGGAACCTTCGTTTTGTTGGCATATCTTGCGATGTGGCTGCTCCGGGCCCACCACCTCGCTTCCATCGAGGAGTTCTTTCAATTCTTAGTTGCGCTGAGCTGGGGGCTTCTGGCGACCGCGCTGGTCACCGTGATGTACCTGGCTCTGGAGCCCTTCGTACGGCGGAGGGAACCTCATACTTTGATCTCCTGGAGCCGGCTGTTGGCTGGTCAACTCCGCGACCCGCTCGTCGGCAGGGATTTCCTCATCGGGACCTTGTACGGCGTCTGGCTTACGCTTTACGAAGAGGCCGACGGTTTTATTCTCCCGCTGTTCGGCAAGCTGCCGACTTACCCGGGAACACTCAGCCCGGATTCGCTTCTCGGGATTCATCATGCTATGGGGGATGTTCTCGTGTACGTCCTCATTTTTGTTCTATATAGCCTGATGACTTTCTTTTTTCTCTTTCTGTTGCGATTGGCGGTGAAAAGAGACTGGATTGCGGCGATTGTGGTTGTGATGGTCGCCGCCAGTACGAATACGGGCGGAGATTATCCGGTCGTAACCTTTGTGTTGGCCGCACTCCTCTGGCTGTCGATTGTACTGATCCTCAGGCGCTGTGGGTTGCTCCCGCTGGTCGTTGGCCTCGTCGTTCAAAATGTTCTTCAAGTATTTCCCCTGACGTCGCACCTCTCGAGGTGGTATGCGCCGGTCGGCCTGGCCGGCATCTTTGTGATTGCCGCCGTTGGCGTTTACGGTTTTTACGCCAGCCTGGGTGGCAAGCCGCTCTGCTCAGCGGCCTCGCTCGACAACTAGAGCCATCCGAAGAATTCCTTGCTCAACTTGTGTGGGAACTCCTTGTCTTCGTCTCCGCATCGGGCAATGCCGTGAGTTGTGCCGCCAGTTCCTCGATTCCCGTGAGTGCGCGGCTTGCCGCCAGTCGCGCGTTTTCCATGAAGGAAGAATCCAGCAGAAAGGCGCAACGGTCGACGAAGGGATGGTCCGCCGCTTCAAAGGGTTTTCGCGTGCGCTTCGCCGCCGCACGCGCCAGCAATTCTTGATAGATCTGCAGGTCGCGCTGAAAATCGAGCGCATCGCCCGCGGTCCACCCCTGCTGCCTTGCCAGTGACGCCAGAAACTTCCTACGGAACAATGTCGCATCGCGTCGCAGCATCTGGCGCGGTTTGGCTTTGCCCACCGGCCGCGGTTCGTCGCAAACGATTGCCAGGGCCCGCACGGTCAAAGCCAGCAACGCCTCCCGCTGCAGTAGCGTCAGAAGGTCGCGGTAAAGCGATGCGTGAACCTGCAGCGCGTGCCGGCCGTTCTCAACGACGTAAGAGTCCACAAACCGCGGCACCACGCGCTCCCGCAGCAGCGCTTCTGTAATGCGCTTGGCGAGTTCCGCCGGGGCCTCCATTGCACTTGACTTTTCGTTTGACATCTTTGAGAGACATGTTAGCAGGACTTTGTTTCTGGGCCGCTAGCATCGCCGAAAATTAAAATGCCCCGATCAGATCGGGGCATTCCATACCTTTTTGTTTGTGGCGGCGTCCGCCGCGGCGGGCGCGCCATTCGCTTACGACTCAACCTGTCTCAATGAATCGCCCTTGGTCCTTCCGGGCCAAGGCGTTTCTGCTTTGGTTCCGGTTGCGGGACGATCGGCGGAGTCACCGCCTCTTTCTGGAGCGCGTGCTCCAGGACTTCGTCCAGCGTATGCACGTAGGTAATTTTAATGTCGCCGAGAATCTCTGGAGTGAGATCCGCCACGACATTCGGCTCGTTGTCCGCAGGCAGCAGAACTTCCTTGATGCCTGCCCGCTTCGCTCCGAGCACTTTTTCCTTTACGCCGCCGATCGGCAAAACCACGCCCGAGAGCGTCATTTCGCCAGTCATTGCCAGCCGGTCCTTCACCGGACGCCCGCTGAGCAAGCTCACCAGCGCGGTCACCATGGCTGCTCCAGCGGACGGTCCGTCCTTCGGCACCGCGCCCGAGGGCACGTGGATATGGATGTCCTGCTTGCGGAAGAAGTCTGGATCGATCCCGTAGCGTTCGCCGTTCGCGCGTGTCCAGGTCAGCGCCGCGGTCATCGATTCCTGCATGACTTCGCCGAGATGCCCGGTCATGGTGAATTGCTTGCCGCCACGCATGCGCGTTGCTTCGATGAAGATGATGTCGCCGCCCACCGGCGTCCAGACCAGTCCGACGGCAACGCCGGGCCTCTTGACGCGTTCCTCGACTTCCTTTTCCGTGCGGAATTTCGGCACGCCCAGGAATTCGCGGACCACTTCCGGTGTGACGACCATCTTCTCCATCTTGCCTTCGGCCATGCGCCGCGCCTGTTTGCGCGTAGTCGTCGCGATCTCGCGCTCCAGGTTGCGCACGCCCGCTTCTCGCGTGAAGCTGTGGATGATCTCCTGCAAGCCTTCGTTCGTGAACTCGATTTGCTCGCCCACTGTCAGACCGTGCTCCTTGGCCTGCTTAGGGATCAGGTATTTATGCGCGATGTGCAGCTTCTCTTCGCCTGTGTACCCGGGCAATTCGATAATCTCCATGCGGTCCCGCAACGGTTCCGGGATGGGATCCATCCAGTTTGCCGTGGCGATGAACAGCACTTTCGAGAGATCGAAAGCCACATCCAGATAGTGATCGCGGAACGCGTTGTTCTGCTCCGGGTCGAGCACTTCCATCAGCGCCGATGACGGATCGCCGCGGAAATCGCGCCCGAGCTTGTCGACTTCGTCCAACATCATCACCGGATCGTTCGTTTCCCCGCGCTTCAGTCCCTGAATGATTTGTCCCGGCAACGCACCGATATACGTGCGACGGTGGCCGCGGATTTCGGCTTCATCGTGCATACCGCCAAGAGCGATGCGCACGAACTTGCGTCCCAGCGAACGCGCGATCGACTTGCCCAGTGAGGTTTTGCCCACGCCTGGAGGTCCAACGAAGCAAAGAATCGGCCCCTTCATTCCCGGCTGAAGCTTCTTCACCGCCAGGTAATCGAGGATGCGCTCTTTCACCTTCTGCAAATCGTAGTGGTCTTCATCGAGAATCTCGTGAGCCTTCACGATGTCGATTTCCGAGCTGCCCGAGGACTTGCTCCACGGCAGCGAAGTCATCCATTCCAGATAGGTCCGCGAGACCATGTACTCGGCGGACGCGGGCGTCATTTTGGACAGCCGCTTCAGCTCTCGTTCGCACTCTTTCTTTGCTTCCGCGGGCATCGCTGCCTCTTCCACTTTTTTGCGGAGCTCGTCGATCTCCTGCATCGTATCGTCGGATTCGCCGAGTTCCTTTTGAATCGCCTTCATCTGCTCGCGCAGCAGGTACTCGCGTTGGTTCTGGCTCACCTGTTCCTGCACTTGCTCGTGGATTTTCGAGCGCAGCTCCAGAACCTCGAGTTCCTTCGACAGTTCGCGGATCAGAGTTTCCAGCCGCTTGCGCACGCTGGCGGTCTCGATTAATTCCTGGCGCAACAGCGTCGAAAGTGACGGCAAAGTTCCGGCGATGAAATCCGTCAGGCGGCCCGGATGATCGATGTTCATTGCCGCGGTTTGCAGATCGTCGGAAAGCTGCGGCGAGTGGCTTACAACATCGCGGAAAAGCTCCTGCGCGTTTCGCTGCAGCGCTTCCAGTTCCGTGTCAGCTTCGCCTATGATGTCCGGCTCCGGCTGCACGCGGGCCTGCAGAAACGGACGCAAGCCGATCAGCTCCAGCACTTGAATGCGCTGCAAGCCTTCCAAAAAGATGACCACGTTGCCGTTCGGCATTTTTACGGTCTTGTGTACCTTAGCCAGTGTTCCAACTTTGTGCAGGTCAGCGGCGGCGGGGTCCTCGATTCGCGGATCCAGCTGCGCAACCACTCCCAAAAGCTTTTCGTCGCCTGGCAAACTATTGACTAACGCCAAAGAACTCTCCCGTCCCACGGTCAGCGGCAGGACAGCGCCCGGGAACAAGACGGTGTCTCGAACCGGCAGGATGGGAAGAACGTCTGGCACATTATATTTTTTCTCAGCCATGATTTCCCCTAGTTACCGACAGGGGCTCGCGTGGAGCCCGTCGATACAACTTTAGATGCAATCATCCCCCAAAGGGTGCACAGAATTATAAAAGTTACTAGCACAAAATCTTAGTAGTCAACACTCATATTTTTGAGAATCTCACGTTCCTTGCAGTAATCCGTATAAGTCTAATTTGTTCAATATGTTACAGTAAATGCACCTTATGGAGCTCACCCAGACTGTTAGCCTCTCCTCGCTAGCTTGGCCGCCTTCCCTTCTTTCGCACTGAATTTGTCCAAAACATACTTCTCTGCTTCATCGCGGGTCGTGATTTGGCCCTCCAGTTGGGCGTCTTCCAGCGCCTGGAGAATCTTAGAGAATAGGGGCCCGGGTTGAAACCCCATAGCTTGGAGGTCATCTCCGGTCAGCAAGCGCTCGGGACGGACCTGCTCGGGAGGGGTCACTTCCAGGAACCGCTGGACGAATGCATAGGAATCGAGCTGGCGGTGGCTGGAAAGGCAATCGAGCCGATGCAGCGCCAGGTGCTCCTCAAAGCGCGGGAGTCGCACAAATTTCTTCAGCGTTGAAGCGCGCATCTCCTCGACCGCTCCAAACTTCATATGATTGCCCACCAGCGCAAGGATCTGCTCGGTGTCCTCGTTCGAGAAGCGCAATAGTTTGCAGATGGCCTCCGCCATTCGCACGCCGACTTCCACGTGATTGTTGAAACGAATGCGATCTCCAGTCTCCGCCGCGGACTGGAACGTTGGCGGTTTTCCAACGTCGTGGAGAAGTACGCCCCAGGCCAGTGTCGGGGAAGCGTCCTTGGGCAGCCCTTCGAGCATCATGCGCGTGTGAATCCACACGTCGCCTTCGGGGTGATACTGCGGTGGCTGCTCGACACCCTTCATCGCCCCGATTTCCGGAAGGACTTGTTGCAGTAGCCAGGTTTCATCCAGCAGTTCGAATGCCTGCCGAGCCGCACCTTCGGTAAGCATTTTTGTAAGCTCGTCGCGGAGGCGCTCGGGAGAAACCTGGTGGATTTCGGCGACGTGGCGCCGTATCGCCCGAAACGTTTCGGCCTCGATTTCGAATCCAAAGCGTGCGGCGAATCGCACTGCGCGCATCATGCGAAGTTTGTCTTCCGTGAAGCGCCGGTCCGGCTCGCCGATGGCCCGAATGGTTTTCGCCTTGAGGTCGGCCTGTCCGCCGACGTAGTCGAGCACTTCGCCGGTGTCGTGGCGCATCAGCAAGCCGTTGATGCTAAAGTCGCGGCGGTGCACGTCCTCTTGCGGCGTCTTTGAATAAACCACGCTGTCCGGGTGTCGGCCGTCGCTGTAGCCCACATCCGAGCGGAACGTGGCCACTTCGACTTTTAGTCCATCACGCGGAATCAGGATCACGCCGAACTGCGCGCCAACGGCAACGCTTTCAGGAAACAGCTTTACTACTTGCTCTGGCCTGGCATCGGTTGTTACGTCGTAGTCGGCAGGCGCGCGGCTCAGCAGCAGATCGCGCACACATCCGCCTACAAGCAGCGCCTGGTAACCGTTGCGGCGGAGCGTGCCGCAAATCGAATTGGCCATTTCGCGAGGTGTCACGCACTGATTATGCGACAGACGGGGCCGCGAAGGAAAAGCCAGGCGTTCGAGAGTTCCGCTGGAGCTACCGGCTGCGAAAGACGAGGCAGGTAATGTCATCCGACTGGCGCGTGGCGCCGACAAACTCATCCACGCGCTTCATCAGGAATTGCAGGGTCTGCGAGGCGTCCCAATCGGGGAGGCTGCGAATCACGCTGAGCCAGCGCTCGTTTCCGAATTCCTCGCCCGATTCATTGAATGCTTCGACCACGCCATCGGTAAAGAAAATCAGGGCGTCACCGGGTTTGAGCTCCAAGGACGCGGTCTCGTAATTGGCTGCGTTTCGGATGCCGAGCGGAAGGCCGCCCGTTTCCAGCGTTTCGACTGCTCCACTAGCGCGGCGGAGAATTGGCGCGTTGTGCCCAGCATTGACGTAAGTCAGTCTGCGCAAAGCCGGGTTGTATTCGGAAAGAACCGCCGTCGTGAAGCGCAAGCCATTCAGGCTGTGCGCGCAGGCATAGCGGTTCAGCCGCGCCACGAGATCCGCGAGCGGGGCGTTTTCACCTGCGATGGTCCGCAGGCTGGCCTGCAGCGTCGCCATGAGCAGCGCGGCAGGAACGCTTTTGCCGGCGACATCGGCGATCACCACCATCAGTTTCTCGCGATCCTCGGGATTGGGATAGAACGCGTCGTAATAATCGCCGGCTACGGAATTCTGCGGCCGCGTCGCAAAGGCGATGTTCGCGCCTGCGACTTCCGGCGGCTGCGAAGGCACCAGCCAGGTTTGAATCTCTCTCGCGATTTCCAAATCGCGCTTCATCGTGACCTTGTCGGCCAGTTCCAGGGAAAGCAGCAGCACAAAGAGCAACACGGCAATCACTTCGAAGTTCATCTGGGATTTGATTACAGACAGAGCCAGCATGACGAAAGCGATGAGCAGAAGGACGCGCCGGGCCGGGGACATTTTCAGAAGCAGCGCCCAGAAAAATTGCCTCGCTACGTGAAGCGGCCGGCGCCAGTGTGGAAGCTTGTGAATCTCTTCCCAGTCGACGTCGCGGTCATAAAAACCGTAGCTGGAGCGCGCGTCGGCGGCGAACTGCGACCAGAGGTCGTCAATCTGGCGGCCTTCGCTAACACGTTGCCAAAAGTGGCGCAGGCGATCCATTCCGTGGAGCCGGGGAGCTGGAGTCGTGACGCCGGGAGTGGGAGAGGCGCTCATGGGTGCTTGTTATCGGAAGATAAAGTATAGGACATTCGGCGGGGTATGCGCTGGAACTTGGCAGATTGACGGACCCTCACGAATCGTCGCGATCTTGACCTGATTCGTCGTGGCGTAGCGAGCCGCCAAATTGCACTTTGCCAAAACCAAAACGGTCGCGGAGACGATCCGCTGCGCTGGTGAGTTTTTCCAATTTCGCGCGGCGTTCGGCGTCAAGCAAATCGAGTTGTTCGTTGCCGTGAGTCAACCCGCTGAGGCTGACTCCGAGGAGCCTGACTTTTCGTTTCAAGTCGCGATGGATTCGAAAGAGTTCCTGAAACACGGCAAAAATATCGGAATCGAGCCGCGTCGGTTCTCCCAGAGTCTTGGAGCGCGTATGAGTGTCGAAACCGGCGTAGCGAATCGTCAGCGTGAGCGTGCGCGTGGCGAGACCGGCTTCGCGCAGGCGTTTGCAGGTTTTCTGCGAAAGATGGCTGAGCATCGCGGAAAGGGAGCCGTCATCGTCGGTGTCTTCGCCAAAGGTGTGATTGTGCGAGATTGATTTTGGCTCGGCGTCGATGACAAATTCGTAGGAATCACCGCCGCGCGACTTGCGATAAAGCGCTGTTCCCCACTGGCCGAAAATGCTTTCCAGTTTTTCCTGGGGCATGGCCGCAATCTGCTCGACAGTTTCAATGCCGAGGGCACGCAGCGCGCGCTCCGTGACTTCGCCGATGCCGGGAATTTTTCTCACCGGCAAGGTCGCGAGAAAACGCTGTTCGCTGCCGGCAGGAACCCAGACGAGGCCGCGCGGCTTGGCTTGGTCGGACGCGACCTTGGCAACGAGCCGCGTCGTGGCGAGTCCGCCGGAGCAGGGCAGCGAAGTAACGCGCGTGATTTGCCGCAGCAGATTGTCCGCTGCGGCGAGCGGCGGTCCGTGCAATCGCTCGGTGCCGGCGAGATCAAGATAGGCTTCGTCGATCGAAACCATTTCGACGACCGGAGAAAATTTTGCGAGGATTGTCGCGACGCGGTCGCTCCACTCGCCGTATTTTTCGTGATGGCCGTCCAGGAAAATGGCGTGCGGACAAAGCCGTCCCGCCGTGCGCAACGGCATCGCTGAATGAATCCCGTATTTTCGCGCTTCGTAGCTCGCTGCAGAGACAACGCCGCGCTGATCCGGCCGTCCGCCGACGACAACTGGCTTGCCGCGAAGTTCCGGGCGATCGAGCAATTCCACGGACACGAAAAACGCATCCATGTCCACGTGAAAAATCGATGCCGTCGCTTCCGCCGACCGCTCGTCGAGCGGCCCGTGCTTGGCTCGAAATCGCGCGAGGTCCGGCATACCGCCTAGCCTACTCTGGACGCTTGCAAGCCTCAACCTCTGCGGTTCAGTGTTCCTCTACTGGCGTTCGGCGGCGAGGACGCGGGGGATTCCTGCCAGATCGTTGGTTACTCCGACATTTGTCCAGGCGGTGGCCTCGAGAAGCGGCTGAACAGCGGGCAAACTATTGTGGCCGAGTTCGAGGACGAGGATACCGCTGGGCTTGAGATGTGCAGCGGCTTGGGTGATGAGATCGGCGTAAAGTTCGTAGCCTTCTTGGCCGCCGTAGAGAGCGACCTCTGGTTCGTGATCGCGGACTTCGCGCATCAGCGTGGTGGCTTCGCGCCGGCCGATGTACGGCGGGTTGCTGGCGATGAGATCGAAAAGAAGTGGCGAGTGACGAGTGGCGAGTGGCGAGTCCGATAAAGCGTCGAGAAGATTGCATTCGAGGAAATGGATGCGATCGGAAACGCCGTGGCGGTTGGCGTTGCGGCGGGCGACGGTTAACGCGGCGGAGGAAATGTCTGTCGCGAAAATCAAGGCTTGCGGCAATTCCTTTGCGAGAGCGACAGCGATGCAGCTGGAGCCGGTGCCAATATCGGCGATTTGCAAACCTTCGCCGGTGAGCATTTGTTTGCGGCCGGCGCGGAGTTCGCGTACGGCGAGACGATCTAGAGCGACTTCGATGACGTGTTCGGTCTCGGGGCGGGGAATCAGGACGTCGGGCGTTACTGCAAACTCGCGGCCCCAGAATTCCTGCTTGCTGGTGAGATGTTGCGTGGGTTCGCCGTTCGCGCGGCGTGAAATCAGCGCGAAGAAGCGCTCCGCTTGCGCGGTTGAGACCTGCTCTTCGGGATGCGCGTAGAGCCAGGTGCGGTCGCGGCCTAAAACATGAAGAAGCAATAACTCCGCCGTCAGCGTGTGCGAAGGAACAGCAGCGGCGCGCAGTTCAGCGAAGGCTTCGCGAAGGGCAGTGCGGACTACGACCGGCGCTGTTTGCGGCTTCATCCGAAGAGTCTCTCCTTCTGACGGCCGCATGCCTCGTGATAGCCATAGGCAACGCCGTTACCGGCGTACGCATAACTGCCAGCGGCAAATCCGCCGAAGGCGCGATAGCCGACAGCTCCGCCACCAGCCGCCTGCCAACCGATGGCCAGCCCTGCGAGCGCGAAAATACCGAGCGAGATACCGCCGATGGCCAGACCTCCCACGGCTACCCCTCCTACTGCTATTACACCGAACGCGATCCCACCAATGGCAATCACGCCGCGAGGACGGCCGCCCAATGCCACGATGGCTACGGGAGCGGCCCCAGAAGCGATGAGCGGAACACCGGCGACGCGTGCAGAAGATTCATAGGAACGGAATTCGTAAGAAGGCTTGGCACGACGCACGGCCATTGGCAAAAACACGATGAACAGCATCATTAAAAAGGTGTACAAAACCCAAAAGCGACGCGGGACAGGGCGAGTGTCGGCGGGGCCTGAGGACAAACGATCGCTAAAGTTCCTCATCCAACCTGAGCCAGGGGTGGAACCCGGACGAGTCAACATGGGATACCTCCTGGAATGATTATGCTCCCGCCAGCTGCTGTTCGAGGCGCTCGGCTTCGTAATGAGAAACGAGGGCGTCGACAAGCGGGGCAAGCTTACCGTCCATGACTTCGGTCAACTGATGGAGCGTCAAGCCGATACGGTGATCGGTGACGCGGTTCTGCGGGAAATTATAAGTGCGGATTTTTTCGGAGCGGTCGCCAGTCTTGATCTGGCCGCGGCGCTCGGCGGAAAGAGCGGCCTGGCGCTTCTCCTGTTCCTGTTCGTAGAGGCGGGCGCGAAGAACGCGCATGGCTTTGGCGCGATTCTTGATTTGCGATTTTTCGTCCTGCTGGGAAACGACGAGTCCGCTGGGAATGTGCGTGATGCGAACTGCGGAATAGGTGGTGTTGACGGACTGGCCGCCGGGGCCGGAGGAGCAAAAGGTGTCGATGCGTAAGTCTTTCGCTTCGATCTTGATGTCGATATCGTCGGCTTCGGGGAGAACGGCGACGGTGGCAGCGGAGGTATGAATGCGTCCCTGGGTTTCGGTTGCTGGAACACGCTGGACGCGGTGGACGCCGCTTTCGTATTTCAATTTTGAATAGACCTTGTTGCCCTGGATCGCGGCGACGACTTCCTTCAGGCCGCCAAGCGAAGAGGGGGAGCTTTCGAGAATTTCCACTTTCCAGCCCTGCGTTTCCGCGAAACGCGAATACATGCGGAAAAGTTCGGCGGCAAAGAGAGCAGCTTCGTCTCCTCCGGTACCAGCGCGGATTTCCACGATGACGCTTTTCTCGTCGTTGGGATCTTTCGGAAGGAGCAGAAGTTTCAGTTCGCGCTCGACCGCCTCCTTGCGTTCTTGAAGATGCTTTTCTTCATCGTGCGCCATCTGCTTCATCTCGGCATCTTCCGCTTCGATGAACATGTGGTGCGCGCCAGCAAGATCTTTTTCGATTTGCTTGTACTCACGGTGCTTTTCGACGATTTCCTCGAGTTCGGCGTGCTGCTTGGCGACTTTCTGATAGCGCGCGGAATCGGAAGCCACTTCGGAAGTCGAAAGCTGCTGGGTCAACTCGTCGTAGCGAGCGCCCAGCTGGTCCAATTTTTCAGTAAGGGTCAATGTAGCCATGGCAAATCCTTTTCAAAACGAAACACGAAAATCGAGATTAGAAAATCGAAAATGGAAAGAATCGCGGCGCTCCGATGTGGGAGCGGCGGGAGGGTCAGCTAATAGAACGCGGCGTACATCGATCTGCTCTGCTATAAGAATAACGCCGATGTCAAATTCGTGCAAAGTGGGGTTCGGAGCAGCCCAGTTTCACACCAACACGGTATGCGCTGCTTGGTGGTAAATTGCGGGCCGTGACGCTACGAGAATTTTTCTTGGAGAATTTTGCGATCGACCTGGAATACCATCCGCGCCGCGCGATGCTCTATCTGGGCCTTGCCGTAGCCGCCCTGTGCTTTTGGATACTCTCAGCAGGGGAACTCAAATTCACGACTATTCCTCTTGTCTTCGGTTTCGGTAGCCTTACGCTACTCCTCAAAGGCATTTTCCTTCTGCGAAAATCGTCCGAAGGACTCGGCCTTACGCAATCGGACTTTGACGATCTCTCTGCTACTTCCAGCCGCAAAAGCCCGCCTTCGATTCCGAACCAAGCGGCTCAGGTCGTTCAGGATTTCGGCACAGGCCCTTTCCTCCTCTGGCCCCTTCTGAACGTCGGCAAGGACATCGACCACACCTGGATTAACCCGCCTCGCGTTCCCGTGTTTCTGACCGGCGCCGGTCTCTTCTCCTTGGGCTGGCTCATCCGACGGTTTACTTCGGCTCCGCCCGAGCATTCGTAGGAATGGAAGGCGGTATACTACGATGCGATCGATGCGGAGTGCGGTCCTAAAGGGCCGCCTCTACAAGAGCCAGCGCCAATGAGCGAAGCGGTACGAACGATGATGCGGATGGATGCCGAGGCGGCACAGGAGGCTGCGGCGCAGGCGGATGCGGGATTTTTGTGGGACTTCTGGTATCCGGCGGTGCGCAGCACGGCGATTCGCGGGCAGAAGCTGGTCAAGGCGATGCTCTTGGAAGTGCCGCTGGTGCTGGGCAGAACTTCCGGAGGAAAAGTGTTTGCGATGCGGGATTCTTGCCCGCACCGGGGGATACCGCTTTCCTACGGGCGGCTCGATGGGAAAGTCGTGGAGTGCTGCTATCACGGATGGCGGTTTGATGCTTGCAGCGGGCAGTGCGTGGAGATTCCATCGCTTTCCAGCCAGGATAAGCTGAAGGTGGAGCGCATCTTTGCGGGACATTATCCTTGCGAAGAACGCGACGGCTACGTTTGGGTTCATATGAACGCGCCTGGAACGAAATTGCCCGAGACGATTCCGGCGGCGCCGGCTCTTACAGTGTTCAGCGACAAATACAAGATCACGCATCTTTCCTGCGAGCTGCCTTCGCACATCGATCATGGAATTATTGGATTGATGGACCCGGCTCACGGACCGTTTGTGCACCAATCGTGGTTTTGGCGAAAGCGCGGAAGCATTCACGAGAAAGCCAAGCAATTCGAACCGATTCCGAACGGATTCCGGATGAGCCCGCATTCGCCGAGCACGAACAGCGCGCCGTATCAGCTGCTCAAGAAAATTACCGGAGAGCCGGTGACCACGACCATCGATTTTGTGCTGCCGAACATTCGCACGGAGATCGATCAAAGCGGGAAGATGTGGTTTTCGAGCCGCGCGACGGTGACGCCGGTGCGCAGGGATTTGTGCCGGATCGATTTCGTGGCGTCATGGAATTTGTTCTTTCTTCCGGTGTGGATTTTCCGGATCTTTGGCAATATTTTTCTGCGGCAGGATCAGGAAACGATGATCCAGCAGGCAGAAGGATTGAAGCACAACCCGCGGTTGATGCTGATTGATGATGCGGACCGGCCGGCGAAATGGTATTTCGCGTTGAAGGCCAACTTGATCGAGTCGCGGCGGACGGGTGTGCCGATAGTGCACCCGATGGATGGGCCGGTGACCTTGCGCTGGCGCTCGTAGGGGGAGGGCAGGAATGCCTGTCCCACTTGAATTTTGACCGTATTGTCACGATTAGGAAAATTCAAACTGACCCACTGCCAAACTTGCTGGAAATTTTGTCCGGCTGGGTGGTGATTGCGAGAGGAAGGGGAGTGTTTAACGGAGTCGGGTGAGATCGAAGGTGGCGGTAACGTGCTGACCATCGGGAGTGTCCACTTCGACGGAGGCGTCATCCGCGGTGAACTGGCAGACATCGTAAACCAGCCAGATGATGAAGCCAGTGGGGCGGGAACCGCCGCCCTTTCCACCTGTGCCGATGCGAGTTCCTTCGTAGGAAACGCTGCGCGGCTCAATGGTGTTTTTCTGCTGCGAAAGGCGGACCTGAAAATCCTTCCACGTGCCGGTTGGCCCTGGAACTTTATTCGGGGAGTAAGGGAAGCCGGGCCCATAAGTGCTGGTGTAGGCAACGTGGATTCCCACGTGCACATAATCGCCATGGTTGCGGTAGTCCAGTTGGGCCTGCTGGGCGCTGTAGCCGGTGCTGTGCTTGAGAGAGGCTCCCACCATTTGCGCGAAGGGCGTTAGCAATTCAGCCATGAAAACATGCGGGCCGGACTTCGGGGCGGGAACATATCGCCGGTAAGTTTCAAAGAAGAAAGAAAGCTTTTCATCGTGGCGCTGGCCGAGGAAATAGGCTTCGCGGACCGCTTCGTCGGACAGCGGAGTATCAAAGGAAGAGGCGGGCAGAGACACGCAGAAAACCGTGAGCAGGCAAGTAAATAGACGAACGAGGTGACGCATTAAGGCTTTCCTAGAGGGAAGTATAACGCTGATGCGCGTGGCAGCTACAGCACAATAATGATGTTTTTGCCTATTAGGGCAGTGAAAGGGCGCAGTCGAGAACGGGTCAGCGGAGGTGGCCGAGATCGAAATCGACCGAAAGGGGGTCGCCCTCCGGGAGGATCACGTCAATGACCGCGGAGCCGGAGGCAAAGTCTTCGGCGTTGAAATCGAACTGGAGAGTGGCGCCGGTGAGTTCGCAACCACCTTCATAGGAACAAAGAACGTTAGGTTGACCGGAAGAAGAGAACGGCCGGAGGTTTTGGTCTTTGCCGGAAACCTGAACGTCAAAGTCTTTCCAGAAGTCATAAGGACGGGGGACGAAGCCGGCGGACGAACCGGAACGGGAACGCGTGGGGCGAATGATGTAAGCGCCATAGGAATCGGTGAGCTGGATCTGCACGATGATTCTTACGAATTCGGATTGATCGCGATGATCGAGAGCCGCTTGCTGGGCGCTGTAACCGGAGGTGTGCTGGCTCGATTGCTGGACGAGAAGAGCGAAGGGAGTGAAGAAAGTGACGGAGGCGATGTGCGGGCCGGTTTTCGGCGCCTCCAAATACTTTGAATATTTGTTGAGGAAAGCGGCCATGGTTTCGTCATGACGCTGGCCGAGGAAATAGGCTTCGCGGACGGCTTGGTCGGAGAGAGGCGTGTCGAAAGCGAAGGAAGGAGGCGCTGAGACTATAAGGCCGAGGAGGACTGCGGCGATGGGGCGGGCGGAACTTCGAAACATGATTGGCCTCCAGCTATGGAATAGGATGCCTAAATGGGCAGCGGCGTTTCAGATGCGGCGGGTGATGTTGGGGAAGTCGAGCCAGACTTTGATGCCGCAGAAATGGGAGCCCTCGGTGCAGATGGGCGTGGTGATGCCGGCGCGGATATGGCAGGGCGGACCGATGTGGCGCGTGAGTTCGGGATGGACTTCGCGAAGCTGGGCGAGTTCGTCCATGGAGGATTGGTAGATTTCCTCCTGGGCGTTGAAGCAGGTGCGCATGGTCCATTTGTGGATGAGATGGAGGAGCGAGCCGGATTCGTAGAGGCGGATGGATTTGGCGTTGGGGAGTAGATAGAGAGCGATTTCAGGAGGGACGCCGCGATCGAGGAGTTGGTTTTTTGCGGACCAGGCGTCGTGCATGGCGCGGTCATAGACTTCCTTGGCGCGAGGATTGTTGTGGAGGAGCATGGGCGTGATGTAGTCAGGCTCGCGGGTGTCGGCGAGCGTGAGAAGGGGGCGTGAGCCGGGAACCATGCGATGGCGCTGGTCCTGGCTGTCGGCGGTGTGGCTGATCTTTTTGGCAAAAGTATAATTGGCGTGCTGCAGGGCGCGCATCATCGGTGCGTGGACGCCGACGTTTAGAGTTTCAAGGCGGTAGAGATTGCGTGCGGGATTGAGCAAACGGTCGATGGCCTCGAGATCGTTGCATTGGGATTCGGTTAGGCCAGTAACGGCGCGATAGGATTCGGCCATCACGCGGACGGCGTTGGGGGAGTAGTCGACGAGGCGGGAAGTTTTGCCGTTGAGTTTGGCGTCGAATTCGCGGGCAAAGGGTTCACCGGCGGACGGCCGCGCCATCGCGTTTTTCCATTCGGGGAGTTCTTCGAGCGGTTCGGTTCCGAAACGATCGAAAAATTGCGCGTCGATTTCCTTGACGTGAGCGACCATTTCGCCAATGACGGCGCGGGCTTCGCTTGGAGTGTCCGAGGCTACGCTCATGCGCCACAGGCGGTGGAGAACGATGCCGGAGAGGGTGTGTACCATGGTGGTGAAAGCGGCGACGGGCAGGACGTAGCGAGCAATTTCGATGGCGCGCTTTTCAGCGGAACGCTCGATTTTCTGGAGACGCTTGGGATGGGACATCGGCCCGATGTGCCAGATGTCGTTGAGTATTGCGCGAGCGTCGGCAATCAGAAGAGAAGAAAGTTCGCGGTAGTAATTCCATGCGCGGGCGACAGCGGCTTCGTAGAGTCCTTTGCTTTTTTCGTCGAAGAAGAGCGACGTAGGAGGAACGTAGGCTTGCGCACGGTCCAGACGGACGTAGCGCTGGCTTTGCTGCTCGGAATTGTAAAAGGGATGCGCGTGGAGAAAGGACCAGACGAATTGGCGGCTGACGTTTTCGAGGCCGAATTCGAAATGGGCGTGCTGATAGACGGTGTGATGGCCGCTGTAGAAAGTGGCGGCGCCTATATTGAGGCGCTGTTTGTCGGTGATTTCTTCTGCACCGATCAGGCGCGGCGCGTAGCAAGTGCGGGCGGCGGCGATGGCGGAATCGAAAGGGTGAGCGAAAGCGTTGCGGAGGGTTACGCGCGGGGGGCCGGATTCGACGAGTTCGCCAGAGCGCGCACCATCAAACATGCGGGATTGGGTAGCCACGATTGAACTTTATTGTACACGGGAGGGAAGCGAAGGAAAGTTGAAAGTCGAGAGTTAAAAGGAAAAACAAAAGGTCACGCAGAGACGCTGAGGAGCGCGGAGGGCAGGCTAGGAATTCTGTAACGTGGATGCACAGGAAAAAGAAAGGAGGGGCGGCCATAACTGGCTGTCCCTCCTGAGATTGCTAGAAGCAGTTGATGGGAGCGGATGTGGAAGACGGAAAAGCGGCCGCAAGCTGCCGCATTCCAAAAACTACTTTTTGGCGGCGGTGGACTTGGCTGCGGCGTCGGCGTACTTCTTGGTGAAGCGCTCGACGCGGCCGGCGGTGTCAACCAACTTCTGCTTGCCCGTGAAGAAGGGATGGCAGTTCGAGCAGATTTCCACGCGCAGCATGTCGCCCTTGACGGTTGAGCGAGTCTGAAACGTGTGGCCGCAGGCGCAGTGCACCGTGACGGGATGATAGTCGGGATGAATACCGGGCTTCATGAAGCTCCATTCTGTCGCGTCCGGTCTGCACGGCACCCCGACAGGGTCGGGGGACTACAGCCGCGTCGCTTGGTCGCGAAGCAATTCTTAATCATACGCGAAGTGTCAAATTCCACCAAGTGGGGCAGGAGATTGAGATTGCGGATACAGAGTGGTGAACTGCAGTTCCGACTTTCAGGTATATGCATGTTTGGATAGATTAGGCGGGTTTGATCTGAAGATCGCTGGAGGGTTGCATGGACTTCGCTAGGAAGATACATTTTGGCGTGTGCTTTGCTGATGACGGCAGCACGAATGAAAGCTCGAACGGCGGAGGATGCAGGACAAAAGGAGATCGAGGCCTTCAACAAACGGTGCGTGGAGCTGCATTTGAAGATGGATACGCCGGGGATATTGGCACTGTGGGCGGAGGATGGTGTTGATTTGATGCCGGGGAACCCAGCGATGATTGGGCGGAAGAAAATTTCCGCGTGAGTCGAAGATATTGTCAGAAAGATGCCCAATTACAAAGTAGTGAAACAGGAAATGGAATTTCACGACATTCGCGTTTGCGGCGACTGGGCTTCGGAGTGCGACGGAGCATCAGGTGGTGCAACCACCTGAGGGTAAACGACCAATTGAAAGCTACGGCAAGATGGCGCTTGTGCTGCATCACGAGGCGACCGGCGAGTGGAGGGTCAAACAGGAGATGTGGAATGCGGCGCCGAAACCCTAGAGCTTGAAGCAATGTCCAAGTGTCAGCCATTAAACAGCTGACGTTGAGATTCTTCGGGCATCCTTCTCGGACGCCCTCAGAATGAGAATTCTAGCCTCATCAACAGCCAGCTCGAATCCATGAAACGAAACATCGCGGCTCAGAATTGCCAGCGGGTGGCGGCGTCCGCGAAATTTTCGGCGTGCTCGTCCTGGCCGAAAGCGCTCTGTGGGGTGACGCGAAAGACGCATCCTTCGGAAGCCATGAGAATCGGTTCGACGTCGCCACCGTATTTCGCGTTATAGATTTGAGCGAGTTGCTTCCAGACGGCGCGGTCCTTGATTTCTTCGGCAGTGCCTTCGAGGATGACGGCTTCCTCCGCCTTTTCCGTGCCGATGACAACATGCCGATCGGCGGCGATGTTTTTTGCTTTGCGGGTGCGCGGGCCGGTGCTAAACCAAAAAGCGTCCTGCCACCAGATGCCCCAAACGACCATCAGATGAGGACGGCCATCGGGGCGCGAGGTGGCAATCCAATAGTTGTGTGATTTTTCGAGACGCTCGAGGGCCCAGGACCAGGGTTTTAGTCCGCTCAAGTCATTCGAGGAATTTTGCAGGGCATCGGGCCAATGAGGGCGGCTGGCCTTGGGTTCGGGCATGGGAGTCCTTTCCGAGTGGAGCGATGCGGCGAATTGTAGCAGGGGAGAAGGATGAAGCCGATGAAATCTGAATTGTTGCAGACGTAGCGAAGCAATCGGTGGAATCTAAGGAGAGGCTCAGGAAACGAACGAGCATCCGACGCGGAAAATGCCTTCACTGGTCTGTTGTTTCCAGACCGGCTTCAGATTCACGCGCACCGGCGGGAGAATAGGCACGTGCAAGACCGCAAGAAGATTCTCAGGAAGATCTTCAGAGGAATCGAGTTCCATTGCGACGCCGCCAAATCCGAGATCAAGGACGCGGGCGCGCCGGGCACCTGGTTCGCCAAGAACAGCGTAGGCATTGGTACCGGTCATCGATACACGCTCGGCCTTGCGCTGGACGGCAAAGACGCGCGCAGGGGTTGGGACGAGATCCGCGGAAGGCGCGGCGGAAGGTGCCGGGGAAGCTTCCGCAATGGTCGATTCTGCTTTTTCACTTACGCGCGTGGTTTCGATTGAAATGGGCTGCGTTACTGGAGCAGCACGCTCCGGCGTGGGCGATGCGGGCAACTCAGCAGGAGGCGGAGCCTCGGTCCGCGCGGAGCCGTTGGCGGTCTTGGTGTGATTCGCGTGTTTTAGACGATAGAGACGCTCATCAGCGATACGAATCAACTGGTCAGCCTGTTCCGCATCTTGAGGAAAAATCGCGATGCCATGGTCCATGGCCACGGTAACCGCAAGCTGCAGAGGCTGGAGCATCTCCGCAAATACCGTTTCGACGCGACGGCTCAACGCGAGCGCCTGCGCAGAATCCGTTTGTGGAAGCAGCAAAGCGAACTCGTCGCCGCCGATGCGGAAAGCCGAGTCGGAAGTACGCAGGGCCTTCTTCAGCGTAGCCGCAGCAGCGCGTAACACGTCATCACCCCGCGGATGGCCGTGCTTGTCATTTACTTCCTTGAACCGATGCAGGTCGAGAGTAACCAAACCCAAAGGCTGGCTATAACGTCGCGCACGATTGAGTTCTTTTTCGAATGTTTCAGCGAAGAGCCGGCGGTTGTAAAGCCCCGTCAGAGGATCGGTTACGGCATTGAGTTCGAGCCTCTTGAGATCGTCATACTCAATCAGGATGGGAACGCGAAGAAAACCTGCGGACGATAGTACATCTGTAAGGGCGGTTTTCAGGGAAACTTGACGACCGAGGAGACTGGTGAGCTCACGACGCCGCGAGAGCATTTCGTCCCAAATCTGCACACTTTGGGATTCGTGCAGATCAACGTGCGCGAGCGCGCGGAAATATCGCTGAAGAAACTGCCCGCGCGCAGGCAGCTCGAGGCTCTCGAGCGTATCTGCTAACAGCTCGAAATAGGAATCCTCAATCGGCAAGCGCGGGGGCGTAGGGACGCCGGGGCTGGGCATAACCGGTATAGACCTAACCTCTGCCTATCCCCGCGGGGTATGGGGAAAGCAAATATAGCTTGTGCTATGTGAATGGAGCAACCAAGAGTCCATTCGTACTGGAGCTAGGGCAGTCCACTTGGGAACTCATAACCTCCCAAATTGCGGGCGTATCCTATTACAAAAGCAGCCTTAAAACACGAAAAAGTGTAGGTCCAATGTGGCAAGAATCATGTAACAAAACTACCCATAAAAATGAGAACGAGGCAAGGGACAATCCGAAGTTACTCAAGAGGTCGGACGAATTCCAAACCAAAGAGGCGCATGTCCCCGGCGCAGTCCTGGCGCAAGACCTTCGCTACAATCGGTGGAGTTTCGCTGGGAACCAGGCACGAAGACGCCGGAGAGGGAGCGGGGATCGTTAAATGTACTGTTTGATCCGGCCTCAGAAGGTGGGCTGAGGCGATACAAGCGCCCGTGGCGCTGATATTGAGAGTCTTAGTGAGTTCGATGAATTCAGCTCCAGATGCGTCCGTTCCTCTGACGAAGACGGGCACTTGCAGACGAAGGCGTGGCGAGCGTCGAGTTGACGAGGATTCCACGAACTGACCCTTCTTGAGAATGTCGGTCTTCAAGTGATGTCCGCACCTTGGTACCAACGAACTAGTACGGGTACATGCACCTGCACCTGCACCTGGAATGCCAGGGGAGAGAAGCAAGAGTTGCTGGAAGTTATTTATTATGAGGTGATTGTGAGTGTACGTCGGCGCAAACAGTTTGTTGAAGTGAGGAAGGTGGCGGAGAAACCCACTTCCTTTCCTCAAATGTGCAAATGGAACGCTTTTACCATTGACTCTTCGGTGCCCCTCTGCAAGGATGCAAACTAGGGAAAATTTTTTCCACCTCCCCTAGGAGCGAGCTAGATTGATGGCTGGACGGATTGCTGTGCCGCCGATGACAGAAGAAGGTAGCCGGGCGTCCCTTCCTCTTGGCTTCATTCGTGGGTTGTTCGAGACCATAGAAAACCCGCTGATCGTAGCGGAGCGAAACGGGAATTTGCTGATTGCTAATACGCGCGCAGAGCGATTCGTGGAATCTCAGGGATATGCGACAACTCCAGGTTTAAATCTGTTCAAAGACCTCCTGAAAGTGGACGCCCGAAAAATCTTCGACGAATTGGAAAAGGGTGAACACAAGCTAGAGCATCAGATGCAATTGGGGAGGGTGAAATCCACCGTGCGGGTGCAGTGGGTGCCCGAGGCGGACTGGCTGGTAGTAGAAATCAAGAGCAAGTCAGACACGCAGCCGGGGACGGATCGTGCCACGCAACTTACGGTGCAAGAGCTTCTGCAGGAGCGAGAGATCACTTACCGGAATCTGCTCGCCGCCTACTTGAAACTCCAGGAAGTGAACCGGCAGAAGACAGTATTCCTGGCCTCGGCAGCCCACGAATTGAAAACGCCGCTGGCGGTGATCAAGGGTTATTACGACCTTCTCCTTGCCGGTTCTCTCGGCCGGCTGACGGATAAGCAGCGGGACATTCTGGAAGAGTCGAAGGATAGTTGCGAACGCCTGGTGCGTCTCGTATCCATGTTCTTGAACTATTCAGCGCTAGAGAGCGGGAAACTGGTGCTGCAGCTCCGCGAGAATGATCTCAGAGATTGTCTTGATGAACTTTCGAAACGCTGGACGGAAGCATTTCAACGCAAAGGCGTCAAGCTGGACGCGAGCTTTGACCCGTCAATCCCGACATTCTGTTTCGATTATCAAAAAGTGCAGCAGGCGGCGGCGAATCTGCTCGATAACGCGTTAAAGCATACCCCGAGCGGGGGAACCGTGACGCTGCGGGCGGCGCCGCATTTTTGGGAACGGCGCGTGGCGGCTCTGGCCCCCGTGGAAGAGCGCCGTAGATTCCGGCTGCCACGGCCGAACAGCGTGGAAGTAAGCGTGATGGATTCGGGGCCAGGCATTGCGGCAGAATATCATCAAGAGATATTTGAAGATTTTGTTCGGGTGGACAGGAACACTTCCGGAATGGGTTTGGGGCTAGCTATCGCGAAGCGGCTGATTCAAGCGCATCGCGGGAAAATATGGGTGGAGAGCGAGTCCCGTACGGGGAGCAGATTTACATTTTTATTGCCGATGGATCAGGGTTAACACTCCAAGTTTGGTGATTGAAAGGGAAAAGTCGATGGCCGCGAAAGAGAAAATCCTTGTGGTGGATGACGAACCGAGCATTCGAAAGTATTTGCAGACGCTTCTGGAAGTTGATGGATTCGATGTGGAAGCGGTCAGCTCCGGGAAAGATGCGCTTGCGAGAGTAAACAAGGGAGAGCGGCCCGACTTCATCATCCTGGATGTATTGATGCCGGAAATGAACGGCATTGAAACGTTGAAAGAATTGATGGAAGTGGACCGCAGCCTCAACGTGATCATGCTCTCGTGTTCGAACGAGGTCGGAACTGTTGTCGAAGCCATCCGGATCGGGGCGCACGATTATTTGACCAAGCCCTTCGAGAAGACGGAATTGGACGCGGCGATGCTGAAGTGTAGACAAAAGAAACAATTGACCACGGAGAATCAGGCGCTGCGCGATTACTGCGACCAAGTGACCGAGGATCTGAGTTTCCTGGCGGCTAGCCCGCAAATGGTTCGGATCCGCCAGCAGATCCTGCAGATCGCGCCGGTAGATGTGCCTGTTTTCATCTGCGGGGAGAGTGGCGTTGGCAAAGAAGTTGTTTCGCGAATGATTCACTTGCGCTCGAAGCGGCGCAATCAGCCGTTTGTGAAAGTGAATTGCGCTGCGCTGCCTGGAGAATTACTGGAATCGGAACTTTTCGGATTTGAGCAGGGCGCCTTTACCGGCGCAGTGCGCAGCAAGCCAGGAAAGTTTGAGATGGCCAATAAGGGCACAATCTTCCTGGATGAAATCGCGGAAATGAGCACGCACTTACAGGCAAAACTGTTGCACGTTCTGCAGGACCACCAGTATTCGCGGCTGGGCGGACGGCACCTGGTGGAGACCGACGTGCGCGTGCTGGCGGCAACCAACGTGGATGTCCACGAGGCGATGAAAACGGGACGCTTCCGCGAAGATCTCTATTACCGGCTGAATGTTTTGTCTATCAATGTGCCGCCACTCCGTGAGCGGACGGCTGAGATTCCATTGCTATTCCGCCATTTTCTTACGAAGTACAGCGAGAAATTCGGAAAGACACCGCAGGGACCCACAAAACATTTGGTGGATGCGGCGGTAAATTATCCGTGGCCAGGCAACCTGCGCGAGCTCGAGAATTTTGTAAAGCGCTACGTCATTCTTGAAGACGATGAAGGCAGCTTGCGCGAATTGGTCGAAATGTCCTCGACACGCCAGCGGACTTCGCCGCGGGAAGAGCGCCCCGCTCCGAAAGAACAAGGGCTGAAGGCGCTCGTACGCGGTTTGAAGGACGAAGCCGAAATGGAAGCCATCGCCGACGCGCTCGAAAAGACGCGCTGGTGCCGGAAGGACGCCGCCAAGATGCTGGGAATCAGTTACAAGGCCTTGTTGTACAAGATGAGGCAATTCAATCTGGATGCCCCGCGAACGCGGAAAACAGCTTCCGCGCCGCTCAATGAACCGGCTTCCGCGGTTGGAACGCGGCAGGAATAGCCGAAGTAGTGTTTTAGAGCTGGGGCGAGAAGGATTTCCGACGCCTTTCGAGCGCTAAGGAATGGGCGCTGGCCTTAACAAACGGATGGTCACGCGAGTCTAGAAGGGAATCGGCCAAATTAAGTCGACTGCGAGGAGTGCTGGGCGATGGGGGAAATGACGGAACGCCGTTCGACTCGACGCTATGATCTTTCCTTGCCGATCATTATCCGTATGCCAGCGGAACTGAAAATAGACGCGCAGTGCAGCAAGACCCTGGATATCTCTACCCGTGGTCTTTATTTTGTCGTTGACCACAATTTGGAATCCGGCTCGCAACTGGACATAACGCTGACGCTGCCAGCGGAAATAACGCGTGGCTCAGACGTGTTTGTGAGGGCCCTCGGCAAAGTGATTCGAGTGGAGCGCAGAATCGAAGATGGCAATTCGCGCATGGGCGTGGCCGCGGTGATCGAGCGCTACGATATTATGCGCGAAGAAGACTGAAGAACCTACGCGACTTTTTCCGTCAAGGCCTGTTCGTGTTCCCGCCACCTTGTTTTGGAATTCAACTTGCAAGACCAGGGAAAATAGGCCTACCATCCGGCCAGATTGTTCCACAGGAGGGTCCCATGAAAGTGTCGGATCTAATCGGGTCCCGCAAGGAAGTCTTCTCCATCACCGAAGAGTTGAGCGTGCATCAAGCGGCGCAATACCTGCGTGAGAAGCAAGTGCGCTCGGTCGGGGTGGTGGACGGGAGCGGCAGATTGGTGGGGGTGATCTCGCATAGCGACATTTCGGACAAGGTCGCGGCAGAGAACAAGTGCCCCGCTTGGATGAAGGCCTCGGATATCATGACCCGCGAGCTGGTCACCGTGACGCAGGACTTGACCGTGGACGACTGCCTTAGGCTGATGGAGCAGAACACCATCTTCCATCTGATCGTGCTCGATGAACGTCAGGCATTTCGCGGGATGCTTTCGGTCAGCGATATTTTGCGCGTTGTAGCATCGGATGAGAAGGCCCGCGCCGATCTACTAGAATCCTTCATCTTTCCGCAGCGGTAGGATGCCAGAAAGCAGTCTGGCGGTACGACTGTGGGGTGAGTCTCAGGCTCCCCCCCAGCGCCAAACAGCCCATTTCGGGAAGTCCTTCCCCGCCTTTTGGCAGTTTTTTTCACATAACTATGAGCCACGGAAACGGCAGGCGCAAGGAGCCTCCGAGCGACTCCATCCCGCCCTATTGTAAGTACCTAGTAAAAAACGACTTACAGCATTTTTCTCCATTTCGGGCGTTCCGACGTGGTGGTGCCGTCCCTACTCCGCTTGGTCTGGCATGTGCATTGATGGAAGCGCGGATGGTCTGTCCATGGGGAAGATGCGAGAAAAGAGTGCGACTGTGGGGCCGAGGGCGCAGCTACCTCCGGATGAGATCCTCTTTGGCAAGTCCAGAAGGATGGCAGAGGTTCGTCACAAGGCAGAGAAGATCTCTCGGTCGAACATCCCGGTGCTGCTGCACGGTGATGGAGGAACCGGTAAGGAATCTCTTGCCCGCTGGATCCATGAGCATTCGGCTTATCGGAACGGGCAGTTTGTCAAGGTCAACTGCGCAGCCATTCCTGGACCATTGCTCGAAAGCGAATTATTTGGCTACGAAAGGGGATCTTTTACAAACGCTCAAACCGCGAAGCCTGGAAGGATTGAGCAAGCCGACAAGGGTACCCTTTTCCTCGATGAGATCTCAGACCTGGATGTCAGCCTGCAGAGCAAGCTGTTGCACTTTCTGCAGGATGGATGTTTTTCGCGCATTGGCGGGGAAACCGAGAAGACCATCGACTCGCGGCTGATCTGCGCAACAAATAAGAATCTGGAGGAGGAAATTTCGGCCGGGAGATTCCGCGCCGATTTGTTCTATCGCGTCAACGTCGTTCAACTGCACTTGCCCACACTCCGCGAACGCAAAGATGATATTCCGGAGTTAGCCGAATATTTGCGGGTGCAATCGGAGAAACAGTTCGGCAAGGAATCCGCCCCGCTGCCAACGGATTTCGTGCGATATCTGAAGAATCTGGACTGGCCCGGAAACGTGCGCGAATTGTCGAACATGGTCACGCGATACGTACTGGTAGGGACGGAGGAAGCCGTAATTGCGTCCGCGACGTGGCGGACGCGCTCTGCCACCAAGCAAGAGACGAAGCAGGAAATTCGCCCTTGCGGGCTGAAGCATATCGCAAAAGAAGCCATCCGTGAAATGGAGCGAAACGCCATCATAGAAGCTCTGGAAGCCAATCAGTGGAATCAGCGCAAGGCGGCGCAATCGCTGAGAATCAGCTACCGAGCACTTATCTACAAGATCCGTGACGCAGGTTTGAGTTCCGGTCGCTCATCGAGGACCTGAGACCGCACAGCTGAGGGCTTGCATTTCCCGTCATCCGAGGCTTCCCCTGCCGAGAGTTCTTCGTGTACCTGTCCTTGCCCGCTTGGACTGTCTGCCCGGCGGGGATCCGCTGAATGTCCATTTTTCCCAGTGTTTTAACGATTCTGAGGTTCCCCTCGGGAAATGCCCTCCGGCCGAAAGTCGATTGCTGGAATAAGGGCCTACGTCGGGACGGGTAGAGTGCAGGCCCCGAGGCCAGCATTCTTAGCTGAACCTCTTCTGAACCACTGACCAGTATTCCTAGTACGCGATTAGGCATACCCTCCCCAACGTAGGGAAGCTGGGGAGTAACGCACAAATGAGGGTTGGACAAGTAGAGGCTAGCGAGCGGTTGAAAGGATCGCTCCGGAATGTCAGAAATGGGGGACGGGACGGCACTGGGCTAGCCGTCCTGGTAATGGCCGTCGTGGTCCTTCTGAGCGGCTGCTCAGGTTTGGTGAGCAGCGCCAATAGCACGGGCAATCCGCCCCCGCCGTCGCCGCTGGTCATCACGAACGTACAGAGCGGATCGGTCACCACCTCCAGTTCTCAGATTGTTTGGACGACCAACGTCCCTGCCAACTCCTCGGTCGATTACGGAACCACACCGGCCTTCGGAACTAGCACGGCAGTGGATTCCGTGATGGTTACGGCTCACCAAGTGACCCTTTCCAGCCTGGCCGCAGGCACGACCTACTATTACCAGGTCAATTCGACCGATTCCAACGGGAACCACGGGCTCGCCAGCAACACGCTCAAGACAACCGGTTTCAGTATTGCGGGCACAATTAGCCCTCTGGCGGGAGGAAACGGCGCGACGGTGACGCTAAGTGGGGCGGCAAGCGCCACGGCGACGGCAGACAGCGCGGGGAATTACACATTTACAGGATTAGCGAACGGGACGTACACGGTCGTTCCGAGTCACGCAGGTTTTACGTTTACTCCCTCGAGCCAGAGCATGACGGTCAACGGGGCCAACGTTGCGGGAAAGAACTTCACGGCGAATGCAGCGCCCGTAGCGCCGGCGATCACGACACCGCCAGTGAATCAGACGGTCACGGCGGGGCAGACAGCGACGTTCACAGTGGTGGCGGGAGGAACAGCGCCCCTAAACTACCAGTGGCAGAAGGGCGGAATAAACATTGCGGGAGCTACTTCGGCGAGCTACACGACGCAGGTGACGACGACAACGGATAGCGGGTCGACGTTTGATGTGGTGGTAAGCAACACAGCAGGTACGGTGACGAGCGCGGCGGCGACACTGACAGTGACTGCTGCGGCGGTGGCGCCGACAATCACGACACCGCCAGTGAATCAGACGGTCACGGCGGGGCAGACGGCGACGTTCACAGTGGTGGCGGGAGGAACAGCGCCCCTAAGCTACCAGTGGCAGAAGAGCGGAATAAACATTGCGGGAGCTACTTCGGCGAGCTACACGACGCAGGTGACGACGACAACGGATAGCGGGTCGACGTTTGATGTGGTGGTAAGCAATACAGCAGGTACGGTGACGAGCGCGGCGGCGACGCTCACCGTGAGTGCGGCACCGGCGCCGGCCATTCAGGTGAACCCTACTTCTATCAACTTTGGAAATGATGTGGTCGGTACAAGTTTGTCCCAGGCCTTGATCATCAAAAACACTGGTTCGGCCGCTCTGACCATTAGCCAGGTGAATCCAACCGTTTCCGTTTTCAGCGTCAGCGGATTTTCACTGCCCTTGAATGTCGCCGCGGGGCAGCAAACCACAATCACAGTGGCCTTCCGGCCGACGACTGCCGGTGCCGTATCCGACAACCTCTCGATAGTGAGCAACGCACCCGGTTCGCCGACTTCCGTCGGTCTAAGCGGTACAGGGATCGCAGCCACACTCACTCTCAGCATGACTCCGACGAGCCTGAGCTTCGGCAACGTAACCACGGGTACGACCTCAGCTTCCGGGAACGTGACGATTACCAATACGGGGAATGCCAACATTACCATCTCCCAGATTAGCGTCAGCGGGACGGGTTACTCATTGACCGGCGGAAGTACGCCAGTGACGATTACTCCTTCGCAGAATCTGATTCTGATTGCGCAGTTCAGTCCCGTGGCTGCCGGAAGTGTGAGCGGAAGCATTTCGATTGTGAGTAATGCAAGCGGCTCACCGGCATCCGTAACGCTTTCTGGAACGGGCGTGGCTCCGGTGCAGCATTCCGTGACGCTCACCTGGAATGGGAGCACCTCGGCGGTGTCCGGCTACAATGTCTACCGAAGCACCGTGAGTGGGAGTTCGTATGTGAAGATCAATACTTCTCTGGACGCCGGACTCGGCTTCACAGATACGACCGTACAGAGTGGGACCACTTACTATTACGTGACGACGGCAGTAGATGCTAGCAACAACGAGAGCGTCTTCTCGAATGAAGTGCCCGCGGTCATCCCGTAGGGACACTAAAGTGTAGCTCAAACGGCTGTGAGGAGAATGGTTTTTGGCGGGCGGGCAAGGGAAAGACTCTAGAATTGTGTGGGGATGCGCTGGTCTCGCCGGTAAGTGACCTGACTGCTTGCTAACCCTGACGTACAGGTCTAGCACCTGTACCTAAATTGGACTTCCTATCAGTGTCTCTAAATTTGCCGGAATTGTACTCTCTTCTTTAAGTATAGTACGGACCTCGCTAAAGCGTGGGGCTTCGACTGTGTTGGGGATAGGCTTGGGAGAATCTGTGCGAAATCTCGGATTTCGTGTGCGGCCAGCACTTCTGCTGGCGGGCATGCTCGCTGCTGTAGTCTTTGTTTGGGGCTGCTCTGGGGTGATCACAGCAACTACAGCCGGTACTCCGCCGCCCTCCCAAACGTACAGCATTTCCGGAACCATTACTCCAGTGGCGGGTGGGAGCGGCGCGACCGTGACGCTCAGCGGAGTCGCCACTGCCACAAGAATGGCTGACAGTTCGGGGAATTACACCTTCGCGGGATTGAGCAACGGGACCTACGCCGTTACTCCGAGTCAGACGGGTTACGCTTTCACTCCCACTACGCAAAGTGTGACGGTTAACGGAGCCAGTGTCAGCAGTGTGAATTTCACGGCCACGGCTCAGCAGGCGCATTCCGTAGCGCTGTCCTGGAACGCGAGCGCCTCGACGGTGTCCGGGTATAACATCTATCGCAGCACCGTGAGCGGCGGCGGGTATGCGAGGTTGAACTCTTCGCTGGTCAGCGTGGTGGCTTACACCGATTCAACCGTACAGAGCGGTACGACCTACTATTATGTGACCACCGCCGTTGACGCTAACGGCGTCGAGAGCATCTATTCTAACCAGATATCAGCGGCTATTCCTTAATCCTCGAAAACGTACGGCTTGCCAGTCTCTCTGCTTTGAAGCCCTTCCAGTCTTGCTTGGGTCTGCGGCAGCCCCGTGAGGGGCCACTTCCTCGTCGCATACCACCAAACCATCCCTTGGGCCAGCAACGCGCCAAAAGTGTCGATGGCTACATCGCGCGGCGTCGCCTGACGCAGCGGCACGAAAGATTGATGCCATTCGTCGAGGCTGGCATAAGCGACCGCGACGACTAAAGTGATAAGAGCCCAGTTCCACCGCCATCCGCTCCGTCCAGCGCGCACGCCGCGGAACACGGTGACACTGAACGCGCCGAACTCGACGATATGAGCCAGTTTGCGAATACCCAGGTGCATGAGGTGGAGCATCCGGGGCGTCGCTGATGGAAAGAGCCAATGCAAGGCAGGAATGATGATTCGGCTAGTGCGCTCGTCGCTAAAATAATGCGTTGAAAAGCCAGAAATCATGATCCCAACGACTATGGCCGGTATCCAATACCGCAGACGGTTCGGTCCGTGGAGCTGTTCAGCCATAGGCCCTCATGAACTTGTCCTTCCCAGGAAATTCCATCCCCAGACTCTCAGAACTTCGCGCTAGTGTCTCATCCGTGAGCCATCGGCAGTTGAAGCTTGACGGGACAATTACGGAGAAGACTTCCGTCATGACCGCTTCGAGACGAGAGTTAGGAACCCGAGACTTGGCTCAACGCTTGCCGCGCTTGTTCCGCGATGGGAGATTTTGGATCAATACGGATCGCCTTTTCGAATTGCGCGCGGGCCCGGGCAGCATCGTTGAGCTTTTCGTAGATTAGGCCAAGATGGTAGAGGTAGGTTGAATTCGTAGGAGCCTTTCTAACGGCTTCTTCGAGTAATGGCGCCGCGACAGAAAATGATCCATTGTGATAGTAAGCCCAGCCGAGTGTGTCGGCGGAGTTTGCCATCCCCGCAAGACCGCGCCGCGCGGTTTGCGCAAGCGTCAGCGCCACATTGATGTCTTCCCCGTGTTCGAGCATGAGATACGCCAGATTATTGGCAGCAAAAGCATCATCGGGCTGGACCCGAAGCGCCGTTTGATACAAGCTCTCTGCTTTGTGCCAGTCCCCATTAGACTCGTACAGGACAGCAATATCCACGTACAGCCGGATACTGCCCGGAGTCAACTCGATCGCACGTTGATAGCTCGAAATAGCTAGGTCCGTGGCCCCACGATTTGCTTGTGCTCGTCCCAATAGAACCAGCGCAGCTACGTTCTGTTTGTCGAGGTCAATGGCTCGCTTTAATGCCTGCTCTGCCTCCGCCGGCTTCCCATTTCGCAGGTATGCCTGTCCGAGCAACAAGTGTAACGGGGCATTGTCCGGGGTTCGTTCGAGCTGGGCTTCAACTAGTCGGATGGCGTTCGAGGCTTGGCCGCGATGGAAATTAAGATCTACCAGTACTTGAAGAGCGTCATGGGAGCCAGGTTCTAGGGACAGCGCCTTCTCGAGGGTATCCTGTGCTTCCGCCCACCGCTTCTGCTCCATTCGAAGTTGGCCGAGCTTGACGTATCCGAGCGCTCTTTCCGGAGCCATCTCTACTAGATGCTTCAAATCTGCTTCGGCCGAGGTCGCGTCTCCTTGGTTGAATCTTGCTGTGGCGTGAAGGAGATAGCCCTCCACGGATCGCGGAGCAAGCTCGAGAAGCTTGTTGCTGATGGGCTCGAGCGCTCGCCAGTCGCGCCGCTGTGCAACGCTCGTACCGAGCGCCGACCAAGCCACTTCGAGCCTTGGTTCGAGGCGCACGGCAGCGCGCCATTCGCCCTCGGCCTGCGAGACATTCCGTTTCCTGTCGAACGCGCGCCCGAGCTGATAATGTCCGAAAGCAACGTCGGGAGAGAGTTGTACGGCTTCTCCGAGGGTTGTGATGCTCTCGTCGAAATGTCCTTGTTCGAGCAGAATCTGCCCTCGAAGAAGGAGCGCCTGTGCGTCGCGTGGGGACTTGTGCAAAATTCCGTCCGTGAGCCGCGATGCCTCATCGATCCGATGGTGGACAATCAAGAGCTGGATGTATGTTTTTTGGACTTGGGACTCACTCGGATGCTCGGCCGAGAGTCGAGCAAATTCCGTTAGCGCCTTGGCGGAATCTCCTCGTGCAATATAATAGTCGCCGAGCAATCGATACGCCGCCGGATCATCGGGGGATTGTTGCTTGGCCTCCGACAAGGTTTGTTCAGCCGCAGCTTCCTGGCCCAAGTTTAGATACACACCGACGAGGGCCGTGCGGGGCAAGGGATTCTTTGGTGCCAAATCCAGGGCTGTCCGAAACGCGTTTTCTGCTTCCGGCCAGCGTTTTTGCCTTTGGTAAAAATTCCCCAGCGCCATGATCGAGTCCATGGAAGTCGGATCAAGGGAGGCGGCTTTTCGCAGGTGCACTTCGGCGTCACTGTCCGAGCCGGCCCTTTCCTCGATTACCGCAAGATTGACATGCACGAGCGGTCGATCCGGCGCCATTTTCACAGCATCTCTGGCTTCCGCTAAAGCATCTTTCAAATGTCCAAGGAGCATATCCGCATTGGAAAGCAGAATTTGCGCCTCCATGTTTTGGGGGGCCTTGCCGAGGACCAGCATGGCACGACTCTTGGCATCCCCGCCCTTGCCGGCAGCGAGCAGGATCCGCCCAAGTTCGATTTGGGCTTGCCAGTCATCCGGTTCGAGGTCAATCGCCCGCCCAAGTTCTTGGACGGCAGCGGCCCAGCTTCCTTGGTGCTCGTGGCACTGAGCGAGCCTGAAGTGCGCTTGAGCGAAGCGAGGGTCAATTTGTAAAGCTCGACTGAAGGAGATCAGCGCCTCGGGGTATTTGCCTTTGTCAAAATAGACGATGCCTTGTTCGTAGAATTTCTGCCTTCGCACCTGCGGATTCCCGGAACAACCACCTTGTAGGTTGGCAAGGATGAGCGACAGTGTAAGGAGGAAGATTCGATTGATTTTGTCTCGCATAGCAGTCAAGAAAGGCGTCTGGATCGACTCCTATCGGTAGAGGCAACACCTGATAGTTGCAATTTTCCGCCCTCCACCCTTTGGAACTGAGAACCGATCGGCATATGTCCTAAGCCATTGAAAACAAGAGAGATGGGTGGCCGAAGAGCTCATCTGCCGTCATCTGTTCAACTCCCCGTACTAGTCCAGGACCAGAATCTAGGTGTCTTGAAGGCGAATTCATTGGACAATGTGGATAGAATACTTCCACTATGGATGAGAGCTTAGGCGGGTTTCTGCTCCAGATGGCATAACAGGGTCTAGCGAGGGCTACTCTATTGTATAGAAAACACACTATTTAAAATGATGGCGAGACTAGAGGGCGAGTCTTGCTTACTGGCAGGGTTCGTGCTTTCCACCAAATGGGTTCGGCGTTCCTTTTTCTATTCTCGAGTTGAATGCGGATTTCCGGATCCTTGGCCTGGCACCACCAACGGAATGCTTCTTGCGGGGCGTGATTATGATTAGAAATGGCGAAATTACAGTTGCCGAAGCGAAGCGGATCATTCGGCATTACTGGTGGATTTTGCCGCTTACCACGGTTGGCCTTGGAGTTCTCGGTTTACTCGCGGCCGCGGTGCTGCCTAAGCGCTATACTTCGCAGACCTTGGTGCTGGTCGACCAGCCGACCGTGTCTGCCGACATTGTCAAGCCAGTGGTTACCGAGGATTTGAACCAACGCCTGGCTTCGATGCAAGGACAGATTCTCGGCCGCACGCGTCTGCAACCCATCATCGAAAAGTTTGGGCTATACGCGGAGGATCGCAAACGCGTTCCCCTGGAAGAGCTTGTCGATCGGTTGAGGACTTCCGTGACCGTCAAGCCCCTGGAGCCCATGGCTGGCACGCAGAATCGCAACCTGCCGGGATTTTATGTGAGCGTGACGTTTGATAATGCCCAAACCGCTCAGCAAATCTGCACGCAAATCACTTCCATGTTCATGGAACAAAATACCAGGGAACGCGAGCAGAAAGCATCGCAGACCACTTCCTTCCTGAGTGGGCAGCTTGAAGAGGCCAAGCAGAAACTAGACGAACAGGACGCGAAACTTGCCCAGTTCAAGCAGCGGAACCTAGGTTCACTTCCCGAAGAAAGCCAGACCAATCTTAGTCTGCTCGCGGGGATGAACGCACAACTCACGGCGAACGCCGAGGCCCTCAGCCGTGCACAGCAGGACAAGGCTCTGAATGAGACGCTGCTGAGCCAGCAAGAAGCTTCCTGGAATGCGTCGCGAACGGGTACAAATTTCGAAACCGCCGACCAACAGCTCAATTCCCTCCAGGACGAACTGGCGAAGTTGCTCGCTCGCTACACTCCCGAACATCCCGACGTGGTCAAGCTGAAGACGCAAATCAACGAGTTGAAAAAGCACATTGCACAGGCCCCGAAGACCAGTGAGCAGAGCGGCACTACGCAGGTCTCGACGATCGTGCCTCCGCAGATCCAACAGCTGCGCGCGAAACTCCGTCAAGATGAATTGAACATTTCCGATCTGACAAAACGACAGAGTCAAATCCAGGATCAGATTCGCAGATTGGAAGCGCGCGTACAGGCTAGCCCCATGGTAGAACAGCAGTTCAAAGAGATTACCCGGAATCACGAGACGGCCCTTGATTTCTATAACCAATTGCTGAAGCAACGCGACCAAGCAGCGATGGCCTCGGATCTCGAACACCGACAAGAAAGTGAACAATTTCGCGTACTTGATCCCCCGAGCCTCCCCGATAAACCTTCTTTCCCGAAGAAGTTGTATTTCGCAGGCGGAGGGTTGGGCGCGGGGTTTGCTCTAGGCCTGGGGTTAATGTATCTGATCGCGCTCACTGATAAATCGTTGAACACGGAAAGAGATGTGGAACTCTGCCTGAAATTACCGGTCCTGGCGATGGTGCCCATGCTTGAAGCGGCGGGGAACGGAAGCCCCATCACGTCGCGGACTGGCCGTATCTTTGAGAAGATGACTAAAAGAAACTGAGTGATCTCGAGAGCCAAAGGTTAAGTCTTAGGGGAGACCATGAGTCGGATTCATGAGGCCTTGAAAAAAGCGGTCGAAGAGCGAGTGTCGCACTTGTCCGTGGGAGAATCCCTGGACTTGGCGGCTATTGCTGGAAGCATGCAAGCGCCCGCAGCGCCCGCAGTACCACCAACGCGCCAGGTGGCTGAGCAGCCGGCGCGGGTCACGCCACCGCCACCGTCTGAGGCGGGTGCGTTTCTTCGCTTCGATGATCTGGTTAAGCGTTGCGCCCATCCGAAGTGGAAGCCCGATACGCGCTTCAGCTTATTTCACCGAACGGACGACGACGCGAAGACTGGCACGGAGCGCTTCAGGACCATGCGTTCTCGCCTTTATCAAATTGCGGCAGCCAAGCAGCTTCGGAAGGTCTTAGTGACGAGCAGCGTTCCCAATGAAGGAAAAACCTTTGTCGCGGCAAATCTGGCGCAATCGATTGTCCACCAACCTGACCGGCGTGTGCTTTTGATCGAAGCCGACCTTCGTGCTCCTCTCCTTCATGTCACGCTCGGCGCACCGACTAGCCCGGGCCTTACGGACTATTTGCGCGGGGAAGCAAACGAATACGATGTGATCCAGCACAGCTCTGAGGTGAATCTCTGCTTTATTCCCTGTGGTCACCCGGTCTCCAATCCAAGCGAGTTGCTCTCCGGTGACCGGATGAAAAAGCTGCTTGATCTGGTCACGCCCGTGTTTGACTGGGTGATTCTTGACTCTCCGCCATCTCTGGCGATTCATGATGCTAGCATCCTGGCAGACTTGTGTGATGGAGTGCTTTTCGTCGTCAAAGCGGGCGAAACGAATCATGAGGTAGCGAAGAAAGCAGCTTCAGAATTCCGTAACAAGAATCTGCTCGGAGTCGTGCTGAATCGAGTGGAGCATGCCGAAGGGTATGGGGATTTCTACTATGGGCACGTCGGCGAGGAAGAACAGCCTGTCCTACGTGTGAGTTGAGCGTGAACACAAAGCACCGCGGAATTTATATCGGATTCGAATCGAACCTGCGGTGCGCCGTTTTCGGCTAGAGCCCTCACGGGCGACGGCGAACCTTCGAAAAAGCCTGCATCCAATTCTCTTGTGAATTCCAAACGTTCTGTTTCGAGCGTCTCCTGACGGAAACACGAATCAAGTCGGGCTCCTCCCAGGGAACATCGTGATAACCCGTCTGTAGAAAGGGACTCGCTGGATTCCTAAGCCACTCTTGCGGGAAGAGCGCAATCGTGTCGTTCTCCGTTACCTTGGGAGCCGCTTGGACCGCCTGCCCGGACACCGCTGCAGAGAGTGCCGCCGGAAGATCGCGCCCCAGGCCAAGCGTCAGGTGTCCGACTTGAGTCGCTCGGGGATTGATTTCGATGAGGTAAGCATTTCCCGTGGCGGCCTCCAACATGAAATCAAACCCATGAAGCCCTGAAAGTTCGAGTCGGCGCACCATTTTTTCGGCAGCAGCGGACATTTCAGCGTTCTCGATCGAACCGAGGACAGTAGCCGGCCCGCCCGCATCCTGCTTCAGGAGCACCTCAAAATGAAGGCCAGCTAGAACCTTGCCTTTCGAGCAGGCGACTAGGCTGGTGGCCTCGCGACCAGCCACAAAGGCCTGCGCATTCACGACGTATCGCTGGCGAAGCAGCGACGGCCCAACGAGCGTCATGTCTTGGTCAAAGAGGGCCCGCTTGACGGCCCGCGCGAAGAGCGGAGGAGCTTCAAGCACTCGAAAGGCGCGCGCGGCCTCTTCGAGTGTGCGCACGATCCTCACTCCGTCGCCCCCGGAAGTGCCGTTGGCCTTTAGCACCGCAGGAAAACCCATTCGCACGGACCACTTTTCGAGGTCGTCGGTATTGGTCACAACCTCTGTTTTCGGGATACGGACGCCTTCTTCTTGGGCCAACTCCATAAAGGCGGTTCTGGCGCAGAGGACAGGGAAGCTTCCAGGTGCGCCGAGTGACCGCTCGATCAGTGCGCAAGTAAGTGTTCCCGACGTCCCGCGGTTGTGGTTTTGATCATAGAGATCAATGAGGTGCTGGGTTGCCAGGTCGTCGCATGGAACGACGAGATCCGGTCTTGCGGAGGCAATGGCGCGCGCAAACGACAGTAAGGGTCGAAGGGCGTAGTAGGTATGGATTTCACCGACCGCGCTGGTGTTGCGGAGTGGCTGCCCAGAAGGACAAATCGCCCGAACCGTACACCCTGCTTTTACAAAAGCCATGGCGAGCCGAGCGGGTGAAAACGAGTCAGTGGTCGTGGCGACAAGGACCGTAGGCTTCACGTTGGTACGCGCTTCCCTAGGATCTGGCCGCTCAGGGCGATAGCTTTCCATTTATGCCTTGAAATCCCCGTGCCCATAAATCGAGTGAAACACGAGCCTCGAATCTTCATTTCCAAATCGAAGAGAGGCCCAACAGGCGTCGCCATTGCTGCTGGCGAAGGTAGGCTCTCAATTCTCGGTCGCCTATCCGGGGTGTGCGCCGCACGAGGCCGCGCAAAAAGCCGTAAGCGATTCCGAGCCCCCGAACAACATACGGCGGATTGAAGATTTGGCGGGCACACTTGAGCGAAAAAAACAGGGGATGATACCCCACGATATAGTCCGCTTCACCATCATTCACCGCATTCCCCCAGGTTCCCCAGACAACACCGGTTCTACGGTGATGAATGAGTTCGAGACTAGAAAACGTCTGGGTCATCCAGCCCAGTTGGTTGGCCTTCGTTTCATCGACGGTGTCCCAGCCGAGACCACCCACGAGGCCGCCCAGCTTTTCCCAACATTCCCGGCGATAAATTTTTGTCCCGCCGCGAACATGAAAGGAAGGAGCCTTGTCGAATTGCACGCGCTCTCCCACTTTGTCGTATATCGTGCCGCCGCCAATTCCGAGGCGTGGTGTGTTATGGAAGTGCTCAAAACACTTTTCGAAATAGTCGGGGGCAAAGGTCAGATCACCGTCGAGATTCACGAGAAATTCCCAGTCATGGGATTGGACGATGGAGTAGGCATCGAGAAAGGCTTCGACACCACCGCTCCTCGAGCGAAAGCCGCGATTTTCACGGCGCAGGGTCCGGATCCAAGTATACCTTTCGGCGTACCGATCGATGATGGCACTGGTCGAATCCGTTGAGCCGTCATCCACGATGATCCATTCGAGCGGCCGTATGGTCTGGCAGAGAACCGATTCGATGGTGCCGGTGATGAACTGTTCTTCGTCGCGGGCCGGAGTGATCATGCAATACTTGACAAGCGGGATAGCCCCTGTCGAGCAACCAGGTTCGCTTCTCGCGTCCGGAGCTTTCGGGAAGTTCTCGAAGTCTTCGGTTTGCATTTTGGCCGCTACCAGATATCTCATAGGCGCAAGTCATCGGACAAATACAATCGACAGGAAGGACGGGGGTTCCGAACGAGGACCTCGAATAGGCCAATCGAGAGTCCCCGGCAGGCCCATGTATTGACTCTCTCAATAAGACTCAATGGGGCTCAAAAGGCAACCTACCTGCCAAAGGATAGGAGGTGTCCGAGCAGCACCAAGATGCCAAGGTGTCCCCTGTCCCATTGAAAAAGAGCCACTTATCTCCTTCTGCGCACTTTCTGGGGCGATTGTGGAGGGCATGTAGAATGGAATCACAGGTTCGTTGGGAGGAAAATCCATTCCTTGGTGGGTCGTTCGCCCAGTTGAGAGCGCGGAACGGGGAATTCGAGCCCGTCCGGAACCTCGGAAGTTGGCACGAAAGCCAAACCCCCAAGAAATCCGGTGAACCTGTAAGCAGGGAGGAATCGAATGGCAGTTGGGCAGGGCTGGTCTAAGACCTGGACGTTTCTCGATGGAGATTGGCACGAAGGCAATGTGCCGATCATGGGCCCGCGCACGCACGCTGCCTGGCTTTGCTCCATGGTGTTCGACGGTGCTCGGGCTTTCGAAGGAGTTACGCCCGATCTTGAACTCCATTGCGCGCGTGTCAATGATTCTGCGACAAAGCTCTTCTTGAAGCCTACGGTCTCGGTCGAAACCTGGGTCCGGCTCGCCCGGGAAGGAATTGCGCGGTTCGATAAGGATGCGGCGCTTTATATCCGGCCCATGTATTGGGCGGAGAAGGAAGGGCCGTGGGTTCAAGCGCACGAACCTGACTCGACCCGCTCTTGTCTCGCAGTCTACGAAGCCCCGATGCGCAAGCCTACGACCGGCTTCTCCGTTACCCTATCTCCTTATCGACGGCCGACACAGGAAACCATGCCCGTCGACGCCAAAGCCGGATGTCTCTATCCCAACAACGCTCGCGCGCTGTTTGAGGCGCACGCCCGTGGTTTCGACAATGCGATTGTTTCGGACATGCTGGGCAATGTGGCCGAGCTGGCCACGTCCAACATTTTTATGGCCAAGGACGGCGTGGTATTTACGCCTGTTCCCAATGGAACATTTCTGGCGGGCATCACCCGCCAGCGGGTGATCGGGCTGCTGCGCGCTGGCGGCGTGACCGTAGTCGAGAAGGTTCTTACCTACCAGGACTTTCAAAAGGCGGACGAGATCTTCTCGAGTGGAAACTATTCGAAAGTGGTTCCCATAGGCCGGATCGGCGACCGTTCTTTGCAACCTGGTCCTCTCTACACCAAAGCCCGGAGCCTCTATTGGGAGTTCGCGCATTCATGATCGGCGGACCCACGCGGGCCAGACCCGGGAGCGCGTCCGGCGAAAGAGTTTCAGCCCCAGCACAAATGTTCCTGTTTCCTCGGCGAGCGAAATGTGCGCCGCATGGACCGGGTTGGATGGCCGGACGCCAACCTGCACTCGCAGCCTGGGCACAGCAAGGGAAGATGCTTCTGCCTGGCCGTAAGAGCGGACTAGATGCTCAACTCACTCTTCCCGATTCCACCCCACAAGGACCAGTGTGAAGCATAATCCCACTTCCGCGATGATCGAGGTGCTCACACCCATCTGGCAGCGTCTGCTGCAATTGCCCGGGATCCGCATCGAAGATAACTTTTTTGATCTAGGCGGTGATTCTTCGTTAGCCGTTGACCTATTCAACGAAATTGCGAAGGTGTGCGGCCGAGAACTGTCACCGGTGACGATCTACAGCGCTCCCACCATCGCCGCGCTGGCTGCTCTGCTCGAGCAGGCCACCCCACCGCGGGTCCCCGCGCTCGTACAACTGAGGGCTGGCACCGAGGGCCTGCCTGTCTTCATCGCCCATGGTCTCGGTGGCAGCGTAATGGAATTCGCGCAACTTGTAAGATACATCCGTTCGCCACATCCGATCTATGGGATGCAGGCGAGGGGCACGGATGGCGTGGAAGAGCCGTTTGAACGCATTGAGGACATGGCCAAATTCCATCTCGATGCTATCCGGCAGTTGCAACCCCGCGGTCCTTACTTTCTTATAGGTTACTCACTCGGTGGTTTGGTAACGCTCGAGATGGCTCAACGGCTGTCGGAAAGCGGAGAAAAAGTTGCCTTGTTAGCCTTGTTAGAGTCATACCCTTACTCTCGTTATCTGCCACTAGCAGAGCGTGTGCGCCTCTTTACCCGTTCGACGAAATCCCGCTTTTCTCGAAATGGTACTACAAAAGTTCGCAAACAACCGGAGCTGGGCATATGGTTCACCCCGGCAATGCAACGCGTGCGTAAAAGCGCTCAACTTGCTTTGAAGCGCTACCGGCCTCGCTTCTATCCTGGCAAGATGAAGTTTGTGGGGGCCGAGATCAGCTCGGAATTCCCGGATGATCCTGCCGCCGTCTGGGCAAACTTGGCAGATGAGTTCGAGCTCGATACCGTGCCTGGTGATCATCTGGGGATCATCATGACGCACAGCGAAAGTCTTGGGGCTGTGCTTTCTCGTTATCTCCGCGAACTCTCCAGTCCGGACCCCCTAGGTCATAAACGATGAACGGGGCAGAGAGCCTGATCCGTACTTTGATTGCTGGAGGAATTCGGATCTGCTTCACGAATCCCGGCACTTCGGAAATGCATATTGTTGCTGCGCTCGACCGACTACCCGAAATGCGTTCTGTGCTGGGTCTGTTTGAAGGCGTCGTGACCGGAGCCGCCGACGGCTATGCGCGCATGACTGGGAAACCGGCATGCACGCTCCTTCATCTTGGCCCGGGCTTTGCCAACGGACTTGCCAATCTGCACAATGCCAAGCGTGCCCGAGTGCCGATCATCAACATCGTCGGCCAACATGCAACTTACCATTTGCGCCACGATACCCCGCTGAATTCCGATATCGAAGCGATTGCGCGGCCCTATTCAAAGTGGCTGCGCACGTCAAGTGCCGCGCCTGAAATAGGATGCGATGCGGCCGAAGCGATCCTTGCGGCGCGTACTTCGCCAGGCCACATTGCCACCTTGATCGTTCCCGCCGATATCGCTTGGAGCGAGAACGGGGCTGTCGCGGCTATCCCCGCCCTACCTGCTGCTCCGCTACCCTCTACCGAGAGCGTAGAGCGCGCGGCTGCTATGCTCCGGTCGGGCCTGCGCACCGCGATACTGCTGGCTGGGAGCGCGCTTCACGGCAAAGGGCTTCGGACGGCAGGGTGCATCGCTGCTGGCACAACTGCCGAGCTGCTCGCTCCCTATCCCTTCACTAGAATGGAACGTGGTGTTGGTAGCCCCCCTGTAGAACGCATTCAATACGTCCTTGAGCAGGCCGTCGCACAGCTGAAGGAATTTCGCCAGCTTATCTTGGTGGGGGCACAAGCTCCCGTCTCCTACTTCGCCTCCCCGGGCAAGAATAGCGTACTCACGTCGCCTGAATGCGAGATCCACACGCTTGCGCGCCCAGGGGAAGACGCTGCTGGCGCACTCGACGCGCTGGCCGTGGCTTTGTCCTTTAACGGATCAAACGTCCCAGCCGGGAAGGCCGCGCGGCCACCCCTGCCAGACGGCGATATTACCTTGCCTGGCCTGGCGGCTGCCGTGGGAGCGACCCTCCCTGAGAACGCCATTGTAGTCGACGAGTCCATGACCTCCGGTCGCGGCATGATGGCGGCTACCACAGCAGCTCCGCCCCACGATTGGTTAGCGAACACGGGGGGCTCGATTGGAATCGCCATGCCGCTGGCCGTTGGTGCGGCAGTGGCCTGCCCCGAGCGGCCCGTCTTGTGCCTTTCTGCCGATGGCAGCGGCATGTACACCGCCCAAGCGCTCTGGACCATGGCGCGTGAGGGTCTCAAAGTCACAACCGTAATTTTTGCGAACCGCGTCTACAATGTACTTAAACGTGAGTTTTCCTATTTAGGCGTCGGCGATCCAGGGCCAATCGTCCGGAACCTGTTCGAGATCGGACGGCCCGATCTTGACTGGGTACTGTTGGCGAAGGGCATGGGAGTGCCTGGCATCCGTGTCACTTCCATGGGTGAATTTGCGAAGGCCCTGCGAGAGGGATTTGAGAGCGAAGGACCGATGATAATTGAGGTGCCCCTGTAGGTCGGACGTCTCTCGTGCCTGCGCATTGCAGCGCTGTGCCATCCTTCGAAGCTCGTCTTTGGCAAACTTTGCGGTCGGAGTGGGCCGCCTTGTGGAGACGAAAAAGATTTGCGACCTTCACATTCTCCTGAGCCGGAGCTAAAGGAGCTTACCAAGATGTTCTTCCACATCGAAAGCCAGGGTGGTTAGACCGACAGTCGAAAACGATCTTGGAGGACACATGCACTCAGTAGAATCAGCAGGACATGATCGTTTGCGATGCACGAACCTTCATCTTTGCTACAGAGGTTATCCAGAAGGTTTACAACTTTTTTCTGATCAAAGAATGGAATCGAGGCAAGGGCCGGGCCGCGAAGCGTGTCCTGAAGGAGAACACCAAACCGGCCGTGCGGTTTGAGCATGGCTGGCGGGCTTTGAAAAACGTGTTTGGGCCTGCGATAAACGGTCTCGGTGACAACATCTCGCACCGATTCTCTCAACACATATTTCTGAGTCCCTCCGCGGATCTTCTGAGTCACGGGCTGAGAGCGGATCACTTCCACCAAATGATGGTCGAGAAATGGAACTCGGCCTTCGATCGAATGGGCCATCTCCATGCGGTCGCCTAAAAGGGTGAGGATATAGTTTGGCAACCGCGTTTTGGACCACAGGTAGAGCGACTGGTGCAGCGGATCCCTCCCCGCGAGCTGGCCGGGGACGTCGATGTCATTCATGAAGGTCCGGAACCCTTCGCGGCATGCGAAGGCCTCCAGGAAATCCTGGCTGAACACAGCATGCATCCTGGCCGATTGGGCGAGGGCCGTTTCGATCCAGGAGGGCACAAAACCCAACAGGTGCCTTACGCCATCGAGTGTTCGTGCCTTTCCGTTTGAACCCGAGGGCAGTGCTCCCGGAGCGAAGTGCTCGAGCTTCTTTGAAAGAACCCCGCCACCATTCTGATTTGATTTTGCACCATGCAGGAGCATGTCACGGCCAAAATGCAAGTAGCCACCCAGGATCTCGTCGGAACCTTCGCCGGTGAGCACCACCTTGTAACCGGCCTCACGCACCGCTCGGCTCAGCAGGTATTTGGCTACACCGTGTGCGTTCACACAGAGAATCTCTGATTGGTGAATCGCGTCAGCAAAGTGATCGGAGAGATCGTCGAGCTTGGCGGGGATCGGAAAGAATTCGGCCCCCGCTTTCAGAGCCATTTCCCTGGCCACTTCACTCTCGTCATATTCAGGCCGGTCGAAAGCCAAGGTGAACGCGCGAATGGGCTGCCGATGGTGGCGTGCGGCGAGGCCAAGAACGGCGCAGGAATCTACTCCCCCGCTGAGATAGCACCCCACCGGGACATCCGCGCGGAGGCGAATCCGGACGGCTTCCTCAAGGGTATGACGGAATTGCTCTGCGTATTCGGCATCCGTCCGCGCTGGCGCGGCATCGACGGCCTTCGGATAATCAAAATCCCAGTACCGGCTCAACTGCATCCCTTTTTCGGTGGCGACCATATAATGGCCGGGCGGGATCTGGAAAATGCCCTCAAACAGCGTGCGGGTCTGATGCCCGCCAAATCCTATGCAGTCATAAAGAGACTCGCTATTCCAACGAGCGGGTACTCCAGCGGCGAAGAGGGCTTTCACCTCGGAAGCGAAATACAGCGTTCCGCCATGGAACGCATAAAAGAGGGGTTTAATGCCAAATCGGTCGCGGGCGGCGAAGATGGTCCTGTTTACACTGTCCCAAAGCACCAGGGCAAACTCTCCCCGGAGCCGCTGCAGGCAGTGAGCACCAAAATCTTCATACAGATGCAGGGCAATTTCGCTGTCCGAGCGAGTTCTCAGCCGATGCCCGGCCTGTTCGAGCTCGTTCTGGATCGACTCGTAGCCGTAGAATTCGCCGTTGACAATGATTTGAAACTTTTCGTCCTCATTTGCGATTGGTTGATCTCCGGTCGCGAGATCAATGATGCTCAGGCGGGCGTGCCCGAGACCGACCCGGGCGTCCGGAGCGATCCAATAGCGCTGGCCATCCGGACCACGATGGCGGAGACTCTTTGTAGCCGTTTCGAGTACGCCGGCAGCGATCGCGGTATGGGGCGAGAAAATAGCGACGATTCCACACATGTAGAAGGTTCCCCGCTGCGGTAAAGAAGAGCTTGGAGCAATTGGATGGCCGACTGAGATCTCCTGTAACCATTGAAATTTCAACGGATTAGAAGTTCAGATCACGAGCAGAGGAGAATTCGTTTCCTTTTCTGGGATGCACTGCATCTCTTCCGTACGAAGGTACTTGCAACAAATTTGGCCATGACTATCCCTAGTGACTCGAGGCCGGAGTTGAGCAAGTGATAGGCGCAAACCTGCATAACGACGTTTGTCTTTGTGGGATCGAAAACCGCGGAAACGGATTGCCTTGATCCAATGCCTTGCGTCTTCGGCAATATATGATCTCCATTGCTGTTCTGGGCAAAGCCAGTGCCGATCTGCCCCCCCTCAGTGGAATTGAAGGGCCTACCCCGGAATGTGTAAATCTCTTCCCCTAATTGCCAAATTCCCCGCCACGTTTCATGGTTGGTCTGAAAATAACATTATGATAACAAACAACTTAGCTGCAATATCGCGTGGCACATGGATTGCCTTTCGTTGTTTATTCTTACGATTGTGATACGGAAGTGAGCTTAAGAAGTTAACGCTGGACTTGACCTAAATTTGTTGCGTGGAAGTCAACCTGAGAAAGTCCATGAAGAAAGCCGTGCTGCGTTCAAGCATTTTTGTAGTAGCCACTGTGCTCACACTGACTGTTGCTCCTGGTTTGCGAAGAGCCGCCGGCAATCCGACTCCGCAGGGTCAGGCGAGAGCCACAGATACGGTCGGCGCACGCGAAAAGCCTGTTTTGCGGATGAACAGGATGAATGGACAGGCCTCAAATCTCGCCGTGCCACTGGTCGCCCCGGCAGGAGAGTATTACTCTGCCTCAGTTCCTCCCGCAACGGTTATGTACCAATTTGTCCAAGGCCCGACATTGCGGGCCATTATGCTGAAAATCTCAGGTGAACCGCAATTGCTGCTTCTTTTCGGTTCTGCGCTGATCAGCTTGGCCTTCCTCCTCAGAAGCGGGTCGACCTCCACTTGACGAACTGATTTAACCTGAATTAGAGCACTGTTTTGCCCAACTCGGTCAAGTTACTGTTGAAGAAACTACGACAGGACACCTGCCGTTTGCTGAACTCGTCCCTCGCTTTGGTCGGGGTTGTCCCAGGTTCGATTGGGCGATGGTGCAAAGTCGTTCTTCTTGAGTTAGCTTTCCCCCTGATGCAGCTCAGGGTAAAATCGTGAATCTCGATCTGGCGTACCCATGGCCTGTTGCAGGCTCACGCCTACACTGACAAAGGAGACTATCTGGACGAGCCCCCAGGCAAGGACGCTCCGAAGAAAGCCCAAGGCATAAAATTCTCTCGAATGGTATCCAGCACGGCCTGTTCCACCGCTGCGAGCGCGTCTTCGGCCGGCAGCGATGCGAGAGATTCCATCCCACAATCTCCCGCGTGCAGCAGTCGATCACGCACACCAGATACGCCCAGCCCGCAGGACCTGTCCAGATCTTCGTCATGTCCGACTGCCAGATTTAATTCGGCTCGGCTGCTTCCACGCGACCCCACTCTTTCTTCCTTCGTGCGCGTAGACGACGCGAGCGCACCAGCAACCCACGTTCTCGCATCACCCGTAGCACCCGCTTGCGATTCACGGTCAGCCCTTTCTTTCGCTGCAGCCACCACGCCACCCGCCGATAGCCGTACGCTAGTTTCTCTCCGCACGCCATCACGATCTGTTCATCGTAGGTTCGGTCAGCCGCGACTGCCTCGGGGCCGCTTTCGGTAGCACAGACTCGACCGGCTGATGGCCAACGTCGCCGCCACCAGCGCGGCCGTATAGCCCTGCACCATCATCTCTCGCGGCTGGGAATGAACCGCACCACAGTTCACTCCCCTACGACGTTTTTTAGGATTTCGATTTCCAGTGACTTCCGCCCCAGCGTTCGTTCCAACTGCCGGACGCGATGGTCCTTCTCGGTTTCCGCCCCGGCAGCGCTTCTCCTCCCAAGCGCTGCCTTCGCTCCCTGTTCCGCTTCATCCCTTCATCCTTCCAGCGATAGAACAGACTTGGAGCGATCCCGTGATGCCGACACGTCTCCGAGTGACGTTCCCGCTCTTGACGCCTTCCTGCACGATCTGCCACTTTCTCTTCCGGGGATCGATCTACACGCGGTTTCCTGCCCCGGTTGCCTCCTGTTTGGAGGCCCTGATTCTACCTACGTGAGGCGTCCAGTTTTAGTGGGGAGCACTGCAAGTTGGATGAATTGACTAATTGACTGGGTCTGGATAAAACAATAGGACGTGATGATGGGTAGGCAAATTCTGTTGCCAAGGTTAGCCTTTAGCTTCACCTGCTAATGCGCTGGCCTTCATGTTTTTTACGACTACTCTAGCAGGATTGCCCATTGCCACGGAGTATGGCGGGATGTCGGTTACAACAACGCTGTTCACGCCAATGATAGCTCCCTCTCCTATTGTTACACCCTTAAGAACGAAAGAGTTCTGGCCGATCCAGGCATTCTTGCAGACGCGAACCGGTTTGATCTCTTCCGGCCGCGGAGGCAAATCGGCGATCCGTTCTGCGACGTCCCGCGGGTGTGCATCGGTATCCATGAAGCGAACGCCCGAGGCTACGTTTACGTCATCCTCTATTTCGATGTGTTTATTCACGACAAAAAGTACGTTGTGTCCGATGTCGACGCGATTGTGGATGATAAGCCTCGGCTCGTCAAAAATGCGGCCGCTGAATATGTCGACCTTGCCAAAGAAATTGACATCATCTCCTATAAAGATTTTGGCGTGACTCACGACGTAAGGCATTTTGGAAAGCGTGAATCTCTTGCCTAAAGATTCACAACGACCACGAAAAAGAGGTTCGCGATACAGGTAACTGGCGGCCCATCGCAACCCTGACATCGCGATCTGGTGTAGGTCGTACAGTGCGCCCAGTAGCGGGTTAACGAAGCGAGGTAACGGAAGAGTCTGCGTCATGATGCCCTTGGCGACCCTTTGCAAAAAACGAAAGAACGCACCTTTCCCTCGCTTGACCTTAAGAATGAATGCATCAATCATCGATTAGTCTCATTAAACGCAATGCCATGTGTACCGTTTTTTTCAGTGGGCCTCAAGCATTTCGAGAAGTAGCTTCTCAGCGGTGAGTACCCAAGCGATGCGACGACCGCCAAAAGCAACTGCGGGTTTCGGGCGCTTGGCAATGATCGCACCTCTTGATCGCATGATTTGAAGGCACCGTTCCAGATCATCAACTTCGTAACACAGATGATGCAAAGCTTCACCTCGTTCTTTAAGGAACCTAACAACGGGCGCATCCTCGGTATTCGGCTCTACCAGTTCGACCTTGGCATTCCCCGGCTGCGTCATCAAGAATGCAACTTTCACTTTTTGATGCGGATCAATAAAGACCTCACCATCCCAACTTGCTCCGAGAGAGCGTAAGAAACCCGGCATGGAGGTCTTGAGGTCTTGAACCACAAAGCCGATATGGTGCAGTCGTAAGTCTAACTCATTGACTGGTATCACGACTTCAGCCCGGTAAACTGGGTTTGTACGTAGCGAAGGACAAGATCGAAGGAGTTGAGATCTGGAAGGGCCTCGAAATCTATTGCGAATCCGAATTCGTCCTCAATGACGTTAACCAGAGTAATAGCAGCAATGGAGTCCCAAGCGGAAACCGAAGCTTGAGAAGAAAGCAGAATGTCGGCTTCGGGCATGTCCGGGAATACTGTCTGAAAGCATTTGACCAGCCGGTCTTTAACTTCATCCATTAACTTCGGTCCTCTCTTTTTGGATAACAGTATGATAAAGGTGAGGGCACGCCTGTTCGAATTGTTCTTTTGTGAGCATAACGGGCTCCGATGGCCGGTGGCCCAGCAAGGTAGTGAGGAATTCTTGTAACGGCCCGTTCTTGTTGGTCGGCGCAAAATCGAATTCGATTTGTTTGGATCGGAACCGTTCAAAGCAGGCACGCAGGCACTGATATTCGATACGACGCGCAAATGCCCGACAGCTCATTACCCAAACGTTGATGCGCAACGTCGTACCTTTATGGTGGGCCTGCATCACGCTGATTTTACCAAGCGGCTCAAATTTATCTTCATAGCTAACAACTATCAAACTGGCGTCTGGCAGTGATAATTCTCGCGACCAGTCGGACTCCGTCCAGCGAATTCCATTCAAATTGAACTGATTGGTCTTATTCACCAACTCGAGTGCACGCGAATCTGACGCTAATCCGCAGAAATCCAATTTAATGACCGCTTTAATGTCCTGTAGGAAATTCTCGGAAGGTGATTTATCCGCGGTCTCTCGAACTTCCGCGGATTTCCTGATGCTCGTGAGCCGCAGAGAATCCTCGCTGGAAAGTCGCCTCTTGCCAAACAGATCGCGGACGCGATGTAGCAATGTGTAGCCGGCCCCGTAATCGTTTGTAGGAAAGCGCATGCACTCAATCCCGGGATGGGCGGCGGCGACCTCCGCTAACTCCATCGGGCTGTCATCGATGTAGACGACCGTATCGGCAGCAATATTCCAAGCACGCAGAATGCGCTGCACCGATCCGGACTTGGGGCCCCAATGTACTTCCATCGGAAACACTTGTTCTTGCCGAAGGAGGATGTCTGAACGCTGAAACGTTTTTTGCACGATGGCCGGATTATTCTTGCTGGCGACCGCTAGAAGGACGCCTTCTTCCGAAAAAGCAGAAAGGAGACGTTGGTAGAGCCCATGCAAACCACTATGGGTCTGTAGATCCCAGCTAACTCCGTCAGGGCCGACTTCGCCTACAAGTCCCGCCCACAATGTATCATCGAGATCAGTAATCAGGCCCTTTTTGGGCCGTCCGGGACGCAAAAGGAGGGCCAGAGCGGAGCCCAGCGCCTCCGCGTGCATAATCGTGTAAGGCAGACCGGTAAGCAGGTCGGACTTGAGATCATAGCGTTGTGCGAACGGAGATTTTTCGGCAAGACGCGTGGCGTTGACGAAGGAGACGCCCGCGCGCAGCAATTTCAGCCTAAATTCCGTTAGCATTTGCTCGAGCAACGATTCGGCTTCGCCGATTTCCCAGCCTGGGGTGTGAAACAGAGGCGGAACCGGGAGAGTCGGCACGGAGACAGCCGTGGTGGTGCCAGATGGAAACTGGGGTATTGCCGTTTCAATGCGCTCCAGGGTCATATGAGCGACTGACAAAATATCCGACAATGCGACGGGACCCCATCGACCGAGGGCTCGGTAACCGAGCCGGGGATCGAGATCGGCCCATTCAATTGCGATTGCCACAGCGTGCAAACGTCGTTCTGCCAAACTCTCAACGGTACCGACTAAGTCTCCGTAAAGGCCCGTAAAGAATGTGACACGACGGTCGGGTAAGGCCTGTTGCAGATAAGCGCCTGCAAAGTTCTGTAAATGCAACGGAGTGAATCCGCACGCCAGCATTACATCGAACGGCTTGGCATCCCTAGGCCCAGTTTGAAGGATTTTTAGAGCCTCAGTGATTTTCATACTTTCTGTTCTTGGCATACGTGGAGGGACCGGATCAGAGCGTCAAGCATCTGCGTTTGGGCTTTAGCATTGAAGTTTTGATGGAACCAGTCATTCGCCGGTTTGTAATCCGTTCTTAGGTGCAAAAATTTCTCCAACGCGCTATCCACTTCTTGCAGACAACTGCCAGCATAAACGCACCGATACGTGACGCCGCTCCGCTTCAGAATACGTTCCACTGGCGTGTTAGGCAAAATATAGGCAAGTATCGGCCGCCCCAGATCATCGAAAGTATCTCTTAAAGGGCATTTTTCCGGTAGAGCTGAGTTTAAATTTTCATGGTTCGCTGCGCTGCTTTTTCTATGGTGAGCTTAGTTGCGGCAAATACCGCGGCTCTCGCACCTAGTCTTTTTCTCAGTGCTACATCTTGTAATACTCTGAGCAGCTTCTGTGCCAATTCGTCCGCATTCCCAGCGGCAAAGAGCAATCCCCTATCTTCATCTTCAATCAGTTCCGGCGTCCCCCCTTCGGCGCTCGGCAAAAGTGACCCACCTATGCTTTCTTAAAGTGACCCACCCGAAGAACAGGATTCGGAACAGGATTTGAAGCAGAGGATCTTATTGCTGCTGGGCAGTGGGAATGCGGGAACCTTCGACAGCGGT
>WNGO01000071.1_pt1 | contig 61212 bp, 46 predicted proteins | sample 5400511 | NCBI WGS metagenome assembly WNGO01 (sample SAMN13153380, study PRJNA577476) | soil metagenome | isolation source: 20 cm soil or saprolite under Garry oak tree replicate 2 | place: USA:California | collected 2016-06-15 | reverse complement strand
GACCGGGGTTGTTGCCTTTGTAGGGGCGCAGCACCGCTGCGTCCCTTTGATTTACCCCTTGCCACGTGACAAACGCATTTTTCCACCGTCAATAACGCAGCGCCAAGCCGAACCTCGGCCAAGGTCGTAGTTCCCCGGTTTGCTGGATTCGGGAACTCTTAGCCCCGGCCTTCGTACTGTAGGGAGAGGTGTCTATGGCAAGCCTGCCAGGCAATTTTCGCTACGCCCTGCGGCAGTTCCGGCTATCGCCCATTTTTACCGTCGCGGCTGTATTGACGTTGGCCTTGGGAATTGGCGGCCCTACCGCCATCTTCACCTTAATCCACGCCGTAATGCTCCGCTCCTTGCCCGTTTCTGACCCCGGCAGGCTTTACCGCGTAGGCGAAGGCGATGAATGCTGCGTGGAAGGCGGTCCTCAGGACACTTGGGGCATGTATTCCTTCCCCTTGTACGAACGCCTCAAGGCAGAAACCCCTGAATTCGAAGAGGTTACCGCCTTCCAAGCTGGGCGCTGGCGGCTAGGAGTCCGCCGTCAGGGCGTCGAATCGGCTGCCAGGCCCCTGCGCTCGGAGTACGTCACCGGCAGCTATTTCTCAACTCTGGGAGTCCGCGCTTTCGGCGGGCGCCTGTTCACTCCGGATGACGACAAGCCCGCCGCCCCGCCCGTAGCCGTGCTCAGCCACCGTGTCTGGCAGACCGCCTACGCTTCCGATCCTTCCGTGGTGGGTTCAACGTTCGTCGTCGAGGGCCACCCTCTAACCGTGATCGGCGTCGCCCCCGCCGGATTTTTCGGCGAAACTCTCGAAAGCGACCCTCCTGACATCTGGCTCCCTCTTCAGCAGGAACCCATGATGAATGCCGAAGGCAGCCTGCTGCGTCAGCCTGTCTCCGCTTGGCTGCGCATGATTGGGCGCTTGCGTCCGGGAGCTTCGACAGACGGGATGTCTCCCCGCCTCACGGGAGTGCTGCGCCAATGGCTGCAGAACGATTCCGGCTACCCTTCCAACTGGATGGACGACGTCATGCGCATGCTTCCCAAACAGGTTGTCAACGTGATCCCCGCCGGGGCAGGCGTCGCCATGATGAAAGAAGAGTACGGCCGCAGCCTGCAGATATTGCTCTCTGTGTGCGGCTTGGTGCTTCTGATCGCTTGTTCCAACGTGGCGAACCTACTGCTCGCTCGCGGCCTTGCCCGTCGCGGCCAAACTGCCGTGCGGCTGGCTGTTGGCGCCACTCCAAGGCAAATCGTTATGCAGGCGCTCACGGAAAGCGTCCTGCTCGCCATTGGCGGCGGCATTGTCGGACTTCTCGTGGCCATGGCTGCGGCACGTCTGCTGCTTGCCCTCGCCTTCCACAGCTCGCATTTCCTTCCCATCAGCACCACGCCATCGCTCATGGTCTTGGCATTTGCTTTCGTCTTGGCGCTCGTAACCGGAATCATTTTCGGCGCGGCTCCCGCGTGGCTCGCCACGCGCACCGATCCCGCCGAAGCCCTGCGCGGATCGGGTCGCGGCACGCAGGATCGTTCTTCGTTTGCCCGCAAAGCGCTGCTCGTCGTCCAGGCCGCCTTGTCTGTCGTTCTCGTCGCCGGTGCCACCATGCTCGCCCGCAGCCTTAACAAGCTCGAGCATCAGGACTTCGGATACCAGGTGCAAAGCCGCGTGGAAGTCAGCATGAATCGTCCTCCCGCCACCTACACTCAGCCTCAGTTAGCCGCGCTTTATCGCCAGCTCGAAGATCATCTCAATCGTCTCCCCGGCGTTCAGGATTCCGGTCTTGCGCTCTATAACCCGCTCACCGACAACTGGGGCGAACTCATCATGGTCGCCGGCCATCCTCCGGCCAAGCTCAATGAGGAAGCTGGCGCCTCTTGGGACCGCGTAAGCGCCAACTATCTTCAGAATCTTGGCGTGCCGGTTTTGCGCGGGCGCGCGTTTACCGCCGCCGATAACGAAACCACCGCGCCCGTGGCCCTCGTCAACGAGGCTTTTGTGAAGCGCTTTTTCAAGAGCGGCGAAGATCCGCTGGATCAGCATTTTGGCCTCGACGGCGTCGTGCGCGATGCCAAGTTCGCGGGGTGGGGCCTCCGCAGGCCCGCCCGTCCCATGTTCTACGTGCCGCTGGCCCAAAATGTGAATTATCCCGACGAATTGATGAAGAAAATCGAGTTGAACTCCCACTTCATCGGCGGAATGTTGCTCGTAACCAACATGACCCCTGGCGCTCTCGAAGCCCAGCTCACCAGGATTTTGGCGGAATTGGATCCCAACCTGACCATCAACAGCATCCGGACCATGCAGCAGCAGATTGAACTTTCCTTCGACCAGGAACGTGCCGTAGCCGGCCTCGCCGGCCTCTTCGGTATCGTCGCGCTGATCCTTGCCGCCATTGGCCTGTACGGCGTCACCGCCTATTCCGTCGCCCAGCGAACCAACGAAATTGGCATTCGCATGGCCCTAGGTGCAGACCGCCCGAAAGTCCTGGCGCTGGTGCTAAGTGGAGCATTCAAGCGCGTGGCAATTGGACTCTTCCTCGGCTTGCCCCTCGCCGTCGGAGCCGGCCGCTTGCTCTCTGCCCAACTCTACGGCGTCTCCTCGTGGGACCCATTCGCCCTGAGTGTAGCTGCCGGCGCGCTCGCGATCTGTTCCTTCTTCGCAGCCATCATTCCCGCAAACCGCGCCGCCTCCATTTCCCCCATGAACGCCCTGAGAATTGAGTAGCGCCGCCTCGCCCGGAAGCGGTTTAGACGGTATGGGGTCGGCTAAAGACGGATTACTCACCGGCCAAGTACGTGTTGCCAGCTATAGCGCAGCCGGTATCATCTGAAGCGAAGTATCTCGCCTGACCCGCGCCTCTGCGCGGGCTCAAGTCCCCGCCACAAACCACGTGCAGACATCCGTAAGTCTTCCCCCCAAAGTTTTCTTTGACTTTTCTCTAATTTTGTGTATACTTAACGCTATAGATTACTACACTTGGAGTGCAGGGGCTTGCCCCGGCTTTTCTTTTTAGGATAGTCATTTCTTCCTTTGCTGGTCCGAAACAACCAAAATCGCGTCCTTTAGAATCAATCGTTTACGAAATGCTCTTTTTGTAAGTCCTTTCTTTTGACATTCATGCAAATTGATGGGGGGCCCCTCGCCATTTTTCACTCTCTTCCAACATTCCGAATTCGCTGGAGGATTCCTCGCGAAAGAAGGATGCCGCCCGGAAAAACCCTCTTTGTTATACTGGACCTTAAACGTGAGCCCGCGAACCGTGACCAAACTTCGCATCTCCATCGTTCAATACCTCAACACCGCGCCGCTCGTCTGGAGTTTCACCAACGGGCCGCTGCGCGGCAAATACGATTTGTCGTTCACTGTCCCCTCGCAATGCGCCGGTGATTTGCGCTCCGGCCGCGCGGACCTAGCCATCATTCCGGCCATCGAATACCAGCGCATCAGCGACTTGGTGATTTTGCCGGACATGGCCATCGCCTCGAAAAAACAGGTCCGCAGCCTGCTCATCATTGCGAAGAAGCCCATCGAACAGGTGAAGACCTTTGCATTGGACGCTGGTTCGCGCAGCACGCAGACTCTGACGCGTATCCTATGCGCGGAAAAGTGGAGGATCGCCCCGCAATTCTTTGAATCGCCACCGGACTTGACCGCGATGCTGGAGCAAGCAGACGCGGCGCTCCTGATTGGTGATCCCGCGTTGCGAATTGCCGTGGGAATGGAAAAAGAGAGTTGGCCCGGCGCGGATGGCCAAACCATATGCCAGGCCGCCACTCTCGGAATCACCAGCGCTGAGACGCTTTACGTTTATGATGTGGTTAGCGAATGGCGAACTCTGACCGGATTGCCTGCAGTCCTGGCGGTCTGGGCCGCAACTCGAGACGTTGCCACTCCCGAGGTGGCTGCGGATTTTCTCGCCTCGCGGGATTTTGGTTTGTCGCGCATCGCGGAAATTTGTTTCGACGCCGCGCGCGAATTGGAATTGCCGCAACGGACTCTCGAGTCGTACTTGCAAAGCAATATCGACTTCTCTCTCGATGCCGAAAATCGCCGCGGCCTGGAATTGTATTTCGCGCACGCTGCACAACTAGGCTTGATCCCGCAGGCCAAGCCGATCAAGTGGGCGGCCACGAGAGCGGAAGCCGTGAAGTTGTAGGCGCACGGCTTTAGCCGTGCTCTAAGGATTTTGAGTTCACGCAATGCACTGGTTACAAATGGAACGTGACAATCGATAAGGAATAATCGTGGGACTGCCCAAACAACAAGCGCTGGACATGCTTGAATCCGATGACCTCGTGGGCCTCGGCATGGCTGCGCATCAGATGCGCCTAAAGAAAAACGATCCACGTGTCGTCACCTACCAGATCGACCGTAACATCAACTACACGAATTTCTGCACCGAATATTGTTCCTTTTGCGCGTTCTACCGTCCGCTCGGCGCCAAAGACGGCTACATCCTGCCGTTCGAGGAAATCTACAAGAAAATCGACGAAATGCTGGAACTCGGCGGCACCGGCATTTTGTTACAAGGTGGCTTGCACCCGGACTTGCAAATCGGCTATTACGAAAATTTACTGCGCTCCCTGAAAGCGCGCTACCCGCAAGTGCATCTGCATTGCTTTTCGGCCCCGGAAATTCTGTGCATCGCCGAAGTCAGTGAAATTAGTATCCGCGAAACTATTCAGCGCCTCATGGATGCGGGACTGCAATCCATTCCCGGCGGCGGCGCGGAAATTCTCGACGACGAAGTTCGCGCGAAGATTGCGCGCCTGAAGTGTACCAGCGACGACTGGGAAGAAATGCACCGCGTGGCCCATTCCCTGGGACTGCGCACCACTGCCACTATGATGTTCGGCTGCGGCGAAGAGCTCCGCCATCGCGTCAACCATCTCGAACGCTTGCGGCGCATTCAGGAAGATACCGGCGGGTTCACCGCGTTCATTCCTTGGATGTTTGCCGCTGAGAATACCGCGCTTGGGAAAAAAGTCCAGGAAACTACCGCGGTCGACTATCTGAAAACGCTGGCCGTCAGCCGCCTGTACCTCGACAACATCGACCACATTCAGTCAAGCTGGCTCACGCCCGGAATCAAAGTCTGCCAGATCGGTCTGCAGTTCGGCGCCGACGACGTAGGCAGCATCCTGATCGAAGAAAATGTCGTCTTCGCTGCCGGCGTAAAAAATCGCACCAACGAAAGCGAACTCCGCCGCGTCATTTCAGATGCCGGTTTCATCCCCGCCCAGCGCGACACGCTCTACAGAAGTTACGTTTTGAAATAATTTCAGCCGCTGGGAATAAAGTCGCAGCACGTAGGCACTTACACAGGTTTTGGGCGCAGGTGAATGGAAACGTCGACGACCATGCCATCAGGCAATTCGACGTCTTCCAGGAGGTAAAGAACGCCGCCGCGGAAACGCGCCTGAATCTTTCGCGGCTCGGGTTTGGAGCTGACCGATTCAGGTTTCGGGCTGGCCGAGGTTTTGGAGCCGCTCGATTCAGTTTTCTTCCCCGCGGCCGAGCCGGAAGCTTTTCCTTCTGTTTCATCCAGGGCTTCGTTAGCGAGGGCGTCGGCTTCGCGGTTCTGCTCGCGGTAAACGTGCTCGATGCGGAAGGAATCGAAGGCTTTCGACATTTTTTGCGCGCGCTCGAAAAGCGGCCGCAGATCCTCGCTTTTCACTTTGTACTGCCCGCGCATTTGTTTGACGAGAAGTTCGGAATCGCTCTCGATGCGCAGCGCGCGAATGCCGTGCGATTGCGCGTAGTCCATCGCCGCGATCAATCCGTAGTATTCGGCGACGTTGTTGGTCATGCGGCCGATATATTTTTTCAGCTTGGCGACGATTTCGCCGCGCCCATCGCGGATCACCACGCCGTAAGCGGCGGGCCCGGGATTGCCGCGCGAGCCGCCGTCAATATTCGCGCGATGCGCCGCCGCGGCCGGCTTAGGCTCCGCGGGGGCATCACCGAACAAATCTTTTCCACCGGTTGTTGGCGGTCGGCGCGGCATCAGGAATTTGTCGAAGCCGCCGAAGATGTGTTCGCAGAACCAGCCGCGGAATTCGCGACCGGAATTGGTTCCAGGGTGTAGAGGATAAGGCCGCAGCTTTCGCAGCGAAAAACTTCCTCGTTGGTTTCCGTAGCTAGTTCCTGAAGAATGTGCGGCAGGACGCGCATGCCGCAGCCGCGGCACTGGCCGTCGCGGGCTTCGGCCATCGCCGTGCCGTTGTGGCGCTTGGCGATGCGCGCGTAGAGTTCGCGCAAATCTTCCGGCACCGGCGCGATGATTTTTTCGCGTTCGGCCGTGGCGGCCTCCAACTGTCTCTTTTTTTCCGTACCTTGCGCCTGAATTTCTTTTCGTTCCGCGGCTACGGTCTGCTCGGCTTCTTTCAATCTCGACTCCGCGACTTTCACACGGCGTTCGGCGTCCTCCGCAGCCATCATCACTTCTAGTTGACGGTCTTCGGCTTTAGCAACTTCAGCTTCGGCGTTGGCGATTTCGTGTTGCAATGCTTTGAAGGCTTCGTTGGTCTTTACCGCTCCGCTCTGATCGCGATATTTCCGCGAGCGGTCTTTCCACTGCTGCACGTCGAATTCAAATTTCTTGCGTTCCGTGATGACGTGCGTGTGCGCCTCTTTCGCGGAAGCGACATCGGCGCGGGCGCCGCCGAGCCTGGTTTCCGCTTCGCGGATGCGTTTTGGAAACGCCTCCAGTTCCGCGCGCAGGACGGCAATCTGGTGGTCGACGCGCTGCAGCTCGATCAAGTGAGGAATCGCGGGATGCATGAGCCGATAATTCTAGCACATCGACACCGTGGACTTTGCGCGAACCGCTGGGGCGGATAGAATGCCTGAGACTGCATGCAAGAAATGAGGGGTCGCCCGTTCTAAGGAGGAAGAGACATGCCGCACGTGCAGATTACCTGGGTGGAAGGCCGGACGCCGGAGCAAAAACGGAAGATCGCGGAGCGCGTCACGACCGTGTTGATCGAAGATGGCAGGGCCAAACGTGAAAATATTCACGTGTCGTTTCACGATGTGCCGGCGACGAATTATGCGGAAGCCGGCGTGCTAGTGGTGGACCAAAAGCGCGCGCCTTGAGCGAATACGAAGCAGTCGGGATGTGTTCCATTTCTTTCCAATTGAAAAGCTTCGGTCGGCGCCGTACTGGCGAAGAGTAGCTGGCGAGAGGAGGGCCTCGCATGGCTGATTCACTGAAGAAACGGCTGGAACAATGGGTTTCGGCCGGAGTGGTGGATGCGGGCACGGCGTCGCGCATTCGAACGTATGAGGAATCGCAGAGTTCTGGCGAGCGCCTGCGTTGGCCGGTATTGCTGGCCGTAGCGCTGGGCGGGCTGCTGCTTTGCGCCGGGGTCTTGCTGTTCGTGGCCGCGCACTGGGACGAACTCTCGCCCGCGTGGCGTTTTACGCTGGTCATGATTCTCGTGGCCGTGTTTCCCCTGGCCGGCGCGCTGACGGAGAAGAGGTTTTCGGCGCTCTCAACGACGTTCTACGCGATCGGGACCGTTTGCGTCGGCGCAGGAATTTTTCTGACCGCACAAATCTTCAATCTTCAGGAGCATTGGCCGAGCGGGATTCTGTTGTGGGCCATCGGGGCGCTTGCCGGCTGGCTGCTGCTCCGGCATTGGATGCAGGCGGCACTGCTGGCATTGCTAGTGCCCGGATGGCTCGTAGGCGAATGGGAATTGCGCACTCAAGGATTGGCCGTAAGCAACCGGTTGATCACCGAAGGGCTGGTGCTGATCGCGATTGCCTACTTCAGCGCAAGAACGAGCCAGGAAGATTCCGCAACGCGGCGGGCGCTGGCGTGGATCGGCGGACTGGCCGTGTTGCCTCTCAGCGTATGGGCGTTTGCCGAAGGCCGGGGATACTGGGGATGGTGGCAGAATCGGCCCCCAGTTTCCTCTTTTCTTCAAGTCACTGGTTGGGCCATCGCGATTTGCGGGCCACTGGCGCTGGCCTACATACTGCGCAAGAATGCGGCGTGGACAAACGCGGTGGCGGCGGTCTGGGTCTTGGTGATCGGAACGTTTCGGGCCCGGAATGGGGATACGGGTGCAAACCTGCCGATATTCGCGTGGAATTCGCTCGGTCCGTATTTTTGGGCGGGGGTTGGAGCGCTGGGAATGGTGGCGTGGGGATTGCTGGAACGGCGGCGCGAACGCATCAACCTGGGAGTCGCCGGGTTTGCCTTGACGGTGGTTATTTTCTATTTCTCGAACGTCATGGATAAGTTCGGGCGTTCCGCGAGCCTGATCGGGCTTGGCGTGTTGTTCTTGTTCGGTGGATGGGCGCTGGAGCGAACGCGGCGGCAACTGGTCGCGCGAGTTGCGGGAGGAACGCCGTGAAACTGTCGCGGAAGGGGATCATCCTGGCACTGCTGCAATTGGCGATCGTCGTGAGCCTGGCGGCGAAATATGCAATCGATCGCGCGCGATTTCCACGCGTTTGGGCGCAGACCGTGGCTTACGATCCCGATCTGCCGATTCGCGGCCGGTATTTGAGCGTGCGATTGCGCGTGGATGCGGATCGAGTTTACGGCGTTTCACAACCGCCGAAAGTAATTCAAGGTAATTTCTGGAGCGACATGCGGGATGTCTATTTGCACGCAGAGAATGGGCACCTGGTGGCAAGTCCCGCGCCCAGTCCCACCGGGCTGAGTGTAACGCGATGGCGGACGCGCAACGGAGATTTGGTGGCGGCCGTCAGCGAGCCGGTGGCTTACTTTTTGCCGGAACACGCAGTCGATCCTTCGCGTCGACAGGCGGGCGAAGAATTATGGGTAGAGGTTACGGTTCCTAAGAAAGGGCCGCCGCGTCCGATCCGGTTGGCGGTGAAGCGCGGAGACAGGTTTACACCGCTCCAAATCAAATGAAATGCGGACCGGCTCTTCACGAGAAATGCGAAGAGCGATCCGCTTTTTATTCGAACGCTGGCTGAGTTTCTCTTCTCTCAGGCTCGGGCGTCGCGGCGAATGAACGACCAATCGAGAAAGTAGCCGATCCCGATCGCGAGAGGAATAATGCCGAACGCGGCGGCGGTCCAAATCTCGCGATCTGCCTGGATGCCGGCAATCAATCCGAAGGCCGCAATGTAGCCGAGAGCTCCGCTAACCAGCAGGATGCCGGAGCGGCGGGAACGCGCCGCTTGGTTCAATTCAGGCTCCATGGGAATATCGACTCCGCGGGCAATCGCCGCGAGCCGCTCTTCGCTGCGCAATTTGCGGACCCGGTAATAGGTGTACAGCGCGCCGAGGGGGACGCCCATCCCCAGTGTCACGGCGACCAATCCAATCAATTCTCCGCCCATGGTGTGATCCTTCTTTCGTTTAGGCGCCCGCCGCCGGCGGGCGTGTTTTATTGGGGGACCGCTTTCACTGAGAGGTACGCGGAGCCGACAGGAAAAGTTCCCCGTATTTAAGACCGTGGGTCAAATTGTCGGTAATCCAGCAAGCGGAGGCAGGTGCCTTAGTGCGAGTTTGGCGCACACTTCCGGTTTGTGGACGCTGTAATGAGCTGCAGCAAACTCTTTTTGTCAACCACGTCAACAATTCCTCTATTGCTACTGTCGTGTCGAGTAGAATTTCACCGTCGTAACAGGCCGGAGGTGCAGATTATGCCACAGAGCGTAGCAGTTGCCATCGTCCATGGGATTGGCAGGCAAAAAGAAGATTTTGCCTCGGCAATAATTCAGCAACTGCGCAACCGTGTGGCGCAGCAGCTCGGAGAGGACCCTCAAGGAGGCCCGCGCTTCTTCTTCCAGCCAGTCTATTGGGCCCCGGTCCTGCAAAACGAAGAGGACGAGCTCTGGAGCCGCCTGCGCAAAGGGGGAAGTTTGGGCTGGACCGGGTTGCGCGAGTTCATGGTGGATTTCGCTGCGGACGCCATCGCGTATCAACCCATCGAAGGCAGGCGCGATGCCTATGACAGAGTGCATGCGGTGTTCGCGGATTCGCTGCGGCGTCTGGCGCAGCAGGCTGGCCCGCGTGCCCCTTTGTGTGTCATCTCCCACAGCCTCGGCACAGTAATTGCTTGCAATTTTTTCTATGACCTGCAGGCCCACTCTTCTGGGAAACCCTTGATTGCGCAGAGTGTGCTCCAAAAGCTGGGCGATGCTCCGCTCGCTTGTGGGGAGACGTTGACCCTGTTCTATACCATGGGCAGCCCCGTCGCGCTGTGGAGCCTGCGCTACGACAACTTCGGTAAGCCCATACACGTGCCATCACCCAAGTTGCACAGCCACTACCCGAATCTTGCAGGCGAATGGGTGAATTTCTATGGCAAAGCGGATGTGATTGGCTATCCGCTGAAGGAACTCAACGCCGATTACCGTGTCGCGGTGACTTCCGATTGTCCGGTCCTCGTGGGGGGCCCGCTTGCATTCTGGAATCCGCTCTCGCACCTGGCGTATTTTGGAGATACAGACGTCTTAGGGCCAATCGCTGAAGGCCTGGTGGGGGTCTGGCAGACCATCAATATCTCGCAGACGTAACCAGCCAACCAAACGATGACTCTGCTCGTTGGGTGGTCAGTCGATTTCGTGGAGTTCCAGGGAAGAGTCGATGGAAAAATTGGGATAGCGAATTGGAGAGCCGGCCGGAGCGGGCCGATGGCGCGCAGTAGCAGTGAAACCATTGCCGGAACACTCGATTTCATAAGAATAGCCGTCGCGCCCGGTGCGGGTCATGGAAATGGACTCGGTGGAAATGAGTTTGCTGAGGGAAACGCACTGGCCGTTGATGGCCATGTAAGCGTGTTCCGCGTCGGCAATTTCCAGAAGGTCCATTCGGACGCCAGTCAGGTTGATGGCCTGTGTGGCGGCCGTACCTTCGTCCGTGGCCGGCATGCGCAGCAATTGGAAGTGATACACCACGAAGAGGAGGGCGGCACCGACCAGAACGCCGAGAAGGAAGCGCATGCAATAATTTTGGCGCGGGCCAAAGGACAGTTCAAGTGGAACGCAGCGTAAAGGTGTATTAGGAAACAACGGTGCCATTTCCGTCCCCGATGATCTCGCACGAAGTCCAACCCATCGCCGCCGTGGGGAGCGATTTACATTTTCTTTGAGGGTACAACACAACCGCAAGCCCGGCGCAGCCATCCAACGAGTGTCGTCTTATTGGCGGCGCTCTTTTTCCCTGCTTTGTGCGACCCGCAACGGTGGCGTACACTGAATGTTTCGCGGTCCCGTCTAATCCCGAGTGAGGCATCCTTTGAGCATATCGACTCGTAGTCGCGTGATTTCATTCCTTTGCGCACTTGCTTTGCTTTCCAGCATGGCGCATTCAGCGCACGCCGCGCCACCGGACGCCCAGGCGAAGCGCTCGCCGCTGCTGGCGGCGCTGCAAGCGGAGTTGGAACGCTCGATGAAAACCCTGGGCACGCTGGATCCTCCGGCGTACTACCTGGGTTACACGGTAACGGAGACGCAGCGCGCGGATGTGTCCGGTTCGAACGGTGCGCTGCTCAACAGCAACGCAGCGCGCAACCGATGGCTGGAAGTTTCGGTTCGAACGGGCAGCTACAATCTGGATAATTCGCACAAGGTCGGCGAGCGGCAGCAGGCCAGCGGAGGGCCGGGTAGTCCCGTGCCGATCGACGATGACGCCGAAGTGCTGCGCAGGGCGATCTGGCTGGAGACCGACAAGCAGTACCGGGCCGCGTCCGAAGCGCTGATCAAGATCAAGACGGGCAAGGAAGTAAAAGTGGAGACGGCGGAAGGGCGCGCACCGGATTTTTCGCGCGAAGAGCCGCACAACTACATTGGCGCGCAAGTTTCCATCGCCGTGGACCGCCAGCCCTGGGAAGAAAAAGTCCGCGCTTACACAAAGGCTTTTCGCGATTCGCCGGCGATTATCAATTCCATCGTGACGTTCTCGGCGCAAGCGCAAAACGCCTATCAGGTGACCAGTGAAGGGACGCAACTGCAATTCGGGCAGATTCGTTACCGGCTCGAGTTGTTCATCCAGGGCAAAGCGCCGGACGGCATGGACATCGACCGCTACTACAATTTCGATTGGGTGGACCCCAAGGACGCGCCGGACGACAAAGCGGTCTACGCGGCGGAAGCGACGATGCGAAAGGAATTGGAAGGGCTGGTCGCCGCGCCCATCAACGACCCGACAGTCGGGCCGGCGTTGCTGACGGGACGCGCGGCGGCGGTGTTTTTCCATGAAGTCTTCGGGCATCGCGCTGAAGGACATCGTCAAAAGGACGTGACCGAAGGACAAACGTTCTCGAAAAAAGTCGGCGAGCAAATCCTACCGGAATTTCTGAGCATCACCGACGACACGACGCTGCGAAAGCTCGGCAAGCAGGATCTTCTGGGCTACTACCAGTTTGATGACGAAGGTGTGCCGGCACAGCGCGTGGCACTGGTGGAGCGCGGCGTGCTGAAAAATTTCGAAATGTCGCGGTCGCCGCTCGTCGGGTTTCAGCATTCGAACGGCCATGGCAGAAGGCAGCTTGGCGCCACGCCGGTTTCGAGGCAAGGCAACCTGATCGTGCAAAGCAGCAAAACGGTAACGAACGCGCAGCTTCGCGCCAAGCTGATTGAATTGCTCAAAGCGCAGGGGAAGCCGTTTGGATTGTTGATCGACGACATCGCCGGCGGATTTACATTTACCGGACGCGGGCAGCCGCAAGCTTTCCAGGTGCTGCCGCTGGTCGTGTACAAGGTTTTTCCCGATGGACGGCCTGACGAATTGGTGCGCGGAGTGGACATTGTCGGCACGCCGCTCGCCGCACTGACGAAAATCGTCGCGACGGGCGATACTCCGGAGGTTTTCAACGGTTACTGCGGCGCGGAATCGGGTTCGGTTCCCGTTGCCGCGGCATCGCCCGCGATTTTGACTTCGGAATTGGAAGTACAGAAAAAAGAAAGTTCGACGGACCGGCCGCCGATTCTGCCGCCGCCCGCGCACGATGTGATCAAAACGGGAGGACAGCAGTGAGGCGCGCAGAGGGAATAGCAGGACTGATTTTATTTTTGATTGCGATGGGCTCCGGGGCCGCCGCGGGGGCGCAGGTTCCACAGGATAATGATCACACGTTGCAGGCCATGCGCGATGAAATGGCGCGCGCGAAGACTCGCCTGGAATTGAAAATTCCGAACATCAAGCAGCCCGTGCGGCCGTACTTCGTTCAGTATCGTTTGCTCGATCTGGAAGTCCGTGAAGTCGTCGCGGAATTCGGCACTTTACTCTCCAGCACGCATACGCGGAACCGCTTCATGGACGTGGATGCGCGCGTCGGCAGTTACAAGCTGGACAGTTCGAATTTTGTAAGCGACGAAGGCTTTCGCGGCTTTATCGGGCCGACCGGCCAGGTGGGAATCGACCGCGATTACGATTCGCTGCGGCAGGACTTGTGGATTGCAACCGATCAGGCCTTTAAAGAGGCCGTGGAGACTTATTCGCGGAAGCAAGCGTATCTCAGCAGCCTGGCGCGGCAATCGGATATCGACGATCTCGCAAAGGCTGAGCCGGTTCAACTCATCGAACCGCTGGAAACGCCGGATTGGACCAGCCGCAATTGGGACCAGGAAGCGCGCGAAACTTCGGCGACGCTGCGGGCGTTTTCCGAGATTCACGAGTCGCGCGTGATCTATTACCTGGTCTACGCGACGGAATATCTGCTGACCAGCGAAGGAACGGAAATCCGCCAGAACCGGCATTTTGCGGCAATTGAAGCCGGAATGAAGACATTTGCCGACGACGGCGTGCCGCTGAATCATTTTTATGCCAGCTATACGGCGCGCCCGGCCGACTTGCCCAGCGTGGAGGCGGTGCGCAAGGGATTGAACGTTGCCGGTACCGAACTCATGACTCTGCGAGCCGCGCCTCCCGCGCAGGACTACACCGGCCCCGTCCTTTTCGAGGCACGCGCTGCGGCGCCGATGTTGGCGCAGGTGCTTGGCCCCGCGGTGAACGGCGCGAGGCCACCCATTTCGTTCAGTCCGGTGATGGAGCAGATGCTCGGCAATTTGGGCGGCAAGAGCGATTGGGTGGGTAGGCTGGGGGCGCGCGTTCTGCCGTCCGGTGTGACCGTGGTGGATGATCCGAGCGCAAAGGAATTCAAGGGCACGCCGCTGATCGGCAGCTACGCCGTGGACAACGAAGGCGTACGCGCGCAGAAAGTCACGCTAGTGGAGAGCGGCAATTTCAAAAACGAGCTGATGTCCCGCCGGCCTGGGCCAGACTCCGATCAATCCAACGGCCACGGCCGCGCGGCGTTCTTGAACGACGCCAAGCCGACGATGAGCAACCTGTTGTTTTCCTCGGCGGAAACACTTTCCGCGACGGAGTTGAAGAAGAAATTTCTCGACAGCTGCCACGCGGAGAAGCTGAACTATTGCCTGGTCGTGCGCGAAATGGATAATCCAGCGTTGAGCTTGCTGCTGCTGCACCAGGAAGACTTCTCTGAACTTCTGGCCAGCTACGGCGGAGGCGCTGGGAGCGGCGATCGCCTGCCGCTGGTCGTTTATCGCGTGTATCCGGAAACCGGCAGGGAAGAGATGATCCGCGGCTCGCGCATCATCGCATTGAATTCGCGCGCGCTGCGCAATCTTGCCGGAATCGGCAACGATACTTTCGTATTTAACTACATGCAGAGCCAGATCAACGGATTTGCCGGCACGGCACTGGGAGCGTTTGGCTCGGCGCAAAGCGGCTTAGCGGCCTCGGTGGTAGCGCCTTCGCTGCTGTTCGACGAGTTGGAAGTGCGCGGAGCGCGCGGAGAAGCCAAGCGGCTGCCACTCTTGCCGCCGCCGCCGATGAGCGCAGCAAAGTAGGTTCTGCGCGGGAGCTTCCATTTGCCCTAGTTGGCGGACGCGAGAACGTCATCGAAGTAGTTGATGAGCGCTCGGCGCGGCTTCGCCTTTAGGCCCTTAAGGGGTGCCTTTGGCGCAGCGGAGGTGTTTCCCACCAGGCGCATTCTCCCAAGGAAGACGATTCGTCCATCATCCAATTCCAGGTAAACCGGAACAACCATGCGGAACTGGTCGTTCACGTTCGATTGCGCAAGGTTCATGCTTAACACGATCGTGCCGTCGGCTCCGGTATCAAAGGAGTAGTCGAACTTATAGCTGGGTAGTTGCGTGCCATAAACGTACTCGTTGAAGAACCAATCCATCTTATGGTTTCCTTCGGCGTCCATATCCGGGGACATATGCTTTTCAACGATGGCTTTGAATTCTTCGGTGGTGGCGGCCTTCCCGCGGTAGGTATTGACGAAATCCTGCATAGTCTCCTTGAATTGCTTATCTCCGTCGCGATTGTCGTGCATCATCATGCGAATCATGTGCAGGACATAGGCGCCCTTGGGGTAAATCAGCCGCCGAGTGATGCCCCCGCCGGTGCGAGAGTTGCTGGCGCGGTAGCCCATGGTCAGGGGGCCAACGTCGATCGCTCGGAAGCCCTGTGCATCGCGCTCGGTCAGCAACTGGCGTTCGTCATTCCAGAAGCTGATGAACTTCTTGGGATCTTTCTCGATCATACTGAGATAGAGGGACGCAGACATGTCTGCAAAGCCTTCACTCATCCACTGATCGCGGCTGGAATTGAACCCCACGGTGTGGCCCCACCATTGATGTGCCACTTCGTGCGGCGTCACGACTTTCCAGTAGCCGCGATCGCCCCAGTCCATCCCGAGCTGATGTCGAACGGTGGTGTCAAAGTAATAGCAGATGGGGATCCACACCAGTTCAGGCCAGGCCTGCCCGAAGTTGCAAGCCGTCTGTTGCGTAATCTGCAGGTGCGTAAACAACGATGGACCGAAGTAGTCCGTGTAGAGCTGGACGGCAAGCTCACCTTCAGCAAGGGCTTTTTTGTTGAGGGTGGTCGTACTCATCGTACCCAAGGCCACTCCCGTCATCTGGCTTTGGCCCGGTAAACCGCCTTCAGCGGCCCGCTGCAGCGATTGCACCCAGTTGGGAGATTCCTCGTTGGCATATGATTGGATGAGTACCTCGGGCTTGGACAGCTTTGCTTCCTCCACTTTGAACTTGCCGTAATTAAATCCCGCTACCGTTTGAGGAGTTTCGCTCTTCCAGACCGTGACGTTTTGTCCGCCATCGTTGGATTGGTTGACAAGAACGCCGGTGGCGGCGATTTTCATCCCCTTGGGAATGTGAAACGTCATGTCATAGGCGGCATATTCGCCGAGCCCGGCGCTGGTGCTGTTGGGATACCAGTCGTCACGCGCGATCGGGAAATAATTCCCGCTACCTTCGTTCACCACGGCATCCTTGCCCCCATAGTTTGTGGTGACACTGAACTTCTCTCCGGCAGCCAACGGCTTCGGAAGAATGACCGCAAAATCGGCGTCGTCGTTCTTATCTTCCTGAATGAACGAAAGCGGCTGGCCGTCGGCCATAACAGACTGAACGCGAAGAGTGTGGAACAGGGCGAACGGCACGACACGCAGCCCATTGCGGGGCGACACAAAGGTGGTTGTGGCTTTGCCGGAGAGAGCGCCATTCTTTTCGAGAGCGGTGTCAAGTTGATGGCGCTCTATCCGGATGGTCCTGCCTACGGAGCCCTTGGGGTGCGGCTCCGTGAAGTGGAAGGAAGCCCAGTCACCCCACTTGTTCTCGTCGTAGGTCCAGAAGTCCACTTGATCTGAATTCTGGTTCGGATCCAGCGAATAGATCTCCTTATCGTCGTAGTGCTTCCCGTGAATGAACGCCCAGAAGAGGCCCCTCGGCTCCGGACTGAGTATCTCCCCCAGAAGCTCGGCTTCCAGGTTGTGTTTTATTTTGTGCCGGGTCACATTCTGGCTGTCTTTTAGCAGGCCCGCGTCGCAGCCACTGGACGCCGGCGTGCCCGCCTTCTTAATCTCGTCGTAAGTGGAATCGGTAAAGCGCAGTACGAGTCGCTCGAATTTTTCGCTGAAATCATCTTCCTTTGTCAGATACTTCAGGCTCTTGCGCTCGGTTTCCGTGGGAGGAGCGAGAAGAAAACTGCCGTCGCCAACGATCACAGCGCCAGTCACCTTGCCGTTCACTGGAGGAACGAAACATACGGTGCCCGAGTTCAGACGAAACGTCCCCGCGTCGCGTTTTAGATCGAAATTCGTGACGCTGATGGCTTCGCCGCCCAATGTGAGGTTGCGAAGCGCAACGTAGTTGGGATCGGATCCAGGACTGGATTGCGCCCGCGCTGTGGAAAAAACGACCAGGATGACCGCCGCCACGCGGAAGATCATCCCAGGGAAGCACAGGCCGGGCGCCGGAGATGAATTGCTTTCAATCCTCGGATGTTCAGTGGAGCGGTGCAGGATTTCGAAAAACAAGGCGCGTCCAGTCCGGGTTCCCATGTTACCCCTCCCCATGAACTGATAATTGACGAGCTAGCGGCAGTATAGTGTAAACGCCGAGACCCAAACAGCACAAGATAGACAAGCTCCCTCGGATGACAACCATGGCAACATCGGGATTTCTCCGTGGCGCGGGCAGTCGACCGATCTGCGCGAACCTTACAGACTCAAGATATGGACGAGTTAAGGTAGTCTAGGCGGGCGATGGTTGTTCCCTATTCAGTTGAAGAAGGACGGGAAAAGAAGCGGGCGGCACTCTTGAGCGTGGGCTCGGCTTTGCTGCTGGTCTCGCTGAAAACGTTCTTGGTGGTGCGAACAGGGAGCTTGGGAGTCCTTTCGGAAGCGTTGCATTCCGGTCTCGATCTGCTCGCGGCGATCATTACGTTTCTCTCCGTGCGCATGTCCGATCGGCCGGCGGATGAAAAGCATCCTTACGGGCACGGCAAGTTTGAAAACTTTTCCGCGTTCGTCGAGACGGGGCTGCTGGCGCTGACCGCTCTCTACATCGTTTACGAGGCGTTTGACCGGCTGTTCTTCCGCAGCGTGCACATCCAGCCGAGCGTTACGGCGATCCTGGTGCTGCTGATCGCTTTGTCGATCGATCTAACGCGGGCGCGGGCCCTCGGACACGTCTCTCGCAAGTATTCCAGTGACGCTCTGGAAGCCGACGCGCTGCATTTTTCGACCGATGTGTGGAGCACCATCGTGGTGATCGCCGGTATCGGGTTGGTCTGGGCCGGCGAGACGTGGAACTTGCCCTGGCTGAATTATGCGGACGCCCTGGCGGGACTGACAGTGGCAGCCGTCATTTTGTGGGTGGGCGCGCAACTCGGCAGGCGCACGCTGGATGCTTTGCTGGACGCGGCACCGCAGGGCTTGCAGCAGGAAATCGCCAAGGCTGTCGCGCGCATGGACGGCGTGCTGGACGTCGATCGCGTGCGCGTGCGGCGTGCCGGCAACCGCCATTTTGTGGATGCCACGGTGAGCGTGGCGAGGACCGCGAGCCTCGAGCAAGTCCATGCCTTGAGCGACGCCATCGAAAAGCGCATCGGCGAAATCGTTCCGTCGGACGTAATGGTGCATGCGGAGCCTCGCGCGCCACAGGGAGAACACCTTTTTGAAGCGATTCGCGCCGTAGCGCAGAAGATGGGCCTGGCGGTTCATGACCTGACCGCGGTCCAACAAGATGGACAACTTTTCATCGAACTGCACCTGGAAGTGGACGAGCATTTGAGCCTGGGCGATGCGCACCGCCAGGCTACCGACCTGGAAGAAAAAATTCGCGAACTGCGCGACGGGCAAGTGGAAGTCAATATCCACATCGAACCGCTGGGCACGCACATTGCCACGCCGGACGCCGGCGGCGGAGAGATGAAGCAGCTTTCCCGGGCGATCGAGGAGTTCTTAAACAAGCTGCCGCTGAAGTTCGACGAACTCGTGAATTGCCACGACGTGCGCGTGCGCCAGGTGGAGCACCACATCCTGGTTTCGTGCCACTGCACAATGAGGAGCGAGCTGCCCATCACGCAAATCCACGACGTGACCGCGGCGCTGGAAGACCGCGTGAAGGAAAAGTTTCCGCAGATTTACCGCGTCACCATCCACCCAGAACCATTCGAAGAGAAATAACTGGCAGGATTCATCCCGCGCAATTTTAGGAGGGCAATCACAGGACTTGCGGAGGCAACGCTACCGCACTTCGGAAGGGCGCGCGAAAACCTGCGCGCCCATGGCGATCAGCGCAGGAAAACAAACGAGAACATAGCGCGGCTCGGGCGTTTCCAGCGTGGTCAAAAAGGCCGTGCGCGTCACAATGAATAGCGCCAGAAAGGTAACCGCGGGCCGGGCCGAAGGATTCGACCGCCAAAGCCGCTCCGCGCCCCAGCCGCCCAGTACCACATAAAATAAATTCAGGACAAAAAGCAGGATGGTGACTTCCTGATCGACAGGATCGTCCTCGCGCATTTGCGCCAGCGGAAAAACGTGCCCTGAAACGGGCAGCAATTCAATGCGCGGCGTAAACCAGATGGCGACGGCGCGCGCAGCAGGCCACCAGAGGTATGTTCGCAAAGGATGCCGCGCCGTGCGCTCGCGCGCCAGCCGAGCGAACTCCGCGTCCCCTTCCGGCGTCAGCGTCAAATCATTGTTGTATTGTTCGAGAATGGCGGCGACGCGCTGCTTTTCTTCCGGCGTATCAAAGGCGCGAGCGGGAATCTCTTCGACGTTGATGGCCTCCTCGTTCAGCTTCCACGACACCAGATAGCAATCTCTGACGCGATAGAGCCAGGTCTTTTCCCAGGCCATGAAGCCGTAGGGCACAAGCTCGCCCGCCAGATTCGAGTTTTTTGGAGCGAGGAATTGCGGTTCACCCAGCGTTATCATGTTCCGAATGGCCCAGGGGGAAAGAATCATCAGGCAGCCGAGCGCCATGGCCAGACAAACCCAGAACCAGCGCCGGTAATTTCCACCCGGAAAGAATAATCCGCCGAATATGACGGCGGCGGCAACGAGCAACAGCGGTGTTTCAGGGCGAAAAAGCGTACCCAAACCTACCATCAATCCTCCGGCCAGCGCGGAGTAATCCACGCTTTTCTCCACGGGGAGATGGGTGCTCTTCAATAGAAAATCCGGCTTCTGCACTCTTCTCAACGCCACCAGGAGAGCAACGCAAGCCAGCGCCGTCCAGAAAGTAGCGAACACTTCGGTCAGTGGCACAGCGGTGTAGTTCGCAGTGAAGGGACACAACGCAGCGAGCCACAGCGCAACAGAAAACACACGCTTGTTCGGCGTTGGGTCTTCCGCGGTGCAGGCCAAAAGCGCCGCCAGCCTGGCAATCACCAGGCAGGAAAGAAGATCCACGCCAACCTGCACCAGCATGACCCAGAGGCGGGCATCCTCACCCGTGCGTCCCGTGAGAGCGTAGACGATGGCAAGAAACGCGGGATAACCCGGCATACGCAGATCAACCGGCGTGATCACGCCGCCGACGCTCATTGCGTAGACGTGGTGCTTCAGCCAGTTTGTGGCGATTTGCTCGTAAAGGACCGTGTCCCCGGAATTGGCGGGGAACTTCAGCACGAAATAAAGCCGCAGACACAGGCCTGCAACTAACGCAACAAGGGGATTCGAGAAAACTCGCTTCATCAAGCCACGCATCTTACAATAGAGCAGACGGAATCGCGCAGACGGACTCAGCCCTAGCCTGATGTATATTTGCCTGCCGTGCCGCCGGGTTGAAAGGTGACATGAAGGAACGCGGTCCCATATTTTATGACGCGGAGCGCGTGCGCTGGCGCCGCACGCGGCGTGTAATGGAAATTACCGGCGTCCTGCTGACGCTTTTGCTCGCCTATTTTTTCGTGACCATCGCCGTCAGCGTGGAATTGCCCGCGGGGCTCTTGCCGGACACCAAACCCGGATATCACGCCGTCAAATCAAAAAAGAAACCGCTTACTCGCGAAGGCCGCCGCCGCCGCGTGGCGAACATCGGACAGCTCCCTGCAACCTATGATCCTGTGCGGGCCGCATTTTTCGTGAGCTGGGATCCCAACAGCCTTGCTTCTCTCAAGAAGCATTACAAAGACATCGACCTGCTGATTCCCGAGCAACTCCACGCCGTCTCTGCCGATGGCGCGCTGACCATTGTGGATTACGAGCGCGGCCAATACACCGCGAAGGCCACACCGGCCGAAGCCATTTCGATTTTGAAAGAAGACAAACTGCACCAGTGGATGAAATCGCTGAATCCTCCCGTCGAGTTGCCCACGATGGGCCTCATCAACAACTACGACGGTGTCGAGTGGCGCATCAAAGAAATGGCGCAGATGCTTGCGAATCCTGCTGCGCGGCAGAATCTTGCGCGGAATATCACCGCGTATGCCGTCGATTCGCACGAGGCCGGCATTGTCGTCGATTTTGAAGAAGTCCCCGACGCCAGCCAGGCGCACTTTCGCCAATTCATTGCCGTGCTCGCGCCCGCGCTCCACTCTGCCGGATTAAAACTAATGATCGCTCTACCGGCGCGCGACGACGCGTACGATTACGAATTCTTCGGCAAGGAATGTGACGCCATCGTGCTGATGAACTACGACCAACATTGGCTGACTTCTCCGCCGGGCCCCATCGCCGCCCAGGATTGGTTCGTCGAAAACTTGCGCCAGGTATTTGACGTCGTTCCTCCGCAAAAGATCATCGTGGGAATTGCCAACTATGCTTACGATTGGCCGCTCGCTCCGGAAAAGAGCCACGAGGCCGCGGCAGAGTACAGCATCCAGGAGGCATTGCTGCACGTCGAGGAATCTGATACCGACGTCGAATTCGACAGCAATTCGCTGAACCCGCACTATTCGTACTACGACGAGCACCACCACGTACACCAGGTGTGGATGCTGGACGCCGTCACCGCTTACAACGAGCTTCGGGCCAGCGAGCGATTGGGCGTGCAAGGCACGGCGCTGTGGCGGCTCGGTTCTTCAGACACTTCCATGTGGCCGATTTGGGATGCGACTCACGCCGACGATGCAGCGCGGCAAAAGCTTGCTGATCTGCCGCCAGGTCCGGACCTAATCCTCGAAGGCGATGGCGACATCTGGCACTTCACCGACACACCCAAGCACGGCAAGCGTTCCTTCGAGTACGACGCTGGCAGCGATCTCTTCACCGATGAATCCTACGACGCCATCCCGCTTTCCTATAACATTGATCGCCTCGGCGGGGCGAACAAGAAAATTGCCGTCTCCTTCGACGATGGCCCTGACTCCCAATGGACGCCCAAGATCCTCGACATCCTGAAGGAAAAGAAGTCGCCTGGAGTTTTCTTCATTATCGGCGACCAAGCCAATAAAAGGCCGGATATCCTAAAACGCGAATTCGCCGAAGGTCACGAAATCGGAAATCACACCTTCACTCACCCGAAATTCGACGAGATCTCGCACACACAACTCCGCTGGGAATTGAACCTGACCCAGCGACTGGTCGAGAGCACCCTCAACGTCAAAACGATTCTCTTCCGTCCTCCCTACGGCATCGATCATCAGCCGGAGTATGCCGAGGAAGTGGCGCAACTCCCTCTCGCCCAGGAAATGGGCTATTTGATCGTGGGCCAGCGTATCGATCCGGACGACTGGAGCTTGCGCGACGGCAAGCCCATCCCTGCAAAAGAGATTGTCGACAGCGTTCTGAGGCAGGCCGGCAACGGCAATATCATCTTGCTGCACGATGGCGGCGGCGATCGCACCCAGACGGTTGCCGCTCTTCCTCAAATTATCGACGCCCTGCGCGAGAGGGGGTACCAGCTTGTTTCCGTTTCAGACCTGATTGGAAAAACGCGCGCCGAAGTGATGCCCTTGCTCTCCCCGGAAGAGCGTTTCGAAGCTCGTGCCGACGGATTTATCTTCACGCTGTTTCAATGGTCCCGGTTCTTCATCGGCATCATCTTCTTCCTCGGCATTGTGATGGTTAGCGGGCGCGCCGTGATTATCGGCTTGCTCGCGCTGATCGAAAAGCTTCGCCCCGATCATGCCGTGATGCCCAACCCTCCTCCGAGCGTGACGGTGCTGATCCCCGCCCACAATGAAGAGAGCGTCATCGTGCAAACCGTCAAGTCGGTCTTGCTCTCCGATCTGCATGATTTGCGCATCATCGTTGTGAATGACGGCTCCACGGATCGAACGCGCGAGCTGCTGGACGAGAATTTCTCCCGTGAGCCTCGCGTTCGCATCATTCATCAGGTAAATCGCGGCAAAGCCGCGGCTCTGAACCTGGCCATGTCCCTGGCGGACACCGATATTGTGGTGACCATCGACGCCGACACCGAAATCGAACCGGACGCCATCAGCAAACTCGTTCGCCATTTTTCCAACCCCACGGTTGGCGCCGTTGCCGGCAACGTCAAGGTCGGCAACCGCTCACGCTGGCTCACGCGCTGGCAAGCGCTGGAGTACATCACCAGCCAGAACATGGAGAAGCGCGCCTTCGACTTGCTGAATTGCATTACCGTCGTGCCCGGTGCGCTAGGCGCTTGGCGCAAGAAGGCCATCGAAGCCGCGGGCGGCATCACGGCGGACACCGTAGCCGAAGACGCCGATTTGACCATCGCCATCCGCCGCCTCGGCTGGCGCGTCAGCTACGACGAAGAGGCCATCGCCTGGACCGAAGCTCCGGAGAAGGCCAGCCAACTGATCCGCCAGCGTTTTCGATGGACCTTTGGCACGCTGCAGTCCTTTTGGAAGCACGGCGACACGCTGTTACGGCCGAAATACGGAACGCTCGGATGGATCGCGTTGCCCAACATCTTCTTATTCCAGCTCGTTCTGCCGCTGATTTCGCCGGTCATCGACCTCATGTTCTTTGGCTCGTTGTTGCTTTGGGGCCTGGCGCAGTTCCGCGTCACGCGTCTGCCGCAACTCTGGACCTCCGCGGACGTCGAAAAATCACTTCTCTTCTTTCTCGGATTCTTGCTCATTGACATACTGACGTGCATGGTCGCGTTCGTGCTGGAACGCAAGGAAGACTGGACCCTGCTCATTCCCGTTTTGTTGCAGCGCTTCTACTACCGCCAGTTGATGTACGTGGTGCTCTTCCGTTCCGTGAAGGAAGCCGTCAGCGGCCGCCCCGTAGGCTGGCGTGGCGTCGAACCGGAAGCGCCGCCACGAACCTCCAAAGCCCCGCCCAAGCCCGCGACCGCCCCCGTCGAAGGCAATTGAGCCTGCTCACACCACGGCTGCCAGTGCGTCAGATTCCCTGGGGGCTGTCTCCATGTCCGTCGTCGTTCCTCGTCGCGTCTTTCTAAAATCCTCCGCTGCCGCCGGGGCCGCCTTGCTTGTTCCCTTCCGTCTCTCCGGCAATCCGCGAGCTCACAAAACCTCCGGGTCCCCTGCTTCCAATACTTCCGGCCCCTTTACGCCAAACGCCTGGCTCGAGGTTTCGTCAGGCGGCGATGTAAGGATCTGGTGCGGCAAATCTGAAATGGGACAAGGCGTCCGTACCTCGCTTCCCATGATCGTCGCAGAAGAGTTGGGCTGCGAATGGACGAATGTCACGGTGGTACAAGCAGATCTCGATCAAAAATATGGCGACCAGCTCACCGGGGGCAGCTTGAGCGTTCGCACTTCTTACGACAATCTGCGCAAAGCCGGGGCAGCCGCTCGTGAGATGCTGATTTCCGCAGCCGCGAGGGATTGGTATGTGGAGCGCTCGGCATGCCGCGCGGAAAACGGTTCGGTCATCCATTTGTCGACGCAGAAACGATTGCCTTACGCGCAACTTGTCGCGCTTGCAGCCGGAATTTCGCCGCCCGCCGATCCGCCGTTGAAGAATCCTTCGGACTTCAAGATTATCGGCAAGCCCACCCGCCGCACAGACTCGTTGGCCAAAGTGACTGGCGGCGCCAACTTCGGCCTGGACACACGGCTTCCCGGAATGCTTGTTGCCTCCGTGGAACGCTGCCCGGTCTACGGCGGCACGCCGCGCCGCTTCAACACTGAGGAAGTGAAGTCCGCTCCGCATGTCCGCGCCGTGTTGGAGGTGAAGTCCGCTCACCTAACGCATCAGTTCGGAGAAACCTCCGGCCCTGGCAGCCGCAACTACTCCTGTGCTGGCATAGCCGTTGTCGCCGATTCCGCCTGGGCAGCCGCGCAAGCACGAAAGCTCCTCAAGGTTGAATGGAATGAACCTTCTTCGGCCTCCGAAAGCACCGCAAGCCTGCGCGAAAAAATGCTCCGCCTCGCCTCCGAGCCGGGAACCGTCATCCGCAACGACGGCGATTTCGACAAGGCCCATGCAAGCGCAGCGAAGAAAATCGATGCGGTTTACGAGGTGCCTTTTCTCGCGCACGCCACGATGGAACCCGTAAATTGCACTGCTCACGTTCGCGGCGATTCCTGCGAGCTTTGGGCGCCTACGCAAATCCCGGGAGCAGCCGCCGATGCCGTCGCCAGTGCGCTTGGCATTCCGCGCGAGCGCGTCAAAGTACACGTCACGTTTATCGGCGGTGGTTTTGGCCGCCGCCTCATTCAGGATTATGCCGTCGAAGCCGCGCTCGTCTCCCGCGATGCGGGCGCACCGGTGCAGGTCGTCTGGTCTCGCGAGGACGACATCCGCCACGATTTCTACCGCCCGGCCGCATGCCACGTTTTGCAGGCCGGCTTGGACGCGCAAGGCCGGCTAATCTCCTGGCGGCACCGCGGCTCTTCCCCCTCCATCGAAACTTTTTATAACGGCACCGGAATTTCGCCTCAAGCCTCGGCCCAGGTGGATTCGCTGGACTTTCCCGCGCTCTTCGCGCCCAATTTTCGCCTCGAATTCACAGTTGCCGAATCCGGCATGCCGCTCGGCTATTGGCGGTCCGTCGATGCCTCCGGCAACCAGTTTGTTATTTCCAGCTTCTTTGACGAAGCCGCACATGCCGCGGACCGTGATCCATTTGAATTTTTGCTCGCTGCGTTCGGGCCCGCGCGAAAGATTCCTGTGGGGAACAGGGAGACGCTTGATGTGGGCCGTCGCCGAAGCGTCGTCGAACTGGCCGCACAGAAATCCGGCTGGAATGAGCCGCTGCCTGCAAGCCGTGGCCGCGGCATCGCCGCCGCGTTTGGGTGGGGCAGCTACGTCGCGCAGGTTGCGGAAGTCACTTGCGACGCGAACAAAGGTACGCTTCGCGTGGATCGCGTGGTCTGCGCCATCGATTGCGGCACGGCCGTGAATCCACTGGGCGTGAAGGCGCAGATGGAAGGGGCCATCAATTTCGGTTTAGCACAAGCGCTGAAAAGCGCAATCACCGTTTCGGGCGGCCGAGTGGAGCAAAGTAATTTTCACAATTACGAAGTTCTGCGAATGAGCGACGCTCCGCCCGTCATTGAGGTCCATATTGTGCCCAGCGCCGAGCCGCCGGGCGGTTGCGGCGAGCCCGGGGTTCCACCGGCCGCCCCCGCGGTTGCCAACGCCATTTTTGCAGCGACGGGAAAACGCATCCGGCGGCTGCCGATCCGTGCCGCCGACTTGCGCCCGGCCTAAACGGATTTCTTCGGATTTTCAACCACCCTGGAGTTGTTGTAGGATATCGGTCTGCAATAGGAGGACTCCATGGCCATCAGTTTTACCTTGAACGGCAAACCTCAATCCGTCGATGTTAGCCCGGACATGCCGCTGCTCTGGGTGCTTCGTGACACGCTGAACATGACCGGCACCAAGTTCGGCTGCGGCATGGCGCTCTGCGGGGCCTGTACCGTGCACATCAACGGCGAAGCCACGCGTTCCTGCATCACCGCGATCTCCAGCGTCGCGGGCAAGAAAGTCACCACCATCGAAGGCCTTTCTGCGGATGGCAGCCATCCCGTTCAGAAAGCCTGGATGGAAGAAGACGTTCCGCAGTGCGGCTACTGCCAGTCCGGACAGATCATGTCCGCCGTCGCGCTGCTTTCAAAGAAGCCCAACCCCACCGACACCGACATCGACGATGCCATGAGCGGCAACATCTGCCGTTGCGGCACGTACCAGCGCATTCGCAAAGCCATTCATCGCGCCGCGTCCATGCAAGCGGGCAAGGCCTAGTCCCGGCTTACGCTGTCTTCAACCGTAGTTCGCACAACATACATCGAGGTGTCCCATGGCAATCGTTCCAGTCGTAAATCGCCGTGACTTTCTTAAGACCGGTGCCGCCGGAGGTGTCGCGCTCGTTGTCGGCTTCCATCTCTCTCCGGCCGCTTTCGCCGATCAAGCGCAGGACCAGGAAAAGAAAACTCCCAATCCCTTCGATGCCTGGGTCCGCATCACTCCGGACAATCATGTCACGCTGATTCTTGGCAAATCGGAAATGGGCCAGGGTATTATGACGGCGCTTCCCATGATCCTCGCGGAAGAGCTGTGCGTGGACTGGAAGCAGGTGAAGGTCCAGCAAGCGCCCACCAATCCGAAAGTTTATGACCTCGGCACGGGAGGGAGTGGCAGCGTTGCCGGCTCCTGGCTGCCGTTGCGCCGCGCGGGTGCCGCCGCCCGTGAAATGCTCGTCGCTGCAGCGGCCAAGCAATGGGAAGTCAGTCCTGACACGTGCAAAGCGCAAAACGGGCAAGTGGTTCACGGGCATCCCCAGCGCTCTCTGTCTTATGGCGAACTGGTGGAGGCGGCCTCAAAACTTCCGATTCCCGATCTCAACACCGTTCCCCTCAAGAACTCGGACGACTTCACCGTCGTCGGCCACGACACGCGGCGCTTTGAAGGGCGAGATAAAGCTACCGGTTCCGCAAAGTTCGGCATCGATTCGCGCGTTCCCGGCATGCTCTTCGCCGTCGTTGCGCGGTGCCCAGTTTTTGGCGGCAAGCTCGCCTCGTTTGACGCCGCGAAAACGAAAGCCGTTCCCGGTGTTCGCGATGTCGTTCCATTTGAAACCAGCGGACGCGGCGCTTCGACTACCGGTGGAGTCGCGGTTCTTGCCGACAATTCCTGGGCCGCTATTCAGGGGCGTAATGCTCTCGAAGTGAAATGGGAGGAAGGCCCCGCGGCGAAGGAATCGACAGCCAAGCTTCAGAAGCAGTTTCTCGCGAACGCCGCCAAGCCCGGAAGAGTTCTCCGAAACGAAGGCGATGCGGAATCCGCTCTGGGTTCCAGTCTAAAAAAAATCGAAGCGGTCTACGAACTGCCCTTCGCACCTCACGCTTGCATGGAGCCGATGAATTGCACCGTGCACATCCGGCCTGACGGCGCCGAAGCGTGGATTCCGACGCAAGCTCCGCAATGGGCGCAAGGCGTCATCGCCGAAGCTTCCAAGTTGCCTCCGGAAAAAGTGGTCGTGCACACCACGCTCATGGGCGGCGGCTTTGGGCGCCGCTACCAGGCGGATTTCGTCATGGAAGCGGCGCAGGTAGCCACAAAAAGCGCGGGCAAGCCCGTCATGGTTCTGTGGACTCGCGAAGACGACATGCACCACGGTTTTTACCGCCCGGCGTCCTATCACAAAATGCAGGGCGCTCTCGACGCCAAGGGAAGTCTCGCGGCCTGGAAACATTTTCAAACTTCGACCTCCATCGCCGCCAAGTGGAGCCAGAAAGGCGCGGATGATCCGGGGCTGGGCGAGTTCGGCACTGGGGCTACCATTCCTTACACAACGCCGAACCTCCGACTCGAATACACCTTGGCTGAATCGAGCGTGCCGCGCGCCTGGTGGCGCTCCGTTGAACACTCCAGCAGCGGCTTCGTGGTGGAAAGTTTTATTGATGAGCTTGCCGCTGCCGCCGGCCAGGATCCGCTGGCCTTTCGCCTGAAACTCATCGGTGAGGACCGCAAGATTCCGCAGTTCGGCGAAGAGAAAGCAACGCCGCTCGACACCGCGCGGCTCAAGGGCGTTCTGCAACTCGCCGCCGAAAAGGCTGGCTGGGGAAAGCCTTTGCCCAAAGGTGTGGGGCGAGGTATCGCCACATTTTTTTCTTTCAATTCCTACACCGCCGCTGTCGCAGAGGCCAGCGTGAAAGATGGCGCCGTGAAGCTGCATCGCCTTGTTTACGCGGTCGATTGCGGCCGTCCTATTAATCCGGAGGGTGTCCGCGCGCAAGTCGAAAGCGCCGCCATCTATGGCCTTTCCGCCGCTTTGTACGATGCCATCACCATCAAGGATGGGCGCGTCGAGCAGTCGAATTTCAACGACTACCGGATGCCGCGCATCAGCGAAACTCCGAAAACGGAAGTCCACGTGATCATGAGCAAGGAAGAGCCGACTGGTATCGGCGAGCCCGGATTGCCGGTGGTCACTCCCGCCATGTGCAACGCCATTTTCGCCGCGACCGGGAAACGCATCCGGCGTCTCCCGATCCGGCGCGAAGATCTGGCATAGCGTTTCCGGCGCGGCTTATTGCAGAATAGCGCGTGCCTCTGTCACCGACTCTTCTCGCTGCCATTGCGCTGGCGATCTGGATCTATCTCTTTCTCGCGCGCGGAAATTTCTGGCAAGTGCGCGAAGAGGACATCCAGCCGCAGACTCTGGCCATCTGGCCTCGCGTTGTTGCCGTCGTTCCCGCGCGCAATGAAGCCGGAAGCATCACGCAAACTGTCAATTCTCTCGCCAAACAGGATTATCCGGGCGAGTTCTCGATTGTCGTTGTTGACGATCACAGCGAGGACGGCACCGGAGCGCTAGCGCGCAAAGCAGCGGCAGAATCCGAGGCCGCGGAGCGAATCACGATTCATTCCGCGGCCGCTCTTCCGCCGGGCTGGACGGGAAAACTCTGGGCGCTCCACGAAGGGGTTCAAGTCGCGTCCGAGGGCAAGCCTGATTTTCTTTGGTTCACCGATGCGGATGTGGTGCACGCGCCGGACACGTTGAGGCGTTTGGTCTTTCGCGCGGAAAAAGATTCGCTTGATCTCGCTTCATTTATGGTGCTGCTGCAGGCCAAAACACTTCCTGAACGGCTGCTGATTCCGCCATTTCTCTATTTTTTCCTGATGCTCTATCCGCCGCGCTGGATCGCCGACTCGAACGCAAGCACGGCCGGAGCCGCGGGCGGATGCATTTTGCTGCGGCGCAACGTGCTCGCGCCCATTGGCGGGATGGCTTCGATTCGCGGCGAGGTGATTGACGATTGCGCGCTGGCGCGCGCCGTGAAGAGCCGCGGCGGAAGAATCTGGATGGGCCTGACGCGAGCCAGCGTGAGCTTGCGGAGCTACGGCAGCTTCGCGGAGATTCGCGATATGATCGCGCGCACGGCGTTTACGCAGCTTCAGTATTCCTCGGTCCTGTTGATCGGCACGCTGGCCGGGCTCTTTGCGACCTTTCCGTTGGCCTGGATTCTCTTTTTCGCTTATCCGGGCGAAGCTTGGCTCCTCGTGGACACTGCCATTGCTTTAATGGCCGCGACCTTTCTCGCGACTGTGCGGTTTTACAACTTATCGACAGTCTGGGCTTTGACGCTGCCACTCGCGGCGGTTTTCTACGGTTACGCCACCTGCGTTTCCGCAGCGCGCTACTGGCTCGGCCGCGGCGGCAATTGGAAAGGCCGCGCCCAAGCAGTGCGCCGGAACTAATTCGGATGGCGCCGCATCCAAATTTATAGTGTTGCGCGTCGAAATTTGTTATCCTGCGCAAAGGTGAAGTACAGGGCTGTATCCCGTTGGCCGCCGAGCGGCTACCTCTCAAAAAAGGTAGGGAACGGCACCGGAGGCCACCATGAGCGTTGTCCCTAATTCCGGGAACGGAAAAATCACCGTGCCCGATCTCCTGCAGCGCAAGTCCCAGGCTGCCGGCTCCCATTCCAACTTTCAAAAGATCACTTGCCTGACGGCGTACGACTACCCGACCGCGCGCTTGCTCGATGAAGCCGGCGTGGACGTGATTCTTGTCGGCGATTCGCTCGGTATGGTCGTGCTGGGGCAGGAGAACACACTGTCTGTCACTATCGACGAAATGCTGCACCATACGCGTGCGGTGCGCCGCGGAACGCATCGCGCGTTGGTCGTTGCGGACATGCCTTATGGCAGCTATCACACGGACCTGGCGGATTCGTTGCACAATGCCATGCGCTTCGTGAAGGAAGCGGGCGCAGAGGCCGTGAAAGTGGAGGGAGGAGAGCGCCGATTGGAATTGATTTCGCGGCTGACGGAAGCGGAAATCCCGGTGATGGGTCACGTGGGATTGACGCCGCAATCGGTGAATGCGCTGGGCGGATACCGCGTGCAGGGAAAGACAGCAGACGCTGCCGAACAGTTGATTCGCGATGCGCGCGCGGTGGAAGCGGCGGGGGCTTTCGCGGTTGTGCTGGAAGCGGTGCCTCGCGAACTGGCGGCGCAGATTACGCGCGAGTTGCGCATTCCCACGATCGGCATCGGCGCCGGTCCGGACTGTGACGGGCAGATTCTCGTGGTACACGATCTTCTGGGGCTTACGTTTGGCCAGACGCCAAAATTTGCGCGGCGGTATGCCAACGTCGGAGAGATTATTTCCAAGGCCGTGCGCGAATACTGCGATGATGTGCGCGAAGGCGGGTTTCCTTCGGACGCTGAGTCCTATCACGCGGCGCGGATGGCGATGGAGCAGAAAGAAGCGCCGGTTAATAGTGACGGCGATTGGTAGAAAACGCACCACGAAGTAAAAGTCAAAAGCGGATTCCTCGCTTTAGCTCGGAATGACAACCGAAATTTAACTTTGCAAGTGGAGAAGAAGATGACGCCACAAGAGATGCGCGCGCTGCACGACTACAACGCTTGGGCGAACCACCGGTCGCTGGACGCGTCGTCCAAGCTTACGACGGAGCAGTTCGTTCAGCCAATGGGTTCCAGCTTCGGCTCCGTGCGCGATACGCTCGCGCACATTTTCGGCGCCGAATGGATCTGGCTGGAACGGTTCCAGGGGCGCTCGCCGGCGTCACTGCCGGATACCTCGCAGTTCAAAGACATCCCGAGTCTGAAAGAACGCTGGGACGAGCACGAGGCGCGGCTTCTCAGTTTTGTACGCGGGCTTACGCAATCCGACCTGGACCGCGTGATGGAATACAAGACGCTGAAGTACGGCGTTTATAGCAATCCTCTGTGGCAATCGATGCAGCATGTAGTGAATCACGGGTCGTACCACCGAGGGCAGGTCACCACGCTTTTGCGGCAACTCGGCGCCCAGCCGATCCTGACCGACCTGATGCACTTTTACCGCGAACGCGCCACGGCGGCGGGCGCTTAGTTTCGATTTTCTCTTCCCACGTGGAAACCATCCGAACTGTCGCCTGGATGAAAGAATACGCGCGGCAAGCGCGCGCGGAGAGCCGCATTATCGGGCTGGTGCCTACGATGGGCGCGCTACACGCTGGACATTTGTCGCTGCTCGAGCGAGCGCGCAAGGAGTGCTCGTCGGTGATTGCTTCTATCTTCGTTAACCCGAAACAGTTCGGCCCTAACGAGGATTTCTCAAAATATCCGCGCACTTTCGAGAGCGACAGCGAAAAACTGGAACGCGCGGGCGTGGATTCCCTTTTTGCGCCGGAACCTGCGGAGATTTATCCGAATGGATTTTCGACCTACGTCAACGTCGAAGGATTGAGTGATCGATTAGAAGGGCGCTCGCGACCCGGGCATTTTCGCGGCGTCACGACGGTAGTGATGAAAATGCTGCAGATCGTGGAGCCGACCTTCGCGTATTTCGGGCGCAAAGATGCGCAACAATCGAGACTGATCACACAAATGGCGCACGACTTGAATCTCGATACGGGGATCGTCGTTTGCCCGCCGGTGCGCGACCCGGACGGCCTGGCGCTTTCGTCGCGAAATGTTTATTTGAGCGCGGACGAGCGCAAAGCCGCCACGGTTTTGCATCGCGCGCTGGAGGCGGTGAGGGACGAGCTTGTAGCTGGAGTTCGCGACGCGCTGCAACTGCATTCCGGTTTGCGCCGCAAGCTGGAATCGGAGCGTCTCGCGAGAGTGGACTACGCGGAAATTGTTGATGCGGAAACATTTGAGCCAGTCGTGCGCGTGAGAAAGCCCTGCTATGCGCTGCTTGCGGTTTTTATCGGCAAGACGCGCTTGATCGATAATTTGTATATTGAGCCGAAATCATCGGATTCCGAAGAACTGGTGTTTCACTTCTAGCGCCTTGGTGGCGCGGCGTTCCCGCCTTCGCTCTTCTTTTTGCTAGACTTTTGTTACGGTCCTAAATTTTTTCTTGAGGTGACGGAGATGAAATCCCAAATTCGATTCGTTTCGATTTTTCTTGCACTGGCGTTGGTGTTGCCTGCGCTGGCGCAGGCAGGCGGCACAGTTCCAGAAGGAGCAAAGATCACCGTGGTGACCGACCAGTCCGTGAGCTCGAAGACCGCCAAGGCCGGGCAGACGGTCACAGGCTCAGTCGCGCACGAGGTGATTTCGGGCGGCAAAGTAGTGATTCCCAAGGGTGCTTCGGTCAAGCTGACCGTGAGCGGCGTGCAGGCTTCAGGTCGGCTGTCCACTCCGGCAAAACTTTACTTGCGGCTGCACACAGTGACCGTGGGCGGCAAAACGTACACGATTGCAACTAGTTCCGCCGGAAGAACGCTGGGCGGCAAAGGCAAACGGGATGCCGGGTTCATCGGCGGCGGCGCAGCGGGCGGCGCGGTGATTGGAGCGCTAGCAGGCGGCGGCAAGGGCGCAGCGATCGGCGCAGCGGCCGGAGCGGGAGCCGGAACAGCCGGCGCTGCAGCGACGGGGAAGAAAGACATCGAGTTTCCTGCCGAAACGAAGCTGGCGTTCACTGTGCGGGCGCCCGTGACGATTAACTAAGGCTCATCTTCAGCGGATAGGTGAGGCGTTGAGCATTGTCTCGCCTATCCGCGACGCGAGTAAGACTTCCCGGTTTTGACGGTGACCCCCACCCCCCACCCCCATTCCATGGATGAATATCAAAACAAAGGACTTACAAAACGGGTTCCGCTTAAATGATTGATTCTAAAGGGCCTCTTTTTCGTTGGATGTGGTTGATAAAGTGACCAAAAAGGAAGAGCGGCAGGACGGCTGCCGCAGTCTACACAATTTTACCTGTCATCATTATACCACCCAGATAGAGCTCTTCAAAGAAAAAGAGAAACTATGCAGTAGCAACCTGCGCGGCGGGCTGTTTTTTCGAGATGACTTTGAGAACTTCGGAGGCGTGGCCCTTGGCTCTGACGAGAGGCCAGCGTTCCTCGACTTTTCCGGTTTTGCCGATGAGGAAGGAGCTGCGGACGATGCCCATGAAGGTGCGGCCCATGAACTGCTTTTTCTGCCAGACGCCGAACTTCTGGATAGTCTTGTGAGTAGGGTCGCTGAGCAGGGGAAAATTGAGTCTGTGCTTTTCCTTGAACCCAGCAAGCGCTTTGACGGGATCGGCGCTCATGCCAAGGATGGCCACGCCCAGCTTGTCGAATTGCCTCTTTGCGTCACGAAACTCGGACGCTTCTATCGTTCAACCGGGAGTGCTGGCTTTTGGAAAGAAAAAGACGAGGACGCGCTGGCCGGCGAAGTCCTTGAGGGCGAGTTCTTGGCCTTCGTCGGATTCGAGGCGGAAGGCCGGGGCTTTGGTGCCTACTTTGAGCATGGGACATTCCTCATTCAGATGTTGGGAGCATAACAGGATTCGGAGCGGATGGGCTGGGAAGACCCGAAAAGCGACAGTCAGCCGCGCTCGCAAAAGCCTCAGGCCTAAAGCCCTGAGCTACAACTTGTTCTACGAAACAGGCAACGACATATTTCAATTTGCCTACGAAAGCAACTTGCGGAGGATGTCGTTGACGGCCTGTGGGTTGGCTTGGCCGCGCGTGGCCTTCATGACCTGGCCGACGAAGAATTTGAAGACGCCTTCGTTGCCGGTTTTGAATTTGGCGACGTTGTCCGGATTTTTGGCGATGACTTCACGGGCGGCTTGTTCGATGGCGGCATCGCTGACTTTGGCGCCGAGGCCCTCGGCGCCGACGATCTCGGAGGCGGTGCGGCCCGATTCGAACATGTTGGCGAAAACTTTTTTTGCGACAGCGCCAGTGATTTTTCCGGATTCGACGAGTTTTACCAGTTCGGCCAGGGCGGCAGGCGAGACGGGGCTCGCGCTGATTTCCTTGCCGGAGTCTTTCAAGCCGCGAAGAAGCTCCGTTTGCATCCAGTTGGCGGCCGCTTTGCCGGGAGCGCCGGCTTTGACGACGGCTTCGAAATAATCAGCTAGGGCTTGCGTGCTGGTGAGGACTTCGGCGTCGTAGGGCGTGATGCCATAGGCGGTGACGAAGCGGGCGCGTTTGGCTTCGGGGAGCTCGGGGAGCGAGCGGCGGACTTGTTCGCGCCAGGCCGAGCTGACGTGCACCGGGAGAAGATCCGGCTCCGGGAAATAGCGGTAGTCGTGAGCTTTTTCTTTCGAACGCATGGAAACGGTATGGCCCTCGGCCTGATTCCAGAGGCGGGTCTCCTGAAAGAGGCGGCCACCGGATTCGAGGACGCCGATGTGGCGCTCGATTTCGTACTCAAGAGCTTTTTGGAGGAAGCGGAAGGAATTTAGATTTTTTACTTCGACCTTGGTGCCGAATTCTTTCGAGCCGCGCAGGCGCACGCTGACATTGGCATCGCAGCGGAGCGAGCCTTCCTCCATATTGCAATCGCTGACGCCGGTGTAGAGCATGATTTGACGGAGCGCGGTGAGGTAGGCATAAGCCTCCGCGGGAGTGCGCATGTCTGGCTCGGAGACGATTTCGCCGAGCGGAGTGCCGCAGCGGTTGTAGTCAATGTAAGCCTTGGTGGCGGATTGCGAGAAGCCTTCGTGAAGATTCTTGGCGGCGTCTTCTTCGAGATGGAGGCGCGTGATGCCAATGCGTTTCTTGGCTCCGCTGACTTCGATTTCGAGCCAGCCGCCCGTGGCGAGTGGCAATTCGTATTGGGAGATTTGGTAACCCTTGGGGAGGTCGGGGTAGAAATAGTTTTTGCGGGCGAAGCGGGAATGGTCGTGGACGGTGCAGTTCAGGGCAAGGGCGGCGCGCATGGCCATCTCGACGGCGCGCTTGTTGAGCACGGGGAGACTGCCCGGCAGGCCGAGGCAGACGGAACAGACGTTGGTGTTGGGAGGATCGCCGAAGCGAGTCGAGCAGCCGCAGAAGATTTTTGTGCGGGTGAGGAGCTGGACGTGGACTTCGAGGCCGATGACGGGCTCGTATTTGGCGAGCACGTCGGGCGTGAGGGAGGCGGCCTCTGGAGCGGATTTCGGCATAAAGAGACAAAGATTATAGCAGAGCGGGAGCGGCGCTAGGCAGGAGGGAGAGCGAACGGCCTGAGAAGGTCGTCCCCTACAACCTCGCAGGCAATGAAAAAAGCACGGGTCTGAAGACCGCCACTACAAATCAGGCGGAAGCGCGCTGGGCGGACGGACGCAGCGCTGGGATGAGGCGTTCGGCGAGGGCGTAAGCACCGAAGAGCAGCGCGGCGTAGAAGGCGTCGCCGGCGAGCGTGTTCCAGAAGAAGGGGATGCCTGCGAGGTAGCAAGCGGCGAGGCCGGAAACGGTTTTCGGATAAGAATTCAGGAGCCACCACACGGCGAAATTGGTGACTAAGAAAAATTGGATGGCGCCGAGCAGGGTAGCGATAGAGATGCGGGCAATGGTGCGATGATCACGGAGCCAAAGGCCGATGGCGACGTTGGCGAGGAAGCTGGCGTAGACGATGGGGAGTAGCTTGTGGAAGCCGATGAAGATGTCACCCACAAAAAGTGCGACAAGCGGGAATACGAAAGCGAGGCGGCGGTCTTTGAGCAGAGCACCGGAGAAGAGGGCCATCGCGCCGACGGGCGTGAAGTTCCACGGGTGCGGAGCAATGCGTAAGGCGGCGGCGAGCAGAATCATAGCGAGCGCGAGCAGGGTGCGATAGAGCAGGTTTTCTTTTTGGGAGATTTCGCTGTTCATTTTGGTGCTTCCTCCATTTCGGGTAATAGATCGCAAAAGACAAAGCCATCGCGGTTGACGACTTCTCCCGTTCGAATGGGAATGGGAGATTGAAAGATGGGGCCATCGAAGACGAAGGTGTGGAATTCGCCGTTTTCGCCGCAAGGGTCGGCGTTGGCGGGGAGATCGCGGAAGAAGGATTCGTCGAGTTCGCGGCCAGCGAAGCTGGGGTCGAGAACCTTGGTGTCGATGCAAGCTGCGATGGCGCGGAAATGCTGTTCGTGAAAGTGGCGGATTAGTCCGCGCGTGTCCCGCTTCCAGATGGGGAAGAGCGCAGTCATGCCGATGCGGGCGAGATTTTTTTCGCGATAGGCACGGAGGTCTTCGAGAAAGATGTCGCCGAAGGCCACTTTTTGGACGCCCCGGGCGAAATGAATGCGCAGGGCTTCTTCCATGCGTGCTTCGTAGACGGGGTTGACGCATTGCGGAGGGATGAAGACTTCGTGAAGCGGGAGGCCGATCGATTCGGCCTGGCGCTTGAGAAGTTCGCGGCGGACTCCGTGCATGGCGATGCGGTCGTAGCCTTCCGCGACGGTGGTGAGGAGCGTTACGACTTGGAAAGTCTTCTCTTGGAGCAGCGTGTGCAGGGCCATGGCGCTGTCTTTGCCGCCGCTCCAGCAGAGGAGAATGGGTTCGAGTGAGATCAAGAAAATCTCCTAAACCGATGAGTCCTGTCGAGATAGGGCGTCCGCCGTGGCGGGCGCCCTCATAAAAGACGAATTCAGTTTCGTCCCGTGAAGCGGTAGTTGATCCCGATACGGAAATCGCGGCCGAGAGCCGGGAAGCCAAGGGCGTCCTGATATTGCTTGTCGAAAAGATTGGTGACGCGGCCGGTGAAAGAAATGCCGCGAGCGATGAGATAGCTGGTAGCGATATCAAAGCGCGCATAGCCGGGATTGTGAGTCAGGCCAAGACCGAGAAAATCGCTATCGGTGCGGATGCCGGAGAAATAGCCGGTGAGATTCAGATTCCATTGGCGATAGGAAGTATTGAGGATGAGGCTGCCGGAGTTGACGGGACGGCGAAGAAGATGATTGCCGGGCATCTGAACAGGGTCGAATGCGTTTGGAGACTTGAGGACGCGAGTGTCGTCATGTGAGTAGTTGCCGTCAAGGCTGAGCCAGCGGCCGAGGCGCAATTCGCCGGAAAGATTGACCCCGCGGGCACGAGCGAGATCGGTGTTGAAGTACGTGCCGGTGCCTTGCTGACAGGCGGCAGTGGTTGTGGGATCGAAAGTGAAACTGACGATGTCTCGGAAGCGATTGTTGAAGTAAGTGGCGGAGAGGCGAAGGCGCTGATCGGCGAGAAACTGGTCGAGACCGGCGTCATAGGTCTGGCTGCGCTCGGGGCGAAGTGAAGAATTTCCGGGGAAGCAAGGATCGCTGCCGAAAGATTGCTCAAGAGCGGGCTCCTTGAAGCCCTGGCCATAAGAGAAGCGCGCGCGCGTGTCACCCCAGAAGCCGCGGCCATTGTGAAGAGCGTAGACGACACCAGCGCGGGGAACGACGCGAGTGCCGAAAGTCGTGTTGCCTTCGGCACGCCCCCCGGCGCTGAGGGTGAGGTGAGGAAGTAGCTGCCAGCGGGCATCGAGAAAGCCGGCTTGGTTGTTGCGGCGCGCGTGGAAGCCGGTGATAAGGCTCGGATAGGCGTTCTCCACTTCGTATTGGTAGCCGGCGGCGACAGCGCCGGTGCGGAACGTATAAGTGGATTGCTCTTGCAAACCAGCACGGTTGAATTGGTCGACAAAAGTGAAGAACGGAGGATTAGCGTTGGTGTCCAGCGTACGGTTTTCATGGCCGCTCAGGCGATGGACCCAATGCGGGCCAGTGCGGAAATCCCAGCTCAAATGGAAGAGGAGAAGCTTGAGGCGCTCGAATTGCGAGAGACTGGGCGACAGGAAAAGCGTGGGTCCGGGAAGACCGGCGAAGCTGGAGTTGCTTCTGGCGGTAAAGCGTAAATGATTGGAGTCACTGAAGCTGTAGCCGAAGTTGCCGGAGAAATTGCGATTGAGGAAGGCGTCGTTGGATCCCTGGCCGTCAGTTTCGAAATAGGAGCCTGCGAGGGAGTAGTCGAATGCGCCGAGAAGGCCGGCTACCAGAGCACCGCCGCGCGCGGAGGAATAGCTGCCGCCTTCAGCGAAAAGATTGAGTTCGGGAATGCGCGTGGCGCCGCGATGGCTGAAGAGCTGAACAACGCCGGAGACGGCATCGGTGCCGTAGAGAGCGCTTTCGGCGCCGTGAACGACTTCGAGTTTGTCAATGTTGTCGAAGGTTTGGTTGGAAAGATTGAGGAAGCCGCCGGGCTCGTTGAGGGGAGTGCCGTCCACGAAGAACTTGGTGAAGTTGGAGTTGCCGCCGTCGAGAAAGAAGGTGGTGAGGCCGCCTTCGCGGCCGGTACGAGCGATGGCGCCACCGGGCAGAGTCCCGAGAGCATCGGCCAGCGAGACAAGCTGACGCTGGCGGATTTCGTCCGTCGTGAGGACATCGACGGGAGCGGGAGTCTGGCGGACTTCAAGGGGCTGAGAGTTGGCGGTGACGACGACGTTTTCGGAGACTTGGGCGATTTCCAGCTTGACGTCGAGAGTGCGGGAGTCTGAAACGGCCAGCGAAAGAGAAAATTCACGAGGGACGAAAGCGGCGCGTTCGAAACGAATCCGGTAGTGTCCCGGAGGCAAGATTAGTGTAAAGACGCCGTCCGCGGCAGTGGAATTGGAAACCACCGGTGCCGCAGCATTTTCCGGTTGAGCGGTGATTCTTGCGTTCGCGATGGTGTAGCCGGAAGCGTCGCTAACACGGCCGGAAAGACGGGCATCACTGGAATTACTTTGCGCTTGCAAGGGAAAACTGACTACAGAAACTGCGAAGAAAAGAAAGGCAGTTCGAAGAAGAGACGTATTCATTTTATCCTCCGCTCCCTCTCGCGCGGGAGTTGAAGGTTGACCTGTGCGAGCAAGATGAATCGCACGGCTGCGAACTTCGCCGGTCTCCTGGCTTGGCGGTAGCTCCGGCCCTTTCGAATGAGGACCGTTGCGGGGCCTTCCCGCGGTGTCGCCCAGCGATGGAGCGACTGGCCGCAGTGGCCCGCGCATACACTTAATCCGCCCTACAGTCGCGCGGCGGCGACGGCTTTTCTTGAATTGGCGATCAGATTTCGCTAAGACGGCATTCGCGAAATCAACAATTCAAGTGCAACCGCTGAGCGGTTGCCCGTCTTCCCGAGCACGAAGTCCACGGTGATTGTGGTCTGCAGCACAAGGCCCGCAGGGTTGGGGTTAACGAGAATACAGGCGCCCGCCGCAGCGGACGTCCTGCACTATGTTCCAGCTAGAACGGTGACACGCGGCCGGCCGGAGGAGCCAAGCTCCACGGTGAGCGGCGTCTGGAAAACCTGCTCGAGCAATTCGCGCTGATAAATGCTTATGGGCGGACCAACACGCAAGCAACGGCCACGCTGCATCAAGACGACTTGGTCGGCATATTCGGCGGCGAGATTCAGCTCGTGCGTAACGACGACGACGGTGTAACGATTTGCAGAGGCAAGGCGTCGGAGAGCGTCGAGCAAACCGATCTGCGCGGCAATGTCCAAGTGGAGAGTGGGCTCATCAAGCAGCAAGAGCAGGGGTTGTTGAGCCAGAGCGCGGGCGAGAATGACCCGCTGTTTCTCGCCGCCGGAAATTTGGTCCATCCAGCGATCGCCGAGGTCGGCGGCGCCCACCTGGGCGAGAGCGTTCTTTGCGATGAGGACGTCGTCTTCGGATTCAAAACGCAGCGAACGCCCATGGGCATGGCGGCCCTGGAGGACGAATTCCCAGGCGCGGGCGGGGAAGAGCAATCGGCTCTCCTGCTGGACGACGGCGATGCGCTGTGCGCGGGTGCGCGCCGTGAGCGAGTGAGTGACGAAGCCGTTGAGCAGAATGCGGCCGGAGAGCGGCGCGAGCGCACCCGCGATTAATTTCAGTAATGTGGATTTGCCGCTCGCGTTGGGGCCGAGTATGGCCACAATTTCGCCGGGCCGCGCCTGAAAGCTGGTGGCTTCCAGGGTGAAGAGCGGTGCTTGCACCGGGTTCGCGGAATACGCGTAACTGACTTGTTCAACACTCAGGCGTATTTCGTTGGCCAGGCGGCCGGCTTCGGCAAGATGCCGCGCGTGAGACGAGCCGGGGCTCATGCGAGCCTCCTGCGCAGGAGGTAAATGAACAGCGGCGCGCCAACCACAGCGGTCACGGCGCCGACGGCAAGTTCGTTGGGCGCAACGACGGTGCGCGCGAGCGTGTCTGCGAATACAACCGCAATGGCTCCGCCGATCGCGGCTGTCGGCAGCAAGGTGCGATGGTCCGAGCCGAAGATGAGACGCATTGCATGCGGAACGATCAGGCCGACGTAGCCGATGGCGCCGCTCACGGAGACGGCCAACCCTGTGAGCAAGGATGCGGCAATGTAAACGACCAGGCGAACACGGGGGACATCCACGCCAAGATGCATGGCTTCTTTTTCTCCGGCGAGGAGAAGATTCAGGTCGGAGGCGGTAGTGTAAATTGCACCGGAGGCAGCGACGAATCCAATGGCAAGGAACCAATACACGCTCTTCTGCAGAGGGGTGGAAAGATCGCCCATCAGCCAGAAGGAGAGGCCACGGAGATTTCCCGTGAGCGTGCTCATGAGGAACATGATGATGGCGGAGATGAAAGAGGCGGTGATGACACCACCGAGGAGAAGAGTAGTGCTGTCAATCTGGCCCTCGCGGCGACCGAGAAAATAGACGGCAGCGACGGTAGCGGAGGCGCCGAGAAATGCCCCGAGAGGAGTCAACAGCGCCGCGAACACTGGGGAAAGCGTGACGTGGGGTTCGACGATGAGCGCAAGGATGGCGCCGAGGCCTGCACCGCTGGAAACGCCTAGGACGTATGGATCAGCCAAAGGATTGCGAAGGAGGGCCTGGAAGCTGGTGCCGGCAACGGAGAGAGAAGCGCCGACCATGATTCCGAGGAGAATGCGGGGAAGGCGGATATTCTGGATGATCAGGACATAGTCGCTGGAGATATTGGTGCGCTGGTGCAACAAGACGTTCCATAGATCGCGGCCCAGGGCGTAGAGGGAAACGGGGACGGCGCCAAACTTGATGGCGATGACCACGACAACGAACAGAATCACGAGCAATGCGAAACATTGGAGGAGAAGACGCCGGAGCGTCAGCGGGCGCATGGGCGGCCTCCGGAAGCTGATCCATCGGCGAGTAGTTTGCCGGAAAGAAGAGAAAATGCGGGGCGGGGCGGCTGAATCGGCGGAGGAGCGGGCTTTTCGTTTTTGTCCTTTTCGCTTTTTTCTTTCTCCACTTTTCCCTTGGCAGGCTTCTCACTGAGGCTTTCCGGTTTTTCAACAAAGGCATCGGGATGAAGCTGACGGGCAAGCTCTTCAATGGCCGAGACGATGCGCGGAGCGGGACGGTTCACGGCGTCACTGATCACCGCATAACGGTGGTTGCTGACGGCGTGCATGATGCGCCAGCCAGGAAGAGTGGAAAGGGCTTCGAGACCGGGAGGAGACGTTTCCGAATGCGAGGCCGCAAAGACAAGGTAGTCGGGTTGCAGGCGAGCAGCTTCTTCGAGGCTTACCTGCGGCCAGTCCTGTTCAGCATCAACGATGGAGACGGCACCTGCATGGCGAAGAGCGTCGGCGATGAAAGTGTGCCTGCCAACAGAGATGAGCGGCTGGTGCCATACAACGAAGAGAACACGCTTTGCGGGAGAAGACGCGAGGCGTTGCTGCAAGGCCGCAAGCTGCTGTTCCATTTCAGCGGCGACGGATGCGCCGGACTCTGGAACGCCGAAGAGATCGGCGAGCTTCTTCGATGAAGAGATGATGTCATTTACGGTGTGAGGGTCGGTGGCGTAGGAAGGGATTCCCAGGTTATCCAGAGCGTGGACGGTTTCAAGGCGATTCAGACCTTTGGTAACAAGGACGAGATCGGGATGGAGGGCGGCAATTTGTTCCAAGCTTGGATTGATTGCGCCGCCGACCTTGGTTTTTTTCTGGGCATCGGGCGGATAGTCGCAAAACTCCGTGTCGCCGACGAGATAGTCCTGCAAACCGAGCGCGTAGACGGTTTCGGTGAGGCTTGGAGCCAGGGAGACGATGCGACGAACGGTTTGAGGAATGCGCACGGAACGGCCGGTTTCATCGGTGACTTCGCGGTAGACAGAGGAGGCGGGAGAAAAAACAGAAGCACCTTGTGCGTGAGTGGGCGTTGCGCCGAGCAGCAAAGCCGCGGCGGCAAAAACCACCGTTTGCAAAAGTTGGTTGCGTGACTCGCTCACGAATCTCCCACGGCGAGGAAAGTCCCATTGTCCAACAAAAAAGCCCCACGAGGCACTTTGGGGCTTCCGGCATCGCTCCTTCTCGCGAAGAGCGCGGCCTTCTGCGGCACGGGAGGGTGGCCTGGCTTACGGCTCTTGAGCCGATCACAGTGGCGGGACCGCGGCCGATTCACACGGCCTTCCCCGCTGCCCTTGCCTGCAAATTGAATTTTGAGTGTAAGCCGCGCCCGCGGGAGTGTCAACGCAAGACTGGAAACGGCACGATTGAGTTCGAAGTCAGTGAGAAAACGCCGCGGTGTTCAGCGATTCTTCCAGTTGGGCTTGCGCTTTTCCACGAGGGCGCGTAGACCTTCCTGCGAATCCTCAAGGCGGTAGAGCTCGTTCAAGAAAATGTTCATCGAATGCTTGAGGCCGTCGCGCAACGACAATCCCATGCCGCCGAGAATCGCTTTCTTAGCCATGGTCAGCACGGGACCGGAGTGGCCGTTTATCCGGCCGACGAGATCGTTTACGGTTTTTTCGAGTTGGGCCTCCGGCACGAGGCGATTCACCATACCGAGTTCCAGGGCGCGCTCAGCGGTCACGGGCTCGCCGGTCAGAACAAGCTCGAGGGCAATCTTGGGTCCGACGAGAAATGGGAGAATTGTGGATGCAAGCGGCGGGAAGACGCCGATGCTGATTTCCGGCTGAGCAAAACGGGCTTTCGGCGTGGCAATCACAAGATCGCCGAACGCAGCCAGCTCCGCGCCGCCGCCGATCGCGGGCCCGTTCACTACGCACACGACAGGCTTGCCCACTTCCAGCATTCCAGCGAACGCTGCGTGAAATGCGTCGAGCATCTGAAACACGCGTTGCGAGGTATATTCACCGATGTCGATTCCACCGCAGAAGACTTTGCAGGCGGAATCGAGAACGATCAGCTTGACGTCATCGCGCTCGCCGGCATGAGTGATTCCCCCGGCAATTTCGCGGAGCATGGCTTCGTTGAGAAGATTGTGCTCCGGACGGTTGAGGGTCATCTTCGCGACGCCGGACTCAATGCGGAACTTCACATGCTCGAACTGCTCCGGTTTGCGGCGTTCCGGTTGCGCAGTGAAGTCTTGGGTATCAACTGGTTCAATCATTTCCCTGGGCTCCTGAGCGTTCATTGCCGCTCTAAACTAAGAAATCGAGGAAAGAGGACAAAATTGATGTTAGCACTGTGATCCGTGGTATCTAGGATGAGCTAAACGGATGGTGCGCAAACAGTTTGCAGGCCGGCGGGACAGGGTTCAGGAAAAGGGGGGTAAAGCTATAACCACTGAAAAAAATATCCGCTGTGCTATCGAGTTTTTTCTTGTGCATCTCCCAGCATTGGCTATTCTGTGAGTTGTCCCAAAGTGGGAGTGCCAGAGAGCACGCGGGACAATTCGCAAGAATTCCTCCATACGAAGCTATGTCCCAAGAACGAACCGCCTTGGCCGCTCGAATGATTGACCCGCTCGATGCGGACGGATTCCCGTCTTCGTCGTCTTGGGAGCTTTCGGCGCCTCTGCGCTTCAATAAGGATTGGCAAGGCAAGAATGCTGATCCCGAAAGAGAGACGGAAGTTCGGCTACTGTGGACGCCAGAGACACTCTTTGTACGATTCCAGGCGAAGTACCGAGTCACCACAGTGTTCCCCGATGCCGAATCCAATGGCCGCCGCGATCAACTTTGGGACCGCGACGTCGCGGAAGTTTTTCTGCAGCCCGACGCGTCTCAGCTTCGCCGATATAAGGAATTCGAAGTGAGTCCGAACGGATTTTGGATTGATCTGGACATCGCACCAGGCGAGAAGTGCGACCTGAAGAGTGGTCTGCGGCGGCGCGTTCTTTTGAACGAAGCCGCCAAAACATGGGTCGCGGAACTCGCGCTGCCGATGATAGGCCTCGCCGCGCACTTCGATCCTGCAGTTACCTGGAGAGTGAATTTTTACCGTGTCGAAGGAAGTACCGAGCCGCGCTTTTATTCCGCGTGGCAGCCTACGAAAACGACCGTCCCTAATTTCCATGTTCCGGAGGCGTTTGGAGAATTGGCGTTCGCGCAGCGCCCTCTGCCGCGAAAGTAGCGGACTTGTCCAGTCGTCTGGAAGATCAAAGCTGGCATCGGACCTTGCTTTTCCTTATGCTTTGCGTGAAAAAAAACTCACCACCGTCTCGGAATTTCGTGGCCAAGCGATTCCACCGGTTCCTTTTCTCAATAGTTTTTGTTGTCGTGCTCTCTTGCGCGGCTCCGACCGCGATCGCCCGTCCGCAGCAGGCGACCAAGGAAACCGGTCCTGCCGTGACAAAAGTCGAACCTCCGAGTTGGTGGGTGGGATTGACACCCGAAGTGCTGCTGCTGCTTTCCGGGCACGATCTGGAAGCGACGCACGTAGTTTGCAATCTGCCGGCTCTTCGCGTCTCGCGCACGCAGGCTGCGGCAGGCGGGAACTATCTCTTTGTGTGGCTGAAAATTGGGGCGGATACGAAGTCTGGAACCGCCGTCTGCCGGATTTCTGCGCCGAAGGGAACAACGTCTTTTGAACTGCCATTCTCGGCCCGCGTTCCGACCCTCGGAAAGTTTCAAGGGCTATCCCAGGACGACGTGATGTACCTCATCATGCCGGACCGGTTCGCAAACGGCGACCCGACGAATGATGAACCTGCAGAAAGGCTCGGCTCGCACGATCGCTCGAAACCGCGTGCCTACCACGGCGGCGACCTGCGGGGGATTCAGAATCACCTGTCTTATTTGAAGGATCTCGGCGTGACCACGCTCTGGCTCACGCCCATCGTGAAAAACGGAGCCGCACAGGACTATCACGGATACGGCGCCGTGGACCTTTATGCCGTCGATCCACATTTAGGAGCGCTGAAGGATTATGTGGACCTCGTCGCAGCCGCGCACAAGCAGGGAATGAAGATTTTTTTTGACGTGGTGCCGAATCACGTTGGACCGAAGCATCCCTGGGTTGCGAATCCGCCTCTGCCCGATTGGTTGCACGGTACCCTACAACATCACATCGATTCTTTTTCGCCGCTGAAAGGGAGTTTTTATGGCAAGCCGAACGGTCAAGCCATCGGGAACGATCCGTTCGAATCGTTGATCGATCCTCATGCCCCGATGAGCATGAAACGAAATCTAACGGAAGGCTGGTTCTTCGGAATTCTGCCCGATATGAATACGGAGAACCCGGTGGTCGAGCAATATCTTCTGCAGAACAGCATCTGGTGGGCGGAAATTTCCGGTCTGGACGGGTACCGCGTCGACACGTTTCCTTACGTGGGCCGGAAGTTCTGGGCGAACTGGCATGCGGGATTGCGCAGGTTGTATCCAAACCTAACGACCATCGGCGAAGTGTTTCATCCCGATCCGAGCGTGACATCGTTTTTTGCTGGCGGCGTAAGGCGCTACGATGGTATTGATAGCGGACTTTCCACGGTCTTCGATTTTCCGATGTTTTTCACGCTGCGTGACGTGTTGCTGAAGAATGCGCCGGCAGGCCGCATCGCGGACGTGCTGCGGCGCGATTTCTTGTATTTGCATCCCGAAACGCTCGTTCCGTTTTTTGCGAATCATGATGTGCCACGGTTCGCGAGCGCTGAAGGCAGCTCTCCTGCGAAGCTGAGGCTGGCGTTCGGGCTCGCGCTCACGCTGCGGGGCATTCCAGAGATTTACTACGGCGACGAAATCGGGATGCCGGGGGACGGCGATCCGGACAACCGGCGCGACTTCCCAGGCGGGTGGATTGGCGATAAGAACGACGCGTTCACGCAAGCGGGGCGAACGAGCGATCAACAGGAGATTTTCGCTTACCTGCGGGGACTGCTGAAGCTTCGGCGCGAACACGCCGCTTTGCGCAGCGGCCAGTTATGGCATTTGGCTTCCGATGAATCATCTTACGTTTTTGCCCACGAATTAGAGGAAGAACGTCTTGTGGTCGCGTTTAACAATGCCGATCAGCAGCGGGAGCTACACATTCCACTGGCGGACACGCCAGCGCAGAAGGCAATGGCAATTACACTGCTCTTCGGCGAAGCGAAAGGTGAGTTGGTTGGGAAAGAGCTCCACGTTGCTTTGCCGGGACAATCTCTTTCGATTTTTTCTCTGAACTGAACGCGTCGCGCGTACCGCTTAATAGGCCAGGCGAACCATCCAATTCTTTGCGGCGTCGGGCACGGTGAGCGTAACGGTGTGAGCCAGGCTGTCATAGCGCCATTCGTGGGTAATCTGTTCGCCAATGCGAACTTCTTTGGGCGCAGCCGCAGCACCGAACAGCGTCACCTGCGCGCTCTTCCACCAGGGCTGATACGCATTTTTTTCGACGTTGCTCGTCACCGTTACGGAGCCATTCGAAACCTGGCAGGAATAATTGACGCGCAGGATCTCGCCCTTCTGGTACGCAATCGTGTGTCCGTCGTCCTGATAAATTGTTCCACGGCAATCGTTGTTCGACGCGCTGCCGGGCAGATAGACGCGCAATTCGAGCGGTCCATTCGGCTTTTCCTCCGTGGATTGCACCAGGGGCTGCATCGGGACAATGGCTCCGGCGCGCACGTAGAGAGGCATCTCGTCGAGCCTGGGATGCAGCGAAAGCTTCTCCTTGCTCGACAGCTTAGTGTTTGTCCAGAAGTCGTACCATTCGCCCGGAGGCAATGAGATTTCTTCGGCATCCACCATTTCCGTGGTTACCGGCGCGACAAAAAAATCCCGTCCAAAAAGAAAATCCCGATTATCTCCGTAAAAATCCGATGCCTGCGGATATTCGAGAAATACGGGGCGCATCAATGGCAATCCGGTGCGCGAGGCTTCTTCGATGCCGGTATAGAGATAGGGCATCAGCACGTAGCGCAGCTCGATGTATTTTCGGCGAATGGCTTCGTGTTCCGGGCCATGCACCCACGGCTCCTGATCCGCGGTACCCTTCGCGGTGTGATCGCGGTAAATGGGATTCAACGCTCCGACCTCGAACCAGCGCGTCAACAAATCAGCCGTCGGCGAGCCGGCAAAGCCGCCGATGTCATCGCCGATAAGCGGGAAACCGGAGATTCCCATGCTCAAGAGCATCGGCGTGCTCATCTTCAGATGATTCCAGGTGCTGCTGTTGTCGCCCGTCCAGGTGGCGGCATAGCGCTGGGCTCCAGAATACGCCGCGCGTGTGAGCACGAACGGCCGCTCGTTCGCCTGCAGTTTGCGCAACCCGTCGTAAGTCGCTCGCACATTTTGCATGCCGTAGACATTATGGAGGGCGTGATGGTCGAGCGTGGTTCCATCGTCAAGGCGATGCACAGTATCAAGCGGCATGGTTTTATCGGCGCGAAGAAACAGCGCCGGTTCATTCATATCATTCCAAAATCCTGCCGCTCCCATGCCGACGAAGTCTTTGTAGAGACCGCCCCACCAGTCCCGCACGCGAGTCAAAGTAAAATCTGGAAATACACTTTCGCCGGGCCAAACCGTACCGACGAAAACCGATCCATCGGGATTCTTCACGAACACATCGTTCGTCATGCCCGAATCGTACGGCGCATAGCCATGGTTGGGGTCTTTCTTGATGTGAAGGTCGGTGATCAAAATCGTATGCATTCCCTGAACACGAAAATCCGAAATCATTTTCTCGAAAGTCGGGAAATATTCCCGGTTGACCGTGAAAGGCGCGTTGCCCTGCTGATAATCAATATCGAAGTAGATGGCATCCGCGGGTATCTTTTTCTCGCGAAGCGTCCTGACGATCTCGCGCGCGCGCGATTCGGGATAGTAGGAATAGCGTGATTGCTGGTAGCCGAGTGTCCATAGGGGAGGCAGCGGAGAGCGTCCCGTCATGGCGGTGTATTCTTCGACGATTTTCTTGGGATCTGGCCCGGCTATGAAGTAGTAGTTCAGCTCTCCACCTTCGGCGCCGAAGGAAAAATAATCTCGCGACTCTTTGCCGAAATCAAAAACACTTCGATAGGGGTTGTCGAAGAAAAGGCCATAAGCCATGCCGTTGCGCAGCCCGATGAAAAACGGAATGGTCTTATAAAGAGGGTCTGTCGACTCTTGCCAGCCGAATTCATCGGTGTTCCAGTTTGTAAAGGCGCGGTTCCGGCGGTTCATGGGGCCGGCTTTGTCGCCCAACCCAAAATAATTCTCATCCGCCGGCATTTTTTTCCAGACATGCACGCGCTTGCCGTTCCAAGCCATCGGCAGTCCCGGCTCGTCGGCGAGCACAACGTTTCCCACAGCATCCGAGAAATTGATTAGCAGCGGCGACTGCTGAACGACGGCGACCGCGCTGCCTGCGGCGATTCTTATTTCCTTCTGGTTTTCTTCGAGCTTGACTGCCGGCGGCTCGGGCGATTCGATCACTGCCCAGGAAAAGTCCTTGGGAAAAGTGCCGTTCGGAGCGAGGCGCACGCGGAACACGCCGTCGCGAAATACCGTGACGCGTACTCTTGCCGAGCCAGAAGTAAGTTCAACGCCGTCTTTCAACCTTTCGACGCGCTGAACTTTACCAAGGTGTTGCCAGCCTTGCGCGAAAACAACTCCGCTTGCTAGGGCGTAGGCAAACAGTCCGATTCCGATGCTTCGAACAAAACTTGTCACGGCAATCCTGCCCGGGAAGCGAAGAAAAGTGAAGACGACCAGGCGAGTTTCCTAATTGCGCAGAGATGATCCGGCTCCGACCTGTCGTATCAAGCTGCGAGCCACTGTTCAAAGAACGCCGATGCTTTTGCACCTTCGATTCGGCGTCTAACCGCATCCATCACGCGACAACGCACCGATCCGCCACGCTCGTGGAAACCGAGCCAATACGGCAGATGCAACTCGCAGCCCACGGGAGTGATCTCAAGACGCGCGTCGCGAATCTTGAAAAAGCCCTGCTGGAAAATGACGCGCAAGACTTTGTCGCGCAACAGCTCCGCAGCGCGTTCTTCGGTCAGAGTCGCGGTCAGCCGGTTGCGTCCTTCCAACGCCTGCAAATCCCGTTCAACGGGGATACGCGGAAATTCGAACAGGTCCAGCGACCCGTCCACCGCATCGATGGCGAAAAGCCGTACCGGTGCGCCCGCGCATTTCACCCGGTACAAAAAATAGGGAACGTAGGCGTCGGCGATTCGCCGCAAAGGGCCGCTGCGCATTCGCCAATAAAACGCGGACACGCCGTTGCCGGAAAATGCGCGCACGGCCTCTTCCTGTGTCACATTCGGTTTCAAGGCGCGGATGGCGCTTGCTCTCATCGAATCGGTTCTCTGCTGGGCCCTATCGGAAATAAATCCAAAGCCCCACGACGGTGGCCAGCAAGATCAGGCTGAAAACGACGTTGATAGCATGTTCTGCGGGCGTCTCATGCGCGGGCTTGCGCTGCGGTATGCCGACAGCGACGGTCTCCATTTTGTCGTCCACGGTTGCGAAGGTCAGGCCGGCGAGGCGCTTGCGGTCCGGGGCCGGCGTCATCAGGCTGACCCCGATCAGCACGACGGCACAGACTACGAACATGAAAATCGCGTAATGCAGGAAGTTCATGTCGATGAGCCAGCGCGCAGCAGAGGATTCAAAGTGGCCGCCGCTAGCACGATCGGCAAGCTCCATGATGAAGCGCGTGGCGCCCAGGACGAAGCCGGTAAGCAGCGAAGCGATGGCGCCAGAGCCGTTAAGGCGCGGCCACAGGATTCCCAGGATGAAGCAGGCGGAAATTGGCGGGCTGATATAGGCTTGGACGCTTTGTAAATAGATGTAGAGCTGGCTGCTGATGTAGTGGATGAATGGCACCCACAGCAAACCCAGCAGCACCATTACGCCTGTCGCCACACGGCCAAAATTCACGAGCTGCTTCTCGGAGGCTTGCGGACGGAGCTTCTTGTAGAAATCAAGAGTGACGAGCGTGGAAGCCGAATTGAACACCGAACTCATCGCGCCCATGACCGCCGCAAGCAACGCAGCCATTACCAAGCCAACGAGTCCGACCGGCAGGAGGTTGAGGACGAGAGTGGGATAGGCGAAGTCGGGCTTCTTCACCTGTTCGGGAAACAGCGCAAAAGCGATGATGCCTGGAAGGACGAGCATGAATACGGGCAAGATCTTCAAGAAGCCGGCAAATATCGTTCCGGCTTTTGCGTGTCCCTCATCGCGCGCCGAGAGCACGCGCTGCACGATCACCTGGTCGGTACACCAGTACCAGATGCCGAGAATTGGCGCGCCAAAAAAGATACCCGTCCATGGGAAGTTCGAATCCGAGGAAGGCTTCATCATATGGAAAAAATCGGGAGGGACCATGGTGCGTAGATGTTCCAGGCCACCAACGCGTCCCAGGCCAATGATAGTGAGGGCGACGGCGCCGGTGATGAGGATCAGGGTCTGCACAGTGTCCGTGTAAATTACGGCCGCTAATCCGCCTGCGACAGTGTAAATGCCGGTGGCGATGACGAGAACTACGGCCGTCTCCCACAGTTTCCAGCCGGCGACGCGCTCAAGCACCACACTCGCGGCGTAGAGCTGCACAGAAATTTTCGTGAAGATGTAAGCGATGATGGAGATCGCGGCCAAATAGACGGCGCACTGCCGGTTGAAGCGGCGTTCCAGGAATTCCGGCATGGTGAATACGTTCGAGCGCAAATAAAAGGGTACGAACACCCAGCCGAGAATCAGCAGGATGAGACACGCCAGCCACTCAAAGTGTCCGACTGCCAGTCCGGACGAGGCGCCGGTGCCGGAGAGGCCGATGAAGTGTTCCGTGGAGATATTCGAGACGAACAAGGATGCGCCAATGAAGAACCATCCTACGTCGCGGCCCGCGAGAAAATAATCCTCGGAAGTGCGTTCCTTCCTGGCAAAGTACATGCCAATGCCGAAGACGATGGCGAAATAAACTCCGATGATCACGAGATCGACGGTTGCGAGCGCTCGGTGGGATACCGCGACAGAAGACGCAAACAGCATCCATGCCTCCTTGGCGCCGTGGTCATGAAACTGGCCCCGGCGTACCGCCTCAATGAGACTCCAATTACTTTTGCGAACCGGGCGTGGTTGTCCCCTCTAAAACGTTATTCCTGTCTCTTGCCAGCCAGGCCCCTGAAGAGAGCGTGTGAAAATTGGCGACTGCGAAGTCTATAACAGGAGTAACCCAGGCTCAATGCTAGTTTCCTGAAAGCGGTCTATCCGAGCCGCAGGCATATTCCCGCTCGGTGCCCTTCAGTCGCACCGTATAATCGGTGAGCCACGATCTGGGCAATAGGTGAGAGTGTCCTGCCCGCGAATCCATATGCCGATTCTTTCGCTGCAAGAGGTCTCAAAAGATTATTTGACGGACGGCCAGCGCGTGCATGCACTCAGCAGTGTTTCCCTGAACGTTGAACGCGGCGACTTTGTGGCCTTGGCAGGACGCAGCGGCTGTGGAAAGTCCACGTTGCTCAATCTGGCAGGCGCGATGGATTTTCCTACGTCGGGCAACGTGCTTCTGGATGGAGTTTCGACCTCGTCGTTGAAAGATAGCGGCCTGACGCAGTTGCGTCGAGAGCGCATTGGCTTCATTTTTCAGTCGTTTCAATTGCTGCACACGCTGACGGCATTCGAGAATGTCGAGCTGCCGCTACTCCTCGCCGGGATGTCTAATCCGCGCCAGGCGGCACGGGAACGGCTTGCCTGGGTGGAACTCGAGGGCCTCGGCGATCGCTATCCCCACCAGCTTTCGGGCGGGCAGATGCAGCGTGTCGCGATTGCACGCGCGCTCATCCATTCACCATGTATCCTGCTGGCCGACGAGCCCACTGGCAATCTCGACACCACGACGGGCAGCTTGATTCTTGAATTGCTCCGGCGACTCACCCGAGAGCAGAACACCGCGACCATTATTGCGACTCACAGTCTCGAAGCTGCATCGCTTGCGAACACGCTCGTTCGGTTGCGAGACGGAAAAATTCAGGAAATCACGCGGCGCTGAAATGACTCTGCTTGTGCTCTTTTACCGGTTGATAGTGCGCCCGCTCTTCCGTGAGCCGGTCCGCACCTCGCTAACGACCCTGGCCATCGCCTTGGGCGTCGCGGTTGTGCTGGCTATCGATCTTGCGGGAGGCGCTGCCACCGGCTCGTTTCGCAGTTCGATGGAAACGCTGGCCGGCGATAACGATCTGGAAATTGTCACTTCCGGAGGCGTACCGGAAAGCATGGTTGGCACGCTGGCAGCCCTGCCTTATCCGATCCGGGTTTCACCGCGCATCGAAGACTATGCGGTGATCGTGAATACAAAAAAGTCGCTTCCTCTTATCGGGCTGGACCTGGTCGCAGAAGGCAGCGCTTTCGCGCAAAGTGAATCCCCAGAGATTGCGGGGTCCCAGCCGCAGAACGCTTCGGAACAGGTGTTCGAACAACTTGGTGATTCAGACAGCATTTGGGTGGGGTCGAGCGTTGGCTACAAGACGGGCGACCGCGTCGAGCTGCTCATCAACGATCAAGTTCACAGTTACAGCGTGCGGGGCGTTTATGCCGATTCAAACGGCAACGAATCCGCCATTTTGATGGACGTCGCAGCCGCCCAACGCGTTCTGGCGCGCTTTGGCCGCGTCGATCGCATCCTCCTGAAAGTGCCCGAGACTCCTGGCCTGGAAGAGTGGCAGCAGCGTTTGCGAGGCGTGCTTCCCGCTGGCGTGGAAGTTCGTCCACAAGGAACGGGCACGAACGAGAATCGTCGCATGCTGGCGGCCTTCCGATGGAACTTGCGGCTCCTGAGCTACATATCTCTTGTTGTGGGTGCTTTCCTCATCTACAACACGATTTCTGTTTCGGTGGTTCGCCGTCGCCCGGAAATTGGAATCGTGCGCGCCCTCGGCGCCAGCAGGCGTGTCATTCTCTCCGCATTCGTCGGCGAAGCGGCCTGCTTCGGCATTGCAGGGGCTTTGATCGGGATTCCCCAGGGCCGCTTCATGGCGACTGGCGCGGTTCGATTGATGTCTGCCACGGTGGAATCGCTATACGTCAGCAGCCGCCCAGGAGTTATTGAGCTGAATGCCGCATCTGTTTTTCTAGCGATCGCGATTGGCGTGGGAGTTGCGGTCGCGTCGGCCTATTCCCCGGCGGGTGAGGCTTCGCTGGTCTCGCCCGTAGAAGCAATGGCGCGGGGCCGGCGGGAATATGATGTGCGCGTTCGAAAAGCGCGAGACTTATGGATCGCTCTTGGGTTCGGTCTGGCCGCAGCCGCCGCTTCTCGCGCCCCCGCGATCGCCGGCAAACCATTGCTGGGCTATCTCGCCGCGATCCTTCTTGTCGTAGCATCGGCGCTAGCCATTCCGGCATTCGTTGACGCCCTGACTTCACTTTCTTCCAAACTTCTTGGCAAGCTTCTCGGCGTGGAAGCGATGCTCGCTTCGAGAAGCCTGGCTGCCTCCTTGCGCCGGACTTCCGTCCTGGTCGGCGCGCTTTCAACCGCCATTGCGATGATGACCGCGGTTGGCATCATGGTTGGGAGCTTCCGCCAGACTGTCATGGTTTGGATGGGAGACCAGTTGCCCGCCGATCTGTACCTACGTCCGGCTGGTTCCGCCGCCGCAGATCGTCACCCGACGATTTCACTGGGACTGGCGGAAGAGATTGCGAAATTGCCAGGCGTGGCGACCGTCGATCGCCTACGAGCCTACGAGATCAACTTTGAGAACATGCCGGCTACACTTGCTTCCGCGGACCTGAACGTCCTGCGCTCCTATCACAATTCAGATTTTTTTTCCGGACGGCCTAAGGAACAAGTCCTCGCCGAGCTCCGCGATTCGAATACTGTCATCGTGAGCGAGCCGTTCACTTACAAGCATCATCTGAAGGCTGGCGATTCGCTGACGCTTTCGCTTGGAGAGGCGCGGGCAACCTTCCGGATTGCCGACATTTATTATGATTACTCCAGCGAGCGTGGCGGCATCCTCATGGACCGCAACACCATGCTTCGATATTTGCCCGATCCCGCGCCCTCGAATCTCGCCATTTATGTTTCTCCAGGCGCGCAACTAGACGTGGTTCGAGCTGAAATCGAAAGAGTCTCCGTCGGCCACCGCGTGCTGATGTTTTCGAATCGAGACCTGCGCGCGGAAGCAATTCGCATCTTTGACCGCACCTTTGCCATTACCTATGCCTTGGAAGCGGTCGCCGTCATTGTCGCAGTGATAGGGATTGCCGGAGCGCTTCTTGCTCTGGTGATTGATCGCCGGCGCGAGCTTGGCCTGCTGCGATTTCTTGGCGCAGCCACAAGGCAAGTTCGCAAGCTGATTCTCGTCGAAGCCGGTTTGCTCGGACTTCTCGCCAATCTTGCGGGCGTGGCTCTGGGCTTTGCGCTGTCACTGCTCTTGATTTACGTGATCAACAAACAGTCGTTCGGCTGGACGATCCGGTTTCACTGGCCCGTGGAGATTCTGCTTGGGGCGCTGATGGTCGTGTATTTGGCGACCGTGCTTGCGGGACTCTACCCGGCGCAAGTTGCGGTGCGCTTGAATCCCGTCGAGGTCGTGCATGAAGAGTAGGATCGCGTTCATCGCTGTCGCGGCACTTCTCCTGCAGCCTCTCGCGCCGCAATACCGCAGCGCCTTGCCGGGATATCGTTACGAATTCCCGCGCGATTATTTCAATCATCCGGATTATCAGACTGAATGGTGGTACTACACTGGAAATCTGAGATCGTCGGATGGCCACCGGTTTGGATTTGAGCTAGCTTTCTTCCGGCAAGCGGTTAGCCGCGATTCCGCGAAGACTGCTGCTTGGGACCTACGGGATGCCTATCTCGCGCATCTCGCGCTGAGCGATCTCGACGGCGGGAAGTTTTATCACTCCGAACGAACGAATCGATCCGGCCCAGGTATCGCCGCAGTGAATGAATCCCTCGGTCGCATCTGGAATGGCAATTGGCAGATTCAATGGCGCGGCAAGGACCAGGAGCTAAGAGCGATCGACGAGCGTTTTCAACTGCACTTGACGATGCACCCGGAAAAACTTCCCATCACTCACGGCGAAAACGGCGTCAGCCAAAAAGCGGAAGGACCTGGCCGCGCTTCACACTACATTTCTTTTACGCGGCTCGCGACCTCCGGTGCTGTCGAACTGGGCAAAAAGGAATTTGAAGTGAGCGGCACCAGTTGGATGGACCACGAATTCTTTACACACCAACTTGAGCCTGAACAGACTGGCTGGGACTGGTTGAGTCTGCAACTCGCGGACAATACGGAGTTGATGCTCTTTCGCATTCGCCGCAGGGATGGCTCGATTGATCCCTACTCCGCCGGCACATACGTGGACGAAAAGGGAAAAACATTGCATTTGCGCTCGGCTGACTTCGCGCTGCAGCCGGCAGGCGAAATTTGGACAAGCCCAATTACCGGCGCGCGCTATCCAATCCATTGGAGCGTTACGATTCCAAGATTGCGCATCGAACTGGAAGCGAAGACTCCGCTCGAATCGCAGGAATTGACTGGCAAAACGGGATTCGCTCCAAACTATTGGGAAGGCGCCATCGCTCTCACTGGCCGGCGCGGTGAGCAATCGCTGAGTGGGGTGGGCTATCTGGAAATGACCGGCTACGATCGCCCCGTCCAGTTTGCGAAATAGAATTAAGCCGCGCCCACCAGCAGTTCCGCCATGCAATGCCGAGAAAAACTAACGCGAGCAGGAAGGCCAACGCATACCATGTACTTCCACATGGGCTGTGATAGATGGTAGAAGTAGGAGGCATGCTATGGCAGAGAAATCTGTAGGTTGTCGCTCCGCATCACGACTGCTCCGACGAAGGAAACTGAAGTGGTGTTCAGCAAACTTGGCGGGCGTCCGGACCTACCTGCTCTCTCTTAACTCCTCGAATCCATCCTGGGCCCCGCCTCGCTCTTGATACTTCGCATTCGAAGACGAATTCTCTCCCCTTGACAATCAGTAGAAGGGATGTATGAGTTTACCTTTCGCGGTATTGTTACCCGCCTAGGACGCGGGGATCGAAACCGTCCGGCCTACAAGGGAGCCCTGAGGCGCCACATTTTGCTCATAAAACCCAGACTCAGGGGGATGCATGCATGCACTAATCCAAAATCTTCAATTTACATTTCGCCACCTGCGAAGAACACCTGCATTCACACTCACGGTCGTCCTCACCTTGGCCCTGGGCATTGGCGCCACCACCGCGATCTTCTCGCTCGTCGAGGGCGTCCTGCTGCGCCCACTTCCGTTCCAGGACGCCGACCGGCTTGTATTGTTGGGAGATCATCTGGGAGGCCGGCCAGGCATGTCCGTTAGGGCTCGCGAAATCGAAACGTACACATTTGCGACCGGGGCGTTTTCCTCTTTGGGCGGCTATATCACGACATCGTTTGAGCTTTCTGGAGGCGCACAGCCAGAACAAATCAAGGCCGCACGCCTCAATTCCCAAATGTTTCCGACGCTCGGCGTTCAGCCCATCCTCGGCCGTGTCTTTACCACGCAAGAAGACAATGCGCGTCAACCGGTCGCCGTGATCAGTTACGCGCTGTGGACTGACCACTACAACCGCGACCCGCACGTCCTCGGCGCTTCCATCATGCTCGACCGCAAACCCTACTCCCTTATCGGGGTGATGCCGCGCGGCTTTGAATTTCCGTTACAGCTCGGCCGCTTGTACCAAGCACAGCTTTGGGTTCCTTTGAGTCTGAGCCCCGACGAGCTCTCCGATCAACATTCGGGCTTTTGGGGCTACCACATGATCGCCCGGCTGAAGGATGGAGTGTCCCTGTCGAAAGCCGCTCAGGATGCCGACCGAGTGGCGCACCAAATCATGCGCGATTTTCCCGCAAGCATGTCGGCGATTCAGATTCAAGGCGACGTCAGACCACTGCGCGAAACCCTAGTCGCCGACGTCCGCCCGGTGTTGCAGATGCTGTTTCTGGCTGTGACCATCGTGCTGTTGATTGCCTGCGTGAATGTCTCCAGCCTGCTCTTGGTCCGGGCCATCCGTCAGCAGCGCGACTATGCGGTTCGCGTTGCGATTGGCGCGAGTTCCAGCCGAATCATCCGCGAATCATTGGTGGAAGGACTCCTGCTGAGCATGGCTGGTGGCCTGCTCGGTCTGGTGTTCGCCGCAATCGCGATTCGCACCACCTTGCATCTAATGCCTGATTCCATGCCTCGCATCGATTCCGTCTCGATGAACCCCATCGTTGCCGCATTTACACTTGTCGTCGCCGTTGCGGCCGGCGTTCTCTGCAGCCTTGTGCCCGCCTTCGCAGCCTTGCGTATCAATTTGATAGAAAGCCTCAAAGAGGGCGCGCAAATCGGCGGCAACGCAAGCCATACATGGTTACGTTCCGCATTGGTTGTCTCGGAGGTTGCCATCGCGCTGGTGCTGCTCACCCTATCTGGCGTTTTCCTGCGCAGCTTACAGAAGATGCAGCAAGTCGATCCAGGTTTCCGTGCCGACCACGCTCTGATTGCAGGCTACCAACTTCCGTTGGCGCAATATCCCACCACAGCGTCTGTCGGCGCGTTTAACCGAGCGGTTATCGACCAACTGTCGAGCAAGCCGGGAGTGATCGCTGTAGCCATCAGCAACGCGGTCGCCGCATCCGATGTTTCCCCGCGGTCTGCCTTCACCGTCGAGGGCGTTTCCGCGGATCACTGGAAGCTGAAATTCGCCGCGTTTACCAGCGTTTATGGGGACTACTTCGGCGCTATGGGCATTCCTCTGCTCGAAGGCCGAACCTTTACGATGCACGACGATTCCAACGCGCCGCCCGTGGTAATTGTGAACCAATCGATGGCCAGAGACTGCTGGCCGGGCCAGAGCGCTATTGGCAAGCGTATGCACGTCGGCAACCCGCGGAAGGAACTCCCGTGGGCAGCCGTCATCGGAGTTGTCGCCGACACAAAGATGCCTCGCGATGTGCCCAACATCGATCAGTGGTACACGCCGATGGATCAACCCGCCACTCTGTACGGCTCGGGAACTCCGGGAAACCTCAGTGGCCCGCCGAGTGGATACATCACAATGCGCTCAGCCCTTGATCCTCAGTACATGATCCAGACACTCCGGTCGACCATCGCGGAGATCGATCCACTCCTGGCTTTGCAGGAGGTGCGGCCCGTCACGGATGCGGTTTCTGCAATTGAGGCACCGCGACATTTCAACACAGACCTGATCACGGCTTTCGCCTTGGGCGCGCTTCTCCTGGCGATCACTGGGATTTATGCGGTGATGACCTTCTCCGTGTCCCAGCGGACGCAAGAGATTGCCATTCGCATGACTCTGGGCGCGCCTCGTGCCGGCATTGCGAAGCTCGTGCTTGTTTCGGGCGTGAGGCTCACGCTCCTCGGATGCGGCCTCGGTATTCTTGGCTCGTTAGCCCTCTCTCGACTGGTCAGCTCCTTCCTGTTCGGCGTCAGCGCAACTGACCCTCTCATCTACATACTGTGCGTCCTAATTATGATGATTATGGCGCTGCTGGCATCGACTCTTCCCGCATCCCGCGCCGCTTCCGCTAATCCCATGGACGCTCTACGCTCGAGTTAGGAACTCATCTGCGACTAGGAAATAACCGCCGCCGGGAACTACGGCCAGATCCAACGTGTTGCGGGAAAAGTCGGAGAAGGTTCGAACGCCGCGTTCGCATAGCATCACATTGTAATTGCCCTCGGAAAGCACGTACTCCGTGCGGCCATGAGGAATTCGTCGAGCGTGGCGGACATGCCGCGCTTGAGAAGAATGGGTTTTTTGGCGCGGCCGGCGCGCTTGAGCAGGGAAAAATTCTGCATGTTGCGTGCGCCGATTTGGATCACGTCGGCGTACTCTTCAACCAGGTCGAGCGATTCGTTGTCAATCGCTTCGGTGACTATCCCGAACCCATAGCAGCCGCGAACTTTCGCAAGAATCTTGAGGCCCTCTTCACCCAGACCCTGGAAGCTGTACGGGGAAGTGCGCGGCTTGTAAGCGCCGCCGCGGAAGAGGCGCACACCGGATTTCTTCAGGCGCTCGGCGATGGCCAGGCATTGTCAGTCAACGCGGCTACACATCCAAGTGAAATCGAGGCAAGCCTTTACGCCGTGGCGTGTCGTGTGGGGTTATCGCCCCGGCGAAAGTCCCTTGGACTAAATGGGGGATTTTGACTTCTCCCCGCCTGCTAGTCAGGTATTCACCTGGTCTTGATTTCATGAATCCGCTCGATTCTATTCCCGTTTCCGCATCTGTAGTCTTCCTGGCGAACTCCACTCCCCGAGGGGTTCTCGGCGAGAAGTTTATCTGCCTTAGAAACATCGCTCGACGGATTCCTCGGACAGAGGGCAACACATGACGCAAGTGGCCGAACTTGAGTTCCCGCAGGTGGTATTAGGAGAGCTCTCCTATGGAGAGTGCTCGCCCTCGCCGCCAATCTTAAGACCCCTGGTGGGCGGATCCCGAAGCATTGGAAGGTCGGAAGCTCGCGACCGTCTGAGCACCTCCATGTGGGTGACCAGCCTTCAGAGGCCAGGAGTCTTTGAAATCGTTCCTACGGAGAATATCAGCAGGTCTGGCATGCAAGTGGTCACACAAAAATTCTGGAAACCAGACGAGTTTGTACTGGTTTCATCACCGCCTGGATTTTGCGTCCAAGGCTCGGTCGTATATTGCAAAAAGCTCCCTAGCAACGATTATTTCGTGGGCATCTCGCTCGAGACGCCGGTCAAGGATTGGGCCGAGAACCACTCGGATTCGGGGAATCCTGACGAACCTTAGTTTAGAGCGGGGGGTGAAGAATGCCTGGCTTTCCTGTCCCCCAAGGCCGCCGCTCGATCCATGTGATGTCGAAGAGACGCGCCAGCCTGGTCATCAATCTGGATCGCACGCCGAAGAGACTTTCCTGCCTCGTCGTTGATCATTCGAGAGAAGGCTTCCGACTGCGCGGAAGTTTCGATCTTAGGCGTGGTCAAATGGTCGAACTTATCCTCGATGAAGACATGCCCAGCCCCGAACGCTGCCGGGTGGTCTGGGTCGGCAAAGCCGGCTCCAAGCAGGAAGGAGAAGTCGGCCTGGAAACCGTCTAGGCGATCAGGCAGTCGATAAACACGGGAAGCCGTAGCTAGGTAGCGAAAAACGAAATTACACGGCTAAGTCCTGTGTATAACGTCGTCGGCGTTGTCAAGAGTTGTTTTATGCGGCCCGAGGCAAACCTCGAGCTCCGCGAGCCGGAGCGGGGTCAAGGGCGTCCCGCGAAGCGGGACGTTTATCGCAAGACCCTTGACGC
>WNGO01000061.1_pt1 | contig 61413 bp, 50 predicted proteins | sample 5400511 | NCBI WGS metagenome assembly WNGO01 (sample SAMN13153380, study PRJNA577476) | soil metagenome | isolation source: 20 cm soil or saprolite under Garry oak tree replicate 2 | place: USA:California | collected 2016-06-15 | reverse complement strand
CGCTAGATAATCCGGCGAGATGCAGGTGCCCAATCAGAGGCAAAGACACGTCACCTAAGTCGCTAACGCGTGCATGCTCAGATAGTTCAGGTAATCCAAACACGCTGATGTCGAGATCATCCCCCGGACCAATGCGAACTGTGGGACCCAACGCCGTGGGATTCCCTTTTTGAGTTTGGGAATTGGCTATACTCGCTGAAACAGATTCGCCGGTCGATGTCGAAGAGGCAGGAATTGGTGCCGGCGTCCCTGGCGCTGCTTCCCTTGCCCCGACCTGCTGTCCAGAAGCATTCATCGGTGATAAACTGAAGAGGAAACACGCGCAGGGAAGGCGCCATCCAATATTGCGAACTCTCATATTCTCTCCTTGAATCGGAATCGCAGAATTCCTTTGTTGTGTCAAGGCAACATGCTGCCGTTGCGCGATAGCGCGACCCGGGCTATTCGCTCCATGTCTTTCATCGAGTAGCGGTGATCCGCAGGAATGGTCAGAAGACGGGCTGAAAGGTCGCGGACCTGTGGGTTGGCTTGCGCGGATGTTGGCCAATGCACCGGGCAGTATATGTTATTGTTTGCAAGCAGCGCCCTATATCGGTCGCGTTCCGCGCCAGAGCGAAACAAGAAAACAGCAGAAAGTGGTGTGCTGTTTTCCGGCCAACTGGAAAATAGCGGTCGCGCCGCATGCCAGTGCGCAAGGCGCTTGAGTAATGCACGTACATTCGCGGCACGTTTTTTTCGCCAGGCAGTCGGAATTCCCGCCGAGAGACATTCACGACTGAACGGCGAAATCGCAGAAACCGATTGCATTTCTAAAAGCCGTTCACCCTCGCGCTGTAGCCACCGAAAACGAGCTTTAAGTTCCGCTTCGCATCTTCCTTTCAGAAATTCCAACTTCAACACCATCGCGGCCAGTTTCACTCCCGCCCCGATCCAGCTTCCTTCCGCAGATTGTGACGGCAAAGAGAGCCGTCGGGGGGACCACAGAATGGCACCGTCAGGGACGGGCAACGTCTTGCGTAGTGAGCTAAAGGCATAATCCGCAGCGGAGTGGCGCGCCCAAGGTCCTGCGGGATCGTGGCTGTGGTCTTCCAGTAGCACGCATTTGTTTTGCTCACGCCAAATTCGCCAAGAAGTACCGTGGCGAACGCCGAAATAATTGACGGCCAGAACCACGTCGGTAGGCGCAGGGCTCAGCGACCGCCATTGGGGTTCTACCTGGCGCGGATCATCCCTATATTCGACCAGTTCCGCATGCTCTCGCCAATACTCAGCAACTTCATGACAGAAATACGCGGGGACCCAGAGTCGCGGCTTGGTTTTGCATCTAATGTGTTGCAGAAGTGCAACTACGGCCTGGCGTCCCAGCGAGTACCAAACGGCCTCTTGGGGCCATGACAGGAAGGGGGGTGCCGGTAATCCGCACCAGTGAAACTCGCTGCCAACTTCCCAATGTCGGCGTCCTAACTGAACAGGCCTTCTAGGTGGCACAGCTCTTGGCAGAATAACCCCCAGTCGATTGTGTTTCCCCAACGTTATGAAAACATTTCACTAGTAAACGACTTTCCAGGGGAGTGACCTTCAGGACTTCGATGATCCGCTGGGCCGCATTACCGTCTCCATACGGATTCTTGAGACCGCGAAGGCGGCACTTGAAGGATGGTGACAATACCATTCGGGCTGCCCTCAGAACAGATTCCTGATCCGGCTCCGCGTGAATTACGTTTTGACTGCGAACTCTCCCTCGCTGACGATTACCTATGTCGACAACAGGCAGCTCGAAGCTAGCGGCCTCGACAATGCCGCTAGAAGAATTGCCTAGCATCGCCGCGCTACAGTTCATAAGCGAAAAATAGCCTTGTGGCCCCAGGCTAACTACCACCCTTCCATTAGGATGAGTCCGGACAAACTGCTCAATGTGCTCGATGATGATGCGCCCTCCAGTGTCGGCATTGGGATATGTAAAGATCACCGGCATTGCTAGCTCTTCCAGCGCTGCCAGCAAGGCCACAATAGATCTTTCCGTCTCGTTCGGCTCCAGCGTGACGGGGTGAAAAGTAACCAGCAACGGAGCCGGATTGAGAGGGAGGCCCACGACCTTCTCCAGCTCAACAGAAGCCAACACAGTGATCTCCTTGAGATTATCCAGTCCCGGCTCACCCGTAACGGTAACACGCCACGGTTCCTCGCCCATTTGGATGATCCGGTCCCGAGACTCGTTCAGCGCGACAAAATGCAAGTGGCTCATTTTGGTTATCGAATGGCGTATGGCATCGTCAATAACACCTTCGGTGATATCTCCTCCGGAGATATGGGCAACTGGGATTCCGTAGGGCAACGCCGCAACCACTGCTGCTAGCGTTTCGAATCGGTCGCCCATCACAAGAAGCAGATCGGGACGGCTGTGGGAATAGGCTTGTGAAAAACCTATTACGCCCAGTCCAATGGACTTACTAACGGCCTGCGGGGCGTCGGATGCAACCAGCATGTCAACCCGTTCGCTTATGTCGAAGCCATCTGCTTCAATCACCCGAACCGTGAGTCCAAACTCTGGGGACAGGTGCATCCCAGTGACAAATAGTTGCAGCTTGAGCTTGGTATCCGCGACAATCCTCTTGAGAACTGGGAGAAGAAGACCGTAATCGGAGCGCGCCCCAGTAATCACTCCGATGGTTCTCATGCCACCATATCCAGAGCTAACAGTGTACCAGCCTCAATGTCGTGCCGTGCCCGACGCCCAACCAGTTGCGGCCGCATCGCAGGCGGGAGACCCGTCCCAGGCCGGAGGATCGCAACCAAGTCTTCCGTCAGGAGTGTTCCCGCGGCAATGTAACGCGCGGCTACCAACGATCGGCGGGCCACCGCGGTGGTGTTCGCTTCCTCCAAAGCCGGCTGTTTGTTTCCATCTCCGAACGCCGCTTCGACATTTCGGATGCTGCGGACCATCGAGGCCAGCTCGTCTGGTTCCAGAGAAGCACGATGGTCCGGCCCGGGCAGGTCGCGGCTGATAGTAAAGTGCTTTTCAACGACACATGCACCCAGAGCTACCGCAGCGATAGCAACTTCGATTCCCCTTGTATGGTCTGAGTAGCCGACCGGCACACCAAATGCTTCCACCAGCGTGCGCATGGCTCGCAGATTGGCACTGGAAGGTTGAGCGGGATAGTTGCTTACGCACTGCAAGAGGACTAGCTGCTGGTTTCCCTTTGCGCGAATTGTCTCCACCGCCTTCCTGACCTCATCCAGAGTCGACATGCCGGTGGAAAGTATCAGCGGGCGTCCTTTTCTCGCGATGTGCTCCAAGAATGGCAGGTTTGTGATCTCCCCAGACGGGATCTTGAAAGCGGGCATCCGTAGTTCTGCTAGGAAATCGGCGCTCTCGTAATCGAACGGAGTAGAAAGGAAAAGCATGCCTTTCGATTTGCAGTATGATTGCAGCTCGCGGAACGCTTCGAATGGCAATTCCAGTTTCTTACCCATCTCTAGTTGAGATTCTTCGGTGGCTGTGGCCTGAAGTTGGTAAGTCGCCTTGGGAGCCGAAGGCGAGCAAACTCTTTCCGGTTTGAAAGTTTGAAATTTCACCGCGTCGGTGTGTGCTTGCACTGCAAGATCTACGAGTTCACGCGCCAGTTTTAGGCTTCCGTTGTGGTTGACACCAGCTTCGGCGATGATGAAGCACGATTCTCCTACCCCGACTTTGCGCTGGCCAATAATGATGGTCTTCCTTTCTTCGCTTACGCACACTGCGGACCTCCTATCTATTCCGAAGGCCTTCTTTCAGATGATCGGCCGGGTCAGGAGAATTTAACCATGGCAGATTGACTATGCCTTCACGGACGAAAGCCTCTGCGAGTTGGAAATCATGCAGGTCGTCAATATCCATGGCGCGCTCCCGGGGTATTATCAGCATGCGATGCGGCCCGGCGAACAGTTGCTCTTCGGAAGCCTGCACGAGGTAGTCCCGCCGCCACAGATACAAGAGTCCGTTAATCCGGTAAACGGGTGGAACATCTTGGCGTCGCGTATAGGTCTTGTCTTGCTGGAACGCTCGCACCACGTATCCGCCCTGTGCCTCGACACACACATATCGTGGGTTGAATTCCGGCACAGAAACAGCAATCACCCCGACCGATCGAGAATCTTGTTCCAGCATCGAAATCGCACGGCTTACATCCTCTGGCAGCCGAGCGGGACTGGTCGGTTGCAACAGCAGCACCGATTCGAAGCGTCGGCGTTCGCGGATCTCCATCTCACGTAGAGCATGCTGCAAGACAAAGAGGCTCGGAGTTTCGTCGCGAGCTAGCTCAGCAGGCCGCAGGAAAGGAACTTGCGCACCGTGGGCACGGGCCACGTCAGCGATCTCCTCGCTATCGGTGGAGACAAGACAGCAATCTACCGCAGGGCAAATCTTGGAGAACAGTATTGAATGGGCGATAAGTGGCAGTCCAGCCAGAGGACGGACATTCTTGCCCGGCAGGCCCTTCGAACCGCCGCGTGCAGGGATTACGGCGAGCAATGGATGTACTTCCATGAGCACCCCAGAATCTCCCTCCATACGATTCGTAGCTTCTACACTGCACCCACGCTTACAACAAATAGCGCGTCACAACGCAGAGGTTTTCGAACGCGCAGTCGGCGGATGCCTCCATTGGCAGGCCTGCGCGGTCGCAGTCTTTGGCAAATCGTTCGTATCAATCCTGCTGAGCAGAAGAGGATCACTTTTCAGATTGGCGAGTACAACTTCGGTCGTGAAAGCCGCAACGCAGCCCGCCCCCGCCAGCAACTCCAGCAGTTCTGCATTCCAATCGCCGTACGGATACGACATGATCCATCTGTCCGTCGCGGCCCCAATACTGCTCAGAAAGTGCAGGGAGCGCGAAATTTCCAAGTCATGCCGCTGGGTAATTTGGTTCGTTCGTGTTTGTCTTTCGGCGACCTCGTCTCGCTTCGCGTCACGCCACGTACCGACAGCAGGGACCATCAGAATTAGGCCACCTTTCTTGCAGGTGACGTGCGTCGTTGATCGGGAGCTTAATGCATCCTGCTCAAGAGACGCTCGTTGGCCCATGCTCCCTATACGGCCATGGAGCTTTTGGTATTCGACAGAGCTGCTCGAACCGTCCGGGATCCACAATGTATATGACATAAGCATAGTGGTAGGATGGCCCACCGAAACTTCGCTTGAAATCTTCGAGCGGATCGGCCGGGCTGATCCCTCCACCAATGTGGAGCAATTCGCAGCCGCGTTGCCGGGCCCATTGCGAGCCTTCAACAAGGAGAAGGGTGGAAGCTCCGTATTCACGCCCCGTCTCGTTCGTGCAGGCTAAGTGACCGTGGGCGTAATTCCACCCGGCCAGAAACACGTTTCCCCCAACAAGTTCATCGTCCAGCCATGCAAAGGCGATGCCTAGATGGCGGCCCAGGGCGGCCAGACTTGAAAAGTAGCTACCGGGGAATCGATAGAACTCGTCAGTACTGAGGCGACCAAGTCTCTGGGTGTAAAGTCGGGCGAAAAGATTAAGGCTTGCCTCTGCATCAGGATCGTCACCACATTTCCAGGTAACGCGCAAAGTACGACGTGCACAATTCAGGTCCGCCCGCCGATCTCTTCGTAATCCTTTTGGTCGCCTCAGAGAAGCATCCCAGTTTTTCAAATCGATAGCAATGGTAGGTCCTCGAAGCCGAATCCTGAGATGCTTTTGCCAGTATTCCTCTGGCATGAACCACTCCTCTTGGTGCATCAATGGATGCAAACGAAGCACGCAGCAAACCAAATGTCGCTCAGAGCACCAATTATGGAGACTCTTAAAGCAGAAATGAAGGTCCCGAACATCGAGTTTCCCCACGCTCGAGAGATTAAGAAGGCCCCCGTAACCGTAAGGAGAGCAAGCATCGATCCACTCCACCCTGGAATTATTCACAACAGTAGACATGTTGCGAATCAAGAGCGGTGCCAAAATCCTGCAAGCATCTGAACCCGCAACTATCGCCACCGGTTCTGATTGCTCTACATCCGAGGCAGCTCGGACGTACGCAGGCAAGTAGTAAACGTCGGGTACCGCCGACCGCCGAACCAATGCGCGCCACCGTTCCGCATCTGCTGGATTCGTCGCTAGCAGCGTCTCAACGGTCGCTTTCTGCAAGGGAGAAGTACTGATGCGATGTTCCGGTTCCTGATTGTAAGGCCATGGCGGGCTTCCCAATTCACACATGGTTTGGTAGCCCAAGTGATCTGCAACAAGCGTTACGTTACCACACTCATGTCGAGATCCCCCAAAGCTCTGCTTGAAATGTAGAAGAGTGTCGTTGTGACTCATCCCGCCACCCAAATGAAGCACCCCGCAGCCTCTTTCGCGGGCCCATTCCGCGCCAGCGACCACTAGTAGCGTCGCTGCTTTGTGCTTGCGCCCTAGCTCATCCGTGGCGCTGAGGTGGTAGTGAGCAGAGTTCCGGCCGGCCATGAAAACTGCACCGCCAACCGACCGCTCCCCCAGCCAGGCGATGGCGATTCCGATGTCTTGTCCGAGCTCTGAGAGCCGCTGATAATAGGCGCCAGGGAAGCGAAAGAACTTGTCGGCTCCCAGTCGCAGCATTGCGACTTCGTACAGCTTTTGGAAAACTCCGAACTGTTCTACCGTGCTCTGAGAGTCGCCCGGCACATTCCAAGTGACCCGCAGACTACGGCGAGAAAATGCGAGGTCGGAGCGCCGCCCTTTCGGCAAGTGAGCGGGGCATCGCCGGCCCTGATCCCATGCTTGCAAGTGAACCGCCACGGTTGAGCCCCTGCGCTCGACCCTAATAAAATCAATCCGAGGCTCGGGATCAAGTAACCACTTCTGTCCCAGCAGCGGGTGCGAACGCAGCACGCAACACACGAGCTGCTGGTCGACACACCACGTTCGCAATCGTCTAAAAAAGTCCGCGACGGCTGTTGGCTGGACGTCAAGTGTTTCACAAAGCACTCCTCCGTAGCCGTACGGCGAGGCAGCATCATTCCACGACTCTCCCGTGGGTCCGGTGACCGTCCGCACCAGGATAGGAACCATGAATTGCCGTTCGTCAAGCGAAATGACAAGCCCGATTGGCTCGCTGTGCTCGAGTTCGGAGGACGCAAGGATGTATGCGGCGCGATGGTACACATCAGCGCCTGAGGAAGAGTTAAGTAGCGTATCCCAGCGTGTCGCGTGAGACGGGTTTTTCAGCTTGAATTCAAGGAAGCCTTGTATCATCAGCGTTCCAACTCATAGCACCATTGCATTTCGTCTTGTGCCGCCGAAGAGGATCGCCGGGACTTCAGGAACTCTTGGCCGAAAGCCGATCTGGCTCTGAACGCAAAACTGGATTCTACCGTCTCAGACGAGACCTTCAGCACATCTTTTGAGGTGTCTCGGCCTGGTTTGCAGAATGAAGGCAATATAGAGTTTTTCAGCGCCCCAGCAATTATCACAGGTTCTTTTCGGTCGTCGACCCCATGTGCATTCCAATTCGTAAAAGAAGCACTCTTTGTTATCGAACAAAAGGTGATACTGGCGGGCCGGCCGCCTTCAAACGAAGACGAGGTGATATGGCTCCCCAAGAAATAGGACGTGTCATGGCTCAGGCAACCTCAATGGAGTAACACCGCTTAGGTGCAACCGTGCGAGACGCGGTTACTTGACTGCCGTCGCAACCCACATGTCCACCAGTTTGGTTTGGTTGCATAGCGTCCGCCGCTCGCGCTCCACATCAACTCGGCGAAACCGATGCAGAAGATGCCTAAGTTCGCTTTCACTGATAAAGTGAGCGAGTCCGCCACGATAAAGAGGTCCCTCCGGAATGTCCGTGAAGGCTCCCGGCTCCGCCTCACGTCCTGTGCCGTATCCCCAACAGTCCGGAGTAAATGAGCATGTCAGGAAGAGACCTCCCGGCTTGAGTACTCTGAAAACCTCATCGACGGCCAGCTGCCAGTCAGCATAGAGATTGGAATAAAAGCTGAAGTTATCTATCGCCCCGTCAAAAAACGCATTGGGCCACGGTAACACAACGTAATCGCCAACCTGTAGGTCAGCACTGAGTCCCTCAGCGCGCAGCCTCTTGTTTGCCCGTTTAATGGCAGTAGGCGATCCGTCGATGCCTGCAACTCGGAATCCCTCGCGCGCTATGTACCACGTGCTCGCTCCTGGCCCGCATCCGGCGTCGAGCAGCCAAATCGCTTGTCGATCCGGAGAAGCATAGAAATTTTGTGCGACAAACCGAATTATACGCTCAGGGGGGTACTTACCCCATTCTTCAGTTTGGAACTTTTCTTCCCAAATCGGATCCATAGTGATAGTGCGCTCTCTTCCCTCATGTACGTACTCCGGGTCATCATCCGAAACCTTCTTTCAGGGTCCACTGCGATTCCAAAACGGATGCACGTGGCAGTGCTTCATCAACCTACACCAGATTGATCGCAGCCGCCCACACGATCTGGTCCAGAAATTCGTTCTACATCCGAGGGCATCATTTGTTGCTCGACCTGTCGCGCTAACTTCCAGGAACGCGGGTTAATTGAGTACATCTATCTAAACAGAGAGTCCGGCGCTTCGGAGATTGCTGGCCACAGGCGAGAAGATCGGTTTTCAACGTAGATCTTTACTCCTGCGGGTTCTAAGATCTCACGCTTCATAAGTACAATCGCTCTGTCAGTAAGAATCTTCCACGAAACCTTCCACGGTTGCGGTGTGACCAGTGTGTGAGGCGCATTTCTCGGTTGAAATTCGACTTCAGCTCCATCTGGATATAACTCTGGATCTTGATAAAAGTATTCGCCACTGTGCAAGTCTACGCCACAGAGCACTATTTGTTTGTAGCCCATCCGTACGGCGAGTGAAATAAGACCGGTGATGGAGGAAGCCTGCTTGAAGATGAACCTTATCCTTCCTGAGTTCCTAAACAGTCCTAACGACCTCAGGAGGCGTAACCCATGACTGAATTCCAGCTCATCGCGTGCAGCAACCGGAATCGTGTAGACGGTGTAGAGGTCTCCGCTCCAAGAATCTGGTCGAAACAGGTCGAACTCAGGCGCATGTTCTATCAAGCCAGTCACAACTCTGATGCACCTTGCATATTCTTGCGCGCGCTTCTCAGCAATGCGGCGGAACACTTCCAGGCATTTTCCGCCTCGACATCCTATCGCCTCGCAGAAATAAAATGTGGGGACAAAATTGTGGAACAGCCAGAAATTGCACGCCATGGAATCGTGTTTTGTGATTGCACTCCATTTCTCTTTGGGAATCGCGTTGATTGAAGGACCGCTTCCGAGAATAAATACCGTATTAGATTTCTTAATCCTTAATAGGTTTGTCTCTTCTAGCGGTATGAGTTTGTTCTTTATACGAGCCTTATGCTCAAGATGCATATCGCTCAGCGCGTACTTCAAGAGGAATGCCCGAAGCATTACGGGGTAGGGTAGCCTTTTCGCGAGACCTTGAAAGACCGACTCTGTCACGGACAGTCTGCTTTGCCGATTCTACGCTGCCACACGGGCATTAAACCGTACCAGTCGCTCAACGATTCTTGATCGCGCTGGCTGGATTGCGGCGCTGACACAAACTTGAAAATGTCATTCGAAGTGCCGGTTCGGCGCCTAGAGACATCTGACACGCGCGAGTGAGCATCTCCGCCAACTGCATGCTCGCCGATGCTTCCTCTAGCGAGGCGGCTGGCCAGGTGGGGAGCTTGTGATCACGTATTAGCTCCAGGAAGGCCGAGGCCTGACCGTAAAAGCCGGGTTTGAACCGCTGATCCTCGGCCGAGGGCTCTACGATCTCTGGAGCACAGTCGCGGGCAAACAGGACTGCAGTTTCCAGTGGCGCGCTTACCATGCGCACATCGGCAGCATCTACCACCAGTCGCCAGTGGCCGGGCACATCCCAGTTGGATTCAAAGCCCGCGCGCACTCCGCGGTCGGTCACGCCATGGAAACCCATTTGCCAGCGGAACCTTTGCCCTGAAGGGTCCAGATTGCGGCCCCACACCTCCGCGTTCTGCAGAATGCCGGCAAAGAACACCAGCAGGTCCATGCCATGAATGCTGTTGGCAAAATTCAGCACGGGTAGGATTCCAGGCGGATGCCCCACCGCCAACATTCTCTCCGGATCCTCGGACCACTCGACGCTTACCGATGTCACCGCCTCAATGCCACCCATGCGCTCGAGTGCTCGCTGGTAAACGGAATAGTAGCGGCGATTCAAACCCACCATGATTGGAAGGCTCCGTGCCTTAATCTGGTCGCATAAGACCATCCAATCGCCGAAGCTGACAGCGGGTGGCTTTTCCACTAGCAGCGGCACATCGCAGAAAGTCAGTTTGTGGATCACTTCGAATTGCGACAACACACTGGTCGCCACAAGGATGCCGTCGGGACGCTCGCTTTCCACCATGGTCAGCGGATCCGCATAAGTCCGCTCGATACCGCCAACTTGTTCCGCCTTCCGTCGGCTTTGCGATGAACGGCTGACGGCGGCAACGACGCTGGCACCGAGCGAGCGAAACACCTTGATGTGCTGCCGGGCGATCTCGCCGAATCCGACGACCGCGAGGCGGATTTCCGAACTGTTCATGTGATTGGCAGCCAGATGGTCTTTGCGTCGGCATCAGTGATAGGCAAGGACACAGGGGCATGCCCCCGGCAGTGGGACAGGTGAGCGGCCACCACTACTTCCAGTGAGCGAAGGCCGTGTTCGGCGGCGCAAGTCAGGACGCGTTCTTCCACTAACTCACGCAGAATGTCCGCCGACAGTCGGACGATATCGAGGGACAGCGGTGCCTCGTGCGGAAGCAAAACCGTGTCGTATCTCGACGGTCGGCCAGGGCCCGGCTTGCCCGATACCTCACGCACCATCACCGCAGCCGATCCGGAACGCTCGTCGATCATGATCTGTGCGCCGGTGGTTTCGATTGCAAGTGTGCCCGGGCTGGCTCCATCCTCCGTCTGCTCATGCACGTAACGCGTGCCTGACGCAGATGTAGCCACAATCATTCCGCCGGGATCACAGTACTCGGAGCCCCGGGGATTCGGTCCGCGAACGGGGTCGACCCACCCGAAAACCGTGTTCAGTTGCTCCCCGCCAAGGAAACGCCAGAGGTCGATCATATGTGTTGCCAGGCACCCCAGGCCAATTCCCGGCCAACTGGCTTGGATTGAGCGCAACTGCCCCCACTCCCCCGACTGCAATCGCTGCGCGAGCCAGCCATACGCGGGCACGTGTCGGCGACCGTGATTCACCGCCAGGGCGCATCCGTGTTCGCGGGCAGCGCAAATCATCTCTTCGGCCTCTGCTATCGAGCAAGCGATCGGCTTCTCGCAAAGAATACTGCGCGCACCGGCGGCAATGGCTCCCACAACCAGCGCGCGATGGCTGGGGCCGTTGGTAGCCACAATTACCGTGTCGGGCCGAACCTCGGCCAACATGGCGTGCGCATCGCTGTAGGCGGAAGCGCCGTTCAGATCGGCCGCCGCGAGGGCCTGCGGGCGCTTGTCCGACGCCGCTACCAATTCCGCGTTTTCCACCAAGCGCAGGGCCTGAAGATGCCGCCGACCCATGGGACCCAAGCCGATGATCGCCACCTGCCTGCTATGACTCAAAGGCACTCCCCTGGACGTAACCTACGGCCTATGCCCGTCCTCAAAGTGGCACTTAATTTCGAATGTTGCCGCGGGTTGAGGTTAAGTACACGGATCTCATTCCCCTGTGAGGGGTGCGACACACTCTTGTTGCCCGACGACCCCTGGAGGCAACGATGAGAGACTATGCGACCTTCTCGAAAACTAAGAGATTTCCATGAGCAAGATAAGGAGCGCGAATAACTGAAAACCAGAATGAGTTTAGCCCATGTATAAGCGAGTGGATAACACGAAAACGACGAAATCGCGAGAATTGCTCTGTAAACTGACCAGCTACACGAAACTGCAGCCTGCAACCGCGCGCCATAAAGAACCTCTTCAAGCCGGCTGGCCGCGTGTGCCTTGTCAGCAAATCCCCGCTCTCCGATTCGACCCAATACTCCAAACCGTAACGATTGATCACAATTCTCTTGGTTCTATTCTTTCCAAAAGCAGCTTTGAGGATTGTGGCAAGGAGAGTGGCAAAGGCATCCAATCCAAATAGGTTGACCTCGTAGAGAATGATCTTTCCTCCTACCTTCGTTACTCGAACTAGCTCTGACATAGCTTGCTCATTGTCCGGAACGTGCATCAGCACCCCCCAGCACAGGACCAGATCAAAGGCCTCGGCGTCAAACGAAAGCCCTTCTTCCAGATCCTCGTTACAAACGTTTATGCGGTGGGCAATTCCTTGGGCCTTGACGTTATGTCGTGCTGCCACAACGCGATCGGGCGAGAAATCCGCAGCAACCACCTTCAATCCCCTTCTTGCCATTCGAATGGAATGCTGGCCAATGCCACACCCTATGTCCAATGCCTTAGCATTGGCAGGCAGGCCACTGCTTGCTATGATCCAATCGAAAGCTTTCTCATAGAAGCGCTCGCATTGTAAGGTCCGGTAGGTCTTCTCCCAAAGTTCATGGATGGTTGGAGCCTGGAGTGTTTCTCTTACGGATACCCGATCGGACGCAGTCTTCATAACAAATTGTCCTCTTTTCGGATTTTCATGCCCCGCTGTTCTCTATTTCCTACATTATTAAGATCAGATAATCTGCCAACGTCATTACCGCGTAGGGGCACACCCTTCGTCGAGGTCGATCCTCAACATTCGTCGCTGCGATGGGTGGTCTGAGAGCGCCTATCGCTCGGGAAGCCGTCTCCCGTTGGGATCGGCTCTAGGCTTGACACCCAAGCCCTGTCGTCACCGCTCCCAAGGTGCGGGACAATCAAGCGAATGCAATCTCTGTCCAACACGCCATGTTCTAGCAACGCTCGGGACATGCCTACTAGTCCCTTAATCAGATAGCAGGTGCTCTGTACTATTAATGCTGGTTTTCTGTAGTGCAGCGACGAATTTCAAATTTCGTGCAACAGGCGGCTCTCGAATTACGGAACGCAGAGCGGTTAAGGATGACGTCAACCGCTTTTCGTCCTCTTTCGGTTAGTTGATAAGGGTTAGTGCCGCTGATTTCCCGCCTTCAGGGGGAGCGCGCGCAAATACGCGTAGTTTACGGCTCACCCCTCCGAGCGCTGCTGTGTCGGAGATTCCCGGCCAGCCCCGGCTAAAAGGTCTTCTCGGGAAACCGCTCGCGTGAAACCGCATGGGCTGATCGCTACGGGCAGCGCCCAATCGTTGCCTAGGAGACGCGACGCAACGCACGACGCCGTTCCGCCACAGCCAGGGCCCATGAAGTGAATGGTTTCTACTGCGACTTGCCCGCAGGCTTTACCGGGTCGCGCCAGCGGTCAATCGTCTCCCACCAGATCAATTTTACCCACTCCAGAACTGTTGTCTTCGCCCACTCCCGCTGGCGCCACCACTTTTCACCAAACCTGGTCTGATCTCGGGCAGCGACCACCGACCAATGGTATAGCGGCAATCGCCGTCGGAAAATCGAAAGCGCACGCCGAGTATGAAAATCGGAAGTGACGAGAACGACCGAGTTCAGACCCCGGTCTCCCAAGCAGCGTTGAACGTATTCGGCTTCTTCATCGGTCGAGTCTCCCTGGATCGGGCAAACCCGCACGCGGTCGATGAGTGTACCAGCGCTTCGCCGAATGAATTCCTCTTCCTGGGCAGCCAAAGTCCTACCAAACGCTACCCGGTCCGTATTGGAGTCGACAAACAGCAGCGGGCTATTCTCATTGCTCAACACCTGTAGTGCTCGATAGTACCTGCAATCGTTTTGGTCTCCGCCGAGCACGACAACTGCGTCTCCCCGCCCGGGAATATCGAGAACGAGATACGCCCCAGCCGTCCGGCCCAGTAATACGACCACAAGTGCCACAACGACGGCGATGATAGCAAGGCGCATCTTTGTTGAAATGGTCTTCGCCGAGCTTTTAGCGCTCACGTCGAAGAATTCAGTCATAGCTGGATGCAGGTGCATTGCGGATCGATTCTTGTGAGTGGTCGCCGGACCTAGCTTAGTACTCTGGATCGGAATTACGGTGACGTATTACTGCGGGTGTCTATTAGGCAGCGGTCGCCAGACGCTTGGAGTCGAGCTTAGCCAAGAGGGCGTGCAGATCGCGGCGGGTGAAAGTCCACTGAGAAGGGGAAGCCGTCTTCTCGTAATGACTTTGGAAAGCCCGGAGGCGTTGTTCGAGTTCAGCCAAAGAGGAGAAGTAGTTTGGCGTGAGGACTTTTCTTTGCACGATGGGGAAATAGATCTCCACTTGATTGAGCAGCCGATCAATGGCCTTCTGACCGCGATGGGCGAAGCAGTTATCCATGATCCAAAAGACGCGATGAGCTGACTGATCGTTTGCGATTCCATCGCTGTCGTGGGTCTGTCGCGCCATGGTCATTTGACTCCAGACCTGAGCCGGTGATAGACATACTCTCTCAGTGTAGGATGTGTCCACAACCGCGACGTTCCCTGCGGAGCTAGAGCTAATCGTTGTCGGTCTTCGCAGACATCGTGGATGGCCTTCTTCAACAGAGGCAGACCGGCAGCTTGCTGAAGCAATGGGTAAGTTAGGAAATTGTCGCGATGGTCCGGCGTGATCTCAGCTTGTCCAAGGATGGGTCCTGTATCCACGCCAGTGTCCACCAGGTGCACAGTCACGCCGCAACCGTCATGATCGCCCTCAACCAGCGCCCAATAACCCCCGTGAACGCCGCGATACATAGGTGTGATGCCCGCATGCATGTTGATGAAAACCGCCGGAATGCAGTTCAGCACTCTACCTGAGATAATGCGCGTTCCACTGACCACCACGACCTCCGGTTGCAATACACGCAATGCCTGAATGCATTCCTGCGAGTTCACCGATTTGACGCTAATCAGTTCCATCGGTGAGATCGGCGAGGGATCCAAAGCAAACTGCTGCACGATTTCGCGCACGCGTTGCCGGGAGGTCCTTTCGAGCCATGGCATCACAATGGTACGAAAGGCCACCTGCCCCACCACCTTGCCCAGGCCGAGGCGCTTAATCCTACGCTTCAGGAACTTCAACTTCGGTTCACCCTCCTCCACAATGACTTTTGCAACGAGGAATTCCGCTCGCAGCGAGTTGTAGAGAATGGCTGTAGGCCTATCCTGCCTGCCCAACAAGACGATCTTCTTGTTTGTCACCATGATCCTGCAACTCGGGAAAACTCAACATAAGGGACGTAAGCTCCGCCATGTTCATGCTCTTCATTCCGCAGCGCTGACGCATGATTCGAAACTGATTGAGGATTCGGCGGAGGAGACTCATGTTCTGCTCCAAGTGCGCACCGAAATTGTGGGGGTGCCACCACAAGTGGTACACCCAGCCGCGCTCAGCGGCATAGGCCATGTCGGCCAATATGCGCCTCTCCTGTAATGCCTGTAACGCTGGCATATGGGGAACGTAGGGACGGAGAAAGCGGCTGGCACGCAGGTTTAGAAGAGGTTCCCGTCCTCTATCCGCAAGAGGGTAGCAATCGTGGGAAGATAAGTCCCAATACGAATCCACCAGCCGGGCCGCACGCAACCAAGGTGTCTCCCGCGCTGTAGCCCGCGGATGGTAGAGCCAGGAATGCTGATTGCCCCGAAAGGCCTTGAGTCCCATCCGGCGGCAAACATCGAGATGACTAAGATCATACTGGTTCCTAGGAAAAACTATCGAAATCAACTTAATGCCGAGATTGGCTGCGGCGGCAATCGCCGCTTTCAGGTCGGCACGAAAGGCAGCGAGGCTCTGCCTGGGCTCTAAGCAGAAGTAATGAGAAAACGTATGAGTAGCGATTTCCTGCCCAGGATAAGACCGAATCTGGTCAATGAGACTGCGACCGAAGTGGAAAGGATCATCGTCTTCGTCTCTGCCCAGGATCTTCATGTCCAAATAAGGCGAGAGGCGCATGTCGTCGTAGCTTGGTCGCAGATCTGGAAGCGAAGCGAGCAATTCGGCTCGGTTGCTAAAGAAAAGGAAACCCACTGTGGCCCAGGTCGCGTGGATACCGTATTCCGCAAAGGTCGCTAAGAGTGCTGGCACGACGCGGCGCACTCCGAGCAGATTTTCGCGGTATTGCGCCGCCGTTTTGACGTCGCGAACTCCCCAATGCAATTCGAAATCGAGAGAAATCACAAAGGTTGCGGGATTGTGCGGGTAGCCGTTGAGCGGCAAGTCAAGCTCCTACCTGGACCGCTTCTGGACTGTGTTCCGCCCTTGCAACCGATTTCTGTTGCTCCAGCCAGAGCTGAAACATGAGAATGTCCCACAAATGGTACTGCCAGGCGCCGCGTCCCGAAACGTGATCGTTCCATTTCTGGCGAATCGCTTCCGGGTTGAAAAATCCTTCTTGCCGTAAGCGGCGAGGATCAAGCAGTGCATCGGCCCAGTCGCGCATGTGACCGCGCAACCAAGAGTCGAGTGGAATGCCGAAGCCCATTTTCGGTCTCTCCACTAATTGCCGGGGAACGTAGCGGTATAGCACCTGCCGCAAAATCCATTTACCCTCGTTCAACCGAACTTTCATGGTCTGGGGCAGACTCCAAGCAAATTCCACGATCCTGTGATCCAAGTACGGTAGGCGCCCTTCGAGACTGACGGCCATGGTCGCACGATCCAGCTTGACCAGGATGTCGTTCGGCAAATAGGTGAGCGTGTCCAGGTACATCGCCTGCTGCTCGAAATTGCGCAATCCTAGCCACTGATCGGCGACGATTTGCTTTGGCGGATGCGCCTTAGCCCCCAAAACGACGGATTCGGGATTGAACCAGTGCGACGCCATTCTCGCGTACATGTTCAACGAATCAGTTGAACGCAGGAGATCGGCGAGCTTGTGTAATTTGTACCCCGGCATGCGCTGGTGCCAGTTCTGGGGGAGGGCTGGTCGCGCATGGTTGAAGGCGGCATCCCAGATTTGCGGTCCGATGGCGCTGATCGCAGCGGCCAACACTCGCCGCAGCCTGTATGGAATGTGACTGAAACGGTTCCAGAGTCTTCCGCCCCAGGTGTATCGATTGTACCCACCAAAGATTTCGTCGCCACCGTCGCCCGAAAGACTGACGGTGACGTGACGTCGAGTTAACTGCGCGACTAGCAGCGTGGGAATTTGGGAAGAATCTGCGAAGGGCTCGTCGTAAATCTCAGGCAGACTGCTTACGACATTCATGGCTTGGTCGGAGGTGACATACAGTTCAGTGTGGTCGGTTCCAAGATGTTGAGCGATTGCGCGAGCGTCCCGCGCCTCATCGTAAGCCGGATCGTAAAATCCTATGGAAAAAGTGCGTACAGGTCTTGTTGTTTGGGCTTGCATCAACGCAACTAGGACCGAAGAGTCGATGCCACCCGAGAGGAACGCGCCGAGGGGGACATCGGCGTGCATGCGCAGTTTGACCGCGTCCCTGAGGAGACGGTCGAGTTCGTCACAAGCGTCTTCAACTGAACCGCAGAACGGTTCGGATATAGCCCGCAGCACACATGCTTGAAGCGACCAGTAGGCCTTAATCCTAACTTTCCCCGCGGAATATCGGAGAAGACTTGCAGGAGGCAGCTTGTAAATGTTGTGGTAGATGGAGTAAGGCGCCGGGATGCAGTTGAAACGCAAATAGTCCGCGAGGGCATCACGATTGATGTCGGCGTCGAATGCCCAATGAGCGCGCAACGCCTTGAGCTCGGAACCGAATATAAAATTCTTTCCTGCCCAGCCGTAATAGAGCGGCTTTTCACCGAACCGGTCGCGGGCAAGGAACAGAATACGGTCCTGCTGATCCCACAGTGCGAACGCAAACATCCCGTTTATGCGCTCTAACGAAGACTCGACTCCCCATTGCTCAAACGCCGCCAGCATTACCTCGGTATCGGAGTGGCCACGGAAACGGAGATTTGGGTTTTCGCGCAGCAGGGCTTGCCGGAGATGCTCACAATTATAAACTTCTCCGTTGTAGACAATAACGAAGCGGCCCATCGGCGAAAACATGGGCTGGTGGCCGGCTGTTGAGAGATCTAGGATAGACAGACGGCGGTGCCCCAAGGCCACGCCAGCCTTTGGATCAGCCCACACACCGTGGTCGTCGGGTCCGCGGTGGCGAAGCGCTTCCGCCATGCGCCTCGCCACAGCCTCCAACCCAACCTTTTCGGTACTACTCTGGGGATCAATATGTCCAGCAAAGCCACACATCAGGAAACACCTCAACCGATCAATTCGGCTGACAACTTATGGCACTGCTTCAGCGCAGACGTCATGGCACGGATTTCGCTCGCAAATTCACAATGAGGAACAAGAGGATGCTTATTAACTCAATGAATTGTAAGGGGAGAACATGGACTCAGCAGACGAGATTCTCATCCGCGGCACTAATACGCGTGGACTGGACTCAGATGACCGACAAGATCCGCGAAGTCTTGAACAGGCGCGCCCGTCGGAATCCGCCAGTCGAGCTGTGCACTCATTGGGGTTCCCTTGAGTCCGGTTAACTCAGACGTGTAGCTTGCCTATAGCCTGCGACTCGTGCCATGCACGCTGCCCAGACGCGTTGAATCGATTGGATCGTCGCCGCGGCGCCGCCTCCTATCAGCAGTGCGTACATGGGCATCACTGGCACTCTGTATCTAGAGTATGCTTCGGGTCCAGCGGTCATCGCGAGGAAGTAAATGACGGTAAGCAAGAGAAGGTAGCACAGGTTTTTTTCTTGTCGGAACCAGTACAGGCATCCAATGACTGCCAAACCCGCCTCCGGAAGAGTTATGAACAGGACGGCTCGCTTTGCCACGAGAGAGTCGACGTTAGCAATCTTAGACAGAGCCTCCGTGCCTCCGCCGAAAACTAAATAAGCGAGGCCGTAAACTGCAGATCGCAGATATCCAGGAAGGTCATTCAAAATGATCTTCGTCCCCACGCGGGTGATATATGCCGCTCTTTGTGACTCAGCTACGCGCTGGCAATCGCGCCTGTAGGTGCGCTCCAGATCTTCGCAAGCTTGTCTAAGCAATACCCCACGGATCCTGACCACATTGGTAAGATAGTCGCCCGGCATCCGAACCGCCAAAGTTCCAGCGGCACGAAAGCCTAGAATGTCCTCAGCACTAACCGTGCTGATCCCCCAATAGTCGGCTTGCAAGTAATTGCGCGTAATCCAGAGTAGTGGAATAAGTAGAAACGATGCCGAGAAGACCAGGACAGGACGTAAGGCGCGCCGTCTTAACACCAGAAATAGGTAAATCGATAGCGGAACAAAGTACAACACGCCAACCGGACGAAAAAGTACAGCACATCCGCCTAGCAGTCCAGCCGATACGCTCGCAGGTACATTGCCCGCTTGATTCAGCGTAGCACGGTACAGGATCCAACACACTAGACCAATTAAGAATGTGAACGCGGTCTCGGTCAATAGCGTGTTAGCTGCTCGGATGGTCGCCAGGTCAAAAGACAAAACTGATGCAGCCGTCAAAGCGATCAAACTATTACGGCTAATTCTAAAAGCCATATCGGTTACTGCAACTGCGATGAGAAGGCAAAGGCCGTGCTGCAGCAGAATCAAGTATTGGACCTTTAAAGGACTAACCCCAAAAAGAGCAAGCAGAAGCGGATAGCCTGGAGTTCGATATATGTCTGGTTGGTGGAGCTCGTTAACAAAGCCCTGTCCGTGCAGAAGGTTATCAGCCGGAACCAAATACGATGGTGTGTCATTAGCGTAATACTCGTGGTCCAGGATGAGAAAAGCAGAATGCGTGAGGAGGACCAAGGCTAGAGCAACCCATTGGACCTTGGGGCCACTTAGTTTGGTTCCTGACATGAATTCTTCCATCGCCGCCTAGCGTAGTGTCACAGGAAGAATCAGAACAGCGGTATGCAGGTCAGACTGGCGCACGAATACATCCCTTGCTCTCCACCCAAGAACGGAAACAGCTGGAGCGCTCGGCTGGCTTTTCACTGGTACGATCCTGCAAGAGCCCGCGCGACCTTGTACATGTATTTCCAGGTCGCGACACTAGTCACAATGTAGGTCCTGTTTTTTGGCCACTGCTGCAACTAGGCTCAGACCGCCCCAGGGAAACACCTTGTCTATGTGCTTCAGCAGCGGCACGAACATCTGCAATACCTTGAGTTGTACCCGCGAAAACGTCTTGCGCCGGAGTATCTTCCCGTTCAACCAACATCCCGGCACGGGAAAATGCAGAATAGCAGCCTGCGCCAGGAGGGCGTCTTCCGCCGCGTCTTCTTCCCCTCCTCGTAGCTGCAGGCGAGGTTACTGCAGACCCCTGTGGACCGCCAAACGAAAAATTTGTTCTCGTTGTGTTGCGAATGCTTCTGAAACCAGAGAGATATCAAGGGCGAAGCCCTTGGATAATTAGCGCTCACGCCGCCGTTCGTAGTCGCCGATGTAGGTATCCCGACTGATTCCAAGCATGCTTAGAAAGAAAGAACCAAAGACGGCCTGAACACCGAGAAACAACCACAGAGACCAGAACAGGGTCGCGCGTACGTGCTGAAGTGGTCCAAAATCACTTGCTACCCATCGGGCCAACACTAATGCGTCCCCCGTAAGGCCGACCAGGGCCAACAATGCACCGAGCAGCAGGCCATGCTCGAGCTTCATCCGCCGCAGGGTGCAATTCACGGAACGCTCGGTACGATCGAACCGTGCAGCGTAACTGTACACCTTCGCGAAAAGGCCCACGGAGATGATCTGCGCACCCAAGAGCGTGAAGATGACTCCGAAAATCATCGTGTGGATATCGAGTACGATGTGCCGGGTAAGATGCTGCTGGCCCGGAAGGAGCCAGAACACCAGTGCCAGCCCGAGCACCATTAGGAATCCCCCGGGCAGAAGAAACAGCCAGTTCGGGGCGTAAAGGAGCATGAAGCGTAAGTTCCTCCAACCGTCGCTGAAGGTTTTTAGGTGCGGCGGCCGGCCGCGCTTGTCCGGCCAAAGAAAGATGGGGATTTCAGTCATGCGGGCGTCGAGTTTTGAGGCCTTGATGACAAATTCAGGCCCCCATTCCATTCCACTGGTGCGAAGATCCAGGCGATCGTAGAGGGAGCGACTGAAACCCCGCAATCCGCAAAGGCAGTCGCCGACTCCAGTGCGAAAGAAGAGATTCATCACCGCGGTGAGCCCCGGGTTGCCCAAGTATTTGTGAAGCCAGGGCATCGCGCCCGGCTTGATCCCGCCGCGAAATCGGTTTCCCATGACCACGTCCCAGCCCTCGCGCCACTTCCGGACGAACCCCGGCACCGCAGCAAAATCGTAGCTGTCGTCGGCATCGCCCATCACAATGAAGGACCCTCTCGATTCGCTGATGCCGGCGTGCAAGGCGGCGCCGTATCCGCGCTCCTTGACATGGACGACACGGGCACCGTGTGCCTCGGCGATCTGGACCGATCCATCGGTCGAGCCATTGTCAGCGACCACGACTTCGCCGCGTAGCCCTTCCGTTCTCAGCCCTCTCAGCGCTTTGTCAATGCAGATACCAATCGATCTCGCCTCGTTCAAACAGGGGATGACCACCGAGACTTCCTCCGACCCTGCCGCCTCGACCTGGGGCGAAATCTCTGTTGCAGCCGGGGACCGAGAAGTCTGTGTTGCGACCATAAACGCAGGTTCCATTTCTGCCCTCCTTCAGTTCTGCGCCATTTCTTAGCGACCTCGAAAGGTTGGCCGGCGAGTTGTGGATGTTCAACAGGGAATCCGCTACCTGGCTGATTCGGCCAGAAGCTCCAAGACGAGGAACATTCACGTAGAGCCAGGGTCCCCCAGAGAATCCAGGGAAGACGTTCGCACTGGCGCTCATTTCTTCCTGCCGATGAAAAGCAGCTTTCCCCACCTAAACAAACACTGTTCGGGCTGAAAATATCTCTGCAGACAACTCAGGATCGTTTTCGGCTGACCCAACCACTGCTCATAGGTTATAATTTCCAGCTCGGTCATGGTCTGGAGGGCATCGAGCTTGTGCCACATGCGACGTGTTACTGGATTACTCGCCGCGGCATGGGCAAGTCGCAGAAATGGCGTCCGCCACGGCTCTACAGCCATGAGAATCCCATCTTTCCGCAAGACCCGATGGGCTTCCGCCAGTGTTTGATGCAAATCCTCCAGCAACTTTGGCAAATGGTGCAGTCCACCCTGTACGATCGCGATGTCGCAGGAGCGGTCTGCGAATGTCAGGCGCCGGCAGTCACAGAGTCGGGTCTCGGCCGGCCCCTTGTATTCCGCCAGCAAACGGGGAGAAAGATCCACGCCGTGCAACCGCGTAAATCCCATGTGATGCAAAGCATGCAGCCCATTGCCACGGCCGCAGAATAACTCGATGATTTCGGAGTCGCGGGGCCAGCGATCCGCGCCGAGCTTTTTGAGCCGCCCGAGGAACTTGCGGATCTCCTCCTCGGGCGTCTCGAAGCGAAGATAAGCTGCTTCCCACCGACCAGGGTTTACGCCCGTTTCTAGGGCTTTCGAGAGACTTCCGCTCATAACTCCCTCCTGCTGGGGATGTACTTCAGAATACGATACCGATTTCCAGAAGTGGGCCCCGCTGCCCGCGCCAGTGCCAAGCAGCCAAAGCTATAAGTTACTTGAGCAACATTGGATAAGGGATTTTCTAAATCCGCTGTTTCACTAAATCGATCATCCGATTATGTCTCAACTCGTTTTTCCGTTAAGAGCTAGCTTAAGAATTTGCCCGGCAATTTTACGACCAAAGAACCAAACCATGATCGCTGTACTCAACAACATTCCCAATGTCATAAGAATATGGACATAACCTTTCCAGTTGAACTGGCTTAAGCCAAGGGCTGTCGCGAGGAGAACCAATGCAACGAACATGCCCCGCCAGTCGTAAGGCAAGAAGAAGACACGTTGTGCGTAAAAATACATAACGAGTGCTTCTGCACCGTATGCCACCAGAGTCGCGTAGGCCGCGCCATACATTCCTAGGAGAGGAATCCACCAGAGATTAAGAGCAAGGTTGAGGGAAAATGCGGCGGCACTGGCAAACAGAATGAACTTCGTCTTCTTGGCCTCCAGCAATGCAAGCTGAAAAAGTCCAAAAAACGCATGCAACAGGTAGCTTCCTATAATCCAAGGAACGAGCCGTCCGACGGGGAAATACTGTGAGTCCAACAGGCGCGTAAAATACCCAGCGATTTGAATCCCGAAGATTGCTATGGCGGTAAGTAAAATCGCCATGCTCGAGGAAAGGTTCCCCAAAGTGTGCCGACCACCATTGCTGCGGGCAGTGTCAAAGTAAATGGGCTGCCAAGCCTGTCCTACTGAAAGCGCTACCAGGAACATTGCCATGCCCAGAGTGTAAGCAAGCGAGTAGAGCCCGACTTCTTGGAGGCTACGGTAATGTGCCAGGATGAGGCGGTCGGCCGCCACCAGAAACAGCGCCATCAGCTGGTGCGGAACCAAAGGTAAGGAGAACGGCAGAGTCTCGCGCACGAACTTCCATTCGAATGGAGCCCCGAGCCAGGCCCGCAGCAGGTAAATGGCACCTATCGTTGCCAGGGCTGCCGCGAACAACTTTCCCAATAACATGCCGAAGGCGCCCCAACGCACAAACACTACCAGCACAATCACTGCCGCGGCTGTGGTTAGAAAAACACCGATGGCAAAAAGTCCGAAAGTAGAGGCGCGTTCCTGGACCTGATATAAGCTGAGCCGGTATTGAACGATCTGGAGAAGCGCTCCTGTCGTGATAGCCATCGCTATGTAAGGGTAAAATAGCACGGAAAAATGTGGTATCGCCCAAGTCTGGAGACGCTGTCCCAGCAATAGGACGACGGATACTGCCAGTACTGTCGACATTACTGCGAAGCGTAAAAGGCTGCTTATGCAGGCTTCGAGCCGTGCTGGATCACCGACATATTGAAAATAGAGTCGGCACACCCCCGCATCTAATCCCAGGCCAAGCACAGCCATCAGTACAGCCGCGACGGTCTCGGCTACACTGACAATTCCGTAATCCGCCGGTGATAAGAACCGCGTGTAGAGCGGAACCAAGAAAAAATTGAGCGCTTTGATCCCAAAATTGGCGAGGAGGTAAATAAGAAATCCACGTGCCAATCGCAATCCCAATCGCCCAATTCCCTTGGTAAGGATGGCAGTCGCGCCACCTTTGACGGCCGTTTGCGCCCGGTCCGGTTCGGTCCGGCTCATTGAGTTCTCACAATGCGAGTCACTTGATGATGTGGCGGCAACGCTGTAGGTTCAGAGATTATACAGGTCGGGCTTGTATTTTCTGAGGTTGGAATGCTCGAGGAACCACTGTGAAGTTCTCGCGAGCCCCTCTCGTAAAGAAACTGTCGGCTGGAAACCAGTAGCGGCCTTCAGTTTTTGGTTGTCGCATGCCAAACGCCGAACCTCACTCGTTTCGGGCCGCAGTCGAGTATCAGCGGTTATGGGCCTTATTTCCCTACACATGATTTCCCCGATCAGAGACAAAAGCTGACCAATGCAAATTTCATGGTTTGACCCGATGTGAAACACCTCCCCTAATCCGCCGTCGAGTTCTGCGATAGCCAGAAATCCTCGGCATGTGTCTTCCACAAAAGTGAAGTCTCTCGTCGGAGAAAGATCACCAAGGCAAATCTCTTTCTTACCCGAAGCGATCTGAGTAATGATGGTCGGTATCACGGCGCGAGCGGACTGGCGCGGCCCATAGGTGTTAAATGGGCGGGCAATAACAACCGGTAATGCAAAGGAGAAATGAAAGCTTAGCGCAACGGCGTCCGCTGCAATCTTGCTGGCGCTATAAGGGGACTGTGGATTCAGCGGATGTTTTTCGTCAATCGGCACGTATTGAGCAGTTCCATATACCTCGCTTGTTGATGTGTGAATGAATTTGCTGATCCCGTTGGCCAGGGCGCCCTGGCAAAGATAGAGCGTACCCTTGACGTTGGTGTCCACGAAAGAGTCAGGGGCCCTGTAAGAGTAGGGTATTGGGATCAAAGCGGCAAGATGGAAGATCACATCTGTATTCTTGGTTAGCTCAAGGCAGAAATGAGCATCGCGGATGTCACCGGTGACCACAGATATTCGGTCGAGGCAAGAAATATCTTCCAACCAACCCCACGTATTCAATGAGTTGTATTGACTGAGTGCCGTCACCTTCGCTCCTCGTTTTGCAAGACTCTCAACCAAGTGCGAACCGATAAAACCGTCCGCTCCAGTGACGAGAACTCGTTTGTCATTCAAATTCATATCGACTTCAGATCGACGCCTTTGGATTTGTAGAAAACAGCATCATTGCGGCTGTGCCGCTCATGGTACGGCCGCGAACCTAGCGCCCACGTAGTCTGCGATCTTACGCTCGAAGCGGTCGACAAACGGGTAGACCGGCGACACCCAATGGTATGAGGGCATTCTTTGATGTACCCCCACTCTTTATACCGCGAACTTCTGGTACGCAAAGTGGAATCACTCCTTCAGCCGCTGCGACATGAGGCTCCGAGCTTCGTCTAATCGTTTCTGTCATAGACTGTATTCAAGGATTTCTGCCGACCGGTGGCTGCCGAGGGCCCGAGCTAAGTCCGAAATACGGCCTACGTCGAGCCAATCTTGGGTGACACTAAATGCGCCGATGCGTTCTCCACGGTTTAAAGCAGCTTCGATAAGTGATACAAGCGTACATTCCGTGCCCCTTGGCATGCACGCTATGAAATCTGGGTTGAGTACATAGCAGCCGGTGTTCACCATCCAAGAATAAGTTGGCTTTTCGGAGACAAGATGGAGTCTGCCATCTTGGGTTTCGACCACTCCGAATGGTACGGTGTGGCAGTACTCTCGAACGCCAACACTCGCAACGTAATGTCCCTTCATATGGAAAGTTAGCATGTCAGCAATATTCAAACCGGTAACCAAATCGCCATTCATTACAATCAGTGGGTGCTCGGGCAGTTCTCGAAGAAGAGCCAAGCTACCCCCAGTTCCCAGCGGTCGATCCTCGCGTAGATATTCGATCGTACAGCCGTATCCGGAGCCATCTCCAAAAAAAGCCTCAACCATTTCCCCGAGATAGTTAATCGAAAGGAAGATTCGGCGAATCCCGTAACCCACGAGGTGCAGCACTAGTCGCTCCAGAATAGGACGGCCAGCAACCGGGATCATCGGCTTGGGCAAATCTTCTGTGAAAGGCCGCAGGCGTGTTCCTTTGCCGCCCGCCATCAGAACTGCCCAGTTCGGGCGTTCCACGGATCCAATCAGCTCACGCAAAAGATGAAGGCCTAGCAGCGTGCCGTCAGCGCTCAATACGGGAATCTGCTGGATCTGTCGTGCTCGCATCAGATCCAACACTTGGGCGCGACCAAATTCCGGCCCCACCGAGACAAACTTCGGCTCGATGTGGGGGCCAATTGGCGATTCGAAACCGAACCCCGCCAGGAGGGCACGTCGCACATCGCCGTCGGTGCAGGTACCCAACAGTTTGCCCTGTTTGTCCACGACCAGCGCGATTTCTCGTGCGCCGCGATCAAGGACAGCCATGGTCCCCCTAATGGTTGCGCTGTCTTCAACCACACAATCTCTCAAACGCTGAGAACACATCGGAACTTTAACCTCGGAGGTGCCGCGACCCAATTAAGGTAATCGTTGCAAACGAAAATGCGCAGCGTAATTGATTTTCGTTAAATCGGTTGGTGCTGCCGTTCGCCGTTTGATTTGACACACGCCGTGTGTCGAGCCTTTACTCCGGTGTAACCGTTAGGTAGCGGGTTGAGTTAACGCTGGAGTTTTTGCCAAAGTCGTCTTTCGATGCGCACTCAGAGGAACATATTCGAGCCCGCAGTACCACATAAGTTTCTCGTCCACGACACGATGCTGCCAATCTGAAGACCGGTTTCAAGTGCCGAGCCTGCCTAAAGCGCGCGTCGCAGTAAGCATTGCAACGCTATCACTCGTTCAACACGCCGGCATCATTAAAACATGAGTTTCAGCCTGATGCCCGGCAGTGCAATGCAGTCCGACAATTTGCGTGAATTAATTCTAACATTCCGGAAGTTGTGTTTCGCCAGCTGAAGCGTTCTGCCTGACGCTTTCCTTTGGCTATCAGCTCTGCTCGAAGGGAAGAATTCACTAGCAGTTCCCGAATGGCACCAGCAATTCCGTGTATATCGAAAGGCTCCACATAAAGGCACGCGTCTCCGCAAACTTCGGGCAGGCTTGATTTCTTAGTGGTAATCACAGGACAACCACAGGCCATGGCCTCTAGTGGGGGCCAACCAAAACCCTCATGTGAGGAGGGAAAAACTAAAACATCTGAAAGATTATACAAAAGTATGAGTTCCTGATCGGATACGCTTTCCACGTGCACAACACGATTTGTTATTCCTAGATCGAGAATCAACTGTTCATTCGCCGGCCCGATATCTCCTACCTTGAGTAGTGTGAGACTTGGATCCTGGAGAACTGCGAACGCACGCAGTAAGGAACCGAAATTCTTATACCAATTATCGTTTCCGAGATGGAAGACCACCTTTTTGTTAGTGAGCCCGTACTTCGTCCTGGCATCTGCCAGAGCCTCCTCGTCGTTGAGGGTCTCCCACCGTGATTCAAGTCCGCTATGCAACGGCACCACCTTTTCGGGCCGAATAAATGGGCAGAAATTGAGCAATTCCTCACGCGTATTCTGAGAGACGGTAACAATAAAGGCCGCATCTTTCATCAGTCTCAAGTTGATCCTAAAACGCCATAGGTAGCTTTTGATTCTCAGCCGCCTCCAGAGGCCTTCCACGGTCGACTTGTCAAGCAGCGGGTGCAGATCGTGACACACTACAATGGTGCGCCTTTTGTCCAAAACGAGCAAAAGAAAGGAATACATTTCGCTGACGATAATGTTGTAGTCGGCTTGGGCCTTCTTCGCAATCCAGGAGTATCTCAAATGGCCATCAATGACCTTGCCCCATAGTCCTGCCGACCTTTCGAACCGCACCTTCGTAGCGTCGACGCCGGGGGGGAAATTGCGTGCCAGCTCCCCAGCATAACGATCGATACTAAAGTTGTTGTCAAGACTTGGAAAAATTGAAATCCGCATATTGCGATCCGCGGCCGGTGATCACGAGTCATCGATAATACAAAGATTCTTGTAGAAATTGGGTCGTTCGGTGCGCTCCTCTCAATTCTGACTGAGGTAGTTGGTCACGCCGTACTAAATCCTCGCGGGCGCTTCGGGTTCGGGAACAGATTCGTCGCCGGTTAGAGTCGCGGAAGGTTCTTTCCGGCACGTTCGCCGTCCAGATCTCCTTCCGCCCCCTGGGGGAAAGGCGCCGTAATGCGATCCGCTATCTGGCGAAAGGATTTATCGCCCAGCCTCGCTCGCCAGCGCTCCGACGAAGCGCGCAATCACCGGATAGCCTAGAACTTCGAAGGAGCAGCAAAGCTCGCCATGCATTCGGCCGTCACGGGGCAACGCTGATGGTGTTTCAGCCTTACAACGAGGTTGCGCAGCCGAAGGGTGAATGTGTAACGCAAACTATCCCTATCTCGGCGTTTCTCCTCTTTTCGTGGACCGGAAGAGACCGCGGCTTATTGCCAACATGTTCGCGAGCGTTCGAGCGCCGGATTGCATCGGCTCAAGCCCTAGCGCGTAACCGACTCATAGATGCTAATAAACGAGTCTACAGTGCGGTTGATGCTGAACTGCGCCGCGCGTTTCTGGCTGGCGGCTGCCATTCGCCGGCGGATTTGCTTCGATTGTAGGATCTCGCGGATCGCTTTGGCTAGGGATTCTTCGTCGCGCGAAGGCACGAGTCTGCCTGCATCTTTCACGACCTCATTGAGTCCGGGAACGTCGCTCGCAACCACGGGTAAGCCCGCACTCATTGCCTCCACCGCCGCGATCCCAAAGCCCTCAGAATTCGAGGCGTGAACGTACAGATCGGCCAGTTTCAACAACTGCGGTATATCGGCTCGCCTGCCCAGGAAGTGCACCCGCTCGCCGATTCCTAAGTCGGACGCAAGCTGTTGCATCGCCGGGCGCGAGTCGCCGTCACCCACGAGCACTAATTCGGCGTCCGGCACTCTGCACGTTGCTCGCAACAGGGTAGCGTGGTCTTTGGTGGGATCGAATCTGGCGACAAACATGATTACCGGCCTGCCGTTGGCAGTTGGCAGCACTTCGGACTTCCTCGCCGGCTTTGCGTCTTGGAAACGCTCTACCGGCACACCGTTGTGGATCACACTAACACGGTCGGCCACTTCCGATACCCATTCAATCAGACATTCAGCAGTCGCTTTGCTGTTGCATGTAATTTCTTTATAGTTCCGGTACATCCAGACGTCCAGGGGGCGAGCCCAGCGTCGCCTTCGACGATTGTGGGTGCTTGGTTCACTGGTAACCAGCGGAACGCGTCTGCTGGCGAGCCTCGCGCCCGCCGCCACCCACAGCTGGGCCGGAAAAAGATGCGAGTGGACGACGTCGAATGAACTGATGTGCTTGGCCAGCGACCAGATGTGCAGAGGCGAGTAAATGTCGGAGCCGCGGCTCGGCAGGAAGTGGAAGCCTGCTGCTCGAAGATCGATTTCGAGCGGGCTATCAAGATGCTTAAGCAAGAGAACAGCAACCTCAAGACCACGCTGGCGCATGCGGGGTAGCATTTCGCTTAGGAGCACCTCAGCTCCGGCCAGAATCAAGCTATTTATGACGTGTAAGACCCTCATGGCTCAGATCTATTTGGTCATCGTTGGATTCTCGAACATCCGACACTGGGTGCCGGCTGTGACAGAAGGGTCATCAGAGCCAGTGGAATGAGCATAGCCCTCTGGCGAACTAGCAGACCAAAATTGGTCATCGCTCCAGCAAACACGAGTGAGAACTCTAAGGCATAAACCCACAAAAAGAGAACGAATGAGTTCTCGCGGCAACTTCGCAAGGATAAGCGCACGAGTTCGCGCCTACGCCAGACAAAAATCAGGAGACCAAATGCTTCAATCCCGGCAATCGCTGCCTGTAGGCTTCGGACTTCCCAGAGAAATGGTCGAAAGAGAAGAAAAGGAGCCGCGGCCAAACGATATATGAAAGAACTGCCGAATGCTGATCCTCCCGTTTGGTAATTGACCTCGCCAACACGTTTCAGCACGCTTTGGGTTTGCGCGATGTCTGTCAGGTCCAAAAAGGCACGCGCTTGAGCGACAAGATAGATGCTGGCAAGTAGCAGCAAGGGAATAGCGACGATCTTTGCGGCCATGCCCAACAATCCGCTTCGGTTCCTCGAAAACACATAAGCGCCGCCGAGTGAAATGGCGAGCATGCCTGCAATATGGGGCCGCACCAGCATTACGCCGCCAAGCGACACCAAGACTGTGGCCAATGCGACCGGACCGGTTGTTCGCGTCATTTTAGCGAAACCATAACAGCAAGCTCCGGTGAAAAACAGAATCACTGCATCTTTGCCAATGGAAGCGGTCCAGAACACGATCGATGGCAAAAAAAACATAAACAAGGCAGCAGCTCTACGCTGGCCCGCCGGAAATGCAATACAGAAGGCCCGGAAAAACAGATATTGGCCCCAAAATGAGAGGGTGGCAAAAAGTATCATGAACGCTTGAAACGCTGGCCCGAACACAAAATCCAACCAACTCGTCAGCATGACGATGAAATTCGTACTCCAGAAAGGCTGAAGAAAGGTCCATTCGCCTGTCAGTGAAAACCTATCGAAGAGCCTCAGCCCTGAAGAGAAGTAAAACACCACATCCGCAACGCTGTCGTACACCCGAATACTCATAAACATGTACGCAGAAACTGCAGCCAATTTGAGCAGAAAACCCGCTGCCATTACCCCGGCCATGAAACGATCACCGGCGCTAATCCTCTGAATGAGAATTGCCTGTAAAACCAGCACCAGGACCAAGACCAGAATCACGGTCGGAAAGTTATTCCCAATCGCGTAGTCGGAAGGGAAGGGAAAGAAGAGGCCGCACACCCATATGGGAGCAGTAAGAATACATATGAAACCTACCAATTTAACTAAGGTCTCTTGTTGGGTTGTTTCCGACGGGGGCATCCTAGTCATGACCTGACACCCAGATTCATATGGCAGTGCTTGCGACGGTCGCCGGCTGTTGGTGGCCAGTCTCCAGAGGCAGAGCGAAGCGGAGCCGGCAAGGCTACTCGCAATCGTCTTCGCTCCAATAATTCACTCATCTCGGACGTTGCGCCGCAAGAACAGCGTCGAGCTCATCCTGTTCGAAATGACCCCAGGCGCGAACAGCCTTGTCCCTACTGGCCGTACGCCTTCAAGGGTTACCCTGAAGAGAATTCTGTCGGGTTTTTCTCGAGATGGAACTAAGTTCCAACTGCGCAGGTTCCACCCAAAGCACGTCGTATCGGCCCTTATGCTCCTGGTTTCTTATGCTCAAATACTTCATCAGTCGTTCGCGAGGAAAGGCCGGCTCGTCAGACCGGTCGAGAACCACAATCCGCTCATATCCTCTCAACAATCCGCGTACTGCTGGATCACCATTCTGGACCTTTTCTAGAAGCGGGACGATTTCTTGCCGTATGTTGTTGAGCACGTGGTCGCGCTCTGCTCCCGCGAGGAAGGGCCGTTGTTTGATGGGACTCAGGTTCAGCCACAGCTCATCCGTGACCGGCCTTTGTGCCAACAACCGCTCGGCCCAGGTGCTGTCGTGGCCCGTAAAGAACAGATATAAGGCTTTACGAGAATTGTGAATACCCATGTCGCCGTCCTGGAGCAGAAGTTCTGAATTCTTGCAGAACAGCACTTGCGACGACGACATCAATGGTACCCAGGTCCCGGGATCGTCCGTCAGCTGGGAACGCGCGATCACCAGGTCACGAGGACCAAGGTGCAGTGCACTTATAATTCGTGCCCCCTCCACGCTTGCGGTATTCTCCGCCAGGAAGAACCGGTACTTGCTGTACCCCGTCACTGCTCCCACGGCCGAAATTATCAACGTGGCGAGCGCGGCGGCAAATCTCAACCAGCGTGCTCTTTCGACCCATTCGTAGTAAAGTGCTGCGGTCAAGAAGATGACCTCGACTGCCAGCACGGTGTGCGTGAGGTAGCCGGCGTGGTGCGAGATCTGGAATACGGGTGATACGAACGAGTCCGCCAGATACAGAACAACATATCCAATGCCCAGCGAAACCACAGTCCACTTCGCGGCTTTCCTGTTGCCTGGCGTGAAGACCAGGACCAGCAGCGTACATCCTAATGTCGTGAGAACACTCTTGCTAAAGAGCAAAATGGTGAGGAGTTTCAAGTCAAGAGTCAACAGGGGCCCGGTATTGCCGCCAATCGGGACCGCGCCGGTGATCAGAACGTATCCCGCGTCTATTACGGCACATACGATTCCGAACGGCAGCACATACAGCCAAGGCATCCGCACCTTGTCCGGCAGCAACGCGACAGCCAGCAGAACTCCCGTGGTCAGTGCCATCAGCAAAGTCGCGTACGGATATACCAGCAAGCCTAGCAGCTGCATTACCGCCATGAGTATCCATGGCCTCCATGTCCGATTCCGCAATGCCTCGAAATGGAGGCCAGTGTATACCAGGAGCGGCGCGATCGCGCTCTGTGGGAAAAATGCGCGCATGTATGGCAAGGATATGAAAGTCTGTGAGAGCGCGGCCAACGAGTGTATGTGGGTCAACGACGTGATGCCCGACAGATCGACCAAAGAAAAGAGCGTCAGCGCCGCTGCCAGCATGGCCGGCTCGGTCTCAGGCAGAAGCTTCCGGAAGAGCCAGACCGCACATATACAAATAAGGCAGATGAAGATCAGCATCCACAGAAATAGTGCGAACGCGCCACCACCCACTAGCTGGCTGAAATGATGGAAGGCGCCAATCACAACCCCGAATCGCAAGTATGCGATCGAGTTCTTTGATACCGCGATCGCATACCACGGATTCATCACCATGCCAGACGATGCCGGCTTCAAATTGCTGATGTTCAAGTAAAGATAGAGGTCAGGACCGAACCGCATCGGAAGCTGCGTTGCGCCCACATGCCGCCAGGTGGCGAGAAAAGGCAGTGCGTAGATCGCTAGAACGGCGACCACAATAACCGGTACGAAGGCGCGGTACGGACGAAGAGCGGTCTCGCGATCCCCAGTCTGTGGGAGGGATCGGGCTTGCATCGGCGTTAGTTCAGCGACGTGTTCTTCCATGCATGCTTGTCCTTCGAGGTTTGGATGATCCTGTCGAGCGGTTGTAGGTCGCATCACCACATGACCGCGCGCCACGGGGTAAGCTGGCTCCCGGTGTGCGCACATGACACCACGTCGGGTTGCCACCCCCAAATCCAGCATCGCTTGCATGACATGACGCTGGTCTAATTCATCAGGCAACCGAACACAATAGCTCTGCCAGTTGCTAGGGGCCCACTTCGGCTCGACCTGATTCGTCTCGCGGCGGATGGCGTCTGGAATGTTCATCCCATGCTGGTGGCAGAGCCGAAACCGTCGGTGCTACTCTGGATTGTGCGTGGTGAGCATCCCTCCATCGCCGGTCGTGACCAATTTCCGAGGGTGCAAGGAGAGAAGCAGGCGAGCCAACTCGTCTACCTCCACCTACACCGGCGACTTATGCCATTATCTGAATTCCGCGCCCTTCGCCTTGGCGGGAATCTGCGCAACACATGTAATCAATTCTAAACCGTACCAGGTGTAGGTATACCTGCGTAAGTTCATCGAATATTGGGATAGCTTTCTGAAGGATTGCGGAAAGGGTTTCCTCGCTGCGCACAAACCTACCACGGTCCAGCCTCCAGATCGCGTGGGCCAAGGGCCTGCGCCATGCAGAGCAGGGCATGACATTGTCAACGATAATCACGCAACCTCCTGGGCGGCAGACGCGTACCATTTCGTGGACAGCGTTAAAAGCCGAGTTGTCTGAAATGTGATGCAGCACTCCAACAGTCCAGACCGAACTGAACGACCACGTGGAAAAGGGTAACGCATCGGCCGATGCGACGACGCCGATTAGCCCTGTTTCAGCAAACTTCTTTACATACGAAAGAGAAATATCCACCCCCACTGGGGCTAATCCAATTCGCGAGAGCCAAGATATTGGCCCACAGCCGACATCCAACACATCATTGGGATTTACGGGGTGCGACACCAAGCCGCGTAGTATGTTCTTAAAGTCTCTAGCTCCGCCGGGTGCAAGAAGCCATTGCGAGATCCGGTATACCCACGGCACCTCTAGTAGCTTGTAAAGCAGTGCGCGCATTTCCTTGCTGCGGTCGTGTAAATCATTGAGAAATACTCTAAAAGAAGCGATAACACCCAGGTCTTAGAGGCTATACCACGACAGGATAATATCCCCACTCTTTCGGATCGCGTTACCTGAAGATAGGTGTCCAGCTGGGAAGTCACGAACATCGGTCGTTCCGCAACGTCAATCACGAGAATTCTCCGGTACTTTGGAAAGAAGAACACTGTATCAAGATTCGCAAAGCGCCGAAAATAATCGTAACAAAAACGCCCATCATTAGGCGCGAGCGCGCTGAGCTTCGAGGCTTGGAAACTGAAGGCCGGTTGAGCCAGCGACCTTTGTCGCGGTCAAGAGCTAACCTCCTGCTCTTTATTACAGCCGTAGCCTTGTCCCATTGCGTCTCGCAAAGCCTCGACAACTTTGTCTTGTTGAATCTCACTGATTTGGTGGAAGAGTGGAAGTACAATGCATCGGTCTTGTGCCTGTTCACTAGCCTTCAGATGAGGGCATAATTCTATCGAGCTGTAGCAGGTCGCGTCCCCACATGACCACGTGCCACGGGGATAGGCCAACTCCCGGTGTGCGCACATAACACCCCGTCGGGTTGCCACTCCCGAATCCAGCATTGCTTGCATGACCTGACGCTGGTCCACTCCGTCGGGCAACCGAACACAATAGCTTTGCCAGCTGCTATGTGCCCACTCTGGTTCATAAGGTAGGCCCAGCCCGGGAATCGGAGCTAGAAGATCGCGATAACGCTTTGCTAGGTAACGTCGCCGGTCGATCATCTGAGGCAGCCGCTTGAGCTGTTCGCGCCCGACAGCGGCCTGGATGTCCGTCATGCGATAGTTGAAACCGGCCTCGCTATAAGATTCGAAGATCACTTGATTCGTCTCGTGGCGGACGGTGTCCGGAATGTTCATCCCATGCTGGCGCCAGAGCCGAAACTTTCGGTCCCAATCTGGGTTGGACGTGGTGAGCATCCCTCCATCGCCCGTCGTGATCAACTTCCGAGGGTGAAAGGAGAAGCAGGCAACATCACCATGAGGTTTACCGATCTGGTTCCATATCCCTTCCCAGAGAATCTCGCTGCCAATGGCGCACGCAGCGTCTTCTACAACGGCTAGACCGTGCCTTCGCGCAATCTTCAGCACCGATTTCAAATCGCACGGCATGCCCACTTGATGGACGCAGAGGATCGCGCGCGTACGCTCGCTAATGGCACTCTGGATCATGGATGTGTCGATGTTAAAGGTGTCGGGCTCTATGTCTACAAAAACAGGTTTTGCGCCGCAGTGTCGGATGCCATTCGCGGTAGCGATGAACGAATGACTCGGAGTAATCACCTCGTCGCCTGGCCGGACCCCAGCTGCAAGCAAGCTGAGGTGTAGTGCCGTGGTGCAACTGGAAACGGCGCAGGCGTGCACCGCGCCTACGTACGCCGCAAACTCCCGCTCGAATGCAGCTACTTCTGGACCCTGCGTCACCCAACCCGAGAGGATGACACGGCGGGCGGCCTGTGCCTCTTCTTCGCCAGTGCACGGCTGCGCGATCGGTATTTTCCTTTCAGGCATAATTCGCTCTGCTTCGTAACTCCCAGTTGCGGACTATCTCCTTCTGCAGTAGCTCTTCCGGTGACCGACCCAGGGCGCGATACCAGCGGGCCAGTTTCCGAATTCCCTCCCGAAGTGTCACGCGAGGCGTGAACTCCAGTAGACGTTGCGCCTTCCTAGTATCCGCGCAAAGGCGCAAGACGTCTCCTGGACGAGGCGCATCATGCACTACTTCGGCGCCAGGCCGGCCAACTACCTCGGCCACCGTGCGCGCGAGATCGTTGATCTGCAGTTCCGTGCTACTGCCGAGATTGATCGTTTCCCCGATTGCCGCGTCCGAGAATCCGGCTTGCATGATGCCCCGCGCGGTGTCACTCACAAAAGTGAAGTCGCGCGTCTGCGTGCCGTCGCCAAAGATCACCATTGCGTTTCCCGCCAGGCACCGAAGCACGAACTTTGGAATCACCTCCCCGCTGTCACCTTCGTGGTGACAGCGAGGGCCATAGGAGTTGAAGGGCCGAACGACAACCGTCGGATAACGGTACGTTTCCCAAAAGGCCCGGGTGTAGGCCTCGCCGGCAAATTTAGACGCCCCGTATACGGTCATGGGATATACAGGATGTTCCTCCGTCATCGGGACAGTGCGCGCTGTGCCGTAAATCTCCGAGCTCGACACATAGACGAACCGCTTGACGCCTGCCGACCTCGACTCGGAGAGCAATGCCAGCGTGCCAGTAGCGTTGTCGTCATGGTTCTCTTGCGGGGAATGGATAGAATGCCTCACCCCGAGACAAGCCAGATGAAAGATAAGATCTTTAGCTTTCAGCACAGGACGCATAAATTCGCGATCACGGATGTCGCCCTGAGTGAGTTGGACATTTCCGCCGATCCCTTCCAAGTTCTCCCGCCGGCCGTTGACAAAATTGTCTACGGCTAGAACCGTGTGGCCTCGCCAAGCCAACTGGCGCACCAACTCAGAGCCGATGAATCCCGCTCCGCCTGTAACGACAACTTGTCTAGCTGGTAAGTCGCTTATCATTCGATCCCTTGGCGAAACCCGCTTTGCAGCGCCAGTCGAACGAAGTTCTCGATGGAGATCATGAAGAGGCCCCACTCCCCGCTGTCGAGGTTACTTGTTCTCCTTGGCGCAGCTGTGAAAAGCTCCATCCTGCCGTTCCGAGGCTGAGCAATCCGAGACCATTGTTGGCCAGGAACACCAAGCCGTGCATCAACAGCGTCACCGCCAGTCCCTTGCTGGCAGCTATGCCAACCAGTTTGAAAGCGGCAACTCCAAAGGCTTCGTAGGTCCCCAGTCCAGCCGGGGCGGCTGGGATCATGAATCCCAGTCCGATCAGCGCTGAGACGGCCGCCGCTGACGCAGCCGTTACCGGCACGCTCACCGACGAAGCTAACGTCCACACTAAGGCTGCTTCCATGAACCAGATTGCAGACGTTGCCGCTGCGATCGCGGTCACCTGCCTCGCGGAATTGATCTCCCGCAGCTCACCTGCGAAAGGTTTCAGCAACTGGGCTACCCGGTCGGCCAACCCTGGAGCACCGAAATACGTTCCAATGCGAATGATCTTCGCTTCCACGCTTTCCGTCCATAAACGTAGAGACAAAAACAGTAGCAAGGTACCAGTGAATACCACCCCCGACGCAGCCTCCAACTGCCACACCCACCGGGGTGGTGTCAGCAGTCGCATGGAAAACAGCACGATGCCCAGCAACGCCAAACCGTCCACGACCTTTTCGACTCCGAGTGTTGCTAGTGCCTCGCTGCTAGCCGCTACTGAGACCTTCCGCCCAATAAGCGCACAACGTGCGAGGTCACCAGCCCGGCCCGGCAGCAAGTTGTTGCCCATGTTGCCGATGGCGAGCACTTGCAAGCATCGCCAGAAGCCTGGGCGTGAGCGGACAGGAAAGATGCGCTGCCACCGCCAGCCGCGCAGGAGGATGCTGGCCCAAGAGATGGCCACCGCTAGAAGGATCCACCGCGCCTTGAGACAAATGAGTGTGCTCCAAGATTGTTCGATCTCGACATTGCGGAGAATCGTGGCCAAGCACACTGATCCGACGGCTACGCCAATCAGTAAATTGCGGATATTTGTTCTGCTGGTCAAAACCTTCGGCATGTTCGGTCAATTTGAGATTCAGAGACTCTCGAGTACTTCACTCCCGTTGCCGCGACGAGAGGTCCCGCTTACCGCCTCGATCAGATACCGCGGCCGATGACGAGATTCATCCAACGCGCGCCAGAGATATTCGCCGAGCACTCCCAACATGATCATCTGCACACCTCCCAAGAGCAGGACACCCACCATCAGCGACGACCATCCACTGGGAGGAGAGCCCCGTAACGCATGCAGAACAATAAAGACGGCATAAAGGAGACCGAGCAGAGCGACTACAAAGCCCACATAAGACATTACCCGGATCGGAACATAGGTGAAGGATGTGACCGAATCAACCACCAGCTTAAGTTTCTTTTCCAGATTCCAACCTGAACTTCCGTGAAGCCGCGCCTGTTTGATGTAGGTGATAGAACTCTGGCGAAATCCCATCCACGTGACGAGTGCAAGAATGCTTACGTTGCTTTCGTTAAATTGCGCGAGCGCGTCGATAACTCGTCGGTCTATCAGCAGGAAGTCAGCCCCCGTTGGGGCCATCTCCTTGATTCCCACGACTCGCCGCATCAGGAAATAGTACAGTCGGGAAAAGAAAGCGTTGTTACCCCCCCCACGCTCACGTCCGTCGCGCACCGCCCAAACTACTTGGCTGCCAGCACGCCACCCTTCGAGTAATTGCGGCAGTAGTTTCGGAGGGTCCTGCAAGTCTGCCGCGATCACGACCGCACAGTCGCCCCGGGCATGACGTAGGCCACACGTAATCGCCGAGTGCGAACCAAAATTGCGGGCGAAACGAATGGCCCGGAGCCGTGGTTCCCGTCGCGCCAACTCGTCTAGTACATCGAAAGTGCTGTCACTGGAATGATCATCGACCACGATCCATTCCCAATTGAGCGGCTGCCCTTCCAGGACCTCGCGCAAGCAGCTATACAATGTTGGCAGATTCTGCGCTTCGTTGTAAGCTGGTGTAACTACCGTAAGTAATACGATGCTAGCGGTCTTCTCCATTTTTTGATCCACTACCATGGGTGACACGACTGGATTTCTACCGCCTGCGCGCAAAGATAGAAGGACCGACACTCTCAGGGGCAGCTATGTGGAGGTACTAAGCGCTCTTGCAAGTTGGTCTTCGAGACTGCGGACGCGCTCGAGTAAATCCTCTGTGCGAAGTCCTAAAGCGACACGGACAGACCTGATGACATTGGCTGCGACAGTCCGATCCTCTCCCACTAGCTGAACGTCTCCTATGCGGAGAATTCCATCTCCCGTCAAAACGTCCGCGTATCCATCTTGTTTCGCGAGAGCGACCACACGCCCCGGAATGCGGCCGACGTAATTCGGGACACGTGACGGGCAGGATGCAGTCCAAATGATCAGTTTCCTGCCATTGTAGTAGGTGTAGGCTCCCGGATATGGCCAAGTCAGCGCGCGGACCTGGTCGAAAAGCGTCTTGGTTTGCCGAGTCCAGTCGATAATCCCATCCGCCGGTGTCCGACTGCACGTAAGCGTCCCTTTTCGGTAATCCTGTGAAGTCCGTGCGGCAGATGCAGATGCTAACTGAGGGTAGCACTCCAGTACAAGCTCGACTGTGGCATTGCAAACCCGTGAGTACACCTCCGGGGCTGCTTCAGAAGGGTAGATGGGAACTCGCTTCTGCCCTACGATGTCGCCACCATCCATCAACTCGGTCACATAGAACAGAGTCACACCTGTATGATCCTCACCATTGATGATGGCCCAGTTGAGAGGGGCAAATCCCCGGTATTCGGGCAGGAAGGAGTCATGAACGGCCAAGGTGCCAAGGCGTGGAGCTTCGTATACCTGCTTCGGGATCAGCACTCGGCACCCAACGACCAACGTGATGTCAGCGCCGGAGGCAGTTATCACTTCCGCATAGTCCCGATCCTTGAACCACTTCGTTTCAAAATGAGGGATGTTGGAGTCACCGGCGAGCTCTCGAATCGGACCCTCAAACCTTTCGATCTCGTGCTCGTCCTGACGTTGGCTGATGACGCCCACGACATTTGCACCATTCTCTACGAGCGCCTTCAGGGTCAGATAACCCCTCTTCGTCCCGACAATGAGAAAACATCTCATACAGACTCGGCTGCTCTTTCACGCATGGGCAAACTGCTCCAGTCCCTTAGATACTGCCTCCGCCACTTGTAACACGGCATGGAACGAGAGCTCAGCATACATAGGCAACGACAACTCCTCCGCGGTTATCGCTTCCGCGTTCGGGAAATCTCCTCGTCGGTGGCCCAGCTCAGCAAAGGCAGGCTGCAAGTGAACAGGTATTGGATAGTGGATCGCAGTCTGAATACCTTGCTCCCGCAGTGCGTTCTGAAACCCGTCACGCTGCTGAACGCGGATTCCGTACACATGGTACACGTGGCGCGTGCCGGGCATCTCCTCCGGAATGTCCACGTCCAAACCCGCGAGCGCTTCCGCATACCCCCTAGCATGCTGACGCCGCGCCTCTGTCCACCTTTCCAAATGCCGCAACTTTACCCGCAGGATCGCACCTTGCAACCCCTCCATCCGGTAGTTAAATCCCTTGAGTACGTGTTGGTACTTCTTTTCCTGCCCCCAGTCACGCAGCATACGGATCCTGCGCGCGTACTCTTCGTTATCGGTCAGGACCATTCCCCCTTCGCCGTAAGCACCGAGATTCTTGCCCGGATAGAAGCTAAAGCAAGCCAAGTCTCCCAAACTGCCGCATCGCCGACCTTTGTATTCGGCACCGTGCGCCTGCGCCGCGTCCTCGATCACGATTAGATTGTGCTTCCGCGCGATCTTCAGGATCGGATTCATGTTCGCGGGCTGCCCATGGATGTGCACTGGAAGGATGGCCTTCGTTCGGCTCGTGATGGCAGCCTCGATTTGGCTTGGGTCCATGGTCCGGCTCTTCGGGTCTACATCCACAAACACCGGGCGAGCGCCTGTATAATCCACCGCGGAGACGGTGGCAATGAAGGTAAACGGTACTGTAATCACTTCATCGGTCGGACCCACCCCGGCTGCGAGCAACGCAAGATGCAGCGCGCTGGTGCCGGAATTCACAGCAATTCCGTGCTTTACTTCTCCGCAATAGGCTGCAAACTCTCTTTCGAATGCCTCCACCTCCTCTCCGAGGACGAACTGGCTACTTTCCAGCACTCGGCTAATGGCAACTTGGATTTCCTCCCTGATCGATTGGTACTGGGAATTGAGATCGAGGAATGGCACCGTCATGTGAGTATTTGACCGTTAGGATCAGACGCTTGCTGCCATCGCGGCGGTTTCCAAGCGAACCGGCCGACCGTGGTCCTGCATGGACTGCGTCGCAGCTTCCAGGATATGCACGATTCGCAATCCAGCTATGCCGTCCGTGATGGGCTGCCCACCTTTTTCGATGCAGCCGACGAAATGTTCCACCTCTTCGCGCAGCGCCTCCGTGATGTCCACATGCGGGGCCAGCATGTCCCCAGTTCGATAGCCGACCAGAATCTGCATCATTTTCTGATCGTTGAAGTGGTTGTTGAGCGTGATTCCCTTATCGTAGACCTTCACTTTCTCGACTTGCTCCAAGTCATCGTAGACGATCATCTTTTTGCTTGCGCCGATAAGCGTCCGGCGCAGTTTGACCGGCGCCAGCCAATTCACGTGGATGTGCGCAATCAATGCGCCGTCAAAGAACATAGTCAAATATGCGATGTTCTCGGTTCCGCCGGCAACGTGGCTCAACCCCGTCGCTGATACCGCACAAGGCCGGAAAGGGATCACAGAGTCCATGATCGAGAGATCATGCACCGCCAAATCCCAGATCACGTTCACATCATGCTGGAACAGCCCCAAGTTCACCCGCACCGAGTCGTAGTAATAAATCTCGCCGAGCGTACCACTCAAAGCCAACTCCTTTATCTTCCGTACTGCACCCGTGTACACGAAAGTGTGATCGACCATAAGCACCAGCCGGCGACGCTCTGCCTCGTCGATGAGCTGCAGGGCTTCCCCGGAGCTTGCCGCGAGAGGTTTTTCCACCAGCACATGCTTTCCCGCCCGCAAGACTTCCATAGCAAGAGAAAAATGGGTGGACACGGGAGTCGCTATGGCGATGGCGTCTATGTCGTTGTCGGCTAGGAGGTCCCGATGATTCGTCGTGATGCGGATCATCGGATATCGCTTGTTCAAATTTGTTAGGCGCTCTGGCCGCAAATCGCTTACAGCGACGACCTGCGCATTGCATGAATCTGCAAAGTTGCGGACGAGATTCGGTCCCCAGTATCCGTACCCGATTACGCCCACGCGAATCATTTGGCGATATTCTCCGATGCTGTGGCTTGAACTTTCATGCGATCGCGCATGTCACCAATCCTGCGCGCAGGGACACCAACTACAATGGCATAGTCCTCTACGCTGTGGGTCACGACTGCGCCTGCGCCAACCAAGGCGGCTTTCCCGATGCTAACGCCCCCCATAATCACAGCACCGCTGCCGATAGAGGCTCCGCGTTTGACAACCGTCGGAATCACCTTCCAGTCCGCATCAGCTTGCAGCTGGCCTTCCGTTGTTGCTCGTGGATATAGGTCATTAATGAACATCACGCCGTGTCCGACGAATACTTCATCTTCGATGGCGACTCCTTCGCAGATAAAGGTATGAGAGGAGATCTTGCAGCGAATTCCGATCAGGGCATTCTTTTGAATTTCGACAAATGCCCCGATACGTGTCTCCTCTCCCACGGTGCATCCATACAGATTCACGAGGTCAGGTTGGAAAATCTTTACGCCCCTACCCAATACAACATTCGCCGAAATTGGCATTCGCGCACCAGCAGTCTACAAAGCAAGAGCAGTGTGTCCGAGTCCTAGCGGGGATCCTGCGGTTTCAAAATGTTCGCCAAGGGAAGCGACATTGAACCGACGAGCTCAAATCCTTGCCCGACGCTGAACTTTCAACGATAGCCAATGCTTAACCTGCGTGGAAAATGACCGTCGAGTGAGCGGAATGCGCGTCAAAGAGTAGTTTTTGTGGTTCGGGGCCACCACATTCACTCACTTTTGGTGCGGTTTGCGTGTAAGAGTCAAAATAACCGTTCAACCGCTCTGCACAACACTTGCTATGAACCGCAGCATGCTCATGACGCGGGATTCAGGTTAAGTCTTTGTCGACAGGATCAGCCGTGCGCTGGAATTCTCGGAACCAGCGAAGAATATTCTTCAATTTTCCGCGAGCGAGAATGGACTTTGGCGAAAAATTCTGGGCGCGATACGTATCGTACTATCGTTTGGCTTCTGCAGCTGACCTAGCTCAGGAACAGAGCCCAGAAGCAACAACGTTATCGTTATACTTGGCAGCACCCGACCTTCTGCGCCGAGATGCACTGCTTTTCTGGCTTACAACCGTTGCTGAATGAGGTGGGGCTTTTGCCGCTATGCTTGTGATGCATACGAAAGCACACTGTGTGGCAGCAGCCCTGAGCAGAATTTGCATGGCAACTGAGCGTGAAAGGGGTCGTGAAGATGATGGCGTTCTCGACTCCACCCTTTCCCTGGCAGAGGGTGGAAGGCGCCGTCTTCTGGCCCTCATAGGTGCTGTCTGAGGGAAGCCAGTTGTTATTGGCGGGCACCAAGAAGGACTGAGCAGGAGGATTGATGGTGATGGTTTGGAAGCTGCCGTTGGGGCATCTGACGGCTAGCTGCATTATCGTGTTAGTGAGCGATACCGTCGCCGGGCCGGGATTGTTGTCGGTTATGGCGACCTCATAGCCCAAGGAGATCGTGTCGCCCGGGTGGATGAATGACCCGTCCACCGACCCGGAGATGACCACTGTACCTTGCGCGCTCGCAGCTGGCGCGAGGCAGAGCGCCGCAATTGCGGCTATGAGCAGAATTACGACTACACGCCCTTCAAATAAGGACTGTTCCCTAGAGTTCATAGCTTCCTCCTCAACGATGCAGGCGGTTGCCCGCGTCTCCTAGCACGATTGAGCCTGTTGCAAACTGAATCTGTTCCGTGCCTTGTTCTACAGAACTGGCTTGACCGACTTTGTTAAAGATGCGAGTACCCGGTCATGGTCGGGACCTGCTGGTGAACACGATGGATGAAAAGAACATGTCTGGCCAGAGCCGTCATTAATCACGATGATTACTGACACCAGTTCAGGTCGCTTTGTTCCGGGCTGCCAGTAATTTGCCGTTGCCTGCGATTCCGCAGAGCACAAAGAACAATGCTGCGTTTGCTGGAATGTGCAAGTTGAAGTCGGAAAGGCTATGCACAAGGACGCCAGTACACCCCACCAGAGATCCCAGCGCTGGCGCAGTTGCGATCCCTGAGTGAGTTCTCAAATTTCCGATGCCGCTGCGATAGAGGTTTACAATAAACCACAGTACGCAGGCAAGACCCAGGATACCGGTCTCCACGAGTGCCTGTAAGTAGTCGTTGTGAGCCTGATTCACTAGCAGATCGGTGGAAAAGCTGCGATATTGTGGATAAATGATTGGAAACAGTCCTAAGCCCCAGCCGGCAATGGGGCGATCGAGTGCCATTCTTAGCGAGTCTCTCGCAATTGTTATGCGGCTTCCCACATCGGCATTCGTGAAAGGGTCCCGCAAGCTGTCGAGTTGTTCCAGCACTCTACCGTCGTCGATCCAGAACACAAAAGCCCCAATTACCAGGCATATGGCGCACAAAGCCCAAGCCGTTCGCGGACTCCTGCGAGCGACAAACAATCCGGCAAGGAATACCATCTCGACTGCGAACGCCATCATTCCTCCACGTGAGTCACAGACAAAAATGGTTGCTCCCATCAAAATGCCCGCGATTATCCAAAGCATTTGCTGGTGTCGCCTCGCACGATCTGTCAGTGCCATCGCCAAAGGAATGGGTGCGAGCATTTCCATCAGCCCGGCGTAATGACTGTGATTGGCATAAGGACCAAAGATGCGGCCGGACACGGCTGGCCAAAACCAATAGATGTTGCCGTTGGAGGTTAAGTCCTGAACAAGTGCGAACAACGCGACCATGAATCCGAAGGCGGCAAGAATCGTCAAAAGCCTGTGCGCAGCTGCTGGCTGACACTGGTTCGCAAGCACGAATAGACTTCCATAAGCTGCATACTTCCAGAGTTCGACACGCGTAACATGCACATATGCCGACAATCCGAAGGCAACCTGTACCGCGATTATTAGGCCAAAGAGAACCACCGGTGCATATAAACGGTTTGCTCTTAGCTGTAGGCGGCCCGAAGATATCTGTGGCCAGGCCCAGCATAATAACAGCAGAGCCGAGCCTATTTCCAAGATAGCAATGACCCACCGGTCGAAGATGCTGGACGCAAGTACTGCGAAGATCAACAAGGCCGAAAATCCGGTGATCAAAACGGTCTGGCCGGTGCTAGTTCGACGGTCTTGTAGGATTGCGGCGTTCTTCTGCAGGGTCGGCGGGTTATTGGCAGTTGCCGTGTCAGGCTCGCTGCAAATTGTCACATTGAGATTCATCTACTGCCTGGCTACAACAACATCATCGATCCACATTCTCCCGATGATCCGCTCCGAGCCGGCTCGCATAATCTTCAGCGACACCAGATCTGTGCGCGGACCGGTCTTGAATGATCCCCTGACCTGCCTCCAACTGGTAGTTCCCAAGAGTTCTTCCGTGAACAGAAGCGGGTTCTTGGTGTAGGCATCGCTGATGACAAACTTGGGCCCGTATGCGGCAAAAATATCCTCGGTCCGCACATACGCGCTAAAGTTGTATGGAGTATTTGCCTCGACAACAATGAATTGAGAGAGACCAATGTCGACAACCGCTTGGCCATCAAAAGCGACCGAAATCGAACGACTGCCGCCATGGAATTGCTCTGTATCTAGGGCAAGGGCTTCATGGGGTTCGTCTACGTGGCGCCAGTCAAATCCCATATTGAGGATTTTTTCTTCAAAACCACCATTTACCACAAGGTTCTGAGCAGACGATAGGTATGGCCGAAAACGGAGATTCATGCGCCCCAGGTCCTCCCATGCGATCCGCGCATGCTCAACATGATGTTGTGCAATCAAGTATTCAAGGTAAGGCGCTGCTAGTTGCGGGTCGAAAAGCTGTTGCGGGGCGACCAGCTGTGACCAAATTTTGTCAGCCGCGTCCATTTCTCCTTCGACGATCAAGAGCTTCAGAAACTCCAGGCTCACCGTCGGTGTTGGCGGCAGCACCTTGTTCATCATGTCGATATCGTGAGTTGCGTGCCAGCAAATCTGCAGCGTAGATTCTATCTGCGATGAATCGGTTTGCAGCAGGTGGCGGAATATTCTGAAGGCCTTCGGTAAGTCACCCCGCACGAGGAAGGCGTTAGCCACCTCCCAAGAAACCTCTGGCGTATTCGGTTCGACTTCGACCGCACGTTCGAGGGCGAGTTCCTGCTGCTCGCTACCCCCGGTGGACGCATAGGCGCTTGCGAGGTCCAACCAATAGTCAACATTGTGAGAATTTAAGGCCACGGCCGACCTGTACTGCGGGATCGCCAGGTCAGAGCGCTGCTCTGAGAACATAAAGTAGGAGCCCAATCTGTGTAGGTAGGCGGCATTCGACGGGTCCATGGCGACGGCTTGTTCAATGGCGTGATGTTGCTGTGAAGCGGCCAGACGGTATGCTACGTAATCGCGAACAGCAATAGCGATATATAAGAGCGCCAGGAGTAGGCAGAGAATCTTCCCGACAAGTTTGTAAGACAAAGACTGGAGGATAATCTCCATGGGGCAGCTAAACTACGAGCCCGGCATCCGTATTCACCTGCCGGTGCCTCATTAAAGCGTAGAAGCAAAAGTTGGGCGATCCCTTCGATTTCTCGTGCAACGCCGTCTGCAAGCTCTGAACACTTAGTGGAGTTGTTAGACTCATCGTCAATCTTCTTGCCTCTTGCTGTTCTTGCGTCTTCTTTCAACTGAGGACTGCGGTCATCGCTGGGGCTTCCTGTGTTGCGCTTTGGTCCCCTTTGCCTGCATGCCGTCGGCACTACCCCGGCAGGTCCGACATGACTCGTTGGCTCGTACCATCCCATCGCCATCGGCCTTCCCGAATCTCAGCCGGTTCGGCTCCTGCGCCACCCTTTTCGAGGCCTGCTCAGCGTTCACTCGCGTTACGGCCTACACATTCGCCAAGTCGCCATAGCGACCCTCTACACCGGAGACTTCAGCAGCTTTGTTGCCTCCACTGCTTCGATTGCTACAGGGTGGAGCGAACCAGTTCCCGGGTGGGAGTTTCCCAACTGTGGGCCAGCGCCTTTCACGGCGCACCGAATTAAACGGCCTAAACCGATGTTTTTTCCGTTTCTTCCGGGCCTTATTAGATCTCTGCGTATTTTGTGCCCGAATAGTACCCATAATATCGGTCTGAGGACTTCAGATCGAGGGCGTTGACTACCACTCCTAGGACATTAGCTTTGACTTGCGCCAGCAGGACGCTAGCTCGGCGCAGTGCTGCCTTGCTCGTCTTTGACGAGCGGATGACCAATAGTACGGCATCGGCTTCGACGGATAGGCGGACGGCATCCGTGAAGGCCAAAACAGGCAGCGAATCGATAATTACGTGATCGAACATCTCGCGCCATTGGACCAACAGGCGCTTCATGTGTCCGGAGCTTAATAATTCGGAAGGGCAAGGCGGTATGGGCCCAGACGGCAATAGGAACAGATTAGGTAATTGCGGCGAGGGAAGAATCACCGACTCCAGAAGTGCATTTCCGGCCAGAACCGTGGTGAGTCCTGCACAAGACGCGATGCCGAGGATCTTGGAAACAGATGGACGCCGCAGGTCAGCATCAACCAACAGCACGCGCCTCCCCTCCTGTGCCATTACAATCGCAGAATTAATGCTCGTTGTCGTCTTCCCGTCTTCTGGAACCGGACTAGTGACCAATATTAATTTGGGAGGAGCGTCAGGCAAGGAGAGGAGAATTGAGGTCCTCAGCGCGCGGTACGCTTCCGCCATCTCGGAATTTGGACGCGTGTACGCCAGTACAGCGGCCTCATCACCGCTTGGCAGTCCAGAAGGCAGTAGTCGGCGGCCATTCTTAGCAGCCCCCACCAACCCACTCGCAAAAGGGACGACTGCCAGCGAAGGAAGAAAAGTGATGGCTTCCGCCTGGTCTGGAGTGCGCACGGTGTTATCCAGCGCTTCGAGAACAAGGGCCAGGGCGACACCACTGGTGAGCCCAATCAGGAACCCTATTCCCAAGTTGCGCGGGATGTCCGGCGCGAATGGGGCGAGAGGCGGGCTGGCCAGATCGACAATGTGAACATTCGTCGAACTGAGCCCTGCCGAGAGGCTGGCCTGTTTTAATGTCTGCATCAAGCTTTCGTAGAGCTGCCGGTTAGAGTCGGCATCGCGCTTAAGCAAATTGTACTCAATGGCATTCTGGTTTAATTGGTTGGCATTCTCTTTCTGGTGCTCCAGAGCCTGGCGCAGTATCTTCTCCCGTCCAAGCGCTCCCACGTAATCATTATGAATTCTACTGACGGTCCTCTTCAGTTCCGCATCGATCGTACCGTCCACCTGCTGCATGTGGGCTTTCAGTTCGACAACCCTTGGGTATGCCGACCCAAGTTGTACGGTGGCCTGAGCAAGCTGGCTTTTCAGATCAGCCTGTTGCCCTCGCAACGATTGCAAAAATCCATTTTGGCTGACCGTGCTGACTGCCTCAGGGTCACCGGACATCGTCAACTCGTAGATGGCCTGCTTTTGGATCCGATCTGCCTCCGCGGCTGTCAGTTCCTTGTTCAAGTCATCGAGCTTTGACGTGATGATATTCTTCTTGTCGTCAGTTCCCACAATGCCGTGCTCTTTTTGGTAGCGTACAAGCCTTTCTTCCGAGATCTCGACCTGGACTTGCAAGTCTGAGAGTTGTTTAGAGAGCCACTGAGTTGTTCGCGTCGTCGATTCGAAATTACTTATGAGGTTCTGTTCCATATAGGTGTTCACTAGCGAGTTGACCACGTCGGCCGCAAGCTTCGGATCTGGGCTGGAGAATCGGATGTCCAAGACCCTAGTCTCCGGTATAATCGTTACCTTGAGATTATCCTTGAAGTGCTTTACCAGCTGCGTCTCTTCTTTGTTGATGATCCTGAGCGGTTCCGTGGAGCCTGCATTCTTGCCCAGCAAGGAAAGATTCGTTCTCGAACTATTAAGTTGTGATTTTTGATCAAGCTGTAATTGTCGAATGATTCGCAAAGCTAGGGTATTGCTCTGCAGGATTCTCACTTGGGTCGCCAAATCCGCACTGTCATCAACCTCACTCACGTTCCCCTGGGGCGTCTCTTTGAATCCGAGCCAATTAGAAGGTTTATTGAAAGTGATTTGTCCCGCTGCGCGATACATCGGTGTGGTGCGGAGCGAGACGACAACCGACGCTGCAAGCATGAACGCGAGCAAGCCCAAGATCACCAAGAAGCGCTTAACTAGAACTCGCCAATAATCCAACAAGAAGAATTCCTGATTTTCGGAAGAAAGCTGATGGGCGGCGATAGTTGGGGCTAGGTCGAGGATCTCCGGTCCGGTCCGTCTCAGCTCTGAAGTTTCACCAAGGAGGTTTCTCGAATTCATCTGCATAACCTTACGCTGTGTCCCGGTGATAAATCATCTTTGATTAAGGGATTTGTCAAGTCGATTCATTATTCTTATTTGTGGTGATAGCGCTGGTCATGCCTAGCAGGAGCTTACGGTCGTTCGCCAGTCAGCATCGCGGGTTTCACCACTCAATTTGGTAAAGTTTCAGATAAACAAAAGACCACGGCCCTAGCTCCAGGGACGAGCGCCGGGATGGCCAAAACACAAGCTTGCCGGCCCGGCCCTTAATCCGCGGGCCGCATGCGCCTGTTGCCATAGCCTCGCCACTTGTCTGAGCAGCAATCTGACATGTCCGAAAAGCTGTCCCGTATTATCCAGCTTGGTGAGGTATCGCCTTGCGGTAGACTGTCAGAACAACTCCGTTAGTCTGGCTGTGCAGTTCGTAATCGCATTTCTCCGTCAGATCAATTACCACCCGCGTGCGCGGAGGCTGCGCTTCGTTCGTTGCAATGCGAACGGCCTTAACACCGCCGTGTCCCACCGTTATGCGCTGTACGTTAAAGGAAAGCACAGCATCTTCAAAATCCATTACCACCCGGTCCGGGTCGCTCAAGGTACTCAGTTTTGGAAGAGAGCCGTTGCCGCGAGTGCTGATCTCGATGCAGGGTTGCGTGTCTTCGCACCCGACCTTGATATTCTCAACAGTAATCGGCCCTGTTGCAGAATCGGACGCCCTCTCGATCGCCTCCTGTCTTTGCGGTACTGACACCCTCGCGGCTGCAGTCAGTTCAGTCTTGCTGGTTTGGGTCGCAGCGATCGAGGCATTTGCCAATGAGCTCGCCTTTCTCGTGGGTGTTGTCCAGAAGACTGCGATGAGCAAGAGAGCCAGGACTAAGTACTTGGTGAACTTTAAGCGCAAGGCAGAATTGGTTCGCACCCCGAAGGCGGAGCGATCTAGGAACGGATCTTCTTTGATACCATCTGTCAGCTGCGAATTCCATCCCCCCCGACGTTTTGGGTTCCCCTTGCATGTCTCGTTCGAACGTGCACCATCTCTTGCTTCCTGGGCTGTGACCCTGGGAATCTCCGAGCCGTGGGACTTTGCACTTTCCGCACGATGGTTGTGGTTCCGCCGAACACGGACCTCCAGCGGACTCGCCAACCACTGCCGAATAGGGTGCTCTCGTACGAGTGAGGTATCGGGAAAGCAATTTTGCATCCACAGGCTGAAATTTTCCTCTGGATCGGGACGAAACAAAGGAGGCATATCTGGCTCGGGCTCCCGCGGCCCTCGAGAAGAGCCAGCAACTTGCTTCGCTTTGGTGGATTGCCGGTGCAAATTATCACTCCGTTCGTTTCAATGAGATTTAGAGCGCGCGCATGAGCGGGCGGCGATTTGAGGCGCGAATCGTTGTATAGGCTAGCCCAACTGCAAGGCGAACTCAGAAAATAGAAGGCTAGAGTTCGCAACGACGGTATGTTTAGATTGACAGCTTCAACTGTTTGGCTGCGCCGTTATGTTTTTTCTGACTACCAGTGAACTCAGGCGTCGTGACGTGGCCCTCCCGGGAGATGCCCGTTCCCTTGAAGACTTGCCAAAACGTGTTTAGCAGAATTCGCCCGTCCAGAAACAGACTGCCGTGATCCACATACCAGAGATCTAGGTCAAATTTCTCCTCCCAACTTAGAGCGTTTCTACCGCTAATTTGTGCCCAGCCAGTGATACCGGGTTTGACCTCGTGCCGTCGTTTCTGTTCAGGCGTGTACAAATCCAGGTATTTCAAGAACAGCGGCCGAGGGCCGACCAAACTCATCTCGCCCTTCAAAACGTTCCACAACTGAGGAAGCTCGTCGAGGCTGAAGCGCCTTATTAGGCGGCCTATGGCGGTCAGGCGCAGGTTATCCGGGAGCAAATTTCCACAGCCATCATGGTCGTCACTCATCGTGCGAAACTTTACCAGAACAAAGGGGCGGCAATTGTACCCAAGTCGCGGCTGACGAAGCAGTATGGGGGAGCCCATTGTCCACCGGATGATAATCGCGATGAGGAGGAAAAGCGGGGCCAACAAGATCAGGGCAGTTGTGGTGGCGCTCACATCCAACAGCCGCTTGATATATCGACCTATTGCGCTTCTTTGCCGGTATGCCAAGTCGAGTCCAGTCCTCCACATCAAAGCTAAGCGATGTTCGCAAAGCCACCGCTTATTCATCAGCAGATTCAATTGGATTTGGGCATAGAAGTCCCGAAGCCGTTCGAGTACAAGCTCTTGATCGAAATTCTTGAGTATGTGGCAGCGCCCCTTTCTACCTAGTTCAGTCCGTCGAGCTTTATCTAAGGCCAAATTCTCGATCGCGGCGACCAGGCCTTCAGAGTCTTTGATCGGCACGAGGATGCCTGTTTCATTATATTTAACAACTTCCCGGCAGCCACGAATGTCGGTCGCGATCACAGGCAACTCCATCGCGGCTGCCTCCATGCATGCTCGCGGTACGCCCTCTCGATGAGAGGGCAAAACAAAGATGTCCATGGCTGCATACCACCTGGCCACATCCTCGCGCCAATTGAGAAAAAATACTGATCCTGTCCGGAGCAGCGCTTGAATTTGACTTTCAGGCACCGCGCCGTCTCGCTGGTCATCCTCTTTGGGACCGATGATCACGAACTTCCAACTCTTGTGCTTTTCAACCAACTCCACGGCCGCAGCGAAAAGCTCCGCGAACCCCTTCTCATAGACGAGCCGTCCAACGCTACCGATCACGATATCTGTATCCGAGATTCCCATCTCCATACGCGTGGAATGTCGCGAACCATTCGAATGGCACGATGAAAACTTGGCTACATCAATGCCGTTGCCCAAGTACTTGATCTTCCTCGCCGAGCACAAACCACTCCTTGTAGCGACCGCTAGATCTTCGCTACTCTGTGACAGAAGAAAGTCACTGAACGCAGCAGTGATCTTCTCTGGCAACCAGAAGAGCCACCGCTTCCACGCTGGCATCCGATCATGGAAAAGCAGTCCATGAATCGTATGTACAACCACAGGTACTCTTGCGACTTTGGCCGCAATCGGGCCAAGCAGACCAGCCTTTGGCGTATGTGTATGTATTACGTCGAAACGATACTTCCGAAAGCAGCGCACTAGGGCGCAGAAGGACACGAAATCACGGAGCGGGCTAAGCTCCCTCGCCATCTCTACCACCTCGACCGGAATACCTTCTCTTCGTAAGTTCTCTATCCACGGACCAGACCCGCACACCGCAATGACTTCGTGTCCCTGCTGTTGAAGGGATTTGATCTGATCCATTAATAAGACACGCATCGCCATATCGGTGGTACTGACTTGCGCGATTTTTAGGCCTGGCATAAAAGGACCGACTGTGCCGCTTAAGCAACTGTTCTCATGGTGTGAAAGAGTATTTGAGATCAAGGCCCACCTCCGCTGGCAGGCTTTTCTACTGAGACGGACTCACCTTCACGGGCGCCACTCCATGGCGAGGTAGATCGCGCTTGTCATCCACTTGACGCCATCGGATGCTGTCTTTCGCTTACAGCCGGCACACTTGACCGCGCTTCCCATGCCAGCCTTTCCGCCACAAGCGCTGCGGCGCCAGCAGCGTGAAGGCACCGCGGGCGGCAGCGGCTGCCAAAACTCCTCATTTGCACTCTAATGACTGCTCCACTTGGGTGCCAATCTCGCGGGCCGGCACGCCAGCAACTTTCACACCCTCGGTCACATCCTCTAAAACCACAGCGCCTGCTCCAACATAAGCAAAGCGACCTATCCTACGGTTTGGTATGACAACGGCCCCCGTTCCAATATACGAATACTCGCCAACGTACACTCCCCCCGCGAGCGTGGCGTTGGGAAAAACGTGGCAGCTATAGTCCAAGTGATTATCGTGGTCCACAGACGCGCAAGTGTTGACGCACACGTTGTCGCCCAGAACCGATCCAGGGTTGATCACCGAACCAGCCAGCACCACAACTCCTTCCCCTAAGACCGCGAATCGCGAAATGCAGGCGCTTGGATGAATCACACGAACAACTGCAAGCCCCGCCTCCTTTACCTGGCGAAATAGCCGTTCTCGATTGCGATTGTCGCCAAGGGCCAGCGCGGCACCATCAACGCGATATCTAACTGCCAGCGAGGACAACTGAGCACATGAACCAACAACCGGAACTCCGAGCACCTGCTGCCCAATTTTCTCCTCGTCATCGTCGATGACACCCACAATTTCAAAATCGCCAGCACTTGACAAAGCGTCGATGACTACTTTTCCGTGACCTCCAGCCCCTACTACAAACACACGCCCCTTAGAGATCTGATTTTCCATGGATTAAACGGCTCGCCGAGCTCGTATCCGCTCCCTCTATGATTGCCTGATAGCACTCCCACGGTACGCTATTCTTGCTCTGTTATGATGGAGTTTTGTCCGAGAACAGTCTAATCCAACCAACTTATACGCCTCTGAAAAACAGCCGAATCTATAGGAAACATTTGCTCCGTAATCCAGCCAACCTATCGAGTGGCTTCTTCCATTACCTTTTCGACCGCTCGACAAGTGTCAAACATATCTGCATCAGATAGTGTGGAATGCACTAAGAATAGGAGGCCGGTCTCGCCAAGTTGCTGAGCGATTGACAACGGCTGGGAAGGTTTCCACTCCGCGGGAAAGGCTTTTTCCAGGTACATTTCCCGGTATCCAGCAAAGCAAGGAACCCCCTCCGCATTGATCGCTTCCATGATGCGATCGCGGCTCCAGTCAGTTTTCAGATTCTCAGGACGCACGAAGATGAAGTATTTGTAGTAGGCGTGGCCTATTTCGTCCGGTGGTATTGTGACGCGCAGCGAGACAATTCTTGACAATGCCGAGTTCAGGAGAGCGGCATTTTCCCGGCGCCGAGCGACCCTTTCCGGCAGCTTTCGAAGAAGAACTCTGCCAAGTGCTGATTGCATTTCAGTGAGTCGCCAATTCGTTCCGAACGATTCGTGCAACAAGCGATAACCCGGAGCATGCACATGCTTATAGACTGCCGCAAAGCTCTTGCCATGATCTTTGAAGCTCCATGCTCTATTCCACAGCTCTTCATCGTTAGTACATACTAATCCTCCCTCTCCTCCGGTCGTCAGAATCTTGTCTTGGCAAAAAGAGAACGCGCTAATTGTACCCATGGAACCGACACTTTGCCCCTTGTAGGTCCCTCCATGAGCTTGGGCACAATCTTCTACAATCTTCAGGCCGTGTTGATGCGCAAGGGCAGTAATCGAATCCATGTCGCACGGCCACCCTGCCAGGTGTACCACAATGATTGCTCTGGTGCGTGAGCTCAACACTCGAGCAATACTGTCCGCCAACATATTTTGACTGTCAGCATCGACATCAGCGAACACAGGAATTGCTCCCCGCATAACAACGCAGCTGGCCGATGCGATGAAGCTTCGGGACGTCACTACCACCTCGTCGCCCGGACCTATACCTATCGCATAGAGAGCTAGTTCTAGTGCGACGGTGCCATTTGCCACTGCAACGGCATACTTGGTACCAATGGATTCTCCATATTCCTTTTCGAAAAGTCGGCCATGGTCGCCTGTCCAATAATTGACCTTTCCGGATTCGAGTACACCTGCGACTGTCTCGATTTCGTCTCGCGTAAAATGAGGCCAAGGCGCAAGAGCCTGCTCGCGGATGGGCCGTCCACCATCGATGGCCAATTGCGTTTTTATCAGAATGGACATTTTTGACAACCTCAAGAAAATGTGTTTCTCGTCCTGAGCTGCTACTGCTGACTGAGACGACCAAACGAATTCGATTTATTTGCGGAAGAGAATTCCCTCTTTTTTCAATTTAGTCGACAAGGCTTGGCAACATTTTGCCGCGCGCGAACTTCCCCGGTTCTCGGTCGTTAAAGTAGTCGCGTGAAGGAGCCTGGACTGCAGTCTTTCCGAGAATGCCTTAGTTTCTTCCAGCTGACCTGATAACCTGGCTGCACAGCGAATTGGAGACAAGAGAAAAATGTCTGATGATCTCCCACAGCGTTCTAGGACGCCGCTCCAGCGGTGAGAACTTCCTGCGGCATAGTCGGATTGGTTGTATCGGCTGGTTTCAGAACGGCGAAGAGCTGAACACTTGGCTCACTGATGAGCAGCTCGCCGCTCGCCCCAAGCAGATGTTCGTAATTCGAAAACTGCCTGTCGCGATAATCCTTCACCAGTCCGCTTTGGATCGTCTTTCTTATTTCTGCAATTCCCTCTTCCAGTCCGGTCACGCACACGAATCCTAAGCGAGAGTGTATTTTGTCGAAGGAAACGCGATAGTTCCGCTTATCAGGATTCTCTTTCTGCTCGATAACCACGTCTGGAAGTTGCTCCCGGATCTTTTCTGCTACCTGCCCAAGCGAGTAATTCAGCTTATAAGACCCCACGTTAAAAACCTCGCCTGAGACCAAGCCTTGAGGGGCTTGAAGAACACACACAAACGCCCGCGCAACATCACTGACGTGGATGAAGGGACGCCACTGATCACTGTTGAAGATCATGATCTTGCCGTCTTGGACGGCCCGAGCTGTCAAAAGATTGACAACTAGGTCAAATCGAGGTCGCGGCGAAGGACCGAAAACAGTTGCAAGCCTGAGGACCGTGGGATGAAGCGCCGAAGTTCGGCCATCGAGGATCACGCGCTCCGAGGCCAATTTTGTCTGGGCGTAGAGAGAGATGGGGTTAGGTTTCGAGAGTTCGTCCATCAGGAATTCACTCGCACCATAGACGCTGCAAGTAGACGCCAGGAGAAGGCGATTGACGCCCGCACCCTTACACACTTCGATCAGCATGCGTGTAGCCGCGTAGTTAATTTCGTTAGTCAAATCTCCGTTAATCGCACAAGCCTGGTCCCCAACAAGACCAGCAAGGTGGACCACGGCATCAATTCCTCGCATGGACTTCACCAACGATTCCACATGGCGAAAGTCTGCGCGAAGCAGCTCAAAGCTCGGGTCGCTAAGGAGGTCGCGTACCGAAGCATCTCCGAAAAACAAGCAATCCAAGACGCGGACGCGGTATCCTCCTTCGAGAAGCTTACGCGTCAGAACTGAGCCGATATAACCCGCACCGCCTATGACCAGGACGTTTTTGATGACTCTGTTCACGCCTGTGGGCTTGCGCGCAATGGAATAAGATTTCGTTACGTAGGCCTTCAGGGCCCGGCTCCCAACAATTATCAGAAGGGAAAAAAGCCACGCCAGCAGCATCACGCCACGAGGCACCTGGCCAAGTCTCAACACGTAAGAATAGAGCAGAACTTCAACCAGAAAAGTCAGACTCACGGCATTGATGATCACCAGAAACTTATATCGGTTTTGGTAGGTCCTGGTGTGAGTGTAGAAACCAAATAAAGCAAAAACTACAATCCCGAGAAACACCGACAGGAGGATATTCTGTAGATAGAGAGCCTTAAAGGCTTCTTGGATGCGTTGAAGGTTGGGAGTTTGCCTCCAAAAGACGTCATACCCCACGAAATAAGCAGAGAAAGCGAAGAAGAGCGCCGCACACAAGGAAACAGCATCCGCTAGAAGCCGCGGGATTATCTCGTGCAACAGAGTTGCTGGCTTAGTAGGTAGCCACATGTAGGTTTTATCCTTGGGATAGGAGGTCACAGATATCAGCCGACGGCGAAGCTCCACCCCCATCAGCGTTTTCGTAATCCTTCAGTGATCGTAGAGGCGGCCGGAGATATCGTCAATTCCTGAAGAGATTAAGAAATGTGGAGCCAGGCCAATCTCTTTCGTCGAGAATCTTAATCATTGACAAGGAAGCCTGAAGGTCTCGCTGCATCGTGCTCCCCAAAAGCTGGAACCTAGGCACATACAGGAAAATGGGCCGACCCCTGACACGATGCTGCCGCTGCGTTTCGGGAGTTCACGCGCTCGACCGTAGATGCGTCTACTTCCGTAGCAGCGGACTTCCCCAATATCTCCACTGAAACTACCAAGCGAAATTGATTTTTTTTGCGGATCAGAATTCCCTCGACGCCCGTAAGCGGGCCGGACTTGACTCTGACGCGGTCGCCGAATTTCATAAACGGGTGAGGTTCCAAGTGCGTGCTGCTTTCTACCATTTGCCGAACCGCATTAATCTCCTCTTCAGGGATATCCGCGTAGCGGCCGGCACTGGACACCACAGAATGCACGCCCGGCGTCGTCAGGATGTCAAGCTGCCGCCGAAGCCCTCCCTTGAGAAAGACATAGCAGGGAAACAGCGGCAGCCAGAGCTGCTTGTCCCTGTCTTTCCACCGGTGGACAGTCGAGTAAAGCGGAAGGAAGACCTCGAACTCTTTGCTCGAAAGAATGTGCGCGACCGCCTTTTCATGCTGATGGCGAGTATAGAGTACGTGCCAGGCATGGTCACCGTCGCGGTGCGGCGGCTCGGTTGAAATCAACATGTGCATATAGCTCCGCCCTGTGACTTACAGAGGACGCCCTCGTAAGCCTCAGCGCTCCAGGAACTCAGAATGACCTTGACTGACAGACAATCGTCGCCGCCGACGTGTGTTGCCAGTACGGATCATTCCGTCCGTTCCTTTCTTTGACAGCCGTCTCTTCAGAGCGCTCAGAAAATCCGGGCCCGACTCGAAACCCTCTTCCGTCGTGTCCAATGGCCAAAACTTGAAGGCTTCACCGACAACAGCGAAGCCAGGTGTTGCCGTGCCCTCTGCATTCTCGATTCGGAGCACCGTCGCTTTGGTCCTGATTCGTGCCGTTGGCACAGTGTCACCTATTTGGGAGAGGAAAATGTCCACCCAGATGACCGCTTCGATAGGCGGCAACACGGCCGCCAAAATAAATGCACTCGTTGAACTCACGTCACGAGTTATTCCATCTCCACGTAAGTATCGATGCTCTGAGCTTTCCCAAAAAAATACCGCGCTGGCCGCCAACCTAAAGCGAACTGCTTTTCTACGTTCCATCCGAGCGCCAACCTAGACTCCGGGCTTGCAGTGCGCCATCAGGTCTCGCGCTGTTCGACAGAAACTACTTGATTGGGACGAAGCTTGGCAAGAAGCGGAAAGTCATGGAGGTTATTCCGCTCGGGGTGACGGTGACTTTTCGCAGGAGATCGTCATCTTCGCAGTCTTTAGTCCGTAGGACGCCTGGTAGTCCAAAGGTAACAGAGCATCTCGAGCATTGGGGTCAAAAGCCATCGTCGGCAATATATTTTTCTCAAGGCTTTGGGAAGCTCTCTATTCTTGGAACCACTGAGCTCTCAAGCGCACTCCCCGGGATCCGCCATGAGTGCGATAAACGGTATGAAGCCAGGAGCTGAGAGTTGGAGAACGTCGAGAAATGAACCTGGGAATATAGCCACACTGTCGATCAGTTTCGGCAGCAACCATCACTGAATTCAGGAAATGGATGAGTCCACCGGCAGCAGTTATTGACAACGAGGCAAAATGGATTGGAAGCTAAAAATACAGTCTGGGTGGAGGAATGATCATGAGAACTCCCAGGGGAAGGATGGCGAGAATCTACAGTTTTCCTGCGGATCGATTGCCAATGCTAGGTTTAAACGTATAGCAAATCTTTTCGCAACTCTTTAGGTGACTCGCGTCTGCTGAGCTTGCCCTGCAGTTTTCCACAGGACACTTAAATTATCCTTGCAATGTGATATTTTGGGTGCATAATGCGCTATATCTCGGATTCGGATTTAAAAATCGCCTAGAGAAATGTGAGGTATACGTCGCCTGTGTTTACTCCTGAACCGAGCACACAGAGGCGTGGCGGAGCAGTCCACCCAGTAGGTGAGAGCTAGAATCAGTCCCCTCCTGGCTCTCCTTCAACGGGTTTTGGAGCGCCAACTTTAAGGGTCACCGGTGACTTCCGACCGTGGTGCGCCGCTCGCTCGCGAACTTTATGAACACCTGGGCCTGACAAGAATCCATTCAGAACTGCGTCGTGGATTATCGAAATGGGCAGAACACACAGTTTCCTGCGCCGGATCTGCGTCGAGTAAAATCTGGCCGGTGCGGTGAGGCTCAAGTAAGAGTTGACGGCCCGTGCGCAGGGAGTCGGATCGTCGCAGTGAGGGGTGCAAGATCAAGATATGGATAGCAGTGAGAGTTCGGTGTTGGGGTGCAGTTAACAAAGCGTTTACAACCTATTTCAAGTCCACCTGCTATCATCCGCTGTTTCTATTCAACCGTCAGCGAGACTGCCTGGCACCGAAATTACGACCTGACAATGTAGACCGCTGACGGGGGAAGATGTGCTGCTGCCGGAAATTGAGCGCTAACAAGAGAACCATAACAACACATTTCCTGACGACGCAGCAGGAGATCTGCCAGGCACTGAGGAGCGCGGGGTGATACATGCCATCGTGCTCCCCGCGAATGAGATTCTGGAGGTAAAGGGACTCGTATGGTTTCGCGCCGAGATAAAGTTGAAATCGGAAATTCAGGCGTTAGGACTTCCGTGGACTCCCCCTTCGTCGTTCCTATGGAAATCAAAGACAAGAGGGCCGAGGAAGCGTTACAGGAGAGAGAAGAGCTGCTCCGCCTGCTGGTCTCGGAGGTAAAGGATTATGCGATTCTGACATTGGATCCAGAAGGCCGCATTGCCAGTTGGAATGCGGGGGCCGAACGCATCAAGGGCTACGCGGCGGAGGAGATCATTGGGCAGCACTTTTCTCGCTTTTACCCTGCCGAGGATGTGGAACGAGGTAAGCCTGCTTATGAACTGAAAGTTGCCATAGAGCGGGGGCGATTTGAGAACGAAAGCTGGCGTGTGCGCAAAGACGGCTCCCGCTTTTGGGCTAGTGTTGTGATTATAGCGTTGCGGGACGGGACGGGACGCCTGCGCGGATTTGGAAAGATCACGCGGGACATTACTGAACGCAAAGAGAGTGAACAAACCCAGGCGCGCCTCCTGGCGATCCTTAAAGCGGCACCCGACTTCATTGGCATTGCCGATGCCAAGGACGCGCACATCCTCTACGTGAATCCTGCCGGAAGGAAAATGACCGGATTGGGAGAGCAGGAGGATGTCACCAAACTGAAGATCGCCGACGTCCACCCCAAGTGGACCAATCAGATGCTATGCGACAGGATTCTTCCAGCCGCCATACGGGATGGATTCTGGATGGGCGAGTGCGCTTTCCTGCATCGGGACGGACACGAAATTCCAGTGTCGATGACCGTTCATGCCCACAAATCGATGAGCGGCGAAGTGGAATTGTTCTCGACCATCTCGCGTGATATTGCCGAGCGCAAGCGGAGGGAAGAGGAACTGAAGCAGCGAACGAATGAGCTTGAGCTTGCCAACCAGGAGCTCGAAACGTTCTCATACTCCGTCTCGCACGACCTCCGTGCACCGCTCCGAAATATCGAGGGCTTCAGCCAGGCACTTTTGGAGGACTACGCCGATAAACTCGACCCTGACGTAAGAGATTACGTTGAACGAGTGCGTGCGGCCACGCAGCGCATGACAGTGCTGATTGATGCCTTGCTAAATCTCGCCCACGTGACAAGAACTCCCATACGCCGGGCAAAGGTCGACCTGAGCGCTATGGCGAAGTCAATTGCAAAGAAAATGCAAAAGGACAGCCCAGCGCGCAGCGTAACGTTTGTGATTCAAGACGGCCTCGCCATCGATGGAGATTCGCAGCTCCTGCTCGTGGTAATGGAGAATCTGCTTGGCAACGCCTGGAAATACACGTCAACTCACGACCAGGCTCGGATTGAATTTGGCTGCAGTCAACAAAATGGTCGCCAGACTTATTTTGTCCGTGACGACGGCGTTGGATTCGATCCGCGCTATGCCGGCTGTCTTTTCAGAGCTTTCCAGCGGCTTCATTCGACGGAGGAGTTCCCTGGCACAGGCGTAGGGCTCGCTACCGTGCAGCGAATCATTCACAGACACGGTGGACAGATTTGGGGGGAAGGAAAGGTCGAGAATGGAGCAACTTTCTATTTTGTCGTGGAACGAAGACTT
>WNGO01000065.1_pt1 | contig 61673 bp, 92 predicted proteins | sample 5400511 | NCBI WGS metagenome assembly WNGO01 (sample SAMN13153380, study PRJNA577476) | soil metagenome | isolation source: 20 cm soil or saprolite under Garry oak tree replicate 2 | place: USA:California | collected 2016-06-15 | reverse complement strand
GGACTCAGGGGATGGGTTGGACACGCTGACCATCCGAGCCATCATGTTGGCGCTGGCGTCGTATCTGGACGGGCGCAAGCTGGCCGATGGCAACTGGGTCGTGTTCCCCAGCGAGGCGCTGCTGTCCGAGCAGGTCGAGCGCAGCTCGCGCACGATCAGGCGGGTGCTGCGCTATTTGCAGGACAACGGGCTGATCAAGTGCGTGCACGCGGCGGTGTGGCCTGGTCGCAATCGACCAGGTCGGCCGGCGATGTATCTGCTGCTGCTCAACGTGTGGCAGGACCACCCGCGGCGGGTCCTGAAGCGCCCATCCAAGAACGAATCGAGCAATGGGTTGGACACGAACGACGTCCCCATCAATGGGTTGGCCACAGACAGCGGACCCAACGCAGTTAACCGAATGGGTGTGTCGCCGGTGTCCAATGGGTTGGCCATGAACGACCGACCCAAGGCGATGGGTTGGACACCGGCGACAGCTCCAAGGCCAATGGGTTGGTCGCCGGTGGCCACCGAACCGGACCAAGGTATTAACCGGACCATTAAGACGAGAACCGGACCAAAGGAACCGGACCAGTCGCGCGTGCCCGCGCGCGAGGGGATTCCCCCGGGCCCTATCGGGGACGAAAAAAAGACGACGGAAGACGGCGGCGAGTGCTGTCGGATGTGGACCCTGAGCGACGGGCGTGGGCATCACCCGAGCTGCAAGACGCGAGCGACGGTGGTGGATAGCCAGTCATTGCCGGTGGTGTTGCCCGGGCCCGCGGCATCGACAGTTCCGCGCTGCCTTCGCTGTCATCGACGCCAGGACGAGCTGCCGCCGGAGGACAAGAGCTGCGCGAACCCTGGCTGGCACACTGCAGAAGTGCAAGTCACTGCGGTGGCGTCGTGAGTTGCTCGTTGTCAGGTGCGGATTGTTCGTGCAGCCGTGTCACGCGCCGACGAAGCAATGTGCCGCCACTTGAGCGGCGATGCCAGGTGCCGACCAGAACGACGCTCTGTCATAACTGGGCGATCGCGATGGTCGGCGATCAGCGCATGTGCCAGGCGCATGCGAACCGAGCCGCTCGAGTTGCGGCGATCCTCCCACTAGCGTGGGAGGAGTCATGAGTGATGTCCGACTGCAAGCGTTGCGGCAATCCCGTCCCACCATGTTCGGAGGCGTGCGCCGACGTGGTGGCCCATGTCAAGCGCCTGGAGCGCCTGGCCAAGGGCAGACCCAGGCTGGCCAAGTACCGCGAATACCCCCGGGGTGAGGCGTGAAGCTGTCGATCGAGGACCTGAATGAGTTCGGCCGAGCTCGGCTCGAGGATGACTTCGTGAACTGTGTGCGGCGCGATGGCGGCAAAACCTCGCGGGTCGACTTCGCGCTAGGCTGGATGGCGGCCATGGCGCGCCACAAGCTGTGGTCGTACTTCAACCAGGAGGCCCGCGAGCGGCTGTCGTGAAACCCCGCGGCGTGCCCTTGTCGGTGGTGGAGGCGTTCGATCGCGCCAGGCGCTACGCTGCCAGGCCGCCAGAGAGACCCCAACCGGCACCAGAGCCAGCGCGCGAGCTCGGTGGTTGGTGGTTGCAACAGCGCGAGATGGAGATCGAGCCGCCGCATGGCCCGAATGGGTACGCCCGACTGCAGGCGATGCCATTCGAGGTTGTCGTGGAGCTCCTGCGCCAGCGGCCGGTGTATGCGCAGGACCTGCACCTCCCACCAGCTCCGGAGCTGCCGAAGCCCGAGCCACTAAGCGTACACGAGCAGATGCGGCCGATCTCCAGGAGGCGGCACGCCAGCGCGCCAGAGCCCATGGAGGCCGTCGAGGTCGGGGTGACGCGCTCAGGCGAATGGCGTGTGGGCGGACGGGTGCTGCCGCATCTGCAGCCCGACGAGAGCCGCTGGTCGGCGTTCGAATGAACCCAGGTAAACCACGCTAAACCACGGAAAACTCAGTGTTAACGCGCGGCTAACTCACTAGCTGCAAGTGGGTGTTGCACGCGCGCGGTTTGCTTGCCGGCAAAGGTCTTGCGCGCAAGCACGACTAGCACGTACGGTGGCGAGCAGGCATGACGCTGGTCTCGGAGCCCCTCGAGTCGCTGTCGCCGCGGGAGCGCGACGTCGTCGACTGCCTGCTCAAGGGTGGCTATGGCGACGCGGACATCGCGCGGGCCCTGGTCATCAGCCCGCACACGGCGCACTGGCTGATGGGCGAGATCCGCCGCAAGCTGGGCGTGACCTCGCGGGTGGACATCGTGCGCTGGGCACTGACGACGCGCTCGTCGACCTGGCTGGGCCACTCGATCTTTTGCATGTGCTCGAGTTGTCGGGCGGTGGACGTGCATGTCGCTTGACAACGATCGCTTCGCCTACGAGCGGCTGCTGCAGCGCATCGACGACCCCGCGGCCAGGAGCGTGGTGGTGATCATCGTCGACAGCGACGGGCGGGTGGACACCGCGGCGCGTGGCGTGACCAGCGAGCAAGAGATGTTCCAGATCGTGCACCACGTGGCCACTGGCCTGGCCGACGAGCTGATCGGCGAGCTGCAGCCGAAGACGAACCACAACGACCGCAAGCGGCCGCTGCTGTATATCCCGATCAAGCGAGCTGGGCGATGACGGCGCTGCCGCTCGCTGAGATGTCGCTGCCTGAGCTCGAGCTACGCGAGCTGCGCGGGGTCCTGGGTATCGTGTGTGCGCTGCTCGTCGAGCAGTACCGACGTGGTTCGCTCGAGCCGGCACAGATCGAGAGATTGCTGGCGTTGGTGCTGGAGTACGCCAAGCAGCCCGATGAAGAGCTGCTAGGTGCGGGCCGATGACCTTCGAGCTGCCGGGCAGCGTGTGGGTGCTGCTGGTGTCCTGGCTGCTGGCTAGCGTGTGTGTCGCCGCGGCCCTGGCGCGCTGGTTTCGGTACTTGCGATGAACGACGGGCTGATGCGCGAGGTCGCCGAGTTGGCCAAGGAGCACCACGACAACTGCGACGACTGCCAGGATTACGACCTGATGGTGCGCGCCGAGCTGGCCGCCGGCAACTGGCCGAGCTGCGGCGACTGCGGGCAACCAGGCATGCTCGAGTACCTGGGCGTCCTGGCCGGCTGTCCGACGTTCACGTGCCGCGCCTGCCATGCGCTCATGGGCGTCGACCTGCCGGACGTGCCGACGTGAGAATAGCTCCGCGCCGTCGCCCGGGCATGAAGAAAGCGGGCGACAGGTTCTACGTGGCACGCCACAACCTGAGCGGGCACTGGTCTGTGCGCCACCTGGGCAACTGGGGTGACAGCAGCGCGCTCAAAGACTTCGGGCCCGGCCCCAAGGGATCACTTGCGGCCCGCCGCGCCCTGGAAGCCCGCGATCGTCTGCAAGCTGCGCTTGAGGAGCGCGATCTGACCTTCAAGGAGATGGACGCGATCATCGCTGAGGTCGTTGCCTCAGTTGTCGAGACGCTGGCGTGAGGAGCGCCGCGGAGGTGCAGTGGGCGCACGACATGGTCGGCCAGGTGCTCGACGACGGCGAGCCGCACCTCGAGCTCGACGGGGCCACCCAGGTGGCGCTCAAGATCTACCTCGAGGTGCTGTGCTGGGTGCTCGAGGGCGAACACGCTGAGCCTGATGTCTTTGGCGAGGAGCTCGCCTTACTGCGTACCGAGCTCCTCGCCCGAGGCTACGTGCTGTTCGGTGAGGGCTATGACTACGACCACAAGCCGGTCATGCCAGGAGCACACACGCCATGAGCAAGGACAACCCGATGGACGAGCACATGACCGCCGCTGAGCGCGGGGTGACCGCTGACAAGCCCTGGGCGGCACGCGGCAAGACGCTGCTGCTCGAGCCGGATACGATGGCCACCGCGCGCGCCGAGTTCTGGCGTGGCTTCAACGAGCGGTTTCCGATGTACGGGCAGCGCATGGGGCGTGAGATGGCGCGCGACGTGTGGGACATCGCCTGGGGCGCGGCGATCGCCGCCCAGAGCTACGTCCAGGAAGGCAGGACGCGACCCCGATGAGCATGGCCCTGGACGCGTTCGACTACCAGGCGCCGACCGACGAGCAGACCGAGCGCATCAAGGCCATCCGCCAGTCGTGCAAGGACCTGCGCGACCAGCTCACCAACCTGATCCCCGACTGCCGCGAGCTGTCGCTGGCCATCACCAACCTCGAGCAGGTGAGCATGTGGGCCAACAAGGCCATCGTGTTTCACGGCGAACGGCCACAGCCCCACCCCTGACCTGAGAGGAGCCCGCATGACCGAGACGCCCGATCCCACGCCCGCACCTGAACCACAGCCGGAGCCATTGCCCGATCCACAGCCAGTGCCGGTGCCGGGTGAGCCCGACGACGACGACGACAGCGAAGACAAGCCTGAGTCCTCCTCTAAGACCGCGTAATGACCAAGCCACCCGAGATCCTCAGGTACTCGTTCGAGCAGGACCTGAGCGGTCGCCTGACGACGCTTGAGAATCAGCAGGGCTTGATCACCGCGGCCCTGGCTGCTGCGCTCGAGGGGCGCTGGACCGGTGCCGACAGCGTCGAGGCGTTCCTGTACGCGCTGAACCCGACCCTGCAGGGGACGCTCGAGCTCAACCCGCCAGTGGTGCCGTGACCAACGCCCAGCGCGCCGAGCTCAAACGCCTGGCCGCCCAGGCCCGTCGCTCGAAGTTCAACCTCGAGCACCCACAGACGTCAAACTACTGCCGCGAGGGCATGCACTGGGCGTGTGGCAGCACGACTCGCCGCGGTGGCGGCAGCGGCAAACGAGTGTTGCCGTGCCAGTGCGCCTGCCACCGCTCATGACCACGCTGCGCGCTGGCTTCAAGAAGACTGTCTCGGATGGCAACTTCGGCAGCGAAGTAGCCGAAGTCATCCTCGAGGTCGAGAATGAGGTCGAGGGCCCTGACGACGAGGACCTGACTGACGCACTACTGAGGCTCTCGAGGCGGCTGGTGCATGCTGAGCTGGCGCGTTCGCCGTCGGCCACGGTGCGGCGTGTGCTGGCCATGCAGGCCGCACGCCCAACTCCACCGCCACCACTCGAGCCCGAGGACGAAGGCGACGAGCTGCCAGCACACGTCGCGGGGCCGTTCTGAGCATGATCAGCGAGGAGCACTTGCAGCAGCTCGAGGCGCAGGCCGCGCTGCAGACCGACTGTCTGGTGCGCATGCTGCAGGGCCAATGGGTAGGCTTCCCGTCGCTACAGGCTGATCTGGATGGACTCAACCCGACGCTCGAGCTCACACCGCGGCCACCGCTGCTCACCAGTGAGGTGAGCGCGCCCATCAACGGACCGGCCTGGCTCGAGCACTTCAACGCCAACCGCGAGTGGCCGATGGAGCCGCAGCAACGCGATTGGACGTGCAGTGTGTGCAGCACGACCTGGGTGCTTCAGGCGACCGCGATTGACCCGAACGCCAGCCGCTACGACGTCGCCGTGATGCTCGGTTACCCAGGCTGCGTCAACGAAGAGCACGGCCTCGAGACCACCGACTGCATCATCAAGGTCTTCGGGCAGTACGGCATCCGCGCCCGTCAGGAGTGGGTCAACTTCGAGGCAGCCTGGACCCTGGCACGCACCGCCACGATCCTAAACGGGCTCGGCTGGTACCACTTCATCGGGCTGCGCGGCGCGCTCGACAGCGACACGCTGGCCATCGCCAACTCGGCCGAGGGCTACCGCGGTGTGTACAGCACACTCAGCCGCTCGCAGTTCAACAGCCTGGGCCCGTTCCAGGCCGTGTACCTGGACCCCAGCGTCGAGTAAGGAACCCTGCCATGACCCACCCCCAGACCAAGCCGCCCACCGAGGAGACCACCTGCCCACGCTGCGCCGATGGCACACGCTACTTCGACCGCGGCCAGCCGGAGTACGGCTCGAGCGAGAACCACCGCGAGTGCGCCACCTGCCACACCAACTACACCGACGCGGAACCGAGCTCGGCATGAGCCCGCAGCAGCTCACGCCGCTCGGACAGCGCACGCTGGCCGGCTTCCAGACCAAGTACGGCCAGACCGATGGCCAGGCGCGCTTTCAAAAGGCGGTCAGCGCTGGCCACATCGACCCGGCCAAGCTATACGTCGGCAGTGTCGCGGCCATCCTGACCGCGCAGCAAGACAACATGGGCAAGAAAAGCAACTAGCGAGTGGCCCGTGCTGGAGCATTCATGGCCGGTCTGGTGTGTGGGTTGGTGTTGGGCACCGCGGTCATCGTTGGCCACGCGGCCGACCCCAGTGACGAGCAGCAGATCGCCCACGCGGCCGAGCTGGCCGGCGTCGACGCGCAGGACCTGCAGGGCGCGGTCAACTCGACCGGGCTGGACCCGTTCGTCTATCTGCACCGCGTCGGCGAGCTCGACAACCCGCCCCCACTATCACCCGTGCTGGCCCAGCCGCCGCCCATCCTGGGTGCGCTGTCGCGTGCCAACTGCATCATCGGCAAGGAATCGGGTGGCCTCGACAAGCCCAACAACCAGCGCAGCGGCGCCGATGGGCCCGGCCAGTACTTCCCGACGACCTGGGCGCGTCACGTGAGCCTGTACCGCGCTGCGACCGGCTACGCCGGCAGTCTGAGCCTGCACTCACTCAGTGATGTGCAGCGAGTCATGGCGTTCATGTTGGCCACCTATCCGGGCAGCCGCTCGGAGTGGGTCGTTGCAGGGTGTTAGCGTGGCCAAAGCTCCGCGCACCAAGCAGCTCATCAAACCCGAGTGCAAGCGCGGCTGTCGCTTCATCCAGATCACCGACCAGCTCTGGCTGTGCCCACACGCGGCGTACGGCTTCGCCACCAACCTCAAGGGCGCTATCGAAGAAGGCCGGCGCATGATGGAGCGTGCTGGCGGCTACGCCCACCTGCTGGCCATCGTCGAGGCCGAAGAGGCCAGGCACCAGGCCGAGCTCAAGGACAACCGCGAACACCGCCGCGCGCAAGCGCAGGCCACGATGCGCTACGCCAAGTGAAGCGGCCAGGTCCCGAGAGCCAGTGGCATCACCACGTGCGCGTCAAGTGCCAGCACTGCGGCCGCGTCGTCTGGCCGCGGGTCACCTGAGTGCGCAAAAGCCGCCGGGCGTGCCCCGTGCCACAGTCCGCGGTGTGTCCGAGTTGCCGTGAACTGCGCGCACCCTGAGCTCGAGTTCGCCTCGAGCGCCGCGGCCACCGACTTCGGGCTGATCGCCACGGTGCAGGTGCGCTGCACGAGCTGCCACCTGCAGTTCCACTGGCCAGGCCTGGACGCCGGCGCGGCCAACCCGCACATGCCGACCGTGTCAGCCGACGGCTTCGAGCTGCGCGCGCCGATCCGTGCGGGCCCTGGCAGCCACGTCGGCTTGCTCGAAAGCGCGGGGCTGATCGATCGCCTGGTCGACCCCAACGAGGCCCAGGCCGAATGACCCCACCGGTGTCGCTCAGTGAGCTGCTGAAGGCAGCCGAGGAGCGCGACGCATTGCGCGCCAAGGTCGAGCGGCTGCAGGATCAGCTTGCTGCGGACGACACACTGATCAGGTACCTGCACGCCGAGGTGACCACGGTCGGTTCTGGCCAGCGCTCGCACACCATGAACGATGGCTGCGTCCCGTCCCATACGAGCCCCCTGGCCGCGGCACGGGCTGAGATCAACCGACTGCGCGTTGAGCTCAAGTACCTGCACGCCGAGGTGGCCCGACTGCGCAACGGTTGGTCAGACGCCGAGGCGCACATCGCCGTGCTGCAAAGCAAGAAATGACCCACTTGTCACAGGACAATCACGATCGGCCGATTCCGAGTGGTACATGCGCCCAGTGCGGTCGTCCACTGCGCTCGAGGCCGTACCAGTGGAAACCCGGCATGCGCTGTCTGTCGTGCTGGTGGCGCCAGCGTAACGTGCAAGCTAAGCTTGCGAGATATGGCCGCACCGAACAAGACTGAACTGCTGCCTGCACGTGACGACCGATGACCAGGCCCGCACCTGGTACACGCTGGATACGCAAGCGTGGCAAGCACGCCGAGGCCGAAATTGAGGTCTCCGACACGAACGGCGTGAGCGTCTTTTTCCAGAACCGAGGCGGCGGGGTGGCGATGGGCAACCAGAAGGTGGACGAGAACCGCACGCACTCGCTGGCCTACGACATCTTCATGACCCAGTACGTCCCCAAGAGCAGCTTGCTGCCTGGCGACGCGCACGGCGGCGGCTCCTTTCGACGCGTCGCTACTGCGAAGCAGCCGCCTGTCGAGGCGACACCGCTCAGCCTGAATGGGCTCGACCTGGGTCAGGGCGCGCCGCTGTCGATCGAGATCATGGAGATCAGCCCGGCCACAGCCCAGGCCTGGCTGGCCCGTGGCGGCAACAACCGTGTACCGACCAAAGGCCGCGTAAATAGATACGCCAATGCGATCCGGCGTGGCGAGTGGCGGCTCACCGGGGACACCATCAAGCTCGACGCACAGGGTCGCGTACGCGACGGCAAGCACCGCCTGAGCGCGGTCGTCGCGGCTGGCCTGACGATCCGCTCGGTGGTCATCCGCGGCGTCGGTGAAGAGGACTTCACCGTCTTCGACACGGGCAAAAACAGGACGCCCGGCGACGTGCTGGGCATCGCCGGCTACCAGAACCGTGTGGCCCTCGCGTCCGCGGCGCGCGGCCTGGTCCTGATCGAAGCCAGCGGCCGCCTCGACCCACCTAATCGCAAGGAATTGGATCCACTGATCAGCCACACCGCCCTACTGCGCTACGTCAAGGAGCACGACGAGGTGGAGGATGGCGTGCTGCTGGCCAACAAGGTCAGGAGCGCCGGCCTGGCCGGTGGAGCGGGGTTGCTCGGGATACTGCTCGTGCTGCTGCTGCGCGTCGATCGCGACGCGACGTACATCTTTGCCGAGTCGCTCAGCACTGGCGCCCAGCTCGAGCGCGACAGCCCCATCCTGCGCTTTCGCAATCGGCTCATCACCGACAAGCGCATGCCCAATGGCCTCGCCGACCGTGAGCACCTGGTGGCGCTGGGCATCAAGGCCTGGAACGCCTGGCGCGCTGGCGAACAGATGCAGCAGTTGACCTGGCACGCCCAGCGCGGCCCTGGCACACGCGCTGGCGAGGCCTTCCCTGTAGCGAAGTGACACTCGAGGAGTTTGTCGAGTCGCACCCCTGCGAGGTGTGTGGCGATTCAATGGCATATGACTGGCGCAACGGCAAACACTGGTGGTGTGCTCGCCACCATGACGTCGTGATTGGCACGCTGCGCGCAGAGCTTGGCCGCAGCGATCGCGACTGGCCGGTGCCCGCCCACATCCTGGTCAACAACGGCTACGCAACGCTCGACGAATTGGCCCAGGCCAGTGACGTGGAGTTGCTCGCGTGCCACGGCATCGGCCAGACGCACGTGCGCAAGATCCGCCGTGCGCTCGCTCAGCTCAACCCCAACGGTCAGCTCGAGAAGCCCCCCACGCCACCTACTGTCGAACGCTCCCTGGCTGACATCGCCTGGTCGCTCAAACAACTGGCCGCGGTAACCCAGGCGCAGAACGCCCTGCTGCGCCTGCTGCTCGACCGTGAATGACCCTGCGCTGCCGCATCGGCGAGTGGTGGATCACGGGCTGGCTGTGGCCGTTGTTCGGTCACCTGGTCCGCTTCGCCCCTGGGCGGGCGTACTGCGAGCGCACTGGCTGTGACTGGGAGGACCGCTGGTATGACGCCGTCTCGCCGTGTGCACCTGGGCGACCTGCAGCTCGATGAGGATCGCTGGCGCAAACTCTCTGAGCTCGCCGCGGATGACCGCCGCGACCCGCGCGCATATGCGCTAATCGCAATCGAGTCGCATATCGACCGGCAGTGGGCGCGGCTCGTACGCAAGAGGGCCGCTGCAGAGCGGAGCTCTACGGGGCGCGAGCCTTGAGGTCTCACGCCCCGCGGAGTGTGGCCGAACCCCCGCAAGTGTTATATGAACCGCACCGACGGGAGCTGACCCTCACAGCTTAGCGCAAGTCAGACGAACTAGCTCGCGCGGACCAGGCGCAACCACCACGCTTTACGCGGTTGCGGCAGCGCCTGCTGCTCTCGCTCCTCGAGCAGCTCGAGCACGCGATCGAGCTTGGCGTTCATCTCATCGAGCGAGCTGCGCTCGGCCGGCAGCGCCAGACGAATGATCGACCTTGAGCCTGGCGTTATCAGAGTGCGTGACCGCCGTGCAGCCACATAGCGGTCTACCTCGGCCTTGCTGACTGTCCAGCCGTCCGCGCCGCGCTCACCCCTGAGATCACCGCGCTCGCAATAGCGCCGGACAGTGCGGGTGGACATGGCCAAAAGCTTGGCTGCAGCGCGGACAGAGAGCATTTCCACTGCTTCGATCGTCATAGGCAAATGGTGCTTGCACGACGGGCCCGCGGTGGCTGCCCATGGCATCACGAGGCCATCTCAAAACCGCCCGTGCAGGCGGGTCCCTCACACCTATGCCGCTGCCCATACTGGGCCAGCAGCCCACGTGCAATGGCCGACGAACGCCCTCCGATCGACCGACGCCAGCGCCACGACATCACCGCCGAGCAGCGTGCTGAGGCCGTGGCCGCCATCATCGCCGGCACCGCCACCGCGCGCGCCCTGGCTGCCAAGCTCGGGGTCAGCCGCCAGACCGTGCAGTTCTGGCACAAGGACCACCTCAAGGCCTTCGGCGTACGCACGCCCAAGGTCACCGATTTTCAGGAAGTCGACGACGTCCCGATCGGCCACGACGACGGCCGCGATCGCAGCAGAGAGCGCATAGCCCGCTATGTCTACGACGCGATCATCGCCAACCTCCAGAGTATTGCGAATCGCGCCCGATCAACTGCTCGACCCGGCTACATCGAAAGACAAAGCGCTGATCAACTGGCCCGACTGGATGAAGTGGCCTGGAACCAGGTCGCCCGGTTCATCCGGTCTCTCAATTTTGAACCCGACGAGCTCGAGTGGCGACCGCTCCCCGAGCCCGACCCTGCCACCCGAAACGGCAGCCTGGACGCCGAGCCCTGATGCGCGCCCAACACTGGACCTCGAGGACTTCGTACGCGGCGCCTGGCCAATCCTCGAGCCCAGCGTGCCGTACGTCCACGGCTGGCACATCACGGTGCTGTGCGCTCACCTGCAGGCCCTCAGCCTGGGTGAGCTCGACGAACGCGACCTGCTGATCAACGAGCCGCCGGGCTCGTCGAAGTCGCTCATCTGCGCCGTGCTGTGGCCGGCCTGGTGCTGGACCTGGGCGCCCTGGACGCGCTGGCTGACCACCAGCTACGACGACGCGATCGCCATCCGCGACGCGCAGCGCACGCGCCTGCTGATGCGCTCCGAGTGGTACCAGCGGCGCATCCTCGAGCCGTGGTCGTTCGCCGGCGACCAGAACGTCAAGAGCTGGTACCAGAACAACCGCACCGGCTGGCGCATCGCCACCAGCGTCAACGGCGCGGTCACCAGCCACCACGCGCACTTCGTGCTGGTCGACGACCCGCACAACGTCAACCGCGTTGAGAGTGAGGCCATCCGCTCGGCCACCCTGACCACCCTGCGCGAGGTCTTCCCCAGCCGCGTCCTGCCCGGTGGCGCGCGAGTAGTGATCGGCCAGCGTGTGCACGAGGAAGACGCGACCGCCGAGTGGCTCGAGCGCGAGGGGCCAACCGTCCACCACATCGAGCTTCGTGAGGAGTACGAGCCGCCGAGTGGTGAAGACCGCCCGGACTTCTGCTCGCTGAGCGGCGCGCCGCACGACCAGCGCACGACCGAGGGCGAACTGCTCACGCCCGAGCGCTTCAACCGCGACACGATGCGCCAGCGGGCCATCCAGCTCGGCCCGTACGCCTACTCGGCGCAGTACCAGCAGCGACCCACGCCGCGCGCCGGCATGGTGCTCAACCAGGCCTGGTTCCCGCAGACGCCGCGCCTCGAGACGGACACCGTCGACCTGATCGCCACGCTCGATCTGAACTACTCGGACGCCGAGACCGCCGACTGGACCGTGGGCATGCTGGGCGCCGTCGAACGCAAGGCCATTTTGCCGCGGCTGCACATCATCGACGTCTTCCGCGAGCACCTCTCGGACGCACGCCACGAGGACATGATCGGCGAGTGGATCCTGCTGTGGCGGCCGATCATGGTCGGCATCGAAAAGCGCGCCTTCGAAAAGCAAGGCGCGACGATGGACCTGTGCCGGCGGCTGGAGATCTTCTGCAACAACCGCGGCTTTAGCTGCTCGTTCGAGGCCATCCCCGCGGACAACGACAAGGTGACCAGGGCCATGATCATCCCTGGCCGGGCCAAGGCCGGGCTGATCACCGTCGACCGCCGCGCGCCCTGGTGGCCGCTGCTGTCGCGCGAGATGTCGATGTTCCCCAAGAGCGAGCACGACGACCAGATCGACGCGCTGGCCTACCTGGTCAGGATGTCCGTCGAAAAGCTCGAGAGCATCCGCTCGAGGATGCTGCTGCTGGGCAAGACCGCGCGCGTCGTGTACGAGGAGACCCAGGGCCCGCCCGACTGGGCCAAAGCTGCGCTCGCGGGGATCCGATGAGCGGTGAAGGCGGGGGCTCGTAATTTGTTGCGGGATAACACCGCTTACGCGCCGCAGTGGCGCCCCCGCCACCTCTATGCACCGGCAGCCCCTCGAGCGTTTACGAGGCCGGCGTCACAATGAGCGGCGGCGATCCGAGCAACCCGCTCGCCGTCAACCCCGACGGCATTCCGCGCGAGCTGCGCGCGATCGACGCCTGGGCGTGCTGGCGCTACGAAGCCGACGACAGCGGGCGCATCTCCAAGCCGCCGTACCAGGCGCGTTACCCGGACGAGCGCGCCTACGCCAGCCACCCCGAGACCTGGGCGCCCTTCGACGACGCCTACTACACCTACCGCAGCGGCCGCTCGCGCTTCGGTGGTATCAGCTTCGCCGTCCACGAGCACGGCATCGTGGGCATCGACCTGGACCACGTCAGCGAGCACCTCGAGACCGCCGCGCGCATTTGCGAGCAGCTCGGTTCGTACACCGAGATCACGCCCGGTCGCGACGGCTTCCGCATCTTCTGCTTCGGCTGGCTGCCGCCTGGGCGGCGCATCCGCGAGTGGATCGAGTTCTACTCGGCCAAACGCTTCCTGACCGTGACCGGGCAGCGCATCGATCGCTTCCCGTCCACGCTGCAGCAGCGCCAGCTCGAGCTCGAGGCGGCCTGGAGTGAGTTCGTGAGCTATGTGCCGGCCTAGATAGATGCCGACCAAGCTGTTCGATCCACTCTCGACGCGAGCGCGTGTCGATCAGGTCGTCGCCCAGGTCAACCGCATCGCGGCCTGGGCGCAGAGCGACCCACTCAACCTGAGCGGCAGTCTGGCCCTTCCGCCGTGGACGACCCTGATCCTCACCGCACCCTGGGCTGCCTGGGACCCTCCAGAGACCTCCTGGAACCTGCCCGGATATGTGAAGGACGCCAATGGCTTCGTCCACTTGCGTGGCCTCCTCAACTCAGGTGCCACGCCGGGGCTCGGCAACGTCGTGGCCACGTTGCCCGCGGGCTTTCGCCCCAGGAAGTACCACTACTTCTCGACGCCGTGCCAGACCGACCGCGTCAGCTCGTGGTACGTCCAGCCCGACGGCGGCATCAGCATCCAGGGCATCATCCCGGCGCCGATCGTGGCGAACTCCTACTACTCGTGGTCGGGCATCACGTTCCCAGCGGAGCAATAGCTGATGCCAGCCCAGGCGCGCCACAAGCTCGAGTCGAACTCCTTCGAGCCCGATTCGAACTACAGCCTGGCTGACCTGTGGCAGTCTGAGTACGCGCGCTTCCGCGCCTCGCGCTCGCGCGTCGCGCAGTGTGGGCGTCTGCGCCGCAACGAGATCCTGCCGCACGTGCCGACCGACATCGATAACGCCGACGCCTTCCGCGTGACCGTGCCGCACGCGCTGCTGATGGTCCAGAACATCATCCAGTACCTGACCCGCAAGCAGCCTGGTGTGCGCCGCCCATCCATGGCCGGGCCGATGGCCACCCGCCTGGCCGACAAGATCGAGCACTGGCTCGGCGCGCCCAGCGGCGGCGGTGCGCTCAGCGAGCTGCGCTCCAACGGCGAGGTGCTGTGGGAGAGCTTCGTGGCCCACGGCGCCAACGACGGCGAGTACGGCGTGCTGGTGCTGCCGCGGCCGGCCGCCTGGTCGCACATCCTGGACTTCACCGACCCCGAGGACGACGGCGATACCGACGTCGAGGGGACCAACATCCATCCGTTTTTCCAGCGTGACGCCCTGGGTCGCTCGCCCGAGGACGCGTTCTACACCGACGACCCGCACGAGTTCGAGCTCGACGCGGTTGAGAGCGCCAAGGCCTTCAACCAGTACGACAGCCACGAGAAGGCGCGCGCCCTGCCATTCGTGGTCGAGGTGCTGCCGGCCGACGTGTGCCTGCCGATCGGCGTCGACCCGTCCACCGGCAAAGTCGACGCAATGCTGCTGCGCAGCGTGCGCAGCGTGCGCTCGCTCAAGAGCCTCGGCTTCGACTGGGATCTGATCGGCCAGCCCAGCCCTGGCCCGGACACCGCCAGCGAGCAGATGGCGCCCAGCCGCGTGCTCAAAAATGGCGGCCTCGAGGTCACCCTGTATGGCCTGGTCGTCCCTGGCGGGATCTACTACCAGGTCGGCGACCTGGCCCCTGGCAACGCCGACGGCAAGCCCAGCGGCCAGGCGACCAGGAGCTACCCGACCTACCTGCAGCGCGAGGTGCCCAAGTACGACGACGACGGCCAGGTGACCGACTACGAGCTCGAGCGCACCGCGGCGTACGTCGACCTGGCCGGCACCTACGGCATCACCGAGGTTCCTGGCGGCTACTTCTACGGCGCGCACCACCCCAACGAGACCGACCCCGATCGCAAGGGCATCCCGCTGCTAAGCATCTTCGCGCCGCTGATCATGGGCGTGAACCAGACCGTGAGCTCGGTCGTGCACCACGCTTATGAGGTCGGCTTCGGCGGCTGGTTCGCCGACCCATCCGGCGCCGACGCCAAGTACTGGACCGAAAATGGCCAGCCGGCCAAGGTCAAGGTCCACCGCGGCGCGGTCAGCTACGTGGCCGGCAAGATCACCCCGGCGGTCCACTCGGGCGTCGACAAGGACGTCTCGTGGTTCGTGCAGATGGCCCTGGGCATGCTCGAGAACTTCGGCCCGAGCCGTTCGCTGACCAGTGGTGACCCGTCCGACGGCGGTTTCTCACAGGCGGTCGCGCAGGCCTCGGGCGAGAACGCCCTCGGTCAGATCCTGGCCGGCGCCATGTCCGCGCTCAAGCGCACGTGCGAGTGTTTGCTCGAGCAGACCTCGTCGCTGTCGGACATCCTGGGCGAGCCGATCCCGGTGTACTGCCGCTGGGACCCCAAGACGAACACCTACCACGACCTGCTCGAGCTGAGCTCGACCGACCTGCACGGCGACTGGACCGTCGAGATTATTTTCCCGATGAAGAAGGGCTCGAACCTGCCTCTGGCGCAGGGCATGTTCCAGTGGTGGAAGGGTGGTGCACTGAGCCTGTACACGTGGCTGCAGGACGGCTGGGGCGAGGAACACCCGGACGAGGAAGTCGACCGCATCAACGTCGAGAACGCGCTCAAGAGCGAGCAGGGGCAGGCGCTGATCTGGCAGCTCGCGGCCAAGATCCAGGGCGACCAGGAGATGACCAAGATCGCCCAGCTCAAGCAGGACGGCGAGCTCGGCCCAGGCGGCACACCGACCGCGCTCATGCCGCCGCGGCCAGGCGCCAAGGGACCGACCAACAACGCCGCGCGCCCAGGCGAGTCGGACGGCGGCGTACCAGCCGGTAACGCCGGCCTCGAGGTCGGCAACACGGCCGCCTCAGCCATGGGCGGGATCATGGCCGGGGCGATGGGGACAGGGCCACAGGCGCGCGTGGCCGGGGCCACTGGCCAGGGTGCGCCAATGCCCGCAGGCGGACCGAACCCCGCCTCGGCCACGCTCGGAGTAGGTGCTTAAGATGCCTTTAACAAAGCTCGGTGCTCGTGTCCTGTCGAAGTTCAAGGAAAAGTACGGTGACAAGGGCGAAGCCAACTTTTATGCCGCCCAGAACAAGGGCACGCTGAACTCGGCCAAGATGGAGCGCAAGGGCGGCTCCATCCGCAAACGTCAGGGCAAGGCCTGAGCGGATGCCGCTGACCAAACTCGGCGCCAAAACCCGCGACGGCTTCCGCCAGCAGTACGGCGACGACGGCGACATCAAGTTCCGCCAGGCCATGCAGCGTGGCCTCATCGACGCGGCCAAGATGACCGCGCCGCACAAGACCCAGAAGGCGATCGCCAGCAAGGCCAACGCGCGCACGCCGATCGAGGCGACCAACAACCAGGGCGTCCGCCGCTCGGCGCCGCCGCGACCGCAAGTGGTCGTGCCCGCGCCGCCCAATCCGGCCAGCTCGCAGCCGCGCGCTGCGCCAGGGACCTTCCGCCCGTAGCTTCATGCAGCCGCCCATTCCGCCGCTGAACGCTCGCCCACTGGTGCCTGGGGCGATGCCCCCACCGCTGCCGCAGCCGCTGGTGGCCCTCGGTCTCGCGCCACCGCCGCCGGTGCAAGCTCCGGCGCTGCCAGGCGGCCTCGCGCCGCCGCCACCCATGATGCCGCCCGCGGGAGCGCCAGGTAGCCCTCCTCCACCCCCCGCGGGCGGCGCTCCGGCGCCGGTGCTGCCGCCGCCGAGCCCGCCGCCGCCGCCCACGCCAGGCCCGCCGGTCGCGCCCAATGCGCCCATGCCCGCGCCACAGCAGGGCGCACCGCCACCCAAGCCCACACCACCACTGCCGCCGACGACGATCACCGACCAGTCGGTCATCAAGCAGCGTCAGCCCTCAGACAAGATCGAAAATCCGTTCGAGCGTCAGGCCAGCATGATTGTGGACTCGGCCACCATCCAGGCCGCCGCGCTGGCCCAGAACATGGGTGACATGCCGACCAACCACGACACCGTGCCCGAGGACACGACCCACGAGATGTGGCACTTCAGCCCGTACGGCATGGACGCGCCGACGGAGTTCTGGCGGCAGCACGACGAGCTGGTGCGGCTGGCCATGCAGAACGGCGACAAGGACCCGTATGCGGTCGCCGAGCAGGGCGCCATGCAGGCGGTCTACCCGTACCGCTACCAGCTCGCCATGATGGACAGCTTGAACCCCGAACAGCGCGTCGCACGAGCCAAGCAACTGCTGTCCATCACCAACCGCCAGGTGGCCAAGGGCAACACCCCGGACGCGATGCCGACCATCGTCGGGCCACGCGGGCTGCCCAGCCCCCAGCAGCCGGCGCCAGACATGCCGCCCGCGGCGCCGCCGTCGCCGTCGCTGCCGAACTCGTCGATCCCGCCGACGCAGATGGGAGCTCAGCCCTGAGCCATGCCAAATTTCACCTACAACGGCAAGACCTACATCGTCGACTCGGCCGGCAAGGTCCTCGACACCCAGGGCCAGCCGCTCGCGCCCAACGTCGCCAACGACCCCAAGCTGCAGGCCGCCGCCGCCCAGGCCACCCAGGCCAATAACCGCGGCGCCGCGGCCGCCGGCAGCGGCCTGGGCACGCTGGACGACTACCTGACCGGCGCCGGCGCGACCACGACAGCGGCGCCGTCGCAGGCCACGGTTGCTGCCACACGCGCTTCGAACGCGCCTGGCTCGGACACGCTGACCAACCCGCTCGGTACGGGCAACGCCGCCGCGCCCGCCGCGGCCACAACGGCCACAACGGCCACGCCGACCACTACAACGGCCGCCCCCGCGACATCTGGGCCTGGCTCGGCGACCGAGCTGCGCAACCGCCGCGATCAGCTCCAGGCGCAGCTCGACGCGTTGCAGGCCACGATCGACAAACGCGCTGGGACCGGCGATGAGGGCCCGACCAACGCCGAGACGTCGCAGCTCAACAGCCTGCGCAACTCGGTCACCACGATGACCTCGGACATCACCACCGCCGAGGCCAGGACGCCACCCACGCCAGCCAAGACGACCCTCGGCACGCCGACCGAAAAGAACAAGTACATCCTGCAGGAGGACAACGCCGGCGTCGTCCACGCCGTCAACAACCCGGCCTGGGATGGCAGCCCGCCGGCCAACAGCTACACCACCGAAAAAGTCGGCAACAACCTCTACACGTTCAACACCGGCACCGGCGAGGTCAAGCTGGCGTACACCGACACCGACGCCAGCGGCCTGGCTGCGGCGCAGCAGAAGGTCGCCGACAAGAACGCCGAGACCGAGCGCCTGAAGGCCAACGCCACGACTGCCGCCGACGCCGCGCGCGTCGAGATCGAACAGGCCGTCGCGCGTGGCGAGGACGCCGCCTCGGTGCGCGCGCAGAAGACGCTCGAGCTGTCGCAGGCCTATCAGCAGTGGCAGATGTCCGATGGCGATCGCAAGGCCGCCCAGGGCGAGCTCGACGACTACAACGTCGAACGCCACCGCACCGCCGCCGACGAGATGACGGCCAAGGACTACGCCGAGAAGGTCCGCCAGAACCAGGCCACCGAGGCCTACAACCAGCAGAAGCTCGAGGCCGACAAGCAGAACGCCGCGCTGACCAGCGCGACCAGCCTGCGCAACACCGACGTCACGGCTGCCTCGAGTCGCTACAGCACCGACACGACCGCGCTGACCGCGCGCATGAACGCCGCCAACGCGCTGCTGCAGGCGGGCATGACCCAGCTCGGCGACATCAACAAGTACCTGCCGCCTGGCTCGGACCTGGCCGGCAAAGCGCTCGAGGGGCTGATGGCCTACGGCCAGAAGTTCCTGGCCAACGCGGCCGGCCCGGCGCCGACCGAAGCGGCCACGCCGGACATGAGCACGTACATGCAGCAACTCGGCGCCTCACAAGCCGGGCAGCAGCAGGCGCAGGCGAACCAGTTGCAAGCCAACACCGCCGCGCTGAACCAGGACACGACCGCCACCGCACAGCCCGCGACTCCTCCACCGCCGACGGACACCACCGGCACCGGTTTCACCAAGCAGACCATCCCCGGTATCGACCTGAGCGCCATGCCCGGCGGCAACGCGCTGGGCAGCCAGTCGACGCCGCTGCCAAGCACCGCGGGGGTCCCGTCGACGTGGGGGCAGGGCACGGGCACCAACTTCAACAACCCCGGCGGCGGCCCGAATGCCTCGGCCATGCTGGGTCTGTTCAACAACGCCGACCCGGCCCAGGCGATGTTCGAGCAGAACACCGCGCAGCATCAGAAAAACATGCAGGCCGGCCTGTCTCCTGACGGCTCGCCGTTCGCCAGTCCGGCTGACGTGGCCAAGATCTTTGGAAGGGGGTCGAGCTGAGCGATGGCTGATCTGAGCACGTACGAGGGCCGTCAGGCCGCGCGCGACGCGGGCAACTGGGTTGGCACCGACTCCAGCGGCAACGTCGTCAGCGAGCCTGGTCATCCTGGCGGCCAGGCGGGCCCGGCCGGCGGCGGCGGCGCCGCGGCCCCGGCCACCGCCGGCAACGCTGACCTGAGCGGCTATGTCGCGGCCATGCAGGCCTCCTCGGGCTTTTCGATCAAACAGCTCGAGGAGCAAAAGCGTGAATACGACCAGACGCTCGAGTGGCAGAAGCAGCAGTGGCGGCAGCAAGGGCTGCCCGAGCTGGCCATCAAGCAACGTGCCCAGGATCTCGAAGACGCCAAGTTCGGCGAGCTGCAGCGCTCGGCGCTGGTGTCCGAGGGGCTGCAGACGCGCTCGCAGGACCTGCAGGAGAAAGTCCAGCTCGGGCAGCTCTCGATCGCCCAGGCGCAGCAGCAACTCCAGGACTACGTACAGCGTGGCCAGCTCGCGGTCAGCCAGGGACAGCTTGGGGTCAGCCAGGGACAGCTCGGCCTGGACACGCTCAAGACCGCGGCCAGCCTGTCGGGTCCGCAGAACTGGATCCAGGCGTCGAACTTCGCGCGCGGCGTGCAGGGCAACCCGCAATTGCCAGGCTTCGTCAATCAGCTCCTGAGCGGCCAGTCGACGGCCACCCTGGGCGGTCCTCAGCCAGGCGCGCAGATGTCGCCGGCGCTGAGCATGGGCGGCATGGCCGCGGGTATGGGCGTGCCTGGCCAGCAGCAGCCACAGCCGCAACCAGGCCAGATGCAGCCGCAGAGCGCGGCCGATCAGAACCAGTACATGCAGATGCAGATGGCTCAGCAGCAGGCGCAGGGGCAGTACGCCCAGCAGCAGCCAGGGCAGCTCGGCCAACCCGTCCAGACTATGCAGACAGGTCAGTACCAGCCCCAGGGCGCCCAGCCGCCGCCATGGCAGCAAGTCAACTACAGCCCACAGCAGGGCGGTCCTGCGTTGTCCGCCCAACAGCAGGCCGCCCAACAGCAGTACGCCCAGATGCAGACGGGTCAGTACGTCCCGCAGCAGGGGCAGCCGCAGACGCAGCAATTCCAGGTCATGCCTGGCGCTGCTGGACTGCGCGGCCAACCAGGCACTACCTCGCAGGCCGCCGGTGCGACACCCAGCCAGATGCCCAGCCAGATGCAGTTGGATCAGTACACCCCGCAGAACCAGTACCTGCAGGGCTACCAGAACGTGCCCCAGACGCAGCAGTACGTCCAGCAGCAGTACGGCCAGCAGCAGCAGCAAGCTCAGCAGCAGCAGCCCGCGGCGCCCAACCAGAACATGTACGGCGCGCCATCCTGGGCTCAGTCCCAGTACCCCGGCCAGCCGTCGTCCGCGGCCACCAGCGGCCAGGGTGGTGGCCAGAACTGGAGCGGGGCGACCACCGCCGACGTGGCCAAGCTGTTTGGCCGCACCGATCCGTACGCGCAGTACAAGCAGCAAGGCTGGGGACAGGACACGAGCTCTGCCCAACAGGGCCTGCAGCAGGTCTACGCGCGCGGCGGGCAGGCGCTCGGACCGCAGCAGCTCGAGGGCATGACCTCGACGGAAAAACAGATGTTTGAGGGCGGCGGCGCGGCGATCGGCGCCGACGTGCAGGGTTTCAATGAGCAGTACGCGCGCTCGAGGATCGGCCAGAGCTCGGCCAGGCCGTCCACCTTCAGCGGGATGTAGGCCATGCCGCCCATCAGCCTGCCGCGCGACACCCTCGACCTGTGGCACAAAGACGCGGCCGCCCAGCAGGCCGACCTCACCCAGCAGGACCTGGACGCCAATCCGGCACCCGACGCGAGCATCCCGCCCGAGGTCACCCCGCCGCCACCGCTGCCTACACCGCCCACACCGCCACAGGCGCCCCCAGCGCCCATGCCAGGGCCCTTCGACCTGAACGACCTGCTCGGGAGAGCTGGGCTGAGCGCGCCCGTCCAGGCGGCCGCACAGGGCCTCCAGCAGGGCACCCAGGCGGTACAGCAAGGTGTGCAGGGTGCACAGCAGGGCGTGCAGCAGGCGACCCAGGGTGTGGCCGATCAGGCCACCTCGACCTGGAATGACCTGACCCAGCGCGCCGGCCTCGCCCCCAGCGCGCCGCCGTCGGCACCCCAGACGCTCACTGCGCAGACCGCCGCGCTGCCGCCGGTCATGCCCAGCGACCAGCTCACCAACCCGCTCCAGAATCCCACGCCGCCAGTGCAGCCAGGCGCCCAGGTCTCGCAGTTCGGCGACCCGCAGCTCACCAGCGACGAAGCCTACGCCGCGTGCGGGCCCGCGGCCGCGGTCAACTTCGCCATGCGCGAGGGGCGCAACCCGACCTTGCGCGAGGCCACCAACCTGGCCGCTGGCGTGGGCTGGACGAGCGATACGGGCATGGCCGGGCTCAGCTCCGAAAAAGCGCTCATGGACAAGCTCCAGGTGCCCACGCGCCTGGTCCCTGGCGACAACTGGTCGGCCTTCGCCAACGAGGCGCAGACCGGCAACCCGGTCACCATCAGCACCCGCGGGCACTACTTTTTCGCCGACGGCTACGACCCGACCTCGGGTGCCTTCCACGTGGGTAAGAGCGGCACGGCGCTCAAGAGCGGCGCCGAGTGGATGACGCCGGCTCAGATGACCGCACTCATGGGCCCGGTCCAGGGCGCGCTGTTCGCCGACAACCCGCAGACGCCCGCACCGAGCACGGCCAGTGGTCCCGCGGGCGCGGCCGCCGCGGCCACCCAGACGACGGCCGGCCTGAGTGGCGGTGGCGACCTGTCCGGGCAGATTGGCCAGCGCGGCCAGCAGATCATGAGCCAGGGCGCGCAGGCCGCGAGCTGGCTCGGCGAGCAGGGCCAAAAGGCGCTGCAGTCCGTGCTGGTGACCGAGGGCGGCCTCAACAACGCCCGCGGCGACAACGGCAAGAGCGCTGGCCCGCTGCAGTTCTACGAGGGCGGCCAGCTCGCCAACCTGGCCAGCCAGTTGGGCATGACCCTGGACGCGGCCAAGGACTGGGTCGAGCAGCACCCGTCCGACGCGGTGCGCTGGGCGATTGGCACGGCGGACAAACCTGGCTATCTCGGCGCGGTCATCCAGAAAGGCATCCAGCTCGGCAAGAGCGGCGCCGAGCTGGCCACCTACGCCCAGCAGTATGGCCAGGTGTCCGTCTCACCCGAGCGTGCCGGCAGCAACTACAGCAGCCTGTTCGGCGGTGGCCAGCCGGTGGTCAGCAGCGGCACCACGACCGACACGACCACGCCAACCACCACGACCACGACCACTGAAGCGACGCCACCCAAGCCGTGGGTGGATCCGCGCCTGGCGATGGATGAGCAGACGACCAGACGGCTGCAGGACCTGCGCAACGAGCAGGGCAGCTACGGCGCGGCTCAGACCAGCACGACGAGCGACCAGGGCATCAATCGCCTGCCGTACACGCCAGCGCCGGTTGAGACGCCAGCGGTCACGACGCCTGCAGTTGACAGCGGCCAGAGCCGCGTCCAGCAGCTCGGTACCCAGCTCGGCTCGGCCTTTACCGACCTGTTCCAGCACCTGCTCGGTGGTGGCCCAGCCGGTCAGCCCGCGGGCAGCCAGACCGTGCCGAGCGACCAGCTCACCAACCCGCTCGGCACCGGCAACACCCCGCCCGAGCCGAAGGCGCCGCCAGCGCCAGGGCTGATTACCCCAGGCAACATCGACCTGACCAATCGTCCGGTGGTGCGCAATCCCGATGGCTCGATCAGCACCGTGCGCTCGATCTCCATCGGCACTGATGACGGTGAAGTGCTGATCCCGACCGTCAGCGACGACGGGCGGGTCATGACCAACCAGGAAGCTATCGCGCAGTACCGCGCGAGCGGCAAGCACCTGGGCGTATTTGCCACGCCTGAGGCCGCGACCGCGTACGCCCAGCAGCTCCACCAGGAGCAGGCCAATCGCTACGGCGGCAACAACGCTCCGGACGGCGGCCACATGCTTGGCCAGGTCGTGCAGACCGCGCAGGACCTGACGGCCAATACGCCCGACCAGATCGCGCTGCGCGCGGCCGGCGGTCTGGCCAACTGGGCCGGCCTCGGCCCGCAGCGCGAGCAGACCGCGGCCGAGCTGCGCGGTGAGGGCGAGCCGGTCAAGGTCGGCCCACTGACGCTGCCGTCGCAAGTCCGCGGCGCCTGGGACTGGACCCAGGATCCACGCGGCCCGCTGGTCTACAACGCGCGCGTGCTGGCCGCCCACGACCAGCTCCGCGACCAGGATCCCGAGTACCGCTCACTCGACGACGAGATGCAGGCGATCCGCGCTCGAGCGCCGCAGAGCGGCCAGGCGTCGCCCGAAGACTCGGATCGCTACGAGGAGCTGCGCCAGCAGCTCAGCTCGCGCTTCGGCACCCAGGACATGGACGCGCTGGCACGCGCGAATCCGCGCCTCTCTGACTATCAAGATGAGGCGATGAAAAACCAGGCGCTGATCAGCGTCCTGTTCGGCGGTGCGGGCAGCATCGCCGGTGGTGGTGCGCCCGCCGCGCTGCAAGCTACCGCCGCCGCCGCCGATCCGCTGGGTGCAGGTCTGGCGGTCGGTCCGCACCTGGCCGGGCGTGCGCTCGAGGTGGCCGCGCGCGCACCTGGTGCGGAACGTGCGGCCGAGCTGGCCAGCCAGGCCGCCGAGCGTTTTCCTGACATCGCCCAGGCCGCCGGAGATGTGTTCAGCAAGCCACTGTCACGTGACTTCCGCGCCGGCATCCCTGGCACGACGATCGCGCTGCCGGCCGTCGACACCGCGCTGAACCTGGGCCGCGGCGCACGTCAGCGGGCCCTGGACATCATGGCCAACCTTGGCCAGGCGCCGACCGAGGCTGCCGCGGCCGCTGGTGGTGACGTGACCCAGGCGGGTGGCGGCGTCATGGACCGCCTGCGCGGCCTGGTGAGCGCGCGTCAGTCGGGCGCGGCCACAACCGGCGTCGAGGAAGCAGCGGCACGCCAACGGGCCGGCTCCGCAGGTGTGCAACGCCCCTTCAACTACGACGCGGACACGCCCGAGTCGCGCTTCGACGCCGCCGCGCGCGCGGCTGCTGCGGCGCCGAGCTACGTCGATCGCGAGGGCAACACGGTCGTCGGTGATGGGCGCGCGCACCTCGACTTGAACGACCTGTCCAAGGACATCCTGCCCTTCGACCTGCAGGGCAAGGGCACGCGCGTCATGGCCCTCAACAAGGGCGGCATGCCGCACATGGACGAGCTGCGCGAGCTCGCCGACACCAGCCTGCGCCAGCGCGACTTCTACGCCGACCAGGCCGATGACGCCGCGCGTGTGGTCGGCCCGAACAACACCGACGAGTGGTTCGCGCTCAACTCGATCATGTCCTCACAGACGCCGCTGGCCAATCAGGTCGCCGAGTCGATCCGCACCATGGGCACCGTCCGCCAGGTGGCGATCGACGCCGCCAAGGAGCCAGGCGCGACCGCGGCCAGCATCGAGAAGGCCGTTGTCGACGCGATCAACGACAAAGACACGTTGCCGATGATGTCCTACACCCACCCGCAGAAGCGCGGTTTTGCGACCGAGGGGTACACGACCGGCGTCGCGCCGGTGAAGGGCGCGCCGAAGACCAGCTCGTTCTCCGGCAACTACGACTCGGCACAGCACCGCCTGTTCGACCCGCGCATCACCAACGACACCTGGGACTGGCAGATCATGAACCTGTCCGACGAGCTATCACCGGGCGTCGGGCAGGGCAAGATCGATCAGCTCAAAGCGGAAGCCCAGGCGACGCGCGACAAGATCATCCAGGCCGCGGCCGACGGCACGCCCGAAGAGCAGGCCAAGGCGGCCAGGAAGGCCGCGCGCGTCAGCGACAAGATCCCGATGGTCCGCAAGGCGTTCAACAACGCCGCCAACGACGACACCGCCTATCGCGGCGTCGAGGGCGTCTTCAACGAGCTGGCTAACGAACGTGGCATGGACGGCATGCAGATGCAGTCGCTGCTGTGGAGCGCGGTCCGCCACCTGTTCAGCGACCCCGAGCTCGAGGACATGTGGAAAAACGGCGACAAGATGCAGGCCATCCGCCTCGGCGAGGAGCGCGGCGTCTTCAACCAGAAGCTCGGCGGCGAGATCGACACGGTCATGAACCACCCCACGGTCAAGGCCGAGATGGACAAGTTTGGTGATCTGATCAAGCAGCCCCCGCCGCTGCAGGGGCAGGGCATGCAGCGCTCGTATTCCGGCCTGTCGCCGACCAAACCCGCGGCGCGACCGGCGCGCGCGGCGAACGCCGAGTTTCGTGCCCAGTCGCGTGTCGCTCAGGAAGCTGGTGCGCCGCTGGTGGGCGGTCTGGACGCCGCCACCGCCGCGCAGCTCGGTATGGACGAAAACAACACCTTCCCCTGGCTGACCGCCAGCCACCGTGTGCGTGAGGTCGCGCCAGGCCAGTACGCCGTCCACCTGCCCGCCGGCAACGAGGACACCGCGCAGTACGTCGGCGCCCAGGTCGCGCGCGCCACGGGCGCCGATCGCGTGCCGATCCACATCCCCGACCACCAGGCCCTCGACGACATCGGCATGGCCATCTTCGGCACGCCCGAGGAGATGACCAGCGCGCGCGACGCGCTGCACCAGGCCGGTCACTCGGTCGTCGAGACGACCACCGGCCGCTCGCTGCAGGTGCCATACGACAATGCTAATGATGCTGATGCTGCCGCCAGTATAATCAATGCCATAACGCAAGCTGGCCTTGCGCCGTCACAGGCCAGGGCCTACCGTGGAGTACTCAGCGATGTCGGACAAGCAGACGTACCAGGAATTACTCAAGAGCTTGGGGGTCTCTTCGGACCCACTACCCCCGGACGATCCGATCTACTCGAGCGGGCCATGGGTCGGGCTGCCCAAGCGCCAGGCGCCGCCGCCGCAACCACCCAACAAGCCGCGGCCGCCACGCTCGACGCGACAGGAACCGCCACCGCAAGCCTGAGCGGCGCGCTGCAGCGCGCCCGACGTGCCAGCGCCCAGGCCACCACCGGCGTGCTGCCGGGCGACCTGAGCACGCGTGGGCTGCGACCCACCCTACCGACCGACTTTGCCGGCGCCGTCGCTGGCGGCGTGGCCGCCGATCAGACCTCTCCCGAGGGCGCCTCGCCGCTCGAGCGTGGACTACGCATCGCTGGCGGCGCAGGCCTCGGCTTCGGCGGCGCCCACGTCGGTGTCGGCGAGCTGCTCAGGCGTAACCCCGAGGGCGTAGGCCTCGCCGAGCGTGCCGGCGGCGTAATGGACCGCCTGCAAGCAGCAGCCAGGGCGCGCCAGACCGGCGCGGCCACTCTGGGGCGAGAGGCTGAGGCTGAGGCCGGCACCAGGCGCATGTACCACGGCACGAGCGCCGACTTCCCCAGCGTCCAGCCGTCGGCTATCCGCGGCGGGGACAACCTGTACGGGCCCGGTTACTACCTGACCAGCGACCCGCGCGTGGCCGGCGGCACCGTCGCGCGCGGCGGCGAAACGGGACAACCCGTGCGTGACGCGGCCGCGTCCGCCCGCCTGGGTGTCGATGTGTCCTACCCAACCGAGCGTTACCCCGGCGATGTCATCGAGCCCGGCTATGCCCAGCAGCGAGCTGCGCCGCTTCCATCCGAGCAGGACATCGCCGATGTGCAGAGTGCTGCCGATACCGCTCGAGCACAGGCCCAGGACGCCCGCGCGCGCGGCTCAAGCGGCTACGCAGATGCGCAGGAGCAGGCCGCGGCGATCTATGAGCAGCAGCTCGCTAGGATGCGTTCGCCGTCAGGTCCCAACGTGCGCGCGGTCGACGTGCCGCAAGACATGAACCTGTTCGATGCCGACGCGCGCATGCAACCCGATGCCGTGCATGCGATCGCGGACCGGCTGCCACCTGGCGCCAGGCAGGCACTCATCAACTCGGCGCTGCCGGCCGAGAACACCAACCCGATGCTGCGGGCGCAGGTGCTGGGTCGAGACAACGCCACCGGCGATGAGCTCTACCGCCACTTGGAGCAACTGGTAGCGGATCCACAAAAGGTGCTCCGCGACGCTGGCTACGATGGCATCACCTACGCCGGCGGCAAGCGGGTACCGATGACCGATGCCACCGGCGCACCGATCGAGCACACCGCACACGTCATCTTCCCCGAGGCGCTCGACAAGATCCGTAACGCGACCAGTGGGCGCCAGGGTGGCCAGATCCAGCTCCCGATGGCGCTGCACCTGGGCGGCGCACTGGCCGGCGGCGCAACCGGCTACGAGACCACGCCCGAGGACACCGACTGGAAAGAACGTGCAGTACGCACGGTCGTCGGCTCGATCCTGGGCGAGACGGGTGCCGCGGGCGCGCTGCATGGTGTCCAGGCTGGCCAGGTGGCCAGGGCCGCGGGCACAACCGCTGGGATCTCGAGGCTGGTCAATGCGTACCACTCGGGCAACGTGGTCATGGGCCCGGCCACCGCGGCCAAGGTGGCCATGCATAGCGCCTTCTCACCGGCCTGGAATTACGGGACCCAGACCGGGCGCGACCTGCTGACGCTCAACCTTGACCGGGCCATGGGCCGTACGGTCGGCACACTGCACTCGCTGCCCGAGATGGGCCGCGACTTCCTGAGCGGCTTCAGCTCGGCTGGTGGCAACACTTGGTCAGGCAACCCGCTCGTGGACGCCTACCTGGGCGCGACGCACGCCATGGGCGGCGGGCTGCACGCCGGCATGCAAAACGTTTCGGCGCAGATGGTGCGGCGCATGGAGCTCGGCGCCGCCGCGGGCGAGCACGTCGCGTCGCTCAAAGGCCGCGGCATCCAGGGCCTCGGCGACATCGCCAGCCTGATCGCTGACCCGAGCAAACTGCCGCCCGAGGCGGTCGCGCGCGCTGAGGACCTGGCCAACCGCGCCGGGCTGCGTCAGCCCGCTGGCACCGGCCAGGCGGCGATCGAGCGTGCGCTGAGCCACATCCGCGACACGCCGGCGCTGGGCGCGCTCTCGAACTTTCTGCTGCCGGTTTTCTCGATCGGTGCGCGCGGCTTCGCGCGTGGCGTCGAGGCCTCGCCGCTGGGACTGGCCGGCACGGCCTTCGACGTCGCCCGCGGCGAGGTTGGCCTCGGTCCGTACGCACGCCGAGTTCCGCCGCGGATGCCGCCGCCACCGCCACCTGGCTCGCCACAGCGCATGCAGTGGCTGACCAACACGGGCCCATGGACGCCGACTGCGCCGCAACCAGGCCGCTTCTCGCGCACCGGTGAGGCGGTCACGCCATTGGCCGACCGACTGACCCACAACCTCGTCGGCACAGCCATCACGTCGTTCCTGGCCTCCAAAGCACTCGACGGTACGGTCACCGGCGACGGACCGTCCGACCCCACCGCGATGGCCAACTTGCAGGCCAGCGGCTGGCGGCCAAAGAGCGTGCTGCTGCCGAACGGGCAGTACTACAGCACCCAGCGGCTGCCCGATCAGCTCAAAACGCCGTTCGAGTTGGCCGGCATCTATGGCGACGCGGTGCGCGAGCATCCCGACGACCCGACGGGTACCGCGGCGCAGCTCGCGACGCACGTGTTTGACGTCCTTGGCCAGGGCGCGCCAGGCATCCAGCAGCTCGGCCTCACCGCCGACGTGCTCAAAGGTGATCCGTACGCGTTGTCTCAGCTCATCGGTGGCACCGGCGGCGGCTACGTGCCGCTGTCCGCGGGGCTGAGCAACCTCGCCAGCGCCAACGACCCGCTGGCGCGCAAGATCCCCACCAGCGGCACCTCGCCGTCCGACCCGCTGAGTTACCTGCCGGCGATCGCGGCCGGCTTCCAGCAGAATCTGCCCTGGACGCGTGGAGAGCTCAGCCCGCAGACGACCATGCTCGGGCAGCCCAAGTTGAACCCCGCCGCGGGGCTGCAGCAGCTCCTGCCACTACGCACGCCTGGCGCGGTCCCCGAGGGGACGCCCGGTCTCGAGTCGCTACGCGTCCTGGGCGAGCACGAGGTGACGTTGCCTGGCGTCAAGAAGGTCGCTGGCATGGACCCGACCGAAGAAGAGAAGATGCAGTACGAGCAGAATCGGGCGGCCATCCTCGATCGCATCGTGCCCGCGGCCGCGGCCTCACCGTCGTTCCAGAGCGCACCCGACAACCTCAAGCGCGACGTGCTGCAGAAGGCGGTCAGCCTGGCCGACGCACAGGCCAACCAGCAGTATCAGGCCAGCCTGAGCCACGACGACCTGCGCACGCGCATTAGCACCCAGTACGACAAGGACCTGCAGGCGGCCAACACGCCGGTCCAGAAGGACGCCGCGGACAAGGCCCGCGACAGTAAGCTGGCCGCGCTGGCCTGGACCGAGGTGCCGCACTACGGTGGGATCTCGAGCAGCCAGTCGCCCGAGGAGATCGCCCAGCAGAACCTGGCCGTGCGCGACGCCAAGGCGCGCGTGACCGAGTATCAGCGCGGCCTCGAGGCCATGGGAGTGCGCAAGGACGACTCGCGCGATCGCGCCGAGCGGCTGCTACGCCGCGACGATCCGGTCGCCTATCGCCTGTCGCAGCGCGACAACCGCGACGCCGACGTCCTGGCCCGCGAGCGCAAGAAGATCGACGCCAAGACCAACGGCGGACTGAGCCGCAGCGCCGAGCTCGCCGCTGAATTCCAGGCGCTGACCGGCAACACCTTGCCGCTCACGCCGCCGCGGAGTGACGTCGCCGCCTGACTTGTCCGCGGCCGGGGAATTTTACGGAAGGAGAGCAGTACCTTTCTGCCTACCAGAGAGTCGCAATTCTTCACCCCGGCCGCGGGCGCCCCTGCTTTCGCCAGGCAGCCTCAACGCCTTCAACGAATGCCCCGGCGACCAGATAGGCGGTCTTGGGTTGGGTGCCGAACAGCAGGCATGTGTCGATGACCCACTGGCCTACTCGTACCAGTTGAGCCTCCTGCTCCGCCGTGAGTTTGTCAGACAGCACGCCTGAACGCCTCTAGTTGCTCCTTGACGAAGCGAAGCGCCTCGTACTCGTCTTCGCTCAGGGCAGCCAGTTCTGCGTCGGTCATCGCGTGCAGCGCTGGCGGTTGGTCGAACACCAGTAGCGCGGCGCACTTGAAGCAGATGGTCAGGTCGCCAGGCGACGGGCTGGCCATCCCTTTGAGTTGACTCGCCGAATCGATTGGTGCGCTGCACTCGGGGCAGGGCACTACCTCGTCATAGCGGGTGGGCTTGCTGGCTAACGGCACTTATGTCGGTCAAGCCTTGTTCCGCTCAGCGATGATCGACTGCGCCATTTCGACGCTGGCCGGTGGCGGCGAGCTACCCGGCTCAAGGTAGTGCTGCAACTCGGCAATGTGGTCACGGCGGTCGTCTTCGTCCAGGGTCAGCCAGAAGCCGATGAGAATGGTCCGCATCTCATGGTTGTTGACGCTCTTGGTGACGACGTGCAGCACGTTGCCGACGCGGTGGTAGCGGAAATCTGCCTCAGCCGGGAAGCTCATTCGATCACCGGGCACTCACGGCATTCGTCGTTGTGCTTGTCGATCAACGCCCGCAACCCCTTGACCTCGGCGCGGAGTTCGTCGCGCTCAGACATGGCGGCGCGGAAGTCGCTGGCCGTGAGCATGGCGACCTCTAGGCCATGCTCTTCGACCCAGAAGCGAACATAGCCGGGCGTCTCAGTCATGCGACTCCTGGATCAACCGTGCCAACCACTGAACAAGAATCAGCACACTCATCCCGATTGCTGCGCCCAGGAAGAATGAACCTGCGTCCACGGAGCTTGTCAGTCATAACCATCTCTACCTCTATCAAGCTTCGAGGACGGGGCACTCACGGCACTGGTCGTTGTGCGTGTCGATCAACGCCCGCAGCTTTGTAAGTTCGGCTGCAAACCGTTCGTTCTGTTTGAGAGCGGCGGCCAGCCCCTCCCGCAGTCGCTTGATTTCGGCCATCGCTTTGCGGTTCAAGTCGTGCTCAGCCACAACCTCAGATTCCAGCCCCTCGACTTCGGCGCAGAGTGCGTCGGCCTCACGGGCCAGTCGCTGAACAGCACTGAACGATGGGTCTACGTCTGGCCGCCGGCCCGCAAAGCTCTGCTGGTCATACGGCTGCCCAGCAAACCAGTCGTCTTGGCCAGACACCATTAGTGTCTCCCCTGATACTTGAAGTACATCCACGGGTCGGGCCGGGGATCGGCGATCAGGCACTGGATGCAGATGAAGCGCACGTCCGCGGGGTCAGGCTCGTTGTGGACGACCGGCGCGCCACAGCCGGCGCACGGCACGCTAGCTAGCGTCCGGAACCTGGGCAGGTCGGCGACGCGGACGCAGTAGCGCTCGATCACCTACTCAGCCCGCTCTCTCAACGAGGCAACCTCGGCCCATACCTCGGCCAGCTTCTTCTGCCACTGATCGTTTTCCGCTTCCGACTCAGCCAGGCGTGCCTGCAATTGATCGTTGGTCCGCAGCACTTCTTCTAGCTGTTCGGCCTGGTGGCGTAGCAGCCGTTCCAACTGCCCGATCTTTTCGAGGTGTTCGGTTTCAACCAGGTTGATCGACTTGGTCCTGCCCTCGGGCAGGCAGTCGCAGTTCTCGAGCAAGCACAGCTCGGGTTCGCACATGTGCGGCGTGCAGGCCACCTGCATACAAGCGCAAACCGGGCAGTGGTACTGGCCGATCGGCTGACCACACAGCGCCTCCGGATCCTCGGGGCATTTCATCTTTGGCCGACATAATGCACAGAAGCTGGGCCAAGCTCGTGATGGCTTTGGCGCGTCAAGGCCTGAGCCATCAACGGCACTGATATCGACCACATCGCGCAAGCTCAGAGTGCCTGGTTTGTGACGCGCGCGCAAGGGCTACTTGCGACCACTCAGCGCGCCTCCCAGGGCCAGCGGAACGCGCGGCGCTCGAGCAGGCGCCGAATCTCACCGAGGTCGGTGTGGATCTCGCCGAGATCGGCATGGACGGTGGCCAGGTCCTGCCGGACGTCGCGCAGATCCTTGCCGATTCCGGTGGCCAGATTGGCGATGTCACGGCTGAGCTCGATACGTACCGCGGCGAGGTCAGCTTTGGTGGCCAGGCCCTGGTGCTCTTCGAGACGAGCGACGCGGAGCTCCAGATTTTCGAGCGTCATGGCCTCACAAACTTGTCGATCAGGCCGACCAGCAGGACTAGCAGGCCGGCGATGCCCAGAAACCGCCAGGTCATGCCTGTCTCGAGCTGCGCCAGTCGCGCGTCGAGGTAGTCCTTGGTCACATAGCGGTCTTCCGGCATGGTGGCGATGGCCTCGGCCTGCTCCTGCGTTAGGCCCGCTTCGCGCAGCCGCTGCATCCAAGCGATGCTCATGGACGTCGCTCCCATGGCCAGCGGAATCCAAGACGAGGCAGCACGTCGGCGATTTCACGCAGTGTGTGGTCATGGCTGTCGAGCGTCGCGAGGATGCGACCCAGAATCTGAGCCTGATCGGCTCGAAAGTCCGTGAACTCGGCGCGAAAGCCCTTGAGCTCGCCTGCTACGGTTTCGAGGCCTTCTTCGATGCGGTCGAGCTGGTCGATGCGCTGCTCGAGCCGAACGAGGCGCTCCTCGATGGTCACCCCTTCACCGCAATCACGAACGCGCCGATGCCGACCGCGGCGTACAGGCCAATGATCGAAAAGAGCATGCCGAGCATGAGCCGCGTCTGGGCGCGGAAGTGGTCGTCCATCCGTCGCTCGAGCGTCGTAATGCGATCAGCGATGCGCAGCTCCAGTTCGGCCAGCCGCGCGGCCAGCTCGTCGCGTGTGACGTACTCGGCGTGCTCGTGGGTGATCATGGTCACTGGGCCACCTTCCCGGTCGCTAGGCGCGTGCAGACCGGGCAGAGGCGCCGCCCAGGAAACGGCTCGTGCCCGAGGTTGTACCAGCGCTTGTTCCAAAGCCCATGCGGGCGCGCTTGCCGCACAGAGCGACCGAAGAGGTGGTCTCGGCGCGAATGGCGATGTGCTGGAAGGCGTTGGGCAGTGAGGTCTGTAAGACCCAGCGGTGGCTCATGGCTGCCCCCTCTGCGCTGAGGGTGGTGCGGATACGCTCGCACTCGGCGCAGACCGGGTGATCAGGTGAGAGGAGGACGTGCCGGCCGTTCTCGTTGACGGCGTGGCCGGTTGTGCTCATGGCTGCCATCCCTGCGCCAGGCGGTCGTCGATGACGAGGTTGACGCGACTCTGCATGTCGACGACGGCGGCGTCGCGGGTGTTGCCGAAGCCGGACACGGCCGCGCCGCTGGGCAGGTAGGCGCGCGAGCGGAAGGCCATCGGCGAGAGCACGGCGCGGACGCTGTAGCGGTAGGTCACGCCCTGGTGGGCGCCGTAGCGGTTGGCAGTGGAAGGGGCGGTGCGGTTCATGCTCGTAGTTATACAGCATTGCCAACAATGCAGCCAATAACTAAATACCACCCGCCCAGGCGGGTCCGCCGCGGTGCCGGCGGTGAGCATACTGAGGCCAGTCCTTCGGTATGCAGCCCCAGTCGCCCGCATCCGCCGCTGTCTCACCGGCACCACCTGACGCTAACCCGACGCTGGCAGCTCTCGACGAAGCTATGGAGCACGCGGCGATCGCCGCGAACGCCCAACGCGACCTCGAGGCTGAAACCCCGCCGGGCGCACCAGACTGGCAAGAAGTCGAGACAGACGACGAAGGTCAAGAGGACGACGACGAGCTCGAGGAACAGGGCGAGCAGCCCGCGGAGCAACCTGAGCCAGCACCCGCCGCAGTGGCGCCGGAGGCCCAGACCACCGAACCACCGAAGTTCTCGCGCCGTGATGCGGCGCGTTTCGCCGCTGATCTCGAGGTTCGTACGCGCGAGCGGGACGAGGCTCGGACCATCATGCAGACTGCCCAGCGCGAGCTGGAGCAGGTCAATGCCTCTCAGCGCCACATCCTGACCCAACTCGGCAAAGTCTCGGGCTACGAACGCGACTCTTCAGGCAAGTTCGTGTACGAGCAGCTCGCCGAGCGGGTGCTCAACGGGACCGCCACGGCCGAAGAGCGCCAGACCGCGGTCGAGATGCGCCAGTGGCACGAGCTGGCCGGCCCGATCTATCGCGAGGCCGAAAAGCAAGTGCAGCGCCAGTACGGCGTCAACTGGCAGGGCCTCGGCGAGCTCGAGGGCATCGGCACTGAACACATGGCCCAGCTCAACACTGCTCCCGACGCGATCTCTGCCATCCGTGCCGTGCATGCCATGGCCCTCGCCGCCGGCGAGGCCAGAGCCAGCGCCCAGGCGCAGCAGACCATCGCTCGTCTCCAGGCTGAAAACAAGAGCCTGAAGCGCAACCAGCTCGTGCGCTCGCCGCAGCCAGCCGGCCCCAACGGGCCCGCCGTGCCGTCGGGCCGCGGGTGGCAGGACCTCGCCTTCGATTCCAGCGGCCAGATCAAACCGGAATTCGAGCGTGAAGTGGCCCAGGGCAAATGGCTCGGGCGCGACCTCAGCTCGTCCTAATCCCTGCCCTGGAGCTCCCACTATGGTCGTGCAGACCTACGCCAGCCTGACGGCTGAGCAGCGTACCTATTACATCGCCAAGACCCTCAAGCGCCTCATCCCGTACCTGCCGCTGCTCAAGGATGGCATGCAGGAGACCGTCGGCTCCAACACGGGTACCACGATCCAGTGGCGCAAGTGGGGCGCGCTGCCGGCGGCCACCTCGGCCCTGACTGAGGGCGTGCCGCCCACCGAGGGCTCGCTGACCATCACCCAGGTGACCGCCAGCCTGGCCCAGTACGGCGCGTTCCAGAAGATCTCCGACTTGTTGATCCGCGCGGGCATCGACCCCGCCATGAGCAACGTCATGGACGTCGAGGGCGAGCAGTGCGGGCTGAGCGTGCACGCGCTCACCAGTACCGAGCTGGGCGCCGGCTCGAGCGTCCAGTACGCCTCCACCGCTACCAGTCGCGTGACCGTCGCCGCGGGCATGAACTTCATCACCGCTGAGGTGCGCAAGGCCGTCAGGACCCTCGAGAAGACCAAGGTGCCGCGCTTCCCGGACGGGCGCTACCACGGCTCGTGCACGCCATCGCAAAAGTATGACCTGAAGACCGACGCGGCCGCGGGTGGCTGGCTGGACATCATGCGCTACTCGGCGCCGAGTGTGTTCCTGTCGGGCACCCTGGGCGAGGTCGAGGGCGTGGACTTCGACACCACCACTGAAAACCCGATCTTCACCGCTGGCGGCGCCGCGGGCATCGACGTCCACGCCGCGCTCATCTGGGGCCCGAACGCCTTCGGCACGACCGACCTCGAGTCGATGACCGTCGGTGGGTTGAACCCGCAGACCAACGAGACCGGTGTCGACATCATGGTCGTGCCGGCCAACACGCCATCGAAGATTGACCCCCTGCAACAGTACGGCGTGGCGGGTTGGAAGGTCGCGTACGTGGCCAAGGTCCTCGACAACGCGCGCATCCTGCGCGTGGAAACGGCCGTCGCTGGATGAACGCCAGACCAGACGGGCCGGCCGCGGCGCTGCTCGAGCGCGCGGTTGACGGCACCCAGGCGGCGATGGACCGCATCGACAAGGATCCCGAGGAGGCGCTGCACGCGCTCGAGCCGATCATTCACGCGGCGCCCAACGTGGGCGAGATCACGCCCCAGGACATGTTCCGATTGATGGCCACAATGCAGGAGCAGCTCGCTCAGCAGCAGCGCCAGATCCTCGACCTGATGGGGCAGCAGCGGACCGACCAGCAGAGCGATCGGCGCGGCAACCTGGCCGAGGAGGTGCGCCGCGACAAAGAGCAGCGCGACGCGACGCTCGAGGCCTGGCGGACCGAGGTGCGCGAGCCGGTGTACATCCAGCCGGACGCCGACGAGATGAAGATCCACAAGGTCACTGGCAAGTTCCCGCCGCGCGTGTTCATGGTCAATGGCCTCGAGTTCCCGATCTTCGTCGGCCAGATCTGTAGCGTGCCGCAGTCGATCGCGGTGCAGGTGACGTGGAACCAACACCAGCGCCAGGGTCCAGCTCAGCAGATTGAGGCGATCGACGACCCACAGCGCGGCCAGTTCCTGGCCGGTGCGCAGTCGATCAGCGGCGGCCGATTCGGACAGACCGGCGAGGGCCCGCTGCGGCCCGAGCGAGGGGCGGCCAGCCCGCAGCCCCTTGGCTACCAGTACGACCACCGCGGGCTGTGAGCGAGGAAACCATGACCGAGACCAGCAGCAGCCCGCGCACCCCGAGCAAGTCGCCGAGTGCCGCGAGCTCGTCACCGCCGAGCGGCAGCGCCTCCAATCGTGTCGAGTCCGCGGACGAAGTCAAGGACATGTCCAGCCTGGCCGGTATGGCCAGAATCGATGCCGACCAGTTTGGCCAGCCCGCCTCGAGCGAACTCGCCGACACGACCAACGTCGTAACCATCGAGGGCCACTCCGCGGCCAAGTCCACCGGCGATGTGAGCGCCAGCGGCCAGGCGCTGCCCGACGCGGGCACGATCGCTGGCGGCGCCATCGAGAAGGTCCTCGACGCGCCGGTCGATCAGAGCAAGCGCGCGGTGCCATGGGTCAAGGAGCGCGCGGCCATCCTGAGTCCGGTTGGCCAGAAGCTGGCCGGCCTGATCAACCGCCCGGTCAGCGAGTGGGGGCTGCTCGGCCCTGGCGATGTCGTCAAGGGTCACATGACCCTGCTCGATCTGAACTCGGGCGAAAAGACCGAGGCGCTCGACGGCCACCGCATCGGCGAGGGGCAGCTCTACATGAATCTGATCAACGCCCCGCAGGCTCTGTCGGCCGGCGACACGATCAAGCAAATCCTGGGGTAAGGGACCCTGACCGACTGCGGCGTGGCGGGCTCGAGCCCGCCACAGTCCGGCAGCGCCATAGGCGGCTGGCTGTGGGTAGCTGGCCACCTGGGCGACTGGACGCTGGGCAGCTACATGCTGGGCGGCGCCCTGATCCCCACCTCGGCGTCCCTGGTGGGCGCTGCGAGCTGGGATCAAGGCGGCCCGCCGCCAGGTAGCGCCGTGGCCACGATCACACCGCCGCCGCGGACAGGTCAAGCTGTGGCCAACCTGAGCTGAGCGCATGACGTTCCCCACCACACCTGACAACCTGCCAACCTCGAGCGCCAACGGCACGGTCTCGCAGGACACCCACCCGGACCTGCACAACAAGGCCAACGCGGCGGTCAATGCGGTCGAGGCGTTCCTGAAGACGTCGGACCCTTTCCCGCAGTACCTGACCCAGCCGGAGGGCGACACACGCTATGCGCCCGTCGTCGGCGGCGGCTACCTGACCCAGACCCAGGCCGACACACGCTACCTGCAACTCGCCGGCGGCACGCTCAGCGGATTGCTGACGTTGTCGGCTGACCCGTCTACGAACCTGCAAGCAGCCACGAAACAATACGCCGACACGAAGATCACCCAGGCTCAGGGCGACGCTCGTTACGCACCCCTGGCCGGCGGTGGTTATCTCCAACTAACGGGTGGCACGCTCAGCGGCAACCTGCTCTTCTCGCCAGACAATAGCTATGACATCGGTGCGTCCGGAGCGAGCCGTCCGCGCAGTGTCTATGCGACCAGCAGCGTGGTCGCAGGAGCATTGATTACTCCCGGCGACGTGACCGCTGGTACTAGCTATCGCTTCGGCTCCACCTCCAGCGCAGAACAGCTTTATAAGACTGGTGCTGGTCAGATCCGTCTCATCGGCGCGGGCTTGATGTACGGAGGTTCACTGCTGGCCGATACGGACAATGCCTACGACATCGGTGCCGCCGGCTCCAACCGCCCCCGCAACCTGTACCTGGGTGGCAACTTGAACGTGCAGGGTCTGACCACACTTGGCACCACCGTTGGTACGTGGCCCCCGCCACCACACCTCCTGCTGGTCGGTCCCGACGCGAACAACGGCTACACCACCGGTTTCCAGATCTCGCTGACCAGCGACAACAACGACCAGACGGTGCTGCTGCTCGCGGCCAAGGACGGCGCTGGTGGCGAGTACCGACCGGCCAAGGTGTGGATCATCCCCAACGACGTCTCCTACAACGAGACGACTCTGACGTGCTGGAGCGGCATGGACAAAAACAGCGCCCAGTGGCTGCAGTACGGCAGTTCTGGCATCAGGGCCGGTGACTCGCGGTCGGGCGGCACATCCAAGAGCATTCGCTTCTGGACCGGCGGCACGAGCGAGGGCAGTGGCCAGTTGCGTTGGTCGATCGATACCACGGGCAACCTGATACCCGCATACGACGGCGCAACGGGTGGCGCGGTGGACATTGGCGGCGACGCCAGCTACCCGCCTGGTGGCGGACCCCTGCGAGTGCGCAGGATCTATGTCTCCGGCGCGTTCATCGGACCTGGCGCCGTCCCCACCGGCGGCACCACCGGCCAGGTGCTCCAGAAAAACACCGCAACCGACTACGACACGGCCTGGGTTACACCGGCCGGCGGCGGTGGCGGGCTCAGTTTGCCACTCGCGCAAAACCTGACCTTCAGCCCTGACAACACCTACGACATCGGCGCGACGTCGGCCACACTCCGCCCGCGCACCGTCTACGCCGCGACATCGGTCGTCACGCCGCTGGTCAACGCCAGCACCACGCTCAGCCTGTCAACCGTCAGCACGACCCGCTTTCAGGTCAACTCGAGCGGCCACTTGATCGCCTTCGCCGACAACTCCTACGACCTTGGGCAATCCGGCGCGAATCGACCCAGGAACCTGTTCCTGGCCGGCATTGCCCAGCTCGCCAGCTACGCCCAGTTCTCGGCGATCGTGAAGCCAGCGAACCCTGCCAGCGGCAGCGTGCGGCTGTACTCCAAAGCTGACAACAACCTGTACATGCTGAGCAACTCGGGTGTGGAGGTGGCGCTGGGAGGTGGAGGTGGTGGGCTAACCCTCCCGCTGAGCCAGACGCTCACGTTCTCACCCGATAACACCTACGACATCGGCGCGGCCGGCGCGACTCGCCCGAGAGACGTCTATGTGGGCGGCACCGTCTACGCGGGCGCCCTCACCTCGGGTGTGGGCAACGGCATCCAGTTTGTGGTCAATGGCACAACCTCGGCCTGGCAGCTCACGAGCGGGGGCCATCTCGTCTCCAACTCCGACAACACCTACGACATCGGCGCGAGTGGAGCGAATAGACCGCGCAATCTGTACCTGGGTGGCAACTTCTCAACGCTCGGCTACGTCGATTCGCCGCTCTACGCGAACAGCGCTGGCGTGCCCCTGTCGCTTCAGCCGTGGGGCAGCAACGTCGTTGATGTTCGCAACGGTGTCAACGCGCAGCAGTTCCTGCTCTACAACACGTACACGGACGCCAGCAACTACGAACGACTAAACGTCGAGTGGCAGGCGAACAAGGTGTATGTCCGGGCTGTCAACGCAGGAACGGGCACGTTGCGAGCACTCGGATTGGGCGGCTCGGAGATCACGTTCCAACTCGGTGGTTCCGACTTCTGGAAGATCGAAGGTGGCACCGGGAACTTCAAGGCGGTAACCGACAACACCTACGACATTGGCGCCAGTGGAGCCAACCGGCCGCGCGATCTGTTCCTGGGTCGCAACCTGAGTGTCAACGGTAACGTCGGCATCGGCCAGGCATCCTCGACAAGCATTGGCCTCGTGGTCAATCCAGCCTCGACAAGCCTGAGCGGTGCGACCCAGAGCATCCTGAATGTGCTGGGCACCTTCAGCGCAACGGCAACCACGAGCGGCTCTGACGTGATGATTGGCCTGACGACAGCCGCTGCTGCGTTCACCATGGTCAGCGGGTATGCGCTACAGGTGGTCGCACCAGTGGTGGGCGCTGGCAGCGCGATCACCACGCTGTACGGCATCTACGTTGCCAACCAGGGCAAAGCCGGGATCACCAACGCCTATGGCGTCTACATCTTGGCTCAGTCCGGCGCGGTTACGACCAACATCGGTCTGTACAACCTGGGCACCTCGCGCCTGGACGGCAATGTTGGAGTTGGCACCGTCCCGACAGCCGGCGACAACTTGTTCGTGGCGTCAACGAACGCGGCTGTCAGTGCAACCGGCCTGAACCTCCAGCCGACGTTCACCGGAGCCACCACGACCGCTCGAGCACTTTACATTGGATACTCGCTCAGCGGCTCATACACGCTGCCTTCGTACTACGGCATCATGATGTCCCTCGCGTCTGTCTCGGGGACCACCATTACCGATTTCTACGGTATGCGGATCTTCAATAGCAGCGGGACACGGACCAACGCCTACGGCATCTATCTCGACGCTCAGTCCGGTGCGACAACGAACAACGTTCCCCTCCGGATCGCAGGCGCTGCTGCACCAGGCGCAACGAACTCGCCTATCTGGATCTCAAACACCTCGACCGGAGTGTTCATGCGCGTGGACAACACGCTGACCACGACCGTGGGTGCAGCGGGCGGAGCGGCGGCGCCTCCGGCCACGCCAACCGAGTACATCCGCATCAGCGTGAACGGGACCAACCGCAAGATCCCGTGCTACGCGGACGCTGCATAAAAGGAGAGCCATGGCTGAGTACACGATCAGCGCGACCGACGAGCAGGACCAGGCGCTGGCCTGGCTGGTGACCGACAGCGATCCGCCGATCACGAACCAGGACTACCTCCAGGCGCGCAACGAGGACCTGCTGAACGAGTACGTCAAGCAGCACAAGGTCGCCACGGCATCCTCGCCGCCAACCGACGTCGCCGTGGCGTACGCCAAAGCGCCGATTACCGACCAGCAGGAGATCGACGCGATTCTGGGCTTGTCAGCCAGCAAGACATCATGAAGCGCATCCGCTTGCGCGTCGATCACGACCCCCAGCTCGGCGAGCTGTCCTGGGCCGAGATCCTGCGCCAGGTGGTGCGCCGTCCGCTCGACCCATCCAAGGGCGCCGACATCGAGGAGCTGCGCCGCGGCATCCGCCTGCTCGACGCGCTCGACAAGGAGCCCGAAGTCCTCGAGCTCGAGGACGCCGACTGGGACCACCTGCGCGACAAGGTGCAGGCCTTCTCGTGGGGCATTGTGGATCGGCGTGTGCTGAATTTCGTCGACGACGTCCTCGGGGCGACCGAGACGCCGACGCTCAATGGTGTACTGGACGGGACGGCCGTCGCGAGCTGAGGCGCCATGACCAACACGATCGTCCTGAGTGAGCCCGACGTCGACACGTTCATCACCACGTGGACCGGGCTGCAGCTCGAGAAGGGCGCCAACGCCACCCAGCTCAACACCTTCGCCACGCTCGCGCGGATCCCGTACGTCGCCGACCAGACCAGCTACACCTACGTCGACATCCCTGGCGTGCAGAGCGACTGGTACCGCACCTGCCGCTACAACGCCGGTGGTCTCGGCACCTACTCGGCGCCCTGGCCGGTGGCTGTACCGCCGACCTCAAGGGTCGCGCCCACGCGGCGCTCGCTGCGCGCCTGTCGGCGCATGCTCGGCCGCCGCCTGCAGGGCAGCCTGAACGTCGTCACGACCACCGCCGACGGCGCCGTCGGCGGCAATTCGCTGATCGCCACCAACCTCGGCAATCAGCTCGACGCAAACCGTTTTCGACAGTGGTGGGTGATGCCCGTCGACGGCGCCAATGCCGGCCTAGTGCGCCACGTCTCCGACCAGGCGCTCAACCCGGTCACGGGTGAGCTGCAGGTAGGCCCGCCGTTTCCGACACGCGTGGCCAGCGGCACCCAGGTTGAGCTGTCGCGGCTGCTGCCGCCATACGAGATGGACGGCCACCTCGGCCTCAAGGAGTGCCTGAACCTGGCCCTGGCCGAGTGCTGGGTGCTCGATCGGCTGCAGCTCGCCGGCCTGAGCAACACCGCGGTGTACACGCTGGACTACGGCGACTGGCTCGACCCCGAGGCGATCCATGAGTTCTACGGGCCGTACGTCGACCCGAGCTGGGTCGAGGCGCCGTGGAGCGGCTGGAACGCACGCCGCGATGGCCAGCAGATCCTGCTCGACACCCCAGGCGACATCGCCGGCGGCACGCGCATGGACCTCAGCCTGACCCGCCCCGCGGACACCCTGATGAAGCACTGCGGGGTGTGGACCGACAACTGCCAGGGCTTCGAGCTCGACGACGACGAGAGCCTGATCCAGCCCCAGTTTCTGGTGCAGGTGGCCCTGGCGCACGCCTACGAGGCGCTGGCCGGCATGACCACCGGCGCGGTCAGCAACCGCATGGGGCTCAAAGCCCAGGATCAGCGCATCATCGCCAACCGCGCCAAGTACGTCGGCCTGCCGCACCCGAAGGAGCGCGCCGACCACCGTGCGCAGAGCGGCGCGCTCGACCAGTGGTGGACCTGGGTGCGCTGAGCTGAACGATGGCCGCTGTCCAGTTCGCGATCGACATCAACATCGACGGACAGGCGTACAAGGCCGCCCGCGGCAACCAGGGTGAGCGCCAGTACACGGTCACCTACGTGCCCAAGATCAAAAACGCGGGCATGGAAGCGGCGCGCCAGGCGACGCTGGACCCGCTCGAGATCACCACGTTCCACCGCGGCTCTGGCGCCTCGCGCAGCGTGGGCATCAACGGCATGGTCAGCTACACCAAAAACGCCTGGACGTGCGACGCGGGCATCCTGTTGCCAGGCCCGGAGGTCACCGCGATCGCGCTGCCCGCGGCCACGGCGGCGCCACGGGCGGACGGGATAGCTGAGGCTGACGGCAGCATCTACGCGGTGTGCGGCCAGGTGGTCTACAAGCTGACCGCTGGCCAGGCCAGTGCACCGGTCCCATCGGTCGACCTGGACATGGGCGCCGGCAAGGCCGGCTACGCGCTCACGCGCTTCGGCACGAGCATGTTCATGTCCAACAACGCCAACCTGTACGAGCGCCCCGACGGTGGCGTGTGGACCGCGGCGCTGCTCGGCTCGGCCGCGGTGCAGCCAACTGGCGCGCTCGGCACGGTGTGGTGGACGACGGGCCCGGCCGGCGCGACGCTGACCTCGCAGCGCCTGGCCGCGCAGTTCGGCACCTCGGGCGTGCGCTACTGCTCGAGTGCGCCGCGGCTGGACACGAGCTGGACACCTGGCCTGGCCACGCCGGCCATCGACATCCGCGGCAGCATCCAGCGCTTCGCGAACACGCTCGATCACCTGTACATCGCCACCACCAGCGGGCTACGCGACCTGGACAGCTCAGGCCTGGCGCCGAATCTGACGCCCGAGGCCGAGGACGGGGTCATCTCGACCGGCGGTCTGGCCGCGATATGCCGCGGCGGCTATGGCTACATCAGCGCCGCGTACGACCTGCTGCGCGTGCAGATCTCAGGCCAGAGCTACGCCCAGGCCGAGCCGATCACGCCGCTGCTGTCGCTGCCCAACGAGACGCCGATCGGTGGCTACGGCGTCGACATCGTCACGCGTGGGCGCTACCTGATCTACGCCACATGGGACGCCACCGGACAGCAGACCTGGGTGAGCTGGGGTCGCGAGGCGGACACCGGGCAGATGATGGGGCGCATGCCTGGTGACCCGAACGCCGTCGACGTGGTGCGCGGCCCCGAGCTGGGACCGTTCATATGGAACGTCGCGCCGATCGTGACCGCCAACTTTCGGGTGAGCGCGATGTGGATCAGTGGCCTGGCCAGCGACGGGCCGCGGTTGTGGCTGTTCGGGGTAACCGTGCCAGGCGGTGTGTTCCAGGTGCGCTGGGCGCCGCTGGCCTACACGACACCGTACGCCGACCTGAAGGCCGGCCGCGGGCGGCGCTTCGCGCAGACGTGCGAGGTGACCATGCCATCCGAAGACGGAGGCGAGGACCCCATCCCAAAAGACGTCGAGGAGATCCAGTGCGAGAGCGAGGCGCTGACCGGCGGCAACTCGATCGTGGTCTCAGGCGCGGTCGAGGGCGACCCCGTGTTCCAGACGCTGTGCAATTTCACCAGCGGCCCGCGCACGGTGCTGCCGGTGACACAGGCGATCGTCAGCCAGCGTCTGACCTTCAAGCTCAATCTGAACGGCAGCCCACTCACGCCGCCGATCCTGCGGCGGCTGTCGATTCGCTGGCTGCCCAACCCGGACCTGCGCGAGATCCGCAAGTACATCCTGCAGCTCGGGCGTTACGAGCGCTACGCCTATGGCGAGCTGCACGGGCGTGGCGCCATGGACGACGTCCACCGCCTGCTCGACCTGGCCCAGGCCGCGGCGCGCGTGACCATGATCGACGAGGCTGGCACGGCCTACAGGGTGCGCGTGCTGCAGGTGGACGGACCGGCCGAGGTCGAGGCGGATATGGATGGCTCGCGCGTGCTGAGCTGCGCGGTGACGCTGAGCATCTTCGGGCGCCAACCCGGTGCCCCGTTCGGCTGGGATGCGGGCGTGCCCTATGACAGCGGCAGGAGCTGGTCCTGAGGAGGTGACAGATGCCAGCCTTCACTGACATCGCAACGGGCAAAACGCCGGCCGCGGCCCAGGACATCCAGCAGGTCATCGACGCGCTGACCGGGCGGCGCAACACGCCGCTGGCGACGATCGTCAATGACCCGCTGTCGTACGCACTCAGCCTGCGCAACTCGGATGCGGCCAGCCGCGGGCTGGTCATCTTTGCCTCGGACGGCTCGACGGTGCTGCTGTCGGTCGACGCGACGGGTGTCCGGCTGTCCAAGGCCGGCGCCGCGGCGACGGTCCCGCTGATCGGTTCGGACGTCGGCTCGGCCGCTGGCCAGGTGGCCGGCGGTGACCACGTCCACGGTACCAGTGGCTACTCGGGCGGCTCGGTCTCACTCGAGTCGCTGTACGCCAACTCGTGGGTCACCACAGGTGTGAGCTACGTGGTGGCCGCGGGCATCCAGTTCGTGTTCTGCACGCTGGGCGTGACGGTCACGCTGCCGGTGGCCAGTGGGACCAACCGCCCGATCCTGGTCTCGGCGATCGCTGGTACCACGACGGTGATAGCCGCGGGCGGCTCGGTCATCGGCGGCAGCATCAACACCAGCACCGGCGCGGTCATGAACGGGACCATCAGCCCCGGCGACGCGCTGACCTACAAGAGCGACTCCACCAACTGGCGGGCGATCTAGTGACGTACCTGGGCGCCAGCGTGGCGTACCTGTGGAGCCTGGTGCAGACGTGGACCACCCGCGCCAACCAGGCCTGGGGCGACTCGCAGGTCTGGAACTCAGGTGTCAGTTACAGGACCCAGCGGGACCAGAACGCCGCCGACCGAGATACCTGGGCCGGGCGCGCCAATCAGGCCTGGGGCGCGACTCGGGTGTGGAGCAGTGGTCAGTCTTTCGAGACCGACGCAGTGCAGCGCGGGGCTGCCGCCTACGACGGCGGCGCGTGGGGCAGCGGCAATCTGTGGAGCACCGACGCGCACAGCGACCCCAACGTGTGGACCAACCAGTACAACGCCGGCTACAACGCCGGCTACGGCGCCGGCGCGGCGTCGAAGACCACCGATGGCCAGAGCGTCGGCATGACTGCGTTCAGCGGGGCCAACAACAGCACTGGTTGGGTAGCCGTGGCCACCCTGGTCGCACCTCGCAGCGGCTTTGGTCAGGCAGGCGGCTGGTGTGGCGGCCAACGCAGGGACACCACGGCGGGCGATTACACCGCGTATGCGCGCATCCGTAACGTCTCAACCGGAGCCGTTCTGTTCGACGGTCAGGCGAACGGCTGGCGCACGCTGTGCGACGTGGACATCCCCGAGCCAATTGTCGCCATGTACCAGGGCGCCTTCGTGGCGGGTCAGACGTACGGCTTCGACGTCATCATCACCAGTCAGCCCTCGGGGAAGGCCGTAAACCTGGGCAGTGGTGGCTTCTACCTGACGGTGGGGTCGCAATAAGAGAGGGAGAAATCGCATGCACATCACAGGAGCTCCCACGTGGGTCACCGTCGGCTGGCTACTGGCGCTGGTCGTCTTTTTGCTCGTTATTGTGTTTGCCGCGATTGGCCAGCTCGAGCTCAGACTGGCCGGACTGCTCGGCGGGGTGGCCCTGGCGCGCCTGATCCCCTAGACCGCGGGCGAGGGCTTGCGCAGTCCGACGCCGAAGCCGATCAGCACCGGCAGGATGAGCACGGCGAAGACCGAGCTGTCGAAGGTGTTGGCCACGACCGAGAAGGCGGCCAGGCCGCCGACGAGGATGAGCAGGCCGCCCAGCTTGGCCCACAGCGAACGCGCGCGCACCTCGTGCCCGACGCCGTACGCGACGCCGAACACGACCAGGGTGGCCAGGGCGGTCATGAACTGGGCTGACGCCAGCGACTGGCTCACATCAGTCTCGACATGATGCCGCTGCGCTGCGCCTTGATGGAGTCGAGCAGGGCCTCCTGAAGCGAGCTGAGCGCCTGCTGGAAGCCGGCCTGGTAGCCGGCGTCGAAGCCGTCGTCGAAGCTGGCCACGGCCACGTGTGATGCAGTCTGGCCCTGGTATTGCTGCAGGCGACGCTCGCGGCTGGCGTTACGAGCTTTGGCCTTGGCCTCGTTGATCGCTGCCTGTGCTTCTCCAGCGGTGGTCATGGCTGTTGCTCCTGTTCGCGCGCCTGCCTGGCCGCGGCCACGGCGTCCTGGCGCCTGAGCTTGACGATGGCGCGGCGTGCGTCATCCGCGCTCGGGTAGTCGGGGGTGTTGGCCACGCGCTGGCCATCCCGAAGGATGGCGTAGCGCTGCACGATGACGATGGCGTAGTTCACAGGGCCCGGATGTGGCCGTTCGGTTCGGCCTCGAGCTCGGGCAGCTCGTCGCCGGTGACCAGGTGGAAGACCTCGCGCGGCGACTCGCGCACGAACAGCTCGTACTCGATGCCGACCAGCTTGATCGAGGTCGCGCCCTTGGGCGCCTTGGCGCTGGTCCACTCGACGATGTGGGCCGGATTGATGTAGACCGCGTGGTCGTGGCCGGGGCCCAGCGGGAGGCCGCCGACTTCGGTCAGGACGACGATGTTGGGGGTGTTCATGACGGGGATCCTCAAGCTCCTAGTCTTCTCGGGTGGTGGGCAGCACGCCAAGGCGGGCCCAGAACGCGGCGTCACCCTCGGTGACCGCCGCCGGCATGAATTCCGCCAGGATGCCCTGGCGCTCGAGCACCAGGCGCAGGGCGCGGCGGTGCTTGCAAGTCGTGGTGTGGCGCTGCGCGTCGGGGCAGTCGCAGTCGTCGATGGTGACGGTGTAGTACTTGCCGTCCTGGCTCGAGGGGACACAGAAGCCCTTGTAGCGGCCGTCCTTCGAGGTGAACGGGATCCAGCTCGTGGCGCCGTCGGCGAGGGCCTGCGCCTTGGTGTCGCGCGCGTTCGAAGCGAAGCGCTGGGCCAGCTCAGCGCGGTGCTGGCGCAGCTCGGCCGCGCGCTCGTCGGTCACGCCGACACCTCGCGCAGCTCATAGCCGTAGTGCTCCTGGTGGCTGTAGCTGACGCCGTGGTTGTCCTGGGCCCGCCACTCGATGAGCTTGGCGGCGATCTCCGCGGGCTTGGTCATGAAGCTCACCTTGCGCTTGCCGGTCTTGTAGTCGAAGTAGGACACGTCGACAGTGACCTGGCCGCTCGGGTGGTACATGACCGAGTAGGCGGCGAAGGCGCGCGTCTTGCGCTGCCACGGCAGTTTGGTCCACAGGGTGTAGACGGTCTCGGTGTAGATCAGGTCGGTCCTGACCAGCTCGGTGCGGTTCATACCGACAATATACTCAATGCAGCCAATGCCGAGCAAGTATTACTTGCGACTCAGCGCCAGCCGCCGGCGCCCACGAGCTGGGCCAGGTAGTCCAGGCGCGAGTCGATGCTGTTCAGGTTGGTGTTGAGCGTGCGCAACTCGAGCACGAGCTCGCTCAGCGGGCCGAGCGCCGCAGTGACGTGCTGCAGCTCCTGGCGGATGTGGCGCAGGTACACCTGATCGGTGGTGGTCTCGTGGTCGCCGCTGGACTCAGAAGCGTAAGGGTCGTAGGACATCGGGATCTCCTTTACTTGCGCACACGCCGCGCGGCGCGGCGGTAGACGCACTCGCGGTGGGCCACCCAGGTGTTGGCTGCGACGCAGTCGTCGGCGGCCGAGACCGGCTGGCGGCAGACCAGGCAGTTCGGCAGCGCACGGCGGGCGGCCGCCGCGGCGGCCTGGCAGTCGTCGAAGCTCGGATCCCCCTCGGGGTGGTCGTGCCAGTAGGCGCACACATTCATGGCTCGAAGTCCGCGGCGGGTTCGCCGTACGCGCGGTCGAAGTAGTCCGGCTCGCGCAGCACTGGCGACACCGAGGTGAGCATCGGGTCGCCCGAGCGGATGCGCTCGAGGGCCTGCACCGCGCAGAAGCGGCAGATCGGCTCGCGCTTGCCGTTCGGGTCGGGCACGAAGCGGCCGCCCTCGCGCCGCGCGGGGATGGACAGGACCAGCTCGGGGTTGGCCATGTCCATGTGCCCGCAGTTGGCGCACTCGAAGACGAGCGAGACGTAGCTCATGCGAGCAGCACCGCCAGCGCGCGCTTGAGCGCCTGGGCGGCCTCGGGCGTCTTGGCCTCGATGGTGCCGCTGTTCTGGTCGTTGCCCCACTCGGTGTGGCGCAGGATGACGCGGTACTCCGGGTACTCCTCGATGTACGAGCCGTCGGCGCCCGCGTGCGAGTCTGGCGAGCCGAAGGGTTTGACGTCGTCCGGGCCGCACTCGCCGTTGATCTCGTGGATGGCGCGCAGCCACTCCGAGTACAGCCCTGAGCGAGCTGGCACGCCGCCCAGGGTGACCGTCAGCAGGCTGTCGGCCGAGGGCACGGCGGGCGTACGCACGACATCCGAGCCGCCGCGCCAGGCTCGGCGGGCATCACCGCGCTCGGCCTGGAAGGCGTCGTAGCCGTCGGCCAGGTCGATGTGCTGGTTGTCGCGCGGCAGGATGGTCGGGCGGTACTGCGGCGCGCTGTCGACCAGCTCGCGGAACGAATTGAACGCGGTCAGCTCGCTGGTGAGCGAATCGAGTGGATGGTTCATGACTTGGCCTTCCCGTACAGGCGCTCTTGCGCCTCGCGCTGAGCGGCGGCAGCTCGGGCGATGCCCGCCTCGCGCTCGGCGACCTTGGCCGCGATCGCGCCGGCCTGGGCCAGCGAGGTGTTGCGGATGAACACGAAGTTGGTGTCGGGGTTCTGCGCGGCCCAGCGCTGCGCGTACGCGAGCGCCTTCTCGAGCGTGCCCAGGTACTGCGCGCTGGCGATGATGGCGAAGTTCTGCAGCCCGCTGGCGTAGCGCAGGCCGTAGCCGTAGATGGTCACGACGATCTCGGCGGCGACGGTCGGGTCGCTGCGCTCCTGCCAGCGCGGCAGGTCAAAGCTAGGGGCGGCGGCGGCGGTGGCCAGGGCGGCCTCGTGGCGGGCGGCGGCTTCGAAGCCGGCGACGACGGTGAAAGCGGTGCGGTCCATGGATAGAATATACACAATGCTCACAATGGCTGCAATAAATAGATTGGTGCTGCCGGTCAGGCAGCACCCTCGAAGCACATGCAATCGAAACCCGTGACGTCCGCATCACACCGACAGCCGCGATTCTTGAGTGGCGTGTAGTGCGACGGCACGCCCAGGTGGCGGTCGGGGTCGTCGCAGTCGAACGGCGCGCACTGGCGGCACTGGACATCGAAGATCTCGTCGTAGCTGCGGCGGCTCGGGCGAGCGGCGCTCACCAGCGACTGCGCCTTGGCCGCGGCGGCCGCGCGCTCGGCCTGCGCCAACTCGACCGGCGAGGCGCCCGAGGCCTGGGCCCTGGCCAGCAGGACCTGGGCCGGGACCGCCTTGGCGCCCCAGGGCAGGCCGCGGTTCTTGGCGCACGTCGGGCCGTAGCCGACGCTGAGCGACTCGGCCGTGTCGAGCTCGAGGCCACAGATGTAGCACTCGCTGCCTTCCATGGCGTAGGCCAGACCGTACACCAGCGTGTCGTCGGCCTTGGCCAGGATGGCCAGGCTGGCCAGCACGCGCGCCTTGAAGGCCTCCGCCTTGCGCCACAGCGAGATCTCTCCCTCGGGGCTGACGAAGCCCAGGTTGGTCCAGCCTTCGGCCGAGCGGATGGCGATCGAGCGCGTGCCGGCTGGTTTGTCGGTGGCCCAGGTGGCCTTGACCAGGCGCACCGCGGTCGTGCTCGAGCCGTCCAGGCCGTCGACCACGCGGTAGCGGCCGTCGGGGATGGCGGCCAGGTTGAGGACCGCGGCCGGGGCGGCGGCAGCCTTCGGGGCGCTGCGGCGCAGGTCGGCCAGCAGGCAGTTCAGCACACCCTTGGCCTGGCCAGCGCTGAGGCCGCGGGCGCTCTTGGCGCGCAGGTCGAGCAGGAAGCTGAAGTTGCCCTGGTAGGCGGCCAGGTACTCGCGGGCGATGGCGGTCAGCTCGGGCGTGATGTCGAAGGTTTCGAACTTGCGACCCAGGCCGTTGGCCAGGTCGAGGACGTCGGTGCGGTTCATGACTACAATATACACGGTGGCAACAATGCCTGCAACAAATACAATGCACGCGGGGTAAGGAAACGCCGGCACCCCATGAACCGCTTCGCGAGGTGCCGGCGCCAGTCCTGTGCGTTTACGCGCGCTTACCAGCTCCCGTAGCGGATCACGCCGCGGTCGTGCAGTCGGGCGATCCGCGGGCCGACGATCGCCTTGGCCGCCGCCCACGCCTCGGGGTCAATGTCCGAGTAGTCCCAGACCCAGTTGCCGAACACCTTGCTCCTGGCCGGGCGCGCCGGCAGGCCGGTGCCCAGGATCACCTCAGCGATCAGGTCGCCAGGCCGCGGGTCACCGGGCGGGCAGTCGAGCTCGATGCTCTGCTCGGGGAACGGTGGCGCGGGCTCGTCGGTGATGTCGATCCAATTGGTGGGGGTCATGGTCGTGTGTTCCTTTTCGGTGTGGTCGCCGCGGCTTTCGAGCTCACCGCGCCCTGTCATGCTTGGCTCGCTTCGGGACGGATCCAGCGACGCACGCGGTAGTGGCGCGGCCACTGCTTATGCGCGGTCACAATCAGGTCCCGACGCCCGCACTCGGGGCAGTCGGGCAGCGACTCGCCTGGTTTGCGGATGAGCCACTTCGCGCCCGAGCGCAGCTCGTCGGCATCGTGTCCAGAACGCTGGCACAGCTCCCTCACCCCGGACACGCTCCCCACCACTTGTCGGTGTGGTTCTGAATCTGCGGCTTGTCGGTGTACGCGGCGCCACAGGCGTACGTCACCGGGTGGTAGCGGTTGCCGTGGGCGCTCGCGGCGGCGCCACACACCGGGCAGCTCTCAGGGAACGTCGGCAGCGGCTCGTGGCGTTCCTGCCATACCTCGGGCAGGGGTGTACGGGTGGGGGTCATGGTTGGGTCTCCTCGGCGATGAACGCTTCGCATTCGCACGACTTGGCTTCCGAGTGCGGAGACGATTTCGTCGGTGGTGTATCCGTTAGCGATCAGTGCTTTGATTGTCTCCGCGAGCACCTCAGCGATCCGCTTCTGGCGGACTGCCCTCAGTGGTTCGTCCAACGTCTGCACGTGCGTAAGGTTGGGTTTGTATTCGTATCGACTCTCGGGAGTCATGGTTGGCTCTTGATCACCTCTCATCGGAACCACTTGCCTTCCACGCGCTCGAGGCGCTCGCAGGCGGCGGTCTCGTCGGCCAGCCCGAGCTCGAGCAGGTGGGGCTTGGGGAACTCGGCGAAGTAGCTGCACGAGTAGCCGGTGGTCTCGACCCACCAGATGGTCTCGAAGTTGTCCTTGCAGTTCGAGCAGGGGAGCTGCTCGCCGGCGGCGGTGGCTTTGGTCTTCGGGCGGATGTCGCCACAGTGGAAGCAGCGCGTCGGCAGCGGGCGGCTGGCTTTCTTGGCCTCGCTGGCGGCGGCGCGGTCGGCCTTGACGGCGACCACGTCGACCTGCTCGCCGAAGAATCCGCGGCGGCAGTTGATGCAGTCGACCACGTCGGTGTCGGCGGTCGCGCCGTCGAAGACGAAGGTGCCGCGCACGTTGTTGTCGCGGCAGACCGGGCGGACGCTGATCGCGTCGCCGACCTTGGGCTGGTTGCAGCGGTGGTTGTAGCTGCCGTGGCCGGCGACCTGGCGATCGCGGCGGGCCGCCTTCTGCTCGGCGTTGCCGTAGCCCAGGTAGGCGCTGGCGGCGCAGTACGGGCGCCAGTCGTAGTCGGGGTGGATGGCGGTGATGACGGTGACCACGCTCAGGTGCAGGTGGTCACCGCCCAGGCCGCCGCTGGCGAAGCCATCGCGCGACCAGGCCAGGCCCCATTTGCCGACGCGGTACTCGGTGCGGGTGTCGAAGTCGGAGGTGGCGCCCTCGGTGACAAAGCCCAGATTGAGCTCGGCGAGCGAGCGGCGGGCGGGGGAAGCGGTGCGGTTCATGACGACATTATACACAACATCAGCATTGTCGCCAGTAATTAGCATGGCGACACTGGACAGCGGTGGCAGTCGCTGAGGTCGGACGGGTCGGGGTACAGCGCGCCGCAGGCGGCGCAGGCGACCCACGCCGAGGGGCACTCGGTGTACAGGCCGCGGTAGAGCATCTGCAGCGTGAAGGTCTTGCGGCGCGAGATCTCGAGCGGCGAGGCTGCCTGGCGACAGCTCGAGCACGGACCGTCGACGTGACGGTCCGGCTTGGACGGGATGGGCTCCTGGTGGCCGCACGTGTAGAACACCAGGCCACGCCGCTCGCTCATGACTGAGCCGCCTCGGACGTGAACACCCAGTAGGTGTCCATCCCGTATCCGCCGCCGACCAGGGGCGTGTAGTACTCGCCGGTCCAGCCCATCTTTTCAGTGACCGCGACGGCGGCGGTGGCGTGGTTCTGCTCAGAGTTCAGGGCGTGATCCCAGTCGAGGACCACACGGCTGGCACGGTCGCCGGCGTCGGCGATGACGCGCGAGCCGCGGGTGTTGGTCGGCCCGACGAAGCGAGTGCGGATGGCCCGGAAGCGGGCGGTGGGGAGTGCGGTGGTCATGCTGTTCATCGGGCGTTCCTGGCCGCGGTCTCGGCGAGGTAGGCGCGCTCGGCGGCGAGCCCGGCGTGGGCGGGCGAGGGTAGCTCGGCGAACGCCGCGAGGGTGGCGGCCTTGATGGCCTCGGCCGCGGCGTCGACGGCCGGCTTGCTGGCGGCGACGTAGGCGCCGATGGCGCTCTCGACAGCGCCGCGGGTCTCGGCCTTGATGCGCGACGGGGCACTGGTGTCGAAGGAGTTCAGGTAAAGGTCGGCGGCTTCGAGGGCCGCGACGAGCTGCGCGACGAGCTCGGGGGAGGCAGTGCGGTTCATGAGTACAATATACTTCCTGTCCACAATGACTGCAAGAATATCAGGCGGCTGCCGGCAGCCTGGCCGGCAGTTCGAGGATCCTGTGCGGCGCGGCCGCGGGGGCGCCGAAGGCGGTCTCGTAGCACAGCTCGCACGGGCACGGCAGGATCATCCAGGCGCCCTCACCGTCGACATTGAGCGAGCTGGCCAGCGCGGCCGCGCAGTGGATGCAGCGCCGCTCGCCGCGATTGCTGAAGCGGTTGCCGGGTGTCTGCGGGCAGGCGTACCAGCCGCCCACGAATGCGCCGAAGACGGTGTGCGCGGCCACGACGTCCAGGCGGCAGCCGCGCCCAGGCACGCGTGTCCAGGCCAGGTTGCCGCGCACGAACCTGGTGACCGGCTGACCGTTGAGCTCGCCGAGCCAGGCGTTGACTTTGGGCAGATTCTGGTTGGGGCCAAAGGCGATGAAGGTGCCGTCGGCCGAGTCGCAGCGGAAGCGCCAGGCGATGGCCATGCGCCGTCGCGAATTTACTCGCCCCATGTGGACCCACTTGCCGCGGCGGCGCGCCTCGGCGCACAGCTCGATCGCGGCGCCCTCTTTGAAGGCGTCCGAGCCGCCCAGGAACAGCACGTCGAGCTCGTCCCAGGGCACGTCGTCGACGGTCATGCCGTCGGCGGCGACGAAGGCCAGCGGGACGCCGGCGGGCAGCTCAGCACGGAAGCGTGGGTACCACTCAGCCCAGCGCTCGAGCGTGCCCTGGGCGTTGAACGGCGCGTCAGGGACGACCGCGAACAGGCAGCCGTCGAGGTCCCAGCCGGCGCGCTCGAGGAGCGTCTTGAAGCGCGCGAACTCGCACTCGCCGAACGGGCGGACTGGCTTGTCCGGGCCCGCGAACAGCCCGTTGTCGGCGGCCCACAGCACACCCTGCAGTTTGGGGCGGTTGCCCATGTTGGGGGTCAGCAGCACGCCCAGGTCGTAGCGGTTGGTGGCGAAGCCGAGGATCTCGGGGCGGACGGCGCCCGACAGGTAGACCATGCGTCGGCGGGGGAGATCGGTGCGGTTCATACGCTGTCATTATACACATTGACTGCATTGCAGCCAATTATTGTCAGATAGGCATGGCAAGCACTATCATGTCGACATGAATGACACGACCACCACGACTCTGCGCGCTCCCTTCCAGCGCGCCTCGCTGCAGCTCAAAGTCGGCGCGCCGCGCGGGCTGAGCGCCGGGACCCACCAGGAGATGCTGCGCGAGGCGCACGTCGCCGATGTCACCCTGGGCGAGCTGATCGAGCGCATGTGGGGCGCCTACCAGCATGCCCAGCACACGCCGGCGCGCAACGGCAAGAGGCGCGCATGAAGCTGAGGCACATCACGCTGGGCTTCGAAAAGCGGCTGACCGACGGCGCCTACGGCTCAGAGCTGGCCTCGGCGGTGCTCGAGGCCGAGCTCGATCTGGGCGACGACGAGGACGACGCCGCGGTGGCGCTGATGGCCCAGGCGCGCACGTTCGTCGAGGCGCAGCTCCAGCAGTCGCGCTCGTTCGCCGTGCGCAGCCACGTGGAGCCGCCCGAGCGACGCTGCAGCCGCTGCGGCGAGGTGCTGCCCGATCATCTGCGCGGCGAGCGCCATACGCAGTGCCCGCGCGATCAGGCGGCTGCTTCACCGACGGCGCTGCTCGAGGCGATGGTCGCCGCGCGCGGGGGACCGCGAGAACTGCCGCCGCCGGCACCCGACGACGGGCTCGAGCTCGAGGAGCTGCCGTTCTGAGAAGTATGAGGGCAGGCGCCTGCCCTCATCTCCTTACGCGGGTTGCTCAGCTAGGTCAGAGAGCTCCTTACGTGGGGATCCTTCCCGCAGCCGCACGCCACGATCTAGAGGGTGCGATCGCAGGGCGGGCGCGGGTGTTCGGCCCAGAACGCCTCGACCCAGCGGCTCATGGCCTGGCGCGCCTCGGGCGTGGGGAATTGCGGTGGGCCGCGGTGCACGTGGGTCTTGACCTGGACGACGCTCGACCAGTCGTGAGCGCCGGCCAGCACCAGGTCGTCGTCGACCGGCACGCGATCGCCGAGCAACGACGGGCGGCGCTCAGGCGACGGCAGCCGTCCGAGCGGGTTGGCTGGCAGCACGCCAACCCGCTCGAGCCAGCTCCCGAAGGCGCACAGCGCACGCCACATGTCGGCGCACTCGAGGCGCGCCAGGCCACGCTGCTCGGGCCGCAGTCGTACTGGCACGCGCCTGAAGGCCCAGGCGATGGCGGCCAGCGCGCTCTCGGCAGACAGGACGCTGACGTCCGCGTCCAGGTAGTCGATTGAGTTCAGGTAGTCCAGGTACAGGCGCAGTGAGCCGTCGACGGTCGCCAGGGCCGCCGCGCGCAAGCCTGAGCTCGCCAGATCGGCGAGGAACAGCTCGACTGCTGCCAAAAGAGTGACCATTGGTCCCTTTGTCCCCTTCGCCAAGGATTCGGGCGTACAGGGCTTCTCCCCAAGCGCTCGCACGTGCCCCACGAGCTCGCTTCCGACTGACGCTCATGGGGGCTGATTGCAGCGCAAGTCGTACGTGCGCGTCAAGGCTCAGGTGGTGCTCAGGCCATGCTTGTGATCTGCGTTCGCCGGCGTCCGCCGCGGCGTGCTCTGGGGGCTGGCGAGGCCGGCGGCGACTCGGGGGTGGGGACGGGTGCAGGCGGCTCAGGCGGCACGTAGGCCTTGGCCAGGAATTCGAGCATGCTGCCGGTGGCTTCGAGGTAGGTCACCCACAGATTGGGTGGGATGCCCTCGAGCAGCTCGCGCATGCGCGAGCGGATGGCGTCCAGACGGACGTTGATGTACGGGTCGATCGAGTCGGCGCGGTACACGCTGGGGCCCGCGTAGGTGGTCCCGGTGATCTCTTTGAGGTAGTCAATGTCGGTGCCGAAGACCTCGCTGATGCGGCGCATCGAGGCCTCGGACAGACCGCCTTCGCCACGCCGCCAGCGCGAGACCTGCGACTGCGCGACACGCAGCTTGCGCGCAGCCTCGGCGCCCGTCATGTGGTGGTGCGACAGGAGTTGGTCAAAGAATTCGCCGAACCTTGCCTCACCTATTCGATCCAAATGACGCCCTCACTTTCTGACGTGCATCGCTCACGCCAAGGCTAGTCGGGGCTTGCGTTCTACGCAAGTCAAGCTTGCATGTAGATTGAACAAACATTCGCTTGCGGCAGGGTAAAGGCCGGCACATGTGGGGCTCCTGAGGGCGCAACTCTAGCTTGCGCGCAAGTGGCTGCGCAAGTACACTTGCACGGTCGCATGCGCCGAGTCGATTCACCCCTGTGTCGTGAGCTGACCCGCCAGCGGCTGCGCCGCGACTGGCTGGCGCAGCGGCTGGGTGTGGGTCCCTGGACCTTCTCGCGCATCGAGGGCGGCCGCCAGGCGCCACCCGAGCACTGGTACGAGCGCGCCGCGGCGATCCTCGAGGTGCCCCTCGATCGGATCCTGCCCAGCGCCCCGCCGCGCACGCCGCTGCGCAAGCGCCGCGCGGCCTGAAGCCGCTGAGGAGGAGCCCCCTACATGTCGTCCACGCGTCCTGCCCCGCCCCCTGTCCAGATCGACATCGTCGATCCACGCGACGTGCCGCTAGCTGCGCGCACGTTCGGCGAAGAGAAGCTGATGTTGATCAAGGAGCAGGTCTCGCGCGGCTGGAAGCGGCAGCCGACGGATGCCGAGCTCGAGTTCATGGCCGCCTACTGTCAGAACGGCCACTACGACATGTTCGCCAGGCCGCCGCAGATCAGCTTCATTCTGCGCTGGGATTCCAACGCCGGGCGCGAAGTGATCACGCCGCAGAAGACGATCGACGGGCAGCGTCTGGATGCGGCGCGCTCGGGCGACTACCTCGGGCAGGTCGGGCCGCAGTGGTGCGGCGACGACGGCGTGTGGGTCGACGTGTGGCTGCGTCGTGAGCCGCCGCGGGCAGCTCGCTGCGGCGTCCTGCGGCGCGGCTCGAATCTGCCGCTGTGGAGCGTGGCGCTGTACGACGAGTGGGTGCAGACCACGGACGAGTGGAAAGATGGGCACAAGACCGGCAAAAGGGTGCCGACGTCGTTCTGGGACACCAAGCCGGCGCACATGCTGGCCAAGACGGCCGAGATGATGTCGCTCAAGCGCGCGGTGCCGGCCGAGACCAGCCCGGAGCTGCTCGAGGCGCGCGCTGAGCAGCAACGTCTGGCCGCACCAGGCCACGCCGCGACGTACAGCCGCATCTTCGGTGATCAGGAGTCGCGTTCGGCGTACGAGCTGCCGCAGGGCTACGTGCCGACCGACGTGCGCGAGGTGCAGGACCGCCCCAGGCCGGCGCTCAACGCCGGCGGCGACCTGGTCGATACGACCACCGGCGAGGTGCTGCGCGAGGCCCAGCCGAAGCCCGCGGCGCGTGAGCGCACCATGGGTAATCTGTTGGAGGAGTACGGCAAGCTGCTCAGTCTGGCGCGCCACTCGGGGGCGGTGCCGGAGGGGCAGGTCTCGGGCTGGCTGCTGCCGCAGGGGGCCACCCGCGATCTGCTGGAAAAGCGCGGCAAGGCGCTGCGCGCGGTGTACGACGTGCACGCCACGGCGCAGCGCAATCAGGCGACCATCGCCCACGCCGCGGCGGTGGAGTACCCGGTGAGCACCGATCCAGATATCAACCCGGAAGAGCTGCAGGCCGAGCTCGAGACGGACGCGGCCATCGACGCGGTGGAGAACGAGCCGATCCCGATGGTGCTGAGCGTGCGCGACGAGGCGTACCAGGCGCTGGCGCACACGCTCGAAGAGGCCGCGCGGCTGGACATCGACTATCGCGACTGCCAGGCCGAAACGGGCTGCGCCAGGCAGGTGCTGATCGATCGGCGCAACATCCTGGAGCAGCGCATCGCGGCGGTCAAGGAAGCACTGGCTAGCGGCCGCGGGCGCCAGGGGACGGCGCTGCAGCCGCGCTTGTAGAGCCGCCAGGGGGGTCTCACTTGGACATGAGCGCGGCGTTTTGTGGTGAGCGCATACGCGAGCGGCTGAGGGTCCTGGAGATCAATCAGAGCGAGCTGTCGCGGCGCGTGGGCCTGGATTCGGCGGTGATCAGCCTGTGGGCGGCGGACCGCCGTGCGGTGCCGGCGTCGCGTCTGGGGGCGCTCGCCCTTGCGCTCGAGCTGAGCGTCGACGAGCTGCTGCAGGGGGCGACGCTGTTGATGCCGCTGCTGCCCAGAGAGCTCGAGATCGTGCGCGCGCTGGCGCCGCGGTCGCTCGAGCCGCCGCCGCCTGAAGCTGAACCTGAGCCACCGTCGGCGTCGGTGTTCCCGTTGCTGTGGTGCAACTCGGGCCACGGCAGCGGCGTGCCGCGCTGGCACCACCACGGGCCGGCGCCTAGCTATGGCCCACCAGGAGACATCTTTTGACATGAGCCTCGCCCTCGAGCACGAGCTGGATCAATCGAGCGCGCGCGCGCTCGTCGAACAGATCAATCGCAACCTGGGCGAAGTGCGCTCGCTCGTCCTGGAGCTGCACGACCGGCGCGGCTGGAAGGCGCTGGGCTATGCCACCTGGGAGGCCTGCGTCGAAGAGGAGTTCTCACAGCACCGGCGCACGGTGTTCGCCCATCTGCAGGCGGCCAACTTCGAGCGCGAGCTCAAAAGTGTCGACGTCGACACTTTTTCCGGTCAAGTCAGCACCTCGAATTTCCGCGAGCTGGCGATCGGCGACGAGCCATTCGAGGACAAGCTCGAGGTGGCCAGGAGTGTGGACTTGGCCACCATCAGCACACGCGAGCTGCGGCGGGTGATTCACGCGCGGCGTGAGCTGCGCATCGAGCACGCGCGGCGCACGATCCTGGAGCAAGCCGCGGCGCCGGACCTCGACCAGTCCACGTTCGCGGTCGAGGTGGCCGACGCCGGCGCGCTGCCGCTCTACAGCGTGGGCGCAGACCTCATTGTCTGCTCGCCACCGTACGGGCTGGGGGTGCAAGGTTCGGACCTGAACGCCGAGCTGAGCTACGACGACTATCTGGGGCGGGTCGGGCGCTGGGCGCGTGGGCTGTACGGGCTGGCCGACGCCGAGCGTGGGCGGCTGTGCATCAACGTGCCGCTGGATCGCACAGTGGGCTCGCGCGAGCCGCTGTTCGTGGACTGGGTGGTCATGCTGCGGCGCGCCGGCTGGCGCTGGGAGGGCTGCCACGTGTGGAAGGAGGGCAACGTGTCCAACCACCAGGCGCGCGGCTCGGTGGCCTCGCCCAACGCGCCGCACGCGATCGCGCCAGTCGAGCTGGTGGTGGTCATGCGCCGCGGCGCCGAGTGGAGCCTGGGACGCCCGGGTGAGCCGAGCGACATCGAGGAGCTGGACTGGATCGACTGGCTGTCGTCGACCTGGCAGTTCGCCGGCGAGCACCGCCATCGAGTGGGCCACGGCGCGCCGTTCCCGGAGGAGCTGGCGCGGCGCTGTGTGCTGCTGTACAGCTTCCCGGGCGCGCTGATCGCGGATCCGTTCGTGGGCAGCGGCACCACCGCGGTGGCTGCGCTGCGCCTGGGGCGGCGCTTCCGTGGCTCAGACATCGATCCCGAGTGTGTGGAGCTCACGCGCGCGCGTGTGGCCAGGGAGGTCCTGGAGTGAAGATCTCGCCAGCGCTTCAGAGTGAGCTGCGCTCGGTCATCGAGGAGAGACTGTGGGTGGCGATCGGCGGGGGTTATGGCGACGAGGAGATGTGCAACGAGGTGTGGCTGGCGGTGGTGCGCGCGCTCGAGAAGTGGCCCACGTGCGCGCGCGTGGAGCCGGCTAGCCGGCCGGAGACGTGACGTAATGCAAGTGGGACTGGTACATTCGTTCGACAGCGTCTCATCGGGGCAACGAAAACGCCCCCTGCGGACAACAGGAGGCGCTTGGAAAAACCGCTGCAGGCGGATCGCCTTGCTTCGCTCAGAATACAGGCAAGGCGCCGGTACCTGCAAGAGGGAGTTGCAGGTATGAGCCTGTACGTAACGAGCTACATCTGGGACCACTCACAGCTCAGCGGGACCGAGCTGCTGCTGGTGCTGGCGCTGGCTGACCAGGCCAACGACGAGGGCGTGTGCTGGCCGAGTATGGACACATTAGCGCACAAGGCGCGCATGACCGGGCGGAGCGTGCAGAACCTGATGCCGAAGCTGTTCGAGAGCGGCGAGGTGGTCATGCTGCGCGAGGCTCACGGGCATGTCTCGAGGACCTATCGGGTGGTTGTGCCGGCGCGCCCGCCGCGACCTGGTAGAGGTGAAAAAGTTGCACCCCAGGGAGCGAGCAGGAATGGGCATATCCAAGATCGAAGGGGTGAAAATGTTGCACCCCTTGATGGGTCCATGGGTGAAGATCTTTCACCTCTTGCGTCAGGGGTGAAACACCTTTCACCCCTAGAGGTGAAAGTTGCGTCATCAGGGGTGAAAGTTGTGCACGCAGGGGTGAAAGGTACGACGTCCAGGGGTGAAACACCTTTCACCCAAACGGTAATTAACCGTGTAGAACCGGTCATTGAGAACCGGTCAATGGAACCGTCGCGCCCGCGGGCGCGCGAGATCCCCCCCGACCCTGACGGGGACGAAAAGCCTCGGGCGACGAGAGACGAAGCGCTCGAGTGCTGTCGCATGTGGACCCTGAGCGACGGGCGGGGGCATCACCCGAGCTGCAAGACTCGAGCGGCGGCGGTGGTTGATGGTCAGTCGCTGCCGGTGGTGTTGCACGGGCCCCCGCCAGCGCCGGTGCCGCGCTGCATTCGCTGCCATCGACGCCAGGACGAACTGCCGCCGGAGGACAAGAGCTGCGCCAACCCTGGCTGGCACACTGCAGAAGTACAAGTGACTCGGGAGGAACAGGTGGCGTCATGAGCAAACGCAGGATTGCGCACGTGCCAGGCCTGGTGCCCAAGCGTCCGCCACGATATCGGCCGGGGGACCAGGTGGTCATGCGGGGTTACGAGAGCGGCTGGCGGTGGAAGGTGCTGGACGCCGAGCTATGTCTGCCACCAGTGCGTCACCACCCCAAGGCCCGCCAAAAGACGCCGGCCTGGCTATACCGCATCCAGGCGCAGCGCCCAACGGACGGCAGGCTGGTTGAGTGGACCCAGTACGAGTGGACGTTACGCGACCTGCCCAAGGACGACGTGGCGTGATGTGACCGACTGCAAGCGCTGCGGCAATCCCGTCCCACCTGGCCGGCGCCGCTACTGTTCGGAGGCGTGCGCCGACGTGGTGGCCCATGTCAAGCGCCTGGAGCGCCTGGCCAAGGGCAGACCCAGGCTGGCCAAGTACCGCGAATACCCCCGGGGTGAGGCGTGAAGCTGTCGATCGAGGACCTGAATGAGTT
>WNGO01000064.1_pt1 | contig 61971 bp, 61 predicted proteins | sample 5400511 | NCBI WGS metagenome assembly WNGO01 (sample SAMN13153380, study PRJNA577476) | soil metagenome | isolation source: 20 cm soil or saprolite under Garry oak tree replicate 2 | place: USA:California | collected 2016-06-15 | reverse complement strand
CGCAGGGGCACGGCTCGAAGGCTGCCGCGGTGACGCATGACTGCGAACTGGTTCGCCGGGCGCAGCGAGAGGACAAAGATGCGTTTGAGGAGCTTATCCGGCGTCATCAGCACCGCGTATTTGCCGTGGCAGGCGGGATTCTGCGAAGGCGTGAGGACGTGGAGGATATCGCACAACAGGTTTTTGTTAAGGCCTATTTTTCGCTGAAGCGGTTTGATCAGCGAGCGGCATTCAGCACCTGGCTGTATAAGATTACGGTAAATGAATGCTGGGACCTGTTGAGAAAAAAGAAGGTGCGGCCCCTGGTGTACGAGTCGGATTTGAGCGAGGAGCAGGCCAGGCAGGTCATCACGTCCGGGGAAAAAGAAAATCCCGGGCCGGATATCAGCGAGAAAATTGAAGCGCGGGAGCACGTGGAGCGGTTGCTGGAAGGATTGGATGAACGGGACCGGCTGATGCTGATCCTGAAGGAAGTGGAAGGATATTCGATCGAGGAGATCGCGGAAGTTTTGAGTCTGAATGGAAACACGGTGAAAGTGAGACTGTTTCGTGCCCGGCGCCGGGTGGTAAGCCAGGCAAAGAAGCGCGGAGATTGACGGCGAAAGCAAGAGCGGCAAGGAGGCGGGTATGTGGAACCTGCTGAAGAAGAATGACGAGTGCGAGAAGTTGCGGGATCTACTGGAGGATTCCGCAGTGGCTCGTCCTGAAGCTGCGCGTATTGAAGAATTGAACGAAGCATGGTCTACGGCGCAGCGCAATCATATGGTGGCATGCGAGCGCTGCCGGATGGCGGCGCAGGATCTTCTAGCGACTCGGAAAATTTTCAAGGGCATTGGTTCTACTGCTGAAATGGCGAGGCCGTGGTTTTCGACGCGGGTTATGGCAGCCATTGCCACACGTGAGAGGGAATTAGCGGAAGCGGCGAGCACTTGGCTGGCCGTGCCGAAGTTTGCTTCGCGGCTGGCATTAGCTTCGGCGGCGCTTCTGCTTTTGACAAGCACTTGGTTGTATGAAAGACCGCTGACGGCACCGAGCCAGCAGGCCAGCTCATTGGCGGCGCAGGAATCGATTTTTGAGGCGCCGTCAACGGTGAATCAGGATGATGTGCTGGCCCCGGTGCAGGAGAGCAACCCATGAGTGGAATTTCGGCAACTCGGAAGGCAGTTCTCTGGGTGAGCGTGGTTTTCCTTCTGGGTGCGGCACTGGGCGGAATGGTCGGCTATTCTTATACGCATCATCTGGTGTCGGCGGCAAGCACGCCTTTGCCGGAGCCAGCGAGGCGAACGCAGCGTGTGAAGCAACTCACGGGGTTGCTGAACCTAACGAGCGCGCAGAGCCAGCAGGTGGACGCGATCTTGCAGCAACGTCATGCCGACGTGAAAACGATTCACGATCAAACGGATGCGCAGATCGAACAGATCCGTCAAAAAGGGCGCGACCAACTCCGGGCGGTTCTTACGCCGGAACAAAAGCCAAAGTTTGAGGAATTCTTGAAGAACCTCGACCAGCAAAGAAAACGCAATCCCTCGAAGTAAACTGCCGTGATTCAGCGAGGTTATCAGACTTTTACGATTAGTTTGCCGGTGTTGCCGCCGGTAAAGAGCATGTTGATGGCGTCAGGAGCTTTTTCCAAACCTTCCACAATCGTCTCGCGGTCCTTGAGCTTACCGAACATTTTCCACTGGCCCAGTTGCGTTGCTGCTTCCATGAAGCGCGCGGCGTAATCGAGGATTAGGAAGCCCTGGATGTGGAGGCGCTTCACTATTACCGTGCCGAGGCTGACCATATTGGGTTCTGCCTTGGTATAGCCGGATATGAAGCCGCAAACCACCACGCGGCCATGAAGATTCATCCGGCTCAAGACTTCCTGCATGATTTCGCCACCGACATTTTCAAAATCGATGTCGATGCCGTTCGGAGTGGCAGCGGCGAGTCTTTCTTTCCAGTCCGGATGCTTGTAGTTGATGGCGGCGTCAAAGCCGAGATCCTTGGTGATCCAAGCGCATTTGTCATCGCTGCCGGCGATACCAACGACGCGGCAGCCGTGAATCTTTCCAATTTGTCCGGCGATGCTTCCGGTGGCACCTGCCGCGGCGGAAACTACCAGCGTTTCGCCTTTCTTGGGCGCGGCGATTTCCATGCCGAAGAATGCGGTGAGACCATTGATGCCGAGAACGCCGAGGAAAACCGTGTCCGAAACGAACGGAATCTTGGGGACTTTCTGGAAGAAGTGTTTCGCGGATTTGTCGATGATAACGTAGTCCTGCAGGCCTGTGAGGCCCGTTACGCGGTCGCCTTTTTTATAATCGGGATGGCGTGATTCGACGATTTCGGCGAAACCGGCCGCGCGCATGACCTCGCCGATCGGCACTATCGGAAGATAAGTGTCCGCGACCATCCAGACGCGCATGGTGGGGTCGATGGAAAGGTATTTCACGCGAGCTAGCGCCTGGCCGTCTTTCAGCTCAGGCACCGCAGACTCGACTAACTGAAGATCGCCCGGAGCGAGCAGTCCTTTGGGGCGCGATTGCAGCCGGAGCTGACGATTGGTAATTGGCATCGCAGCGCAGCCTAGAAGAGCACAGCCAAGAGTGACTGTGCCACTCTAGAAGGGAATATCTTCGTCGGAGATTTCAGGGCCGCCGCCAGAAGGAGCGGCTCCACCATAGGAATCGTCGGCAGGCGCGGCGTGGCTCTCGAAGTCGTCACCACTGCTGGGGCGGACGCCACCGCCCCCAGCTGCAGCGCCTTCGGCTCGCGAGCTTAACATCTTCATAGTGTTTGCCACGATATCGAAGCTGGTTCGCTTTTGGCCTTCCTTGTCCTGCCATTCGCGGGATTGGATGCGGCCCTCGATATAGACCATGGTCCCCTTCTTGAGGTACTGCTGGCAGATCTCCGCAAGCTTTCCCCAGGCAGTGATGCGATGCCACTCGGTGCGCTTTTGGCGCTCGCCATTTTTGTCTTTGTAAGACTCATCCGTGGCGACAGAGAAGTTTGCGACGGCCTGGCCGCCGCCGGTGTAGCGCGTTTCGGGATCGCGGCCCAGACGGCCGACGAGAATCACCTTATTGACAGACATGGAACTCCCCCTGAGTCCGCGAAGATAGCATGCGAGCGAAGAAAAGGGAAATGAGCGTCGCCAAGCGACGGGCCGAAGCAGATCCCAGGTCGCGCCCGCAAGAGGTGAAGAATTGACAATCGATAGTCGGCATCCTAACGTTGCCCTTCGATTTAGCGGATGGAGGGCATCCCCGTGCAGCTGAGGAAAACGATCTGGTTAACGGCGCTGGCTTTCGCAACGGCGTCAGTCTTTGCCGTGCGGAACTGCGCTCAGGCCCAACAATCCACTGCGATGGGTGCTGCGCCAGTCGGTATTTTTGCGAGCCACGGTGATGTCGGAACGGTTCTTCACGAAGGTTCCGTGGAATACGACGCGGCAAAACGCAGCTACACGATTGCGGGCAGCGGCGAGAACATGTGGTCCGCAAGCGATGCGTTCCAATTCGTGTGGAAGAAAATGTCCGGTGACGTGACGCTGATGGCGGACATTACATTTCTGGGCAAAGGCGTGAACGAGCACCGCAAGGCAGTGCTGATGATCCGGCAAAGCCTGGACGCGGATTCTCCTTATGCGGACGTGGCGCTTCATGGCAGCGGCCTGACTTCACTGCAATACCGCGAGGAGAAAGGTGCGGCCACGCACGAAATCCAGGCCAACATTTCCGCACCCAAGCGGCTACGGATTGAGAAACGCGGCGCGTACTTTTCCATGTGGCTCGCGGATGAAAAAAGCGAGTTCCGTGTGGCGAGCGGGTCCACGCGAATCGCGCTGAAAGAGCCGTTCTACGTGGGCATTGGCGTTTGCAGCCACGATAAAGACGTGGTGGAAAAAGCGGTGTTCTCGAACGTCGATCTGAAGCCGGCGGAGACTGCGGCCGCTGCCGCGTCCACTCTCTACAGCACACTGGAAATCATCGCGGTCGCTTCCACGGACCGGCGCGCGATTTACTTCGCCCCCGAGCGATTCGAGGCGCCCAACTGGATGCCCGACGGCAAGAACTTGCTCTTCAACCGGAACGGGCGGATCGAGAAGATTGCCGTAACGGGCGGAACTCCACAGGTCATCGATACTGGATTCGCGACGCGCTGCAACAACGACCATGGTATTTCGCCGGACGGCGCGCAGTTGGCGATCAGCGACAATTCGCAGGAGGAGCATCGATCACTCGTTTACATTGTGCCGATCGGCGGCGGCACGCCGAGGCGCATCACGCAAAAATCTCCTTCCTACTGGCATGGCTGGTCTCCGGATGGAAAGACCCTTGCTTTCGTCGGCGAGCGGAGCGGCGATTTCGATATCTACGCGATTCCCGCGGCAGGCGGCGAGGAAAAGCAACTGACGACCGCGAAGGGGCTGGACGATGGGCCGGAATATTCTCCCGACGGGAAGTACATTTACTTCAACTCCGAACGCACCGGGCACATGCAAATCTGGCGGATGCGTGCGGATGGAAGCGAACAGGAGCAGGTTACGTTTGGCGAAGACAACGACTGGTTTCCACACATCTCGCCAAACGGGGAGCAGATGGTGTTCCTGACGTACGACGCGAGCGTGAAAGGCCACCCCGAGAACAAAGACGTGATGCTGCGCATGATGACGCTGAGAGACAAGAAGATCACCGTGCTGGCGAAATTGTTTGGCGGACAGGGAACGATGAATGTGCCGTCATGGTCGCCGGATGGGAAGCAGTTTGCATTCGTGAGCTATCAATTGGCGCCAAAGGGTCAGTGATTCGTGCAAGGCACCGGTTTTCGAGCTCAAGAGACTCGCTGCGCTCGAAAGCAGTCCTGGTCGGGATGAAGAGAGGTTCCTTCGCTCCCGATGGTCCCGACCGGTCGGGACTCGCAACAAACAACGCTCATCGCTCGGGATAGACATGGGCTTTGATCGCATGTCAGGTTAACTATGACAACCCCACTCCCTCTATGTTTCTTGTAAATGGTTGCATCTAAAGGACTTATTGTAGACGTAAATGGTTTAGAATCAACATCATACGGGCCTGTTGTGTAAGCGTTGATTCTAAAGGATGTTACAGCTACTTCTTTGAGATCCTCTCGCAATTGTTGATTCTAAATGGCTTAGGTCGAATGTACTGGGTGACCGTGAAGATCGAACTGGCGCGGTGCACACAACAACCTGGAATTCAGTGTGCCACACGGCTCCAAACAATCAAGGAAAACTTGAGGGCACCTTCCATTCTATGGTTCGTAGGTGCTCATTCTACAGGAGTTAACGGAGATCGATGCAACCTACTTGAGCCTAGAACCGCGTTAGTGACCAGACCTCCTGTTATCGGTATAGACACATTGCCTTCCTGTTTTCCCTTTTCATTCGTCCCCATTTCTGTATACTGAGTGTAGAAATCACGCTCGTTTCTCCCTGGGCTGGGAGGGCGAGCATATCCAAAGTAGCCCCACAGAAGGGCCAGTTCAGAAGTTCCCCGCAGGGCTGGCCAGGGGCAATTTCTCTTGCATTCCGGTAGTCGGATGGGTGTCTGTGTCGCCCGTTTAGGTCGCCGCTCGCCGACAAGGAGGCCAGCCATGGTTTACTCCAAGCGTTGGGTTCACATCGCCGCAATTCTGATGCTCGGATTGTCAGTAATGTGCAGTCCTGCACGGTCGCAACAGTTTTCCGCGCCGACGAATGTGTCGAACAATGCGGATCCTTCATTCACTCCGCAGATCGCCGTGGATGCTGCTGGGAACATCTATATGGCCTGGGAGGATGAAACTGCTAACAATTCCAACATCCTGTTCAGGCGCTCGACGGGGGCGACCTTCCTCCCGACCTCGGCGCCAAAGCAGGTCTCCGATAGTGCGGGATGCTCCTTCAATCCGGTCATGGCTGTGGATGCTGCCGCCAACATCAATATAGTCTGGGAGGATAGCCCCGACTGCAGATTTCGCACTTCTAATATCTCTTTCAGCCGCTCGACCGATGGAGGCATCACCTTCTCCACACCAACGAACCTCTCCGCAACAATGAACACTGCTTTATTCTCCGTTCCGCAGATCGCCGTGGATACGGCCGGCAACATCAACGTCGTCTGGGAGAGCGACACTGGCAATCTCGCCATCTGGTTCAGCGGTTCGAGCGACGGAGGCGCCACATTCTCGTTACCGAAGATAGTCTCAACCTCAAACACCGGTGGCTCTGTAAATCCGCAAATCGCTGTGGATAAGAACGGCAACATCAACGTGGTTTGGGAAGATGACATTGCCGGCCATTCAGACATTTCCTTCAGCCGCTCGACCGATAACGGTACGAGTTTCTCGTTCCCCATGAATCTCTCGAACCCGCTTGGTAACTGCATCGCCAACTCCAATACTCCTCGAATCGGTTTGGACATTGCCGCCAAGATCAACGTAGTCTGGTCGAACGATTGCGGAGGCAATTTCGACATTTACCTGAGCCGCTCGGTGGACAATGGAGCGAACTTCTCGTCCCCTAAGAATCTGTCCGGGACTCCTGGCGCATCTGGGAACCCAGAACTCTTTGTGGATGCCGCGGGCAACATTAACGTGGTTTGGGAAGAAAGCAGCCCCGCGGACATCTACTTCGTTCGTTCGGGCGATGCGGGCGCTACGTTTTCCAGCGCGCAGAATCTATCGCATAACTCCGGGCCTTCCACCAACGCGTGGCTAACAGTCGATGCTGGCGCCAATATCAACGTGGCCTGGGAAGACACCACTCCAGGCAATCGCGACATCCTCTTCACCCGTTCAACGGATTCAGGCGCGACGTTTCTTTCCACGCCGCTCAACCTTTCCAACAACTCAGGCCTATCTGCGGCCGTACAGATCGCCGCGGACAAGAGCGGCGACATCAACATCGCCTGGCAAGACAGAACGCCGGGCGCCTCACAAATCCTCTTCAGCCGAATGGCGGGTAACATAGTGACTAACCATCCGCCAGTAGCCGACGCGGGTATGGACCAAACGGTTGACTCCACCGGCCCAGGCGGGACATCCGTGCAGTTGGACGGGTCCATGTCCAGCGATCCCGACAAAGATGTGCTCGGCTTTGTTTGGAAGGATGAGGCGGGCAATGTGGTGGGCACCACGGCCGTTGTTCAGTTGACGCTGCCCGTGGGCGTACACACATTTACATTGACGGTCACCGATCCCGGAGGCCTCAGTTCCACGGCTAGCACCGTCATCACGGTAGTGACGGTAAACCACCCGCCCGTAGCCAACGCAGGTCTGGACCAAACGGTTAACGCCACCGGACCGGGCGGGACATCCGTGCAATTGGACGGGTCCAAGTCCAGCGATCCCGACGGAGATGTGCTCAGCTACGTTTGGAAGGATGAACTGGGCAATGTGGTGGGTAGCACGGCCGTTGTGCAGGTGACGGTGCAGGTGGGTGTGCACACCTTTACGCTGACTGTCACCGATCCCGGAAACCTCAGTTCAACGGCTAAAACGGTGATCACAGTACAAGCGGTAAATCATCCTCCGGTTGCAGTCGCAAGCGCCGACCAAACCCTGCAATACGCTGGGCAGAGTATGCGGGTGACATTGGACGGGTCCAAGTCCAGCGATCCCGACGGAGATGTGCTCAGCTACGTTTGGAAGGATGAACTGGGCAGTGTAGTGGGTAGCACGGCCGTTGTGCAGGTGACGGTGCAGGTGGGTGTGCACACCTTTACGCTGACTGTCACCGATCCCGGAAACCTCAGTTCAACGGCTAAAACGGTGATCACAGTACAAGCGGTAAATCATCCTCCAGTTGCAGTCGCAAGCGCCGACCAAACCCTGGAATGCACCAGGCAGGCTATGCCCGTGATGTTGGACGGGTCCAAGTCCAGCGATCCCGACGGAGATGTCCTCACCTTCGTTTGGAAGAACGAGGCGGGCAATGTCGTAGGTACCACAGCCGTTGTTCAGGTGACACCGGCAATGGGTACGCATACGTTTACATTGACGGTCACTGACACGGGAGGCCTCAGTTCCACGGCGGCAACGCGCGTCAGCGTTCGAGACACGACCGTGCCCGCGATACAGGTTACTTTAAGCCCGAATGCGCTGTGGTCACCGAACCACAAACTCGTCCAAATTACTGCCACAGTCGATGCAAGCGACAGCTGCGATGCGAATCCCGCGGTTGTCCTTGTGTCAATTACCAGCAACGAAGCAGACGAAGGCCTGGGCGATGGAGATGAGCCGAACGACATCCAGGCAGTGGGCGGCGGACCAATCCCGTTCGGGACGGATGTGCGGTCGTTCCTCTTGCGGGCAGAGCGCTCCGGAATGGGAACTGGCCGCATCTATACTGTTACCTATATGGTCCGAGATGCCTCCGGCAACCAAAGCTCGGCTGCGGCCCAGGTTTTCGTGGGGAGCCAGACAACAAATCCGGCGACAAGGCGCTGGGGCCGGGACTCGGATCGAGACTCGGACCGCAAGTCGGACCGAGAATCAGAGCGGAAGTCAGACCGGAAGAAGGACCAGCACCGGCCGTAACACTATAGCGATGCCCAGGTCGCCGCACGGTGGCGCGGCTTGGGCATTTCCTTCTCCATCCGAACGTAAATTGAGTCGCCTGGACAGACCTCCGGCGGCGGGGAAAGTACCCCGTGGCAGATTGGGAACGCGGGCGAGACGCGGCGTTGTGCGCGTGAAATCCCCGGTCTACTCTCATGAGGCAATTTATCTGGTGGTCCGGTAGTGGGGAAGTGCTGCGGGAACGCAGCGCCCGGGCCACGGAGAACAGGACTCGTCATGTCGGAACCCTTTCGTCCTTATGAAAAGCTGGTGGAGATCACGATCTTCGGAAGAAAGTTTCAAGTCCCGGAGCGGAATTCGCTTCTGAGGTGCTTTCAGTTCATCAGCCCGGAAACCATTCCTTACGGGCGCTTCTGCTGGAATCAGGATTGCCAATACTGCCGCGTAACGTGCCAACTGCCGGATGAGGACGAACCGCACGAAATGCTAAGCTGCAAGTTCATCGTGATGCCGGGGATGGAAATCACGGAAATGAGCCAGGAACTGAAGTGGTGCCTGCGGGCGAAGCTGCCGGCGGATACGCCGGTTAGTTCTTAGTTTTCAGTTTTCAGTCTTCAGTTTTCGGTCTTCAGTTTTCGGTCTTCAAGCGAAAAAAGCGTCGAGCCACAATTTGCCCTCCTAGCTGCATTCCACTACATTCTAAATGAGGGCTCCCGGCCGCGTCGGGATAAATGCCGCGCGGCGCCTACGAATTCTTGCCATCATGACGAACTCAATCGCTTTGCCGTGTGATGGTTGCGGGCAGGCCGCGACGGCGGAACATATTGCGCGGCGGCTGCAGCGTTTGGAATGGACAACGCGTTACCGGCCTGTGCACATCCACACGCTCCTGCTGGGGGCATATTCACCGTTGCGAGATGAGGAATTTCTGTATGCCAGCGACAGAGAGTTCGGCGGCGAAGCGGCACAAATTCTCGACGCGGTGGGGATTTCGACCGCTGGGAAGACGCGGGAGGCGGTGCACGCGGAGTTTCAACGCGCTGGGTTTTTCCTGACGCACGTCTTGGAATGCCCGCTTGAGGCTGAGGGGAGTTTTCCGGCTGACGCCCCTGCCGCACTGAAAAAGCACTTGGCGGCGGCGGCGACACGGATCCGGCGGTCACTTAGACCAAAGCGTGTAATGGCTGTCACTGAGGAACTGACGCCCGTTTTGGATGATATTCTGGAAATGGTTTTGGGATGCCCGGTGCTCCTGGATCGTGGGAAGCCGTTCCTGCTGGAAAGCCGCGGCGGAGAAAATGGCGTTGCGCGTTTGCGACAGGCGCTGGCTGCCGCGTGCGCGGGCTGATCGCGGACGAACGAGCCGCAGCCGGCGATTGGCGGCAAGTGCAGCGTCAGGGAAGACGGCAGAACGTTTTGTTGACTATGGTAGAATCAGACGAGAGATTGAAGCCACTGCAGGGGTACCGCCGTGAAAAAACAAGCAAAGTTTGGCGTGGGAATCGGTGTAATCGTGGCCACCATGGGTTTTCTGGCGTGGCTTGGCTACGGGGAGAGCAAGACGTATTACCACACCATCGCCGAGCTTGAAACTTTGAAGGATTCCGCGAAAAGCCAACGCATGCGCATCGGCGGCACCGTTGCGGTAGGAAGTATTCGACACCTCGCAGGCCGCGTTGATTTTGTACTGGAGGGTGAAGGAAAGACGCTGCCGGTCAGCTACATCGGCACGGACCCGCTGCCGGACACATTTGTAGACAAATCCCAAGCCCTCGTGGAAGGCCGGCCTGGTCCGGAAGGACGCTTTGTAGCTGAGGTAGTTCAAGCGAAATGCGCTTCCAAGTATGAAGCAGCGCCGGGAGGTAAGGGTGGCGCCGCGCCCAGCCCCACCGAGAAGAGTGGGATTTAGGGCGCCCGGGATCTCCGGGGGATAGGCGGCTTTGCCGTGGATGTATTCGGTTCCTTTGCACTCGTCCTGGCGTTCGTCTGCGCGGCCTATGCGTTCGGCGGGGGCATTGCGGCGATTATCACGCGGCACCCGCTGCTGATCAAGAGTACGCGGCAAGCCGGGATGGCCACGTGCTGCCTGATTTTCCTCGCCACGCTCAGCCTCGAATATCTCTTTTTTACCGATAATTTTTCCATCGCGTACGTGGTGTCGCATAGCAATCGCGACCTCTCGACCTTTTACAAGATAGCCGCGCTGTGGTCGGGGCAGGAAGGCTCGCTGCTGTTCTGGAGCTTCCTGCTGGCGATTTATGTTTTTTCGGTATTGATCGCCTACCGGAACAAGAATGGCGAGCTGATGCCGTACGTCGGCGTGGTGATGGCCGGCGTGCAGATTTTCTTCCTGACTCTGAATAACTTCGTTGCCAGCCCATTCAAAGCGCTCGCGGCACCGGGGGCGGATGGGGTGATGAATTACGTGGCGCGCGCCGATGGCAACGGATTGACCCCGCTGCTGCAATATCCGGAAATGGTGATCCATCCGCCCAACCTGTATTCGGGATACACGGGTTTCACGATTCCCTTTGCATTTGCGCTGGGAGCTCTGCTGGCTCGCTACCCGGGCGAGAAGTGGATTCATCTGACCCGCAAGTGGACGATGATTGCGTGGATGTTTCAGTCCGTGGGGATTTTGCTTGGCGCTCACTGGGCTTACGCAGTGCTCGGCTGGGGCGGTTACTGGGGCTGGGATCCGGTCGAGAATGCGTCCTTCCTACCGTGGCTGACGGGCACGGCGTTTCTGCACTCGGTGATGATGCAGGAAAAGCGCGGCATGATGAAGGTGTGGAACGTGTGGCTGGTATTCATCACGTTTCTGCTTTGCATCCTGGGAACTTTCTTAACGCGCAGTGGCGTGGTCAGTTCTGTTCATGCTTTCGCGCAATCGAGCATCGGAAGCTGGTTCGTGGGGTTCCTTGTGCTGATTATCGCGGTGTGCCTCGGCGCGTATTTGAAGAATCGCGACTATCTGAAGAGCGAGAATCAACTGGATTCCATCGTTTCGCGCGAATCGAGCTTTCTGTTTAACAATTTGATTCTGCTGGTTTCGTGCATCGCCATACTTTCGGGAACCCTGTTTCCAATTTTTTCGGAATGGATTACCGGGGACCGCATCAGCGTGGGAGCACCGTTCTTTAATAAGGTGAATATTCCGATTGGGCTGCTACTGCTGTTTTTGACGGGAGTCGGCCCGCTACTGGCTTGGCGGAAGACTTCCACGGAGAGCTTGAAGCGGAACTTTGGATGGCCGCTGGTAATAGGGCTGGTGGCAGGCGTGATTGCGCTGGTATTTGGCTTCCGGGAAATCTATTCGTGGGTTTGCCTGATCCTGTGCGTATTTGTGGCGTCCACGGTTGGCTTGGAGTTCTATCGCGGCGCGAAGGTGATTCGCGCGCGGTCGGGCGCTTCGTTGGTGGCATCCGCGGTGGAACTTACGATGCGCAACACGCGGCGTTACGGCGGCTACATCGTGCATGTGGGGATGGTGTTTGTTTTCATTGGGCTGGCCGGCGCGGCGTTCAACCGCGATCTGCAGAAAGACATGCGGCAAGGCGACACCTTGCAAATCGGGCCGCACACCTTGGTGCTGCAAGGTTTTGACACCAGACCGGAAAGGAATTACACCGCGCAACGGCTGCTGGTCGAAGTGCTGCGCGACAAGAAGCCGATTATGATGCTTTATCCGGAGAAGCGGCGCTTCGAGACCACCACGGAAAACGGCACGATGGTGGCGATTTATTCGACGCTGAAAGAAGATTTGTACGTGGTCTATGCCGGGAATAGCCCGGAAACGGGGATTCCCGTGGTGCATGCGTATTTGAATCCGTTGGTAAAATGGATCTGGCTCGGAGGAGCCGTGGTGGTGTTTGGAACGCTGGTGGCGCTGCTGCCGAATCGCCGCGCCGTGCTGGTGCTCGCGGGCGCACAGCAGCCGGCAGCGGCGACACAATCGATGGCGCATGGGCTTACTCCATCCGCTACCATGCGAGAGGGCCATGACTAAAGTTCGCCCAATCGGCGCAATCGCGGTGCTGGCGATAATCGCGATGGCACCGCTGCTGATCACGCCTGTTGGAGCGCAGCAGCTTTCCGACCGCGCAAGACAAATGGGCATGAAAATTAAGTGCATGTGCCGCGGGTGCGACATGGCCGCTGGGATTTGTTCGCATCCAGGCGGAGCATTCTCCGGGCCATGTGAAACGGCCAAAGCGATGCTGAAGGAAGTCGACCAGCACGTCGCCAAAGGCGAAACCGACGAGCAGATTTTGCAGGCGTTCGTGCAGGAGTATGGGACGCAAGTCTTTGCAGAACCGCCGAAATCCGGTTTCAGCCTGGTCGCCTGGATATTGCCGAGCGTTTATCTTTTCGTCGGCACTGGAGTGGTGATTCTCGTGATCGCCCGCTGGAGAAAACGCCCTGCACAGCAAGCGTCCCTCGCAGGCGGTACACCGGGCATTTCGCCCGAGATGCTGGAGCGTGCCAGGGCGCAGGCGTCGCGCGAGACTCAGGATTAAATGGTGCCCGCTCTCTTCACACTTGTGAGCTTCGAGATTGCCTCTGCGGATTGGGCCGTTCTGGGCGCATGCCTGGCGCTGGCCGTGGCCACCTTGTTATTCATTTTTTATATTCAGCCGGATGCCGCGGACCTTGCGCCGCACCGGACCAAGCTCGATCAACTTCTGGAACGCCGCGACACCATCTACGACAATTTGCGCGACTTGCGGTTTGAGTATCGTTCCGGAAAATACTCGGAAGGTGATTTCGAAGCGATGAAGACAGCCCTTGAGAATGAGGCAGCGCTGCTGCTCGCGGAGATCGATCAGGTCACCGATGCGCAGGTGCGCCGCCCGCGCGGGTCACGTTCGGCGGACGGGAGCACGCAATGAGGCGCTCTTGCACAGCGCGGCTGGCTTTGCTGGGCGCACTTGTCGTGGCTCCCCTAGCCATCGCCGAGGCAGGGACGGTTCACGGCACGGTGATAAACGGCACCACCGGCACAGCGGCGTCAGGAATTGAACTTATATTGATACAGCTTCAGGGAGGAATGCAGGAAGTTGTGCATTCCAAGAGCGACTCGCAGGGGGGATTCTCGTTTGAGCACGCTGGACTTGGCGCGCAGCCGATGCTAGTCCGGGCGGTGTATCACGGCGTCAATTTCAACAAGGCCCTGCCACCGGGCACGACCACTGCGCAGGTGGATATTTATGAATCGTCTGAAGATGCAAAGACGATCAACATTCCTTTGCACGTGGTGATCTTTCAACCCAAGGGCGCGACGATGATCGTTGGTGAGGAATATCAGATCGAGAACAAGTCCCAGCCGCCGCGAGCTTACTTCCGGAGTGATGGCAGTTTTGATTTCGCGTTGCCGGAGAAGGGCCAGCTTCAACAAGTATCCGCCGCAGGCCCGGCGGGAATGCCCGTGGTGCAACTCCCGATCGACAAAAAGCACAATCGCTATTCGATTGCGTTCGCGTTTCGGCCGGGGGCAAATTCGGTGCGGTATTCTTACGAGCTGCCATACCTGGGAAAGGCAGCGGCAGTAAAAATTCCGGCGATTTATGCGGGTACCCGGTTGCTGATTGCCGCGCCGCCGAGCGTGCAGATCAGCGGTGATGGTCTGACACCGGATGGGCAAGAGCAGGGCATGAATCTCTACGGCCGTCAGGATGTTCCCGCGGGTACGGTTGTGGCCGTGAGCGTGTCCGGTACGGCACTGGACACGAGCGCCGGGGCGGATCAAGGTCAGCAGAGCGGCCAGCAGGGCCGAGACGCACAGCAGGGCGGCGGAGAATCCGCTGGAGTTAGCATTCAACAGGTTCCCGGACGGCTGGACGTTTTGAAATGGCCATTGATAGCGGGCTTTGTTTGTGTATTCGCGCTGGGTGCGATTCTGCTCGCTCGCAAACCCGTCGTAGCGGTAGCCGGGGCTGTGCCGGAAACACAGAAGAAATCCAAAGCGACTGCCACCGCGGCGTCAACCGCGCCCGTGTCTCCCACGAACGGGGCCGCGAGTCTTGCCGAGGTTGATGCGGCCATCGGCAGCAGCCTTGATGCGCTGAAAGAGCGCCTGTTCCGGCTCGAGCTGCGCCACCAAGCGGGAACTATCTCTGAAGATGAATATGCACAGGAACGCGCGCGGGCGGAGAAAGTGTTGCGCGATCTCGTGCGGGGCTGAGCGTTGAAGACCAGAAGCGATCTGCCCATCGCCGAGGCCGTCCCGTGACGCCGGCGAGTTTTTCTCCCACAGGAATCCGCTTCGAAAACATCGATAAACGGTACGGCGGGCTGTACGCGCTACGGCGCGTCTCCCTGGAGATTCCCGCTGGAGAATGCGTGGCATTCGCCGGACGGAACGGCTCCGGCAAGACGACGCTGCTGCGAATCGCGGCACGGCTCGCGCGTCCATCGTCGGGCGCCGTAAATCTTCTAAATGGAAGCGGTGAGGAATTCGAGACCCCGCCGCCGGCCGGTTTTGTGGCGCACGCCACGATGGTTTATGACGAGCTGACGGCGGAAGAGAACCTGGTACTGTTTGCGCGATTGCAGGGAATCGCTCAGCCCGCCGCGCGCGCCGAGACGCTCTTGCACGAGGTGGGACTCCTAGAACGGCGAAACTCCCTGGTGCGCACGTTTTCCCGCGGGATGCGCCAGCGCGTGGCTATTGCGCGAGCGCTGCTTAACGAGCCTGCCGTGGTTCTTCTCGATGAACCCACGACCGGGCTCGATCCGCAGGGGGCAAGCTGGTTTGCGCAGACGGTGCGCCAGTTGAGAGACTCGGGACGCACGATTTTGATGAGCCTGCACGGCGAGTCCGAAGTCTCCACACTGGCGACTCGGGCGATACGGCTGGACGCGGGAGCGGTGGTTGCCGACACGCGAACCGGCGCGAACTTTCGCTCAATCCTTGCATTTGCGAACGCGTGAATGGCGCTGCTCTCCAATACGGCGGTGCTGCTGGGAAAAGAACTTCGCACGGAGTTCCGTTCGCGCGAACTGCTTACCACAACGGTGGTCTTTATTCTCACGATTGTGGTGCTCTTCAGCTTCACATTTGATCCGTCGGTCAGCGAATCGCGCCGGTTTGGACCGGGACTGTTGTGGCTGGCGTTTCTTTTCGCGGCTTCGCTGATGCTGCAGCCTTGCTTCTTGCGCGAGCAGACGAACGACACGCTAAGCGCATTGCGCCTCTCGGTGAACGATCCTTTTGCCATTTTTCTCGCCAAGCTGGCCGCGAATACTCTTTTTATGTTATTCACCCAGATTTTGCTTCTGCCAGTATTCTCGGTTCTGTACAACGTTCCCGTACTCGCGGCATTTCCGCAGTTGGTGCTGGTGATGTTCATGGGAAGCTTGGGACTTTCGGTTACCGGTACGGCTTTGTCGGCGATTTCCGCGCAGGCCAGAATGCGCGAGTTGCTGCTGCCGCTGCTGCTCTTGCCGCTGCTAACGCCGGTGTTGATCGCTAGTACGGAAGCGACCGCCGCGTTACTCGTACCGAATCCGGCCATGCCGTGGAAGTGGCTGGGTTTCTTAGCGGGATTTGACGCGGTTTTTTTGACGGCGTTATGGCTTTTCGGCGAATATCTCCTGGAAGAGTGAACGGATTTGTGGCATGGGGCTCGGTGAGGACAATAGAATGAAGAAGAACATCTTGATCGCATTCGCGGTAGTGCTGCTTATGTGTGTTGCCGCGTATGCTTCACTCTTTGTGGCGCCCACTGAGAGCAAGATGGGACCGATCCAGCGAATCTTTTACCTCCATGCACCCGCTGGGATGGTATCCCTCCTCTGCTTCATGGTCTGCTTCGTCGGAAACTTCGCTTACACATTGAAACGCGAGCCAAAGTGGGATTGGCTGGGTGTGTCTGCTGCTGAAGTGGGAGTTGCCTTCTGCACGGTGAACATCATCACAGGTCCGATCTGGGCGCATCCTGTCTGGGGGATTTGGTGGACCTGGGACTGGAGACTCACGCTCACCTTTGTGCTCTGGCTGCTGTATATCTCTTATCTGTTGTTACGGACTCTTGTTGAAGACCCGGACCGGCGCGCATTGGTCAGCGCAATTTACGGGATTTTCGCGTTTCTGGACGTGCCTCTCGTCTATGGATCGATTCGCTGGTGGCGCACGCAGCATCCCCAGCCGGTGATTATGGGTGGCTCGGGGTCCGGTCTCGAACCGACGATGGCGAAGGTCTTCTGGTTTTGGTTTTTCAACCTAGTGATTCTCATGATTTTTCTAGTACGTGAACGGTACAGGTTGGAAGCGATGCGAGGCGAGGTGCAACTGATTGAGCGTGAGGCGGAGGCGGCATGAAAGAACATTTTTGGAGCGTGTTTTGGGCCTACATGATTGGCTGGGGCGTTTTCTTTTTTTACTATGTCAGCGTGGCGCTGCGCACGACGGCACTTGGCGAGCAAATTGAGCGCTTGAAGAATTCGTTGAACCGGAGCAAGTAGCTTGGCAGGGAAGAAGCGAGTCGGGATTGTACTGTTTCAGCTCGGCGGGCCGGATTCACTGGAGGCCGTCGAGCCGTTTCTGCTGAATTTGTTTTTGGACCCCGACATTATCCCGCTCGGCCCGTTCGGACTGCTGCGGCGCCCGATTGCGAAGTTTATTTCTTCTCGCCGGTCGGTCCCTGTTGCGGGGCGGTACGCAGAAATCGGCCGGCGTTCGCCGATCGGAGCGCTCACGGAACGGCAACGACTACGGCTGGTGGAGGCGGTTTCGCCGTACATCGATCCTGTAGCGGTAATAGCGATGCGTTACTGGCATCCGTTTACGGCGGAGGCGGCGGATGCCTTGCGCAAGGCCGCGCCGCTGGATGAAATTGTTCTCCTGCCACTCTATCCGCACTATTCCTACGCCACGACGCTGAGCAGCTTGAAAGAATGGGCACGGGTCGCGAATCAAGCAAACTGGGGACCGTCCACAGGGAAACCTGCGGAGCGCACCATCGACAATTTTCACGACCATCCGCTGTACATTCGAGCGCTCGTTCAGCGGATCGGATCCGTCCTGCGTCAATTCCCGGACAGCTTGCGGAGTTATCTGGTATTCAGCGCGCATGGCCTCCCGATGAGCTTGGTGGAGAAGGGGGATCCATATCCGAAACAAATCGAGGAGACGGTGCGCCTGGTCTGCGAGTTGGGTGCGAAGCGTTACCCAGGATGGCCGCAGAAGCACTTGCTCTGCTACCAGAGCCGCGTAGGCCCCGCGAAATGGCTCCAGCCTCCACTGACCGAAACGATCGAGCGGCTCGGCCACGAAGGCGTGAAAGAGATGCTGGTGGTGCCCATTTCGTTCGTCACCGAACACATCGAAACGCTCCACGAAATTAATATCGAAGCTCGCGAGGAAGCGGAAAAGCTGGGCATTGAAAGATTTCGCATGATGCCCGCGCTGGGCGATTCACCGCTCTTTATCGCCGCGCTGAAGGATCTCGTTTTGCGGGCCGTGGGAATCGATGCCGGAGAGCCATCCGCTCGGCTTTCCAGCGTTGCGAGTTGAAGGTATAATTCGCGCTTGGTACTGGGGGAAATGACTTCCACTTACAATCCTGGTGTACACAAATTTGCGGTATTCACGGTGTGCTGGACAATCCTCCTCTTTGTCGCCGGCGCACTGGTTACGTCGAAGGATGCCGCCCTTTCCGTGACCGACTGGCCCACTTCCCACGGCGCGTTGGTTCCCCCGCTATCGTCGCTTCAAGGTGGCGACTTATTTGAGTTTTCGCATCGCGTTTTCGCGGGCGGATTGGGGCTTTTGACACTTGCGCTGGCCGCGTTGCTTTGGGTGAAGGAAAAACGACAGTGGCTGCGCTGGCTTGGCTTGGTTGCGGTGCTTGGCGTCGCGGTGCAGGCCATTCTCGGCGGCCAGGTCGTGATACGCCTCCTGCATTACTGGCTGCCGGTCATCCACGCCTGCTTCGCGCAAATCGTTTTTGGCGCGGTCGTGGGTATTGCAGTGTTCACCAGCAATTGGTGGGTTTCCGAACACCCGCAACTGGAAGACAGCGGGACTCCCTCGATACATGCGCTGGCGATCCTCAATGCGTCCGTCATCTATTTGCAGGTAATTCTCGGCGCCGGTTTCCGGCATAAGGAAATCCCGATTTGGCCGCACATGGCCGGAGCCATGCTGGTGCTTGGAATGGTGATCTGGACGGCGGTCGCGCTGCGTAAGCGCTTCGCGCAATCGCGAGAGCTGTCGCGCGCGCGAATCCTGCTGCACGCCATTTTCGGCACACAGTTTCTGCTGGGCCTGGCGGCCTACTGGTCGCGGCTCACGACAGCGGATGCTCCGCAGCCGATGCCCGTCATGGTAACGTTAACCGTGATTCATACGGTCGTGGGCGCGTTGCTCTTCGCGTTTTCCGTGCTGGTTGTGCTGGCGTGTTACCGGCTGGTGCCACGCGGAAGGGAAGCTGCCGCGACGGCGCCACGGCAAGTGACTACTGGATGAGCACGGCGCGTACCACGGAACTAACGCTGTCCGCGCGCGCGAATGGCTACGTCGCGCTGACGAAGCCGGACGTTTCGTTCCTTGTGCTGATGACAACAGCGGCCGGATATTACATGGGCGCGCGTGGCCCCGTCGCGTGGCTCCACATGCTTCACGCAGTTTTCGGGACAATGCTCATCGCCGCGGGCACGGCAGCGCTGAATCATTACATCGAGCGCGAGTCCGACCGCTACATGCGGCGCACGGCGTTGCGGCCGTTGCCCAGCGGCGCGCTGCAACCGCGGGAAGCTTTGATTTTTGGCGGGGCGCTGGCGATTGCCGGGGCCGTGGATTTGTATGTGGCGGCCGGGGCGCTTGCTTCAGGACTCGGCGTGGCAACGTGCTTGAGTTATTTGCTGGCATACACTCCGCTGAAAAAACGCACCGTGTGGGCGACGTTCGTCGGCGCTTTTCCGGGGGCGATTCCGCCGATGATTGGCTGGGTGGCGGCGACGGGATCGCTCGATCGCGGCGCATGGGTGCTTTTCGGAATACTGTTTCTTTGGCAGTTTCCGCACTTCCATGCCATCTCTTGGATGTACCGCGAAGATTATGCTCGCGCGGGCATCATGATGCTGCCGGTGGTCGACCGCGAGGGCACGCGCACGTTCCGGCAGATCATTCTCTATGCGGTCGCGCTCGTGGGCGCGAGCTTGCTTCCATCAATTCTAGGGCTGGCCGGCGTTCTGTATTTCTTTGGCGCGCTGGTTACCAGCACCGCCTTGGTGCAAGTATGTTTGTGGGCCGCCAGCAACAAGACGAACGCTCGCGCCAGATGGCTGATGCACGCGACGGTTCTCCACATCCCGCTGTTGCTGGGGCTGATGGTCTACGACAAACTCCCGCGGTGATCAGACTATTCTAAGAAGGGCTGCTGCAGGAAGGACACCCTGACACTGATGTTTTCGCAACCTGCCCTCAATGCTTCTCTCAATGGAATCAGCGCGCTGCTGCTCGCAGGAGGTTATGCGGCGATCCGTGCAGGGAAGCGCGACGTGCACAAGGCTTTCATGATTGGCGCGTTCACGGTTTCCACTGTTTTCCTGGCGTCCTACGTGATCTATCACATCCGCGTGGGACATGTTGTCCTCTTTCAAGGACAGGGCTGGATCAGGCCCGTCTACTTCGCGTTGCTGACTTCGCATACGATCCTGGCGATCGCAATCGTGCCGATGATTCTGATTACACTGCGCCGCGCGTGGCTGGAAAAATTCGACAAACACCGGCTGATCGCGCGGTGGACACTGCCGTTGTGGTTCTATGTTTGCGTGACGGGCGTGATTGTCTACTTGATGGTTTACCAAATCTATGCAGGGAAGAGCACTTGAGGCCGGGGCGAAATCCGCCGCGCAAAATCCCGTTAGAATTGAGGGGTATTTTCCTGGCGGAATCCGGGAGGCACCAGCGCTCCCGTAACCGCAGAGCGAATCGCCTGGCGCGTGCCGGACTTCGGAAAAACTATGTGCCAGAAGTCGATATTGGGATTGACGAAGGCAATGCCCACGAATCGTCTTTCGCGTTTTTCGCGCAAGGAAGTCACAACGCAGTCCACCGAATGAGCCGTATGTTCGTTGAAGACTTTGACGGTTTGGCCGGGAATCAAAGGCGTGTCCATGAGAACCAAGGCACCGTGCGCGCTGACGACGTAGGTCGAGGCCTTCAGGTCAATCGTTTCGCCTTCGGGTAAACGGCAACGAACCGTCAGCGGAATCTGAAGAGAAAGGCGCGTGGTACGCCGACGTTCCGGATAGCGAGTTCGTTGCATAAAGCCGCCTTGGAGGGACACTCGAGGCTACGAGCCGAAATGTTGGCACGTCCGCAGTCCAAAAACAAGCATTTTGACGATTTGGAACTCCTAGTACTTTGGAACTTTGTGCCTAGAATCACCTCTGCTTAAGCGCGGCAATCACCGCGTCCGCGAATTCCTCGGTGCCGGCTTTGCCGCCGACGTCACGAGTCGTGTGTTTAGCCTTGCGGTAGACGTTTTCGAGGGCATCCTGAATGCGCTCCGCATTGGTCCGTTCGTCGAGGTGGTCCAGCATCAGGATACTGCTCATCAGCAGGGCAGTGGGATTGGCGAATCCTTTGCCGGCGATGTCCGGCGCGGTACCATGGACAGCCTCGAACATGGCGCATTCGTCGCCAATGTTGGCACTGGGCACCACACCCAGTCCGCCGACAAGGCCCGCGGCCAGGTCACTCATTACGTCCCCGTAAAGATTCGGCAGCAAGAGCATGTCAAATTGCAAAGGATCCATCACGATTTGCATGCAGGCGTTGTCGACGATGAGCTCTTTGTACTCGATTGCGGGAAACTTCGCCGCCACCGCGCGCACTGATTTCAGAAATAACCCGTCGGAAAGCTTCATGATATTGGCTTTGTGAATGGCGTGAATTCTTTTTCGGCCGTGACGCTTGGCATATTCAAACGCAAACTTCGCAATCCGCGTGGAGGCCTTTTCCGTGATGATTTTCAGGCTCTCGACCACGCCGGGAACGACCTCGTGCTCTAGGCCGGAATACAAATCCTCGGTGTTCTCGCGGACGAGAATCAGGTCCACGTTTTCAAAGTGGGATTTGACGCCGGGCACGTTTTTCACCGGACGCAAATTGGCGTAGAGGTCGAGCGTTTTGCGAAGCGCCACGTTCACGCTGGGCGCGCCCCCGGCGATGGCCGTGGCCATCGGGCCCTTGAGGGCAACGCGGTTCCTGCGCACCGATTCTACGGCCGCCTGGTTGACGCTCTTTCCCTGATCGGAGGAATTGTCGGAGCGTCCTGCGATCTCTTCCCATTCGATTTGCACGCCCGCGGCTTCCAGAATGCGGCGGGTCGCCGCAGCGACTTCCGGCCCGATTCCTTCGCCGGGAATGAGAGTAACTTTGTGTTTGGTCATTGCATCTTATTGTATGCGAAGCGGATACTCATGTCGAAACGCGGTGAAGTCAGGAGTTTCATGACAGGAACGCAGGGTTGCGCTCCCGTTTGAGAGTTCTGGTATAATGTAACTGTGGATAGCTTCGCGGGCACGCCCGCGAGCGGAGGCCAAGAGGATTTATGATCAATTTGACGCCCGTTGCAAGTACCAAGGTGAAGGAAATCATGAACATGCAGAGCCCGGTGCCAGTGGCGCTGCGCGTTGCTGTTGTCGGCGGAGGCTGCTCCGGTTTCCAATACCACATGGCGTTTGAAAACCAGACCACGGATGCGGACCAGGTTTTTGAGTTCGACGGACTGAAGGTCGCGGTCGACCAGATGAGCTCCATGTATCTGGACGGAATTGAAATCGATTACATCGAGACGATTGAAGGCGCAGGATTCAAGTTCAACAATCCCAATGTGAAGAGCACCTGCGGCTGCGGCAGTTCCTTCAGCGTCTAATTCGGTGCAGGGAAGCGCCCGTGCGCTTTCACACTTCTTCCAGGCTCCTGAGCGGTATGTTCAGGAGCCTTTTTTATGCCCTCTAGCCAAGCCGATTGGGATGCCAAGCACAGGCTCGCGGCCGATACGCCGGCCTCGGAGCCTGCGAGTATCGTCCGCGAACTCTTGCCGCTTCTGCCATCTGGTCCCGCGCTGGACATCGCTTGCGGGACGGGAAGAAATGCTGTGTTTCTTGCAGGGCGCGGACAGCATGTCACGGCGGTGGATTTTTCCGGCGTTGCGCTGGACACTCTGGAAGTTCGCGCACGCAACATGCACGTCCCCGTGAGACGCGGCAAGAGCTTTCATGACGTTCACGGGCCTCATCGCCGAGGACTTGAGTTACTCCAGGCGGATCTAGAGCAGGCATATCTCCCAGCACACGCCTATGACTTGATTGTGTGCATTCAGTTTCTGCAACGATCGCTCTTTCCACAGATGGTCCGCGCTCTTCGCCCGAATGGTGTTCTGCTGCTTGAGACTTTTACTCGCGCGCAACTCGAATTTCCGGGCGGGCCGCGGAATCCCGCCTACCTTCTCGAAATCGGCGAACTCCGGGATGCATTCCCGAGCTTGTGTGTCTTGTTTTACCGCGAATTGCGCGCCGGGCAGGGAATCGCCAGCCTGGTCGCGAGGGAACGGGACAAGCATGGTTGAAGACATTTTTCGACGCTCAAGAGCCGCGTCGCGGAACGTCAAGATTTGCAATCTTCGCATTCCAACCGTATCCTAATGATGTCCGGGCATGAAAATAGCGCTCGCGCAGTTCAATCCCACCGTTGGCGACTTCGCAGGGAATGCCGCTCGCATCTTGAGCTTGGCGGAACAAGCCAAGCAGCGAGGGGCGGACCTCGCTGTTTTTACCGAGCTTTGCCTCTGCGGTTATCCTCCCCAGGATCTTTTGGAGCGCCCGGCATTTCTAGACCGCAACATCGATGAACTGAAGGCTCTAGCGGGGAAGGTTCCGTTGCCGGCGCTAGTCGGCTACGCCGGACGTGTGAAGAATAGCGCGGGCAAGTCCGCGGCCAACAAAGCGGCGCTGCTGTGCGGCGGGCGAGTCGTCTTTGAGCAGAGCAAGATGCTGCTGCCGACATACGATGTGTTCGACGAGTCGCGCTACTTTCAGCCTGCCGATAAGCAAGTGGTCTACAGCTTCAAGGACGAAAAACTCGGCATCACCATTTGTGAAGATGTGTGGAACGACCCGAATTTCTGGCCCACGCGCTTGTACGAGCGTGATCCAGTAGTAGAACTTAGCAAGCAGGGAACCAGCGTACTGCTAAATCTCTCCGCTTCGCCCTATACGATCGACAAGAGAAACCTGCGCTTTGAGATGCTCCGCGCCATCGCCGTAAAGCAGCAGCGACCCGTGGTTTACGTCAACCAAGTTGGCGGTGACGACAATCTGATTTTCGATGGTGCGAGCATGGCAATTACAGCTGACGGGCGCGTGGCCGCACAAGCGCTCGCGTTCAAGGAGGATCTCGTCCTCTTTGACACAGCTACAGGGCAGGGCGAGATTCACAAACAGCCGCCGACAGAAATCGCGTATGCCTACGAAGCGCTGCTGACCGGCACGGCGGACTACGTACGCAAATGCGGTTTTATGAAGGTGCTCGTCGGCCTGAGCGGCGGCATTGACTCGGCCGTGGTCGCGTCCATTGCGGTGGACGCACTAGGAGCCGAAAACGTGCTCGGCGTTTCCATGCCGGGACCATTTTCCTCGGCCGGCAGCAAGAGCGACGCGGCCATCCTGGCGAAAAATCTGGGCATCCAGTTCATCAGCTTGCCGATCACGGCTGTCTTTGAAGAATACAAGCGCGCGCTGACACCCGCGTTTGGGAACCGGCCTGTTGATGTGACGGAAGAGAATATTCAGGCGCGCATCCGCGGAAACTACCTGATGGCACTCTCCAATAAATTTGGATCGATGGTGCTCAGCACGGGCAACAAATCAGAACTCGCCGTCGGATACTGCACTCTTTACGGAGACATGGCGGGAGGTCTCGCTGTAATCTCCGATGTGCCGAAATTGATGGTGTATGAGCTGGCAACCTGGATTAATCGCGAGAGGGAATTAATCCCTGCTTCGACTATCGAGAAGCCGCCTTCGGCCGAGTTGCGCCCTGACCAAAAGGACGAGGACAGCTTGCCGCCTTACGACGTCCTGGACCGCATCCTCAAGGCTTATATCGAGGATCTCCACAGCCCCCAGGAGATTGCCGATCATTACGGTTTTGATATAAAACTGGTCCGCGACATAGCGCTTTTGGTGGATCGCAACGAGTACAAGCGCAAGCAGTCGGCGCCAGGGCTGAAGATCACTTCGCGGGCATTTGGATTTGGCAGGCCATTCCCGATCGCGCAGAAATTCATTCCTTAGAACCATGAGGTCTTTGTGAAAACAGCGCCGCCACTTTTCCTACTTCTTGCCCTCTGCACAGTTTCGCCCCCAGGCCCGGCACAGCAGGCTCAATCGGCCACAGTGGCGGCATCAACCGCCGCCGCATCGCCAGCACAGAAGAGTATTGAGGCCTACCTTCGACATTTGTATGCCTTCGGTCCAAATGTCGCGCTAGTAGTTGGCCCTCCAAAGCCAACGCAGGTCGAAGGGTTGCTTGAAACCAACGTTGACCTGACCATCGACGGCAACAAACAAACCGTGAAGTTCTACGTCAGCAAGGACGGCAAATTCCTTTTTCAGGGCGAATTGTCGGACATGACAAAAGATCCCCTGGAACAAAATCGGGCGCAGATTCAGATGAAGGACGCGCCTTCACTTGGCGACCCGAGCGCCGCAGTCACGCTAGTGGAATATTCCGACTTCGAGTGTCCGGTATGCCGCAAACTTCACGACGCACTACGCGAAATCCTCCCGAACTATACGGGCAAGGTACGGGTGGTGTTCAAGGACTTTCCCATCGAGCAGCTTCATCCGTGGGCAAGAACCGCCGCCATTGCCGGCCGCTGCGCGTACCAGCAGGACCCCAAGGCCTTTTGGAAGATGTATGACTTCATTTACGACAACCAGGAGATTATTTCCGCAGCGAACGCCTGGACAAAAATGATGGACTACGCTGGCCAATCTGGTTTGGATGCCGTCGCGTTCAAGAGCTGCATGGCCAGCCCGGACGCCGCAACAGCCGTCAACGCCAGCCGCACGAACGGTCAACTGCTCGACGTCAACAGCACGCCTACAATATTTGTGAATGGCCGGCGCATGGTCGGCGCCGACACGCATCTCCTGGAACAGTACATCAACTACGAACTCGCCCAACAAAAAGCAGCGAAAGCCACAAACAGGAACTAAGAGAGGAGGGAGCTGGAATCCGCCCAGCCGAGGCCCGGACCCGCCTGTTTTTTCAGATCGTTTTCTTAGTTAACATAATATTACTTATAGGAAGCGAGGGGTCAAGGGGAATCTGCGGCCCGCTTCGGGTTTTCTGTGGAAATCGGGCTTCTCCCTATTTGACGCTCTGCACCCTCGAAGCACCCCACGGGCCTTTTCTGAGCGTGTTCTTGCGGCTGGCGCACCCCCGCGCCGGCCGCAGGAACGGATTGAGTTACGGTTTCGCTCTATTCAGTTGCGGGTGACGTTTTCCCAGGTCGGTGGCCAGGGTATTAGATTTTGCGCTGAATCTTCGCCGGCCGCGCGGAAAACGGAACTAAGCGGACTTTCTCTCAAATTTTCTAAGCAACCGTTAGCACGCTGCTAAAAAGCAGGGAAGCCACTTCCCTGCCGGCGCGTGGATCTAGCCTGTCTAGTCATGCAAACGCGGCCTGTAAGCTTCTGGCATGGAAGCGTTCCGGCACATCCGGTCCCTCAAAGACTCTGGAAGCCTAGTGGAATCCGACCTTAGCCATGAGCTGGGCGAAGCGCGGATCGGAGCGTAAAGGGTCCGTCATGGGATCGACATTCAGGTAGACGAGGCGGTCGATTTTTTCCTGAAAGGCAACGTCGAGCAGGCGGAAAGCTTCGTCTTTTTCGCCCAGACCGACGTGGATAGCCGCCGGGTACAGATTCGGAACGAACCGAGTAGCCGCTTGTTGCTGGAGCTTCTGGAGTGCCGCTCGCGCTTCGGCGGCATTTCCTGCCAGCGCCTGGGCGTGACCGTAAGCCATAAGCATGGCGGGATTGTCGCCCGAGGCTTGACGCGCGTGCTGGAAAGTCTCGATGGCCTGCGGGTACATTTTTTTCTCGCGGTACGCGGAGCCGAGCCAGAACTGCGCGAGAGGAAAATCAGGATGCAGCTTGACGACTCGCCCGGCTTCTTCGATTGCAGCGTCGTACTTCCTGCCGAAATAATATGTTTCTGCCAGCGCGGTATGAAAGAGCGGGTTGGCCGGGTCAAGATCGAGAGCCCGTCGGTCCTCGGTGAGAGCCTCCGCGTTGCGTCCCTCGACAACGAGCAGGTGGCCGTACCATTCATGAGCTGTGGGATCGTTGGGGTTTAGTGTAATGGACTGTTGCAATTCCCTTTCGGCCGTGGCGAGATCCCAGTCGTAGCTCATGGCCACGTTGCCGAGGACGGCGTGCGCGTCGGCAAGACGGGGATCGAGCTGCAACGCGTGCTGTGCAGCTTCGCGGGCCTTGGGTTTGGCATCGCGGGGAGCTAAACCATCGTTGGGTACCTGACCTAGAATCGCAGTGGCCGCCGCAAGGCCGGCGTAGGCTTCTGCGAAAGACGGATCTTCTTTAATCGCTTTATTGAATAACTGGATACTGCCCGCCAAATCGCCTCGGCTGCCCCAGGTGAAGCGGCCGCGAAGGTAGTCATCACGGGACTTGGCGGCTTCCGGCGTATAGACGGTCGCCAATTGGGTGTTGACCTCTTCTGCAGGGGCGGCGGGAAGAGTCGCAAGTATCTGTTTGCCGACGGTGTCGGCAACGTCGGACTCCACGCTGAGAAAGTCGGAGAGTTCCCTTGTGAAAGACTGCGTCCAGGCGTAGGAAGCGTCGCTGGTCTTGATGAGGCGCACGTCGATGCGGATTTGGCTAGCAACGCTCTGCACGCTGCCTTCGAGGACATATTTCACATGCAATTGTTGCCCGATCTGGGTGATGGCTTCATGAGAAACCAACTTTGCCGAAGTCGGCGCAATAACGCTCAGGTCTTGCGGATCGAGTCGGCCGAGCTGCGTGGTGATCTCCTCGGTCAAGCCGGCACTGATGTAGTCCTGCCTGGAATCACCGCTAAGGTTCTTGAAAGGCAGGACCACCAGGCGAATTTTGTCGCTCCCGACAATTGCGGGGTGAAGCCAACGGTAAACGCCAAGAGAGAGGGCACTGAGAATCCCGAGAGCGAAAATGGCGGCGACCACGCGCTTCCCTGCCCGAGAATCCGGCTCGTCAGGATGTGGAGTAGGACCAGGAGCCGGAGGCACGACAGGCGGATTGACGATCTCAACAGGAGAATCCGTGCTGCTCAATTCCGGTTCACGGTCCTGTTCACGGGCAAAGGCGTCGTCGGCTTCGGGATCATCCTTTGGCTGGCGCTGCTTGATCCAGGCGTCGAGTTCTCCAGCGTAAGCGTAGACCGTGGATTTTTTCTTGTGTTCGTGGCGATGGACGGGAAGGCCTTCGGTGCGCTCCCAGCGCTGTACGGTGCGCACTTCGCGGCCCAGATAGGAGGCGATCTCTCCCCAAGAGTCGAGCTTCTTGCCGGGAGAGGTTGGCTCCCCAGAACCTGGCGTGGCTCCGCTTGCCGGAATGTCGGGGGTCGACATTAATTCTAGTCGGTGGGCAGATTATACCTCAGGAATTGAGCGGGAATTGTGAAAACCGCATCCATGAGCGGCTTTGGCGGCTAGAGTTTGCGCGAGCTGGGCGTCGCAATCGTGCTGGCAATCTTTAGTCCATGGAGGCTCGGCCGACACGCCCGAGATTCTGCTTCCAGTGCCCGTCCGTGAAAAAGAATTCCAGCCCCATGACGAACGAAGCGCCTTTTCCCTGCTGAAAATGGACCACGCGGGCAAAGCCGCTAAAACTGCCTTGAAGAGACCGCACGTCAATGCGCTGGTTGGGCGCCCATTGTTTCTTCGTCAAGACGCTGGCGCCGTGAAGGCTCACGTCGCGTGTGGTTGTGACCTCGTAGGTGACGAGATCCAAGCTCACCAGCGTTATGCTCACTTCCAGAGGCATGCGGTTCTCAGTACGGCGCGAAGGGCGCGAAACCATTTACCATCCGAACGTCGCGGAAATCGGCGGCGGCCGTCGGACCGGGAGGACGATGAGTAGACTCTGCCGTAGCCAGCACCGCAACTTCAATCAGGTATTTTACGGATAGTGGACTCGGGTATTTACTGGAGATTTAGCCGCGATCCGTCGTTTGGATGCCTGGTGATTCTTCGTGCCCCAAAAAGCAAAACGCCCCGACCAGCTCGAGGCGCACTTTTCTACAAGGGGAAGTATGGCAGACCATCCATAAGGTATTGTCAAGTAAAATTCTTGATTCGCAAAAACTTTCTTGCTAATTTCTTGTTTTCAATGAGATTGGTGGCGCAAAAAATCCGATAGTCCCGCGGCAGCCGCGCGTTGCATGTGCCCGCGCCACAAGCCGGGAGCCAGGGTGGTGCACGTTGTTCCCTGCTGTGGCTTGTCGCAGCGTGCTTCCATGCCCGGCAGCGAGAAGTCCCCTTTCGCCGTTCCCAGCATCATTCCGCGGGGACATCCCCCAATTCTTTTCGACAATAGTCTTTGTGCTGGGAGCCAATTCAAATCGATCTCGCTAGAACCCTTGACACGCACCATTCTAGGGAGCATAGTCCCGCCTATCCCCCAGCATTTTCTCCCCGAAAGGAGACCTGCCATGCCGTTTTTTCTTCATCAAGTCAGTTACACGCCCGAAGCTCTAACGCGGTTGCTTGCCAATCCCCAGGATCGGTTTGACGCCGTGCGGAGCCCTATCGAAAAACTCGGTGGAAGGGTGATCAATTCTTACTTCGCCTTCGGGCAGCATGACGCTGTGCTCATCACCGAGATGCCGGACAACGTCTCCGCTGCCGCAATCGCCCTGGCGTTTGCCGCCGGCGGTTCTCTGCGCAATTGCGAGACCACGGCGCTGATGTCCAACGCCGAGGGCCTTGAGGCGATGCGTAAAGCCGCCACTTGCGGATACAAGCCGGTCGCCGCCGCCGCGAGCGGCGCTGCCGCACGACCGTAACCGGGAATATCCAGGGAAAGACCGTCGATTCAATCGCAGAATTTGCCAGCGGAGCTAGCCCGCTGTGAGCATGCGAGGTTGTGTTCACTACGGGCAAATGACGCTCTACTTGCGCGAGAAGGGGATCATTCCGCCCGCCAGCCGCTCCCATCCTTCGGAGCTGCACGAGCAATACTGAATCCCCTGCGGATTCGGGCCTTGACATTTCCTCGCTTGCACGTTATTGTACAATTTATAGTTGTTGTACAAAAACGTACAGGCATTGCTTCTTGTACAGATTCGTACAAGCGATAAAATCCGGTTAGGATGGCTTTATGGCTGGCGGAATCTACGCGGTATTGATTGCTGACATCATAGCCTCGAGCGCCCGCAGGGACGTGCGCGCTCTGCTGGGAAAGAGGCTCGCGGCCGCATCGGAAAAGCATCTGTGCCAGAAGCTCATCCGGCTGCCGTATACCGTTACCGCCGGGGACGAATTTCAAACCATTACCGCAGAGCTGCCGGCGCTCCCCGCATTGATTCTGGATTTGCGGTCCGCGCTCCGGCCTCTGTCTCTGCGCGTCGGAGTCGGCATCGGCAGCGTTTCCGGCCGCATTCAACCGCCTGTCAATCAGCTCACCGGCGAGGCGTTTGAATTGGCGCGCCGCGCCATCGAAAGTATCAAGGCAGGCCGGCTCTTCAAATTCGACGTGCTGACGGCTTTTGCGTCCGGCAACGAAGGCTTCAACGATAGCATCAACCTGATCTACGGCTTGCACGACACCCTGGTGCTCCAGATCACCCAAAAACAATGGGAGGCCATTGGGGCATTCCTCAGCCGTGAGACGCTTGCGCCAACCGCCCGGCGGCTCCGCGTGGACATTTCCACGGTTTCCAGGAATCTCAAACGCGGCTACTATTGGCAACTGGCGGAAACGGTAAACCGGGCCGGATCGTTCATCGAACGCACTTTTAGCTAGTTGTACGGAAACGTACGAATTCTTAAACTTGCACGAAATTATGCAAATGTTCCTAAGGACTCTGCTCGCCGTTTACCTGGGCCACCTGGCGGCCGATTTTGTTTTTCAGACGCGCCGGCTCGTCGACACAAAGCTGCGCGGCCGGCCCTCCGCGTATCTTTTGCACGGGCTCATTCACTACGTTTGCGCCATTTTGCTGGTGGGATTTTTTATTCCCGGCTCGATCGTCGCTCTCTCAACGCACCTGGTCATCGCCGCGCTCGCACTGGTTCATTTGCTGATCGATTCTGCCAAATTGCAGCTTACGGCCAAGCGTGTGCTCCCTGATGGCGCTGGATCCTACATTGCCGATCAGCTCGTTCATTTGCTGACTGTGGTTCTTGCGGCATGGCTCCTCTCGCCGGGCATGTCCTTCAAGGCGCTCGCCGCCCCACTGCAAGCCTCCCGGAGCTTAGGGAACAAATTTCTGGCCGTGCCGGTGATCTATCTCGGCGTGATTTTCGGCGGTGGATACCTGATTCGCTTCCTGACGCGTTCCCTGACGGAAACCGTGAAAGAGGAAGAGTTCGAGAAAGCCGGAGAGCAATTGCAAAATGCGGGGCTGTACATCGGCTGGCTCGAGCGGTTCCTGATTGTTACTGCGCTTCTCCTGCGATCTCCAGCGGCCGTGGGGCTGATTCTCACCGCAAAAGCCATCACCCGCTATCCGGAATTCAAATCCGCGCGTTTTGCCGAATACGTCCTGATTGGCACGCTGCTAAGTGTCTCGCTGGCGTTCGTGGGCGCCGTCTTTCTCGCCTGGCTGTTCTTCGGCACGGCTACCGTTCCCGGATAATGCGCGGGCAAACGCCGCCCGTCTGATACTCCCCCACTTCCCTTCTGCTAAAATCTTCCCGTGATTTCCGCACATCCATCGGCGCGCCTCGCGAACATTCATCTTCATCCCATCAAGTCGCTCGACCCGGTGCAAGTGACGGAAGCACGCATCGGTCCGGGCGGCGGGCTCGAATTCGACCGTGCATGGGCGCTCCACTCTGCAGATGGGCAATGGGTGAACGGCAAGTGCACCGCGGCTGTCCACCTGATTCGCGCGGCTTTCGCGCCCGACGTCAGCTCCGTAACACTCTCTGTTCCGGGTGATAGCCGCAAAATCCCGACTGAGACATTCACTTTCCCGGGTGATACCGTAGCGGCGTCCCAATGGTTTTCAGGCTTTTTCGAGCAGCACATCACCGTCCGCTACTCTCCGGAAGGTTTCCCGGACGACCACATCGCCAACGGTCCAACCATCGTTTCCACGGCGACCCTGCAAGCCGTAAGCGAATTGTTCGACGGCATGGACGTCGACGAAGCACGCCGCCGTTTCCGCACCACGCTCGAAATCGACGGTGTCCCGGCATTCTGGGAAGATCAACTCTTCGGCGAAGAAGAACGGAGCGCCGTGCGCTTCCGCATCGGCGAAGTGAATTTCGAGGGCAGCAATCCTTGCGCGCGTTGCCCGGTTCCTCCGCGCAACCCTCGCACGGGAGAGATCATTCCCGGCTTCCAGAAGCGCTTCTCCGATTTTCGGCGCGCCAGTCTCCCGGTCTGGACTCCGGAGTCCCGCTTCGATCACTACTACCGCCTGGCCACCAACACTCGGGTAGCCTCGGCGGAATCAGGTAAAGTCCTGCGCGTAGGCGACCCGCTCATCTAGCAGCCGGACTACGCCACGCGCGCGCGTCCTCCCTTCCCACAACTGCTTACGGAATTCTCCCGTCACGCATTCGTGAACAACCATGAATATACCGATAAATTCTCATGAGTTTTTGAGGTATTGACCCGATTGCGGAGCATCGCGCTGCAAAGTAAGTTTGGGCCGGACCCTGAGTTTTAGCGCAAGTTTGTCCGGTTCACACGATCCAGCGCAGACGATGCCGCGTCTGATCCCGGCCGCCGGTTGAGTGAACCCCATTCACATATGGCGGCCCTTCCGTGGCGTTTGGTGCTTCATTGAGTTTGCGTGGGCACTGAGGTCAATATTTCGGGGTCGCCGCTTCCTGCAACCCCGAGTGGGTCATCTTCGTCAAGGAAGCGTGCATCGTCACGTGCGTTACTGTTTCCAGAGAGCTCTGCGAAGCAGGCCCTGCAGCAGACCGCTCGGGCACATCGCACCAGACAACAAAACACTAACGAAGCCGTGGAAGGAGCAAGGCTTACCGGAGGTTCCTCTGGCGGGCTGATGGCTTGCCTACGCGCACCACAAGTGTATCGGACTGGCGCGATTCTAAACCTCCAAATGAGTTTATCCGATGGGCTTAGGACAGGCTCCCCGCAGGACTTAGGTGAATTTCGGGGCGCCTCGATTCAGAAAGAAAGGAGGTGAAAAAGCATGAAACACATCAGTCTGAAACTACAGAAGCTGGAAGAGCGCATCGCTCCCGGCGGGTGTTGCTGCGGTACGGGCGGCAGCCACAAGAGCGAAGGCAGCCACAAGAGCGGCGGCTCGAAGAGCCACGGCTCCAAGTGAGTCGCACTCGTTGGTGTAATCAGACTCAGGGCGACCACCAGGCGTCAGCGGCAATCTGCCGCCTGGTGGCTCTTTCATAGGATGACATGGAGGGGCGGAAAAGAACCCGCCCCGCTCTACTAAGAATACTCCGCTTCTTGCGAAGGCACTTATGAATTCTTGCCCACCCCAGCTCCGAAAGGACTTGATCGTCCGCACCCAGCAGACGGCTCACGAGACGTCTGTCATCGTGAAAGATCCAATATCCCGCAAGTTCTTTCGGATGGGGGAAGCCGAGCAATTCATCGCCGAGCAACTGGACGGGAAAACGTCGTTGGAGGAGATTCGGCAAAGGGTGGAAGTTCGATTCGGCGGCGATCTTCCAATGGAAACGCTTAACGGCTTCCTGCAAAACCTGAATAAGTACGGCTTTCTGGAGACGGACGACGGAACTAAGAGCAAACCGTACCGGGAACCGCCGCGCTTTCGTGGCAGCGCCCTGTATTGCCGGTTCAAGGTTTTCGATCCGTGCCAGATCCTGCAGCGCCTAGTTTCCCGAACGGGATTCTTCTATACGCCCTATTTCTGTGTTCTCTCGGCTGCCATGATTCTGACGGCCGCCGGCGTGACCATCACGCATTGGGGCGAATTCCGCGAGGAGCTGCCCCGGCTCTACACCAGCTGGGCTTCGATTGCCGTGGTCATATTGTTGAATTTTCTGGTCGTCGGGGCGCACGAGTTTGGCCATGGCCTCACTTGCACGCGGTTTGGCGGCGAAGTTCATGAGATGGGTTGTGCGCTGATTTTTCTCCAGCCGGCTTTTTACTGCAACGTGAGCGACGCCTGGCTTTTTCCAGAAAAGTCCAAGCGCTTGTGGGTAGGGTTTGCGGGTCCTTACTTTGAGTTGTTTCTTTGGTCGTTGGCCGTCTTGACCTGGCGCATGGCGGAACCAGACACGTGCATCAGCTTCGTGACCCTCAGCGTCATGGCCACTTCCGGCCTCAAAACGCTGTTGAATTTCAACCCGCTCATCAAGCTGGACGGCTATTACTTGCTGAGCGACTACCTGGAATTGCCCAACTTGCGAAGGAGGTCGTTTCGATACGTTGGAAGCCTGGTAGAAAAACTCTTCGGCCTGGGGCCGGACGACCAAGAAACTCTGGCGCCGCGCGAACGCTTGATTTTCTCCATCTACGGTACGGCGGCGTTGGCCGGTTCGTTCTCCATCCTGGGGTTCATCATCCTAACCGCGGGCGGTGCGCTCGTGGATGGCCGGTCGCCCACGGCCGTACTCGTTACTTTGGGCCTGCTGGGCATGAGGTATCGCAGGCGCTTTCGCAGAATGTTTGGCAAGCCGTCCGGATCGTCCGGCGGATTCGATGACGAGGACTTCGACTCGCCGGAAGACGACATGGTTTCGGAGCAACCGCCGCCTGTAGAGACGGCGGTTGGTGTCGCGGTGCCGGATAGGATCAGCGCGCCGGAGATGGAGCCGGAGAAGCACGTGGTGTGGAATAAAGAGACCGAATCCGCAAAATCAGAAGGGCCGCTGACACAAGACAAGCTCCTTCAAATGGTGTACGCGCGGCATCTTCATAAACTCCAAGCCACTTCATCGAATGCCGGCGGCCCCTTTGGCCGAGGCGGGATTGAAACTTCGCACACCGTGACCGTCTTAGACGAACCACGCGCGCCTGCGAACGACGATCCCTTCGTGACAGAAACCGGGCTTTCCAAGCCGTATCAGGCATCGATCCCCGAGTTCGACGAGGGCTCACCCCCGCCTGACAAGACTGTCACTGCGTACGAGCCGGGGTCGCTGGACAACGGAAACAAGACGCAGACGGCACCGATCAGCATGGTTGAGCAGGACGTCGCGCCGCAGAATGGCGATCACGCAAAAGCACCAGACACGGACAGCAGCCTGGAAAAGCCTGCAGAAGAAAAGAATAAGAAAAACCGCCGGTGGGGACGCCTCGCGCGGCGAGCTGCATGGCTGGCTGCGGCTGCTGGAGCCATATTTGCCTTGGTTCGCGGACACGCTGAACTGCGTGTCGGCGGGCCATTCAACGTCCTACCCGTCGAAAACTCCGATGTGCGCGCGTCAGTGGATGGAGTGATCGAGAAAATCTACGCGCACGAAGGGGATTACGTCCACGAGGGGCAACCGATTGCGCGGCTCACAGACATCGATACACGCGCCGCTCTTGAAAAAACGGAAGCGCAGCTTGCGGAAGCGGGCGCCAAGCTCAAGATGCAAGTAGCCGGTCCCACTGCCAATGAGATCGAAGTCGCCAAAGCTAACGTCACCAAGGCCGAAGACAACCTCAAGTATTCGCAAATCCGGCTGTCCATGATTAAAAGAGTGTTTGATGAGAATCTCATTTCCCGAAAGGAGTATGAGGATACGGCTGCTCTGGAAAGCGCGGCTCGCAACGATCTGGCCATGGCCAAGGACCAGCTCAATCTGCTTCTGAGCGGTACGCGCCCGGAAGACATCGAAGCGACGCGAGCGCAGATCGAGCAATTGAAATCCGACCAGCGTCACCTGGGGGAACAGCGCCGCATGCTGATGGTCTACAGCCCTTCCACCGGTGTCGTGGCCACACCCACGCTCCAACTGAAGCAATTGACGCATCAATTGGTGAAAAAAGGGGATTTGATCGCAAAGATTTTCGACCTGCGAACGGTGACGGCGCAAATCGCGGTCGATGAAAAGGATATCGCCGATGTGCAGGTCGATCAGCAGGTTGTGTTGCGGGCCCGGGCGTATCCCGACGAGATCTTTTTTGGGAAGGTGAATTTTGTATCCACCAGTCTCCTGGGCACCCCTCCCGCTGGCACCGGCGGAGAGGGTTCTTCCCTGCCGTTGCCTTCCTCCGGCTCATCTGCTGCGGCGAAGAGGACCATCCTCATCACCACGCAAATTGACAATCACTTGCTGCTGCTCAAGCCCGAGATGACCGGACAAGCGAAAATCTTCTGTGGCCGAAGGCGCGCTCTGGATCTCGTTACAAGGCGTTTCGCGCACACCATCAAGGTTGAATTCTGGTCGTGGTTGTGAGGGTTGCCGCATGCCAGCTGATACTCAACAGCGCGAAAGGAAAAAAAACATGGCTCTAGCGCCGGTCAGGAAGGAACCTGTCGCTGGGGCAGCACAGGAAATAACAGCCGACGCCCCGGAGACGATCCCCGGGCAAAACTCGCAACCGGACGCCAGCGAAAACCTGTATTTGATCGGTCGTCCGACGCTGAAGCAATTCCTTCGCTTCGTCAAAGATAACGCCATCCATGCACCCAGTTCGGGCGACCTTGTCGAAGAGTGGCACGCCGCCAACAAAACTGTCCGCGAGTTGGAAAACCAGGAGGCTAGCCTTGCCGACAACCCTTCCCTTGAGCCGGTGGACCCCAGCAACAAGCTGCTCCTTGAATTCCTGCAAGTCCCTCTGGTGCGCCATAGCTTCAACACCGTGCCGACGGAAGTCGCGTACGTCGACTTGGACCGCATGGTGGTCTACCAACACCACATCGACCTCACTTTCGTAGAGCAGTTGAAGCGCAAGCTGGGACCGTCGCCCAGCGAAGAAGAAATCTTCCGCGCGTGCCTGCCGTGCGCGCCCTCTCTCCCCCCGGTGAAATGGGCTCGCTCTCATCGGGATACTTTCGTCTTCATGTCCCCGTCAGACGACATGCGCTTTCTCGGCGCCATGCCGATGGCGGCGGAAAATATCAAGGACTATCCTCCCCCGGGCAACCTGGCCGGCGTAATCGGCCTTGCCGTCGGCTTTGGCAGCAATTTCTTGAACGCCATTTACGCTGAGGACAGGCTGATCCTCAACAACGGGAGTCATCGCGCGTATGCGCTCCGCGACCTGGGAATTACCCGCGTGCCTTGCATTGTTCAGCACATTTCTTCGCGCGACGAATTGGGCGTCCTGGCTTGCACCGCCGTAACGGACGCCCCCAACTTTTTCCTGCAAGACCCGCGGCCGATGATGCTGAAAGATTATTTTGATCCGCGACTGCGCAAAGTCTTGCGCGTTCAACGGCGGTTGCGCCAGGTCACGGTGAAGTTCGACGTGGACATAACCTTCGTGCCTGCGCTTTGAAGATGCGCGACAGACGGGCACGACAACTGTTTTTTGCTGAACGGTCAGGCAGCAAGTTAAGACTCCGGAGGGCAAACGCAGCATGGACAAGATCAATCTATTCAAAGACGCATTGCCAGCTTCCCTTTTTCGCCGGCTGGGGCGCGCCGTGCAAGCCGTGGGCACGGAACGAATCGAAAACATGGGCAGTTACAACACCACTTTCTGGTTTCGCATCGGCGCGACTCCCACGAACGTCGTCGAGGAGAGTATCACCAAACTGTATGACCTGGTCAGCCCTGGTCCAAGATGCATTGGGATGGAGTGGTGGCTCGGCCGGCTGAAATTTGGCGAAGCCCTTCCCTTCCACACCGACCGCGACCGCAGTCTCAGGCATCTGACCGGGCAAATCGTCCATCCGTTGTGGTCGAGCATCCTGTACCTGAACCGCTTCCCTTCCAGTCCAACGGTCATCCTTGATCAAGTATTGAGCCCTGACGGCAAATCCTGGATTCCTCCGGTGGCCAAAGCGGGCAGATCGCTCGACGCTGTCCCGAATCATTACGCGGCTTTTCGCGGCGATTTGCGCCACGGCGTGGTGCCCAGCCGCACTGAGAAAAAACCGTTCGGCCGTCCGAAGAAGAATGCGGAATATCCAGAATTGCGTTTGACCCTGTTGGTCAATTATTGGGACCGGCGTCCAAGCGCGCCTAACTGCCAGGATTACGACGGCACGGTTTATCAGGCTATCCGGAACGAGAGGATTTCCCCTCCGGCAAAAGCGCGCCGGCTTTGCGCCGCGTGAAAAAGAGTGAGCGATCAGCTCATCACCGGCCTGGCGCCTTCCTCGTCGCATCCGGCGAGCAAGGAATTGAATTCCGCGCCCATATCTCCAGCTCCGGCCCTTTCGGACAACTGGAAAGCCTGGAATGAGTTCGTGGAAGCCACGCCCGAAACTGGATTCATGCAGTCATCCTGGTGGGTGGATTTTCGCAACACTTGCGGATTTGAGAACTTTGGCGTCACGCTGAAAGGGGAAAACGGCATTGCCGGCGGCGCAGTGGTCTTGAAATTCCGCTACACCGAAGACAGTTGCTTTTATTACATTCAGGACGGCCCGGTGCTTCCGGGCGACCCGCTCGCCGCCGAAGAAGTTTTCAGCGTCATCCTCGATGAGATCGAAGAGCGGCGCGAAACCGAGTCCGGCACCGTCAGCCATCTCCGTATGGAGCCACGCTGGCCAAGCCTGCCCAGCTTCGTTTCTGGATTTCGGCCCGTCGCGCCGCTTGCCGATCCGTACCTGGAGGCGCGCGACACGCGCCGCATCGATCTGCGTCTTTCGGAAGCCGCCATTCTGGCGCAGATGAAACCTAAGGGCCGCTACAACATTCATATCGCGCGGAAACACGGCGTTTCGATCACCGAAGACACATCAGAGCAGGGCCTCGCGGACTTTCAATGCATCTATGAAGAAACGGCCACTCGCCAGGGAATGGCGGCCAAACCTCCCGACTACTTTCAGCCGCTGGTGTCTGTGTTTGCGCCTGCGCGTCACCGCTCGATTTTCTTCGCCGAGTACCGAGGCGTGCGGATCGCCGCCGCTTTAGTCGTGTACTTCGGATCGCGAGCGACGTATTTCTTTGGCGGGTCGCGCGACGTTCACCGTCACGTGATGGCCCCGTATCTTCTTCATTTCGAGATCATGCGCAAAGCCAAAGCGCTGGGGCACCAGTGGTATGACCTCTGGGGAATCGCTCCCGCCAATCAACCGGACCATCCCTGGCGCTATTTTACTGCCTTCAAAGCAAAATTCGGCGGAGAGGAAGTCCATCTAGTGCCGACTCTCGATTACGTCTACGACGGTGCGGCTTACGATCGTTATGTGGCTTTGGAGAAAAGGCCCGGCGATGCTGTAGTCCAGTTCGACGCCACCTAGCGGCAGATCCGCAACGGGCAACACTACCCCCTTGAAGTTGCGGCGGGCGGCCCTTAACTGTTCTCTGGTCGGAACGCGGCGGGTCGTTCAGGCCTTGTAGATCGGCGAGCGCAATCGCACGCGGGCAGGCTGGGAGACCAGCGCTTTTCTGTCACCGAATGGCAATTGCCATTCTTTGACGCGCCTGGTCAAGGATCTGATGCAGCGAATGGCGGCTGAATACACATTCCGGGGCATGCGCTTCCCCGAGCTTGCCAGTCCGCGCAGCACAATGGGCGTGCTCTCTCGCATTTCCTTCTGCAGCCTGCGCCAGGCGCGCTTCGTTTCGGGGTCCATCTTTTCCCTCCACTCTGGGCTGTCTCCCTATTTTACCGCCATCCGCCTTATGACTCCAACCGGGAACGTTTGACCGAAAGTGTCAACGCTCGACTAGGCCGCGGATGTGAAGTATTTCCTCGGAAGGAACATGCCGCGGCCCAGAAGTTCTTTGCCGCAGCGATGGCGGATCTGCTCGGTCCAATTCACCCAGCTCGGCTCGCTCAGGCCGAGAAAATGCCGCGCTGTTTCATATGGCGCGAGTCCCAGGTAGTAAAGCCGGAACAGCACCATGCGTGACGCCCAGTCCGGCCCATCGAGCGCCGATTTTCCCGCCAGCGCGAAATCCGCCACCCATTCGTTCAATCGTGCGCGGTAGTCCGGCCGTCGAGGCTCTGCTTGAGGGGAAAGCCATTTTTCGGCGTTCAATCCGTAGTTCACCGCTAGTTCTGGCGCTCACCAGGCCCTGGTCATCCGGGCCTGGAGTTGTGTCTGCCTTGGTGCGCCGCACGGGCTTCCGCTCAGTTGCTCCGAGCATTCCCCCGGAACGCCCCGCCCAACCGTGCCTGGCGTCTCCCTTCGAAGATCATCGCAGCCGCCGCGCCCACGCGCCCTCCCCAGACTTACGTCATGGCTGCTTTATATTTGTTGGCGGACGCTAATTCTCAAAGGCAGGTGCAGTACTTTGGCCGCGAAGGCCGACACTTCTGAATGGTCTGGAAAACTAGTCTAAATTAGACGAGTAACAAACTAACTTGCAGACACCGTAGGGGCGGGCTCTTTTTCAAGGAGTTGTTCTTTGCGGTAAACAAGAGAGTTGATGTCGTAGGTCGCCAGTTCGAAGCCATGACCGTGCGTGATGGCATCAGTCGGGCACGCTTCGACGCAATAACCGCAGAAAATACAGCGTGAATAATCGATGTTGTACACGCTGGCGTAGCGTTCACCTGCGGAAATCCGATTCGCATCGACATTCTCAGCAGCTTCGATATAAATGCAATTTGCTGGACAGGCAGCCGCGCAGAGAAAGCATCCAACACACTTCTCCAAACCATTCTCATCCCGGTGCAGGACGTGGATCCCGCGGTAGCGCGGCTGAAAATGGACGGGTTCGTATGGATAATTTTCCGTAACCGTCTTACGAAACATATTTCGGAAGGTTACGCTGAAGCCCTTGATGAGCGCGCCAAAGGTCTCGCCTACTTCCCGAATGATCGATGCCATAGTTTCAGTCTAGCAAAGGGGTTCAGGCCGGGCAAATCTGGGCCCCGCTATTATGTTTCTATGCGCCTGGTGCCGTCAGGGCTCGAATAATTTGCTTTCCGTGAAAGCGCCCGTTCTCGATAAATATCTCGCCGGTATGCCGCCCACCGATGACCACTCCCGCCAGATGAATCCCCGGCACATTGCTTTCAAGCGTGTTTGGATCGAGCGCCGGTTTGCAGGTTTCGGGATCGAGCCGCACGCCCAGGCCCTGAATAAACGTGAAGTCCGGATGATAGCCCGTCAACGCGAACACACGCCGCGCGGGTAATCTGCTTGCGGCGGCTCCGTTTTCAACTACCACTTCGTCAATCGTGATCCGCTTCACCCTCGTCTCGAACATGGCCTTTAATTGACCTGCCTTGATGCGGTTCTCAATGTCCGGCCGTACCCAATACTTAATCGTTGCACCAAGCTCTTTTTTGCGATGTACAAGCGTCACACGCGCACCATTTCGATAGAGATCGAGCGCCGCCTCCGCGGAGGAGTTTTTTCCGCCGATCACGACGACGTCCTGATTCCAGTATTCGTAAGGCTCCGTGTAGTAGTGCGAGACGTGGGGCAGTTCCTCACCTGGCACTCCTAGCTTGTTCGGCAAATCGTAGTATCCCGTCGCTACGGCAATCTTCTTACCTTGGTATTTCTGGTTGGTTCCCTTCTCGGTCGTGGTTACGACCGTGAAGTGTCCATCCTGGCCATCCACGCGCACGACTCGCTCGTACAACTGCAATTCAAGCGCATAATGTTCCGCCGCCCTCCGGTAGTATTTCAGCGCCTCGACGCGAGTAGGCTTTTCCGCAGCGCAAACCAGTGGCAAATCACCGATCTCAAGCAGTTCCGGGGTCGTGAAAAACACCATGTTCACTGGGTAATGAAAGATCGAATTGCAGAGGCTTGCTTTGTCGATGACCAGCGGCCGCATCCCCGCACGCTTAGCCTCAATCGCAGTAGCAAGGCCGGTCGGGCCTGCCCCGATGCAAATAATGTCGTAGGTATCCATGCGAATTCAGTTTGACGGGACTTTTTTCGAATTGCAAATTACAGCAGGTCTACTGCTTCGGAGGCATATCCAGGAGTTCCGTGAGTTCGCGTCGGAACGATTCTAATTCCTTCAATCGCTCCGGCGTCGCCTCCATTTCCCTCCTCTTCCAGAGGAACACTTCGCCTGAGCCGCGCTTCAGCTTCACGCTGAGATTCCCGTCAACCAAGTACGATGGCGGCGCAAGTAATTTGATTCCTCCGTTTGGAACGGCAGACAAGACCGCCGCGCAATCGCCCTTCCTCATGCACAAGCCATTCTCGTAAGGTGGAATCGCAATCGGGCGGAATCCCGCTTCAAAGAGCCGCTCGATGATTCGCATTTGCTGCGGTGTTAGTTCCTGCATGTTCGCAAGAGAGTCCTGCGGGGCGAACTTTACTCAGTCCTCTTCGCTCGCGCCTGTCTATGCCGCTGTCGAATCGGCTGCCGAGGATCCCTCGAGCTGCGCCAGGATTTCGCGCAGGGTTGAAATCAGCTCATCGCGCGAAACGTGGCTCTTCTTAAACTGAATGCGGAACCTAAACGTCTCCGAGGGCGGTTCGAATTGAAAGATGAATGGCCGCGGGCGTTGCGGCCCAGCTTGTTCTTCGCGCCGTTCACGCCGCGCCTCATCGCGCGTCAGCCCGCCTTGCATGATGCGATGGAACATCTCAACCATCTTCTTATCGGTAGGTTGGCGCGCAATCTGCAGCAGGAGCGATTTCGAAAGAATTCCTTGTTCGACGCACTTCTTCCGCAGCGACTCAGGAATATTCCGCAGCGACAATGTTTCCGTCACCGAGGACCGCGCCCGCCCAATCTTTTTGGCGATATCCTCGTGCGTATATTCAAACTGCGTGCTCAGCCGGTGCAACCCGTCCGCTTCTTCAAACGGCGTCAAATCCTTCCGCTGAATATTTTCGATCAGCCCGATTTCGAGCGTCTCCGCGTCGTCGGCGGTTTTTTCAATGCACGGCACTTCGCGCAGCCCCGCCGCGCGCGAAGCGTGGTACCGCCGTTCGCCTGAAATAATGTGAAAGCAGTCTTCGCGCGGCACATACCGCACCAGCAGCGGCTCCAGCACGCCCTTTTCGCGAATCGACTCCGTGAGCTCCCGCAGGTCGCCAAGCGCCTTGCGCGGCTGGTCCGGATTCGGGCGAATCTGGTCCACGCGAATCATCCGTCCGACCGCCGCGCCGCTATAACTTGTCAGCGATTCGACGTAGTGCGCGTCATGCCGCATCTTCAGCGTGATGGGTAGCCCGATTCTCTTCGACACGTTGGATTACCTCCCCTGCCAATTTCTTATACTCAACGGCACCGGGTGATTTCGGCGCAAACGTCAAAATCGTTTCCTTGTATGCCGGACTCTCTTCCAGCCGCACATTCTTGGTGATTTTTGTTTTGAACAACACTTCGCCGAATACCGACCGAATTTGCCCGTGTGTATCCTTGGAAATATTCGTCCGCCTGTCAAACAGGGTAATCACTACGCCCAGAACTTTCAGCCCCGGATTGGGGCGCGCCCGGATTCGCTCATAGGTTTCGAGCAAATCGTCCGTCCCCTCGATCGCGAAGTACGCAGCCTGTATGGGCACGAGCAAATGCGTCGAAGCCACCAGCGCATTTACCGTCAGGATTCCCAGAGACGGCGGAGTATCAAGAATAACGTAGTCATAATCTTTCAGCACAGGTGTCATCGCGTCTTTCAATTTGAAGGGCGCATCGAATTGTCCCGCCAGCACCTGCTCCAGTTTTGCAAGCGACAACCGCCCGGGCCCGAGAAACAGTAGCGGATCTCTAGTCGGTTTGATCACCGCGGCCAGCGTTGTGCGGCTGTCGCTCAGTACGTCGAACATGCTCGTGGCAATTTCGCCGGAATCGTAGAACGCGATTGTCGAATTGGCCTGCGGATCGAGATCAATCAACAGCGTGCGCTTGCTGCGATGCGCCAGCGCCGCGGACAAATTGATCGCCGTCGTGGTCTTTCCGACGCCGCCCTTTTGATTCGCAACCGTGATGATGGCAGTCATCTATCTTCGCCTCCGCCCGCGCACAGCAAATCGAGCCGCAGCGATCTGGCAACAGGGTTCCTATATATGGGTGCCGCCTCCAGAAAACCCCCAAGGCCTAGGCTAACTCTACGTTCGCAACCGGATCATTGGCAAGAGAAAAGTGGTCGGACGGGCAGGATTTCGGTGGAAAACAGGAGGGGGTTCCGGCTGCAGGTGATCGTTATCCAGTAACGTTAGAAATCCAGGCCCCAAAAATCCGGCGAAGGCTCCTGCAACTCCAGGCCGAGTTCCCATCCCGTCCGGCCTTCGTGCCCGCGCCATACCAAGACGGCTTCGCAAGAAATCTGATTGGTGAGATTCACAAGCCTCAGCTTCTGTCCCACGTTGAAACCCTGGGGCACAACGGCAAGGCACCCTTGCGCGCTAATGTCGACCGTGTAACCCTCCGCGCGCAAGTTTCGGCTCCCATCGGCCCACTCGACCGCCACGGCCACGCGTGAATTGAGCCGCCCGCTCCCGCGGATTTGCCTGGACCGGGGGTCGAAATTCGCTTCCTGCAAGAGCGCCATCATCTACTCCACAGTACCCAGGTTGAGGACAGCCGCTCTCGCTGGGGCACCCAATTCACTCGTCCGAAGTCACGCTTGTTCCTGACGAGGCCTACAACCTCACCGATATCACTAGCCTACGAATGTTACTCCACGTCGGTCAATGGAACTTCGTATCCAGTACGTTCAAGCAGTCACTCCGGCTGGAGTGCGCACCTTTTTTGTGGCTTACCTCAATTTCGTCTCCCGGCGTCCGTTGCTCCTTTTCGCTGCCCCGCTTACACTCGTTTCTCTTATCTTTCGCTCATGATCGGACTCCAGACACTTCGTGCCGAATTCCGCCCCACCCTGCAGCTCGCGCTCCCTCTCGTGCTCGCCGAACTCGGCTGGATGAGCATGGCTATCGTCGACACCACGATGGTCGGCCGGCTGCCTAGCAGTGCTGTGGCCATCTCCGCTGTTAGCTTGGGTGGCATTCTTGTTCACGTGCTTGCGTTTTTTGGTGGAGGCCTTCTGATTGGCCTGGACACACTAGTTTCACAAGCTTTCGGCGCAGGCCAGCGCGAGGATTGCCATCGTTCGCTTCTGCATGGCATTTATCTCAGCCTTGCTCTCACCCCCCTCCTTATGGCACCAGTTTGGTTCTTCGATCCCCTGCTTCGTTTCGCGCGCATCTCACCGGACATCATTTCCGTGGCCGTGCCCTACTCCAGGGCAATGGCCTGGGGCACGTTGCCACTTTTGCTTTATTTCGCAGTACGGCGTTGCATGCAGGGCATGAACATGGTTCGCCCCATCTCGTTTGCGCTGGTGACCGCGAACATCATCAACGCCGTTGGCAACTGGCTTCTAATTTATGGAAGGCTTGGTGCGCCTGCGATGGGCGCCGTCGGTTCCGGTTGGTCCACTGCCTTCGCCCGCGTCTATCTTGCGACCATCCTCGTTGGTTACTTGCTTTGGTACGACCAGACCCATCGAACCGAATTGCTTCGCACTCCGATTCAGCCGGAACTGGCGCGCATCCGGCGGCTCATCGCACTCGGCTTTCCTGCAGCGATGCAAATCACTCTGGAAATCGGCGTCTTTGCTCTGGTCACCGCGCTCATCGGCCGCCTCGGCGCCATTCCTCTTGCGAGCCATCAGATCGCCTTGAACACGGTTTCCTTCACCTACATGGTCCCGCTTGGAATTTCCTCAGCGGCCGCCGTACGCGTAGGCCAGGCCATCGGTCGGAAGGATCCCGCCGCCGCGGGGGCCGCCGGTGGCACTGCCATCTTTCTTGGCGCTGCCTTCATGACTTGCGCCAGCGCTGCCTTGCTTTTATTTCCCCGATGGATCGCGCGCATGTTCACGCCGGACGAAACCGTCATTCACAGCACCATTCTTCTGCTCGCTGCTGGCGCCGCCTTCCAACTTTTCGATGGCCTCCAGACCGTCGCCACGGGCGCGCTCCGCGGAGCTGGTGATACACGCACGCCCATGTTCTGGCACTTCACGGCGTATTGGATTATTGGTCTTCCGCTCGGCGCCTGGCTCTGTTTTGGCCGCGGATGGGGCGCCTTTGGCCTGTGGTCCGGCCTGAGCCTTGCACTTATTTTGATTGGTATCGTCTTGCTTTTCGCCTGGCGGCGGACAGTCCGTCGCTTAAATGCACGTTAGCTAACTCAAGCTGGCGGGAACTTGACTTCAGAATGGTAGATCGCGCGGTTGGCTTACGGCGTCTTACATCTTGTAACGGCCGAGATCCTCATCGGAAAGCCCATCGAGCCACGTGCGAAGTTGTTCGTTGGTATTGCGCTCGGAGAAAGCGCTCGATATCTTGGAGTTTTTGAGAACCGCTTCATCCACGAAGATCGGGCAATCCATGCGTAGCGCCAGGGCCAGCGCATCACTTGGCCGCGAATCGATCGTCATCATCTGGCCTTCGCGCTCCACCCAGATCAGCGCGTAAAACGTATCGTCCTTCAGATCATTCACCACGATTTTCTGCACGCGCACTTCAAGTCCCAGCAGAACATTTTTCAACAGGTCGTGGGTCATTGGCCGGGGAGTTTGCACTTTCTCGATTTCCAATGCGATGGCGTTCGCTTCGTACACGCCCACCCAGATCGGCAGGATCGCCTGCCCCTGCACGTCCTTCAGCACCACGATGGGCATGTTCGTGACGGGATCCATCATCAGGCCGCGGATTTTCATCTCCACTTCCATCGATGCCTCCCTCCACTAGGTGACGTGCTCTCCCACCAAACCGTTCGGTGTCGCTCCCGTAACTCGCACCTGCACGTAGGTTCCCAGAAGCTCTCTCTCTTGTGAAGCGAAATTTATCATGCGGTGCGATGTGCTATACCCCGTCCACTGATTTTCGCGCCGCGATTTTCCGCTCACCAGAACTTCGAAACGCTCTCCTACCAGGCGTGCGTGCTTGGCAGCCTGAATTTCTCTCTGCCGGTCTTGCAGAATCGCAAGCCGCCGGCCTTTCTCCTCTTCAGAAATCGAATCGCTCATCGAGAGCGACGGTGTGTTCGGTCTTGGCGAGTACTTGAACGAAAACATGCTGTCGTACTGCGCTTCATCCAACAAACTCAATGTCTCCCCGAACTCGGATTCCGTCTCGCCCGGAAAGCCCACAATAATGTCCGTGGTGATGGTGATCGGCTTGCTCGCCTCGCGTATCATGGCGATCTTTTCCAGATACTCTTTGCGCGAATACGTCCGCTGCATCGCATGCAGCACTCTCGTCGAACCAGACTGCACCGGCAAGTGAACGTGGTCGCAAATTTTCGGCTGCTGCTCGATGGCTTGCACAATGTCAGGTGTGAAATCACTGGGATGCGACGTAGTGAACCGCACGCGTCGAATTCCTTGCACATCGGCAACCGCCAGCAGCAATTCCGAGAAACACATCTTACGCAGCGTCGGATCGGCGTACGAATTTACCGTTTGACCGAGAAGCTGAACCTCGGAATACCCGAGTTCCGCAAGTTGCTTCACTTCCCTGAGAATGGAATCGCTCGCGCGGCTGCGCTCGGGGCCGCGCGTGAACGGCACCACGCAATACGAACATGCCTTGTCGCAGCCCTCGATAATCGTCAGGTAGGCGCGCCACGGATTGTCCCGCCGCGTCATCTCCGTCTCAAACGTTTCGTCGGTATCTGTGTCCAGCCCGGCGACGCGCTGATTCCCTGCTTCCAGTTTCGCGAGCATCTCCGGCAGCTTGCGGTAACTTGCCGAACCACATACCAGGCTCACCCACGGCGCGCGTTTGAAGATCTCTTCGCCCTCTTGCTGCGCCACGCAGCCCAGCACCCCGATGACCTTGCCTTGGCCTTGCTTCTCCCGGTATTCCCCCAGCCGCGAAAAAACTTTCTGCGCCGCTTTCTCGCGAATGCTGCACGTGTTGTAAAGGATTAGGGAAGCCGCTTCCGGAGTTTCCACCTGCTGATAGCCGCGCGCGAGCAGCAGCCCCGCGACCTTTTCCGAGTCGTGGTCGTTCATCTGGCAGCCAAACGTCTCCAGGAAAAATGTTCCCCGCTGCCCCGCGGTAACACCGGGAAGCACCTCGGAATAAGACGTTCTTCCTGTCAATCTTTCCAATTCGATGTCGAACGGTTTGCCCATGCCCAATTCGCAGTTTAACATACCTGCTTTATTCTGTCGGGCGGCGTCGCCTTTCGAATTTCGCCGGCTTCGCAGTAAAGTGGACATGGAGGAGCATCGCAATGAAACTTGTCTGCGCTGTTTGTGCTTCGATCTTGTTGGCGGTGCTGTTGAACTCGGCTCCCGTTGCAGCCCAAGACGTCCCCAAAGAGTACAGGGAAGTCCTCACGTTCCTCGGCCGTACCGGCGATTTCAAAGCCAAAGTGCTGAAGGTCAACGTTCCTCGAAATGACCTCAAGGTAACCATCGCCGGGCAATCCACGCCGACGCCCTTCGGGTTTGGCGGCTGGGTGGCTATGACCAAGGGCGAAGGCAGCGGCGAGGTCCTCATGGGCGACCTCGTCCTCACGCAGGACGAAGTCAATCCCGTCATGTCCGCCTTGCTCGAACACGGCATCGAAGTCACCGCGTTGCACAACCATTTTTTCTTTGAGGAGCCGCGCCTCTTCTACATGCACGTTCACGGGCACGGCGAGGCTATGAACTTGGCGCTTTCCATTAAGCCCGCGCTGGACCTTATCCCGAGGCCTCCTGCAGCGGCTCAATCTGCCGCTCCCGCCGCTGCGCCGCCTGCGCCCCCCTTTAATGTCGTCGCTCTGGACAAGATCGTTGGCCAGCAGGGAGAAGCCCTCGGCTCCGTTTACAAGTTCACTCTCGGTCGCGACGACCTCAACCTCAAGGAGCACGGCGCGTCAATCAACGCGCGCATGGGTCTGAACTCCTGGGCTGCTTTTGCTGGGAGCGATGCCGACGCGCAAATCGCTGGTGACATCGCCATGCGCGAGTCCGAAGTTGCGCCCGTACTGAAGTCGCTTCGCTCTCACAAACTCGGTGTCGTCGCCATTCACCACCACATGCTCGGCACTCAACCCACGGTCATTTTTCTTCATTACTGGGGCCGAGGTCCCGCTGAAGAACTCGCCGCAGGCTTCCGCGCCGCCTTGGATATCCTGGGGAAGTAAACCACCTGTTGCCCGATAAGCAGCAGAATTAGAAACACATGCATCCTATTTGTTGCGTGCTCTGGACGCGTGTGCTACGTTTTGAACGCCCAGAAAAAATTTCGTTTCCACTGAGGGGTACGTCATTTTTCTGTTCACTACGATTTTTGTCACTGATCTCTTTGAGATTCTCAAGCAAACCGGTTTGGTTGCGCGTGTCGTTCTCCTGCTTCTGCTTTTCTTTTCCGTTGTTTCCTGGGCCATGATTTTGCAGAAGCTGGGGATGTTCGGCCGCATCCGGCGGAAAAGCGACGAGTTCCTGCGCATTTTCCGCGCCACCCGGGGCGTCGCCAATCCGCAGGCGCTCGTGGCCGTCGCTTCGCCTTTCGCCAGCGTCTATGCCGCGGGCTATCGCGAATTGCAAAGCCAGATCGGGGGCATCGCCAGCAATCCGCATCCCCCAAAACTCAAGAGTTTGCAGGCCGTGACCGTCAATATGCAGCTTGCTTCCGCCGAAGAAGTCCGCCGCGTGGAAAAGGGAATGTCCTGGCTTGCCACCACGGGCGCGGTATCGCCGTTCATCGGTCTCTTCGGAACCGTTTGGGGCATCATTGATGCCTTTTCCGGCCTCGGCAGCGCGGGCGCTGCCAGCCTTCGTGCCGTCGCTCCCGGCATCGCTGAGGCGCTCGTGACCACTGCCGCCGGCCTGTTTGCCGCGATTCCCGCCGTCATTTTCTATAACCATTTTTTGCAGAACATTCGCGATCTTGCTCAGCGCCTGGACACGTTTGCGCTGGAAGTGACTTCGCTGATCGAAAAAGCCGTCAATTAGATTTCGCGGCCGCCCCGACCCGGCCGTTTTGCTAAAATCGAAATATATGCAACTCTCCAAATCGACGCAGACCTCGCTCTCCGAAATCAACATGGTCCCGTTTGTGGACGTCGTGCTCGTGCTGCTCATCATCTTTATGATCACCGCACCCATCCTCCAGTCGGGCATCGAAGTCGACGTCCCCAAGACGCGCACCGTGAAGGATATCAGCCAGGATCGTCTCGTCGTCACTCTGGACAAGTCGCAACGCATCTATCTGGGCAATGATCCCGTCAGTATTCACGAACTTGGAGCCAGGATTCATGCGCAATTGAAGAGTACGCAGCGCAGCGTCTTCTTGAGGTGTGATGAAACCGTGCCCTTCGGGGCGTTCGCCGCCGTCATCGATGCCTTGCGCCAATCCGGCATCAATAACATCAGCATCGTTACCGAACCCCTCACCGAGCGTGCACGGACCCGATAGAGAAATGACCAGCGCCGTTGCCAACACGAACGATTTCAATCTCAAAAGTTACTTGTTCTATTCGGTGGTGTTTCATGCCCTGTTAACCGCGGCAGTGATCGGCGCTTCCTTTCTCGAGCGTCGCGGAGACACCTGGGGCGGAGTCGGTGGCAAACTTGGTGGAACGAAAGTCAATCTTGTTACCTCCGCCGGCATTCCCATGCCCATGGAATCCGTGGTCAAAGAAAGCAAGGCAGTCGATCCCACCAAGGGCCTTCACAAGGAAGAGCCTCCGAAACCGCCCGAGCCGAAAACCGATGCCGAGAAAATCCGAAAATTTGAGAAGGAAAAACCACTTCCTCCTTCGCCCAAATCCAGGACCCTTGAGAATAAGGCGCCCGTTCACGATAACGACATAAATTATGGAAAAAATGGCAATCCTGACCTTTCCTCAGGTTATACCCAGAATCCCGGCGCATCCTCAGGTGTCGCTACCATAGGCCAAGGAGGTGGGGACTTTGGCGCCCGTTACCCTTGGTATGTGGATGCCGTACGTAACAGGGTTCGTCAATCCTGGGATCAGACCACCGTTGATCCGGCTGTGCGGGCGGCCCGGCGCGCCCACGCAGTAGTGACATTCAGAATCAGCACGAATGGGACCATTTCCAACATCCGCGTGTCCCAAAGCAGCGGCAACTCATCCATGGACTATTCGGCTCTGAGGGCCCTGCAAAGCATTGACGCTTTTCGCGCGCTTCCCAACGATTACATGGGATCGTACGTGGACGTGACCTTTGATTTCGATTTGTCGTTGATGCAGTAGCAAGGCTGTCTTTCTAGAACTACGTGTTTCAAATCTCTGGGGGTGCATGTGTTGAATCTTGGGAACTGTGCGAGGAGGTTATCGTTCGCCGCGGCCATCCTGCTCGTGGCACACTCTGTCGCAGCGCAGGACCGCATCAGAATTGCCACTGGGCTCGGTGAAGCTAAGCCTCGCATAGCCATAGCGGATTTCGCGGCGCGCTCTGACGCCACCAAGTCCCACGCCGCCCTTTTTACGCAGGTCGTTCGCGACGATCTTCAATATAGCGGCATTTTTGAGCTTGCCAGCCCCAGCTTTTATCCCCCGCAACCCCCGAGCGTGCCCGCCGAACTCAAACCCGCCATTTGGATCGATCCCCCCACCAACGCCAATTTCCTTGGCTTTGGCAATCTCACCGAATCCAACAGCGAAGTTGCCATCGAGGCTTGGCTCTACAACGTCCGCAATCCGTCTTCTCCAGCCGTCATCGGAAAGGTCTATCGCGGCGCTCCCACCGACCTCCAGGTCCGAAAATTCGCCCACCAATTTGCCGACGAAATTATCGCCCAGCTCTCCGGGGGCCTCCCAGGTGTCGCTGGAACGCAAATCGCCTTCGTCAGCTCGCGCGGCGGCTCCAAGGAAATATGGGTTATGGATTACGACGGTTCCAACCAGCGCCAGTTGACCAGCCTGAAGTCCATTGCCCTCACGCCCCGTTGGTCGCCCGACGTTTCGCGAATCGCTTTCACTTGTTTCGCTCCGTCCATGGGCCTCACCAGTGCGCAGATTTGCATGTATTCTATGGACACCGGCAAACTCGTTTCCTTTCCTCGCTTCCGCGGTACTAATATCACCCCTGCATGGTCTCCCGACGGCTCGCAGGTCATTTTTTCCTCTTCGATGCAGGGCAATCCTGAACTCTACGTGTCCGATATTAATGGCGGCCGCCCCAAACGCCTGACCATTTCCAACAGCGCGAACATGTCACCGAGCTGGAATCCCAAAACCGGGCAGACGGTCGCCTTCGTCAGCGATCGCGGCGGCACGCCCCAGCTCTACCTCATGAATTCTGACGGCACCAGCACGACCAAACTCGACCTGCCGGACAAGGGCTACGTCATTGACCCCGCCTGGCACCCCAGCGGCCAGTTGCTGGCTTTCAGTTGGCGTCGCCCCAACGACAACTACGACCTCTACGTCATGGACGCAACTACCCGCCAGCTAGTAGAGTTGACCCGCGATCAGGGCCGCAACGAGCGCCCCAGTTGGGCTCCCGACGGCCGCCACCTCGTCTTTGAATCCACGCGGGGCGGCACGCGGCAGATCTGGACCATGCTGGCGGATGGCTCTCAGGCGCGCCAGCTAACCACCAGCGGCCACAACGAGTCGCCCAATTGGTCGCCAAAGTGAAAAACTTTTTGGAACCAGACCGCCCGGTTCATGCATCTCACTCATACACGGTTATTTCGTTCGGGCACTCTTGCAACAATCAAGGTTTACTTTTTCGCGAAATCCCCGGCAGTCGTTTTTGCCCTATGTATAATATATCGTGATACGAGATATTACCCGGACCCAGCCCGCTGGTGGTACGATGTTGGCCCTGGTGGGACACACTCACGGGATCTTACAGTCCAGGAGGATAAGCATGTACTCGGTTTCACGCTCGCTCTACCGCGCCGGTTTCCTCGTCGCGTTCGCCGCCGCTGCTCTTACCGTTGGTTGCGGCAAGAAGACCGTCGCGCCACCGCCCGCGCCGCCAGCGCCCGCACCAGCGCCCGCGCGTCCCACGGTAACCTTGCAGGCTAGCCCGTCTTCCGTCAATACAGGTGAATCGTCGACTTTGAGCTGGAATTCCACGGATGCTACGCAGCTCTCCATCGACCCAGGAGTTGGCGCTGTCCCGGCTCAGGGCACGGCCAAGGTCACGCCATCGGACACGACGACGTACACGATTACTGCCTCCGGCCCGGGCGGCTCCACCAGCGCCACGGCAACCGTCAGCGTCAATGCGCCTCCGCCACCGCCGCCTGCGCCGGCGGGGCCTTCAGAGGATGAACTATTCTTGCGTGAAGTGCGCGACGCCTCCTTCGACTACGACAAGGCCGACATTCGTCCCGACGCTCGTACGGCGCTCTCGAAAACCGCCGACTTCCTGAAAGCGCACCCGTCCATCAAGGTCACCATCGAAGGCCATTGCGACGAGCGTGGTTCCACCGAATACAATCTCGGCCTCGGCGACCGCCGCGCCAGCGCCGTCAAGCAGTATCTCGTTTCTCTGGGCATTTCTGCTGACCGCCTCAGCACCGTCAGCTTCGGCAAGGAGAAGCCCTTCTGCGTGGAGCACAACGAAGCCTGCTGGCAGCAGAATCGCCGCGGCCATTTCGTCAAAGCTAACTGACCCGCTTCACCCTGTTCGCCGCCATGACCGTTTGGTGACGAAATCAGCCGCGAGGCCAGGCAAACCCTTGCCACCTCGCGGCTCTCTTATTAGAGTGGAAGTTGTTCCCCTGGCCTGTATGATTCTTGTTGGCTGCTCAGCGGCCCTCATTCATTTACAGCCCTGCGGAGTCTCTTAGGAGCCCTTAGGAGGATGTTCATGCGTATTCGTCACATCGCTATTTTTAGCGCCGCCGTTTTAGCCGGCGCGCTGGCTGGAAGCCTGGTCGGCCCTCGTCCAGCGGAAGCCGTCGCCCGCGAACTCATCGAGCTTCAGCGCGACGTCACCTCTCTGCTCCAGGGCCAAAAAGATCTTTCGACGCAGGTCACTCAGGACAACACGGTTATGAGAACGCTCATCAGCCAATCCAATGACACGGTCGGCAAGCTCGGCTCCACCATGAGCTCGCTCCAGAAGTCCGTCCAGGACGTTCAGGCCAATGCCGGCGCCCGTCTGGACACCATGTCCACGCAGGTCCAGGGCCTCTCGGACAACCTTGAAGAAATCAAGTCCCGCCTCGGCAAGCTCAATCAGCAGCTAGTTGATCTCCAGAATTCGGTGCAAAGTCTCGACGCCAAAATTTCCGGCGCTGGCGCCGCCGCTCCGGCCACTGGCCTCGCTACGCCCACTTCCTCCACCGGCTCTTCAAGACCCACTGGCTCCGCCGGTTCCTCGCCTAGCTCTTCCGGCATTCCCGCTGGCGCGCCCTCCGCAGACACCCTTTATTCCAACGGTCTCCGCGACGTCACCAGCGGAAAATACGATCTCGCTCGCTCCGAATTTGAGGACTACCTCAAGTACTACTCCGAAACCGATCTCGCTTCCAACGCCCAGTTCTACCTCGGCGAGATCTTTTACAAGCAGAAGCAGTACGTGGACGCCGTCGCCGCCTACGACAAAGTCCTCAGCAACTATCCCAAGAGTTTCAAGCTTGGCCCCGCGCGCCTCCGCAAGGGCATGGCCCTCCTCGAACTTGGCCAGAAAACCGGTGGGGTGCGCGAACTCCGCGAAGTCATCAAGCGCTTCCCCGGCAGCGACGAAGATCGCCTCGCCCGGGCCAAGCTCAAGGAACTCGGCGTCCCCATCACCGCCACCGCCTCCCGCTAACTCCCCGCCCCTCTTCTCACTGTAGTGGCGGCTTTGCGCTGCCATCCTTATCTGCCCTCGGGCTCCCCCGCCTCGCTTGCTAGCTTGCGAGTCCCCACCTCGCCCCTGTCCACTGGCCACTGGCCACTCCTCACGCAACTTTGCGGCCTCCTGCTTCTGTGCGTTAAACTCAAGTGATGGGAATTCTGCGGCTTTCACGTTTATCCCCAGCGCTCTTTGCGACGGGCGGAAAGAGGACTCAGGCCACATGACGCACATCGTTGCCGGAAACACAGCTCCCGGATTTTCGCTCAAGTCTCTCGACAACAAGGAATACCTGCTCAGCAGCCTCACCGAGCGCGGCCCCGTCGTCGCCGCCTTCTTCAAAGTCTCCTGCCCTGTCTGCCAATTCACGTTTCCATTTCTCGAACGCCTCTACAAACGTTACGGGGGCGAGAATGTGTTTTTCCTCGGAATCTCCCAGGACGATGCGAAGTCCTCGCAGAAATTCGCGAAGGAGTACGGCATCACTTTTCCGATTCTCCTCGACGACGAAAAAGGCTACGTGGTCTCCAACGCCTACGGCCTGACCAGCGTGCCTACGATTTTTCTGATCGATACCGATGGTACCGTCAAGGTGAGTTCCATGGGCTTTGACAAGAACGACCTTGAAACAATTGCTGCGCATCTAGCCGAACGCAAAGAAATATCCCTGTCGCCGCTCTTCCGTCCCGACGAAGTTGTTCCCTCCAACAAACCGGGATGAAGCTCCAAAAATTAGGCCCGGTCGGGCCTGAAAGACTTTGTTGCGCGGCAGCGCGGCGGCTTATCTCGCACTGAACGCCGCGAAAGCGCTGCACTTTTTGGACTGAGAAGGACCTGCAGTAACAGGAGACTTGCAGAAAAAGAGGTTACAGAAGGAATTCAGGCCGCGCTGATTCGAGCGCACATCGAATTCATTCAAGTTCGAGCAATTGCTTCTTGTGTTTCGGCGGCCGTTTCCGCTTGTCGGGAATGACGCGCGTGACGGCCGGAGCAATTCCGGAATTTCGCGCCGCCCGCCGCGCCTCGGTGGCTTTGTCCAATACTTTTTTACGCCCTTTCATCCCAGCCTCACGCCGGGATTCTACCGGATTTAGAAATTGAAGGATACCTGCAGATCGATGACCCGGTTCGCCGTGGAAGAAGAAAATGGCCTGCCTGCGAGCCCATTCGATTCACCAAAAATCGGCGAGCTGAGGTTTCCGACTGGGTTGGAGACGTTAACATTATTGAAGACATTTCGCGCGTTAACGCCAAACGTCAAATTGTAACGATAATTCGACGGCGCACCCCCGAACATTCCACCGCCGTGGTCCCCTCCCCCACCGCCGCCGCGCGGTCCGCCTCCACCGCCGCCTCCGCCCGGGCCTCGGCCAAAAGTGCCGCCACGAGGGCCACCAGCTGCGGCCGATTCCTTCTTTGCACCGAAGCCAAAAGTTTTGCTCAGTCGCAAATTCAATGTGAAGCGGCCCGGACCTGTGGCGTCATTAACCGGAATGACGGATTCTCCAGGGAGAGTAACCAAATTGAAGCAGCCATACGGAGTGTCTTTCGAGCCGGCCGCGCCGGCAGAACAGGTTCCAGGCGCCGCGCGGGTGTTGAACGAGGCGTTTCCGTACAAATCCTGTCCGGTGGTGATATTGAACGGTGCGCCGGAACTGGCAATCATAAGAGGGCTCAAGCGAAAGTCGTACGGGAGGCCGATAGAGCCGCCGACAAAAACGCGGTGGCGAACATCGAAAGAAGCGCGGCCGAAGTCCTGCTGCAAATCAAAAGGATTCGAAGGGACGCTCGACGCACCTGAGGTATCGCTGTTGGCGTAGTTCAGGGTGTAGTAGCCGAACAGGGAGAGCTTCGTGCCCATTCGAATGCTGCTGTTAACGATCAACTGATTCTGCTTGAAAACGCCTTCGGATTGAAATTGGTAAAGAATTTGGCTGGGCGCCGGAGCAACGGTTGCCCCCGGGGGAATTGGATTGGCATTGATGAAGTTGGTAAAGAACTGATGATTGCCGCGCGCATTGAGATAGGTAACGGACAGATTGGCCGATTTCGTCAATTGCCGCTCTAGCGTTACGCCGGTTTGCATCGTGTAAGGAGTGCGCAGATTGGGATTGATTTGGTAAACCGACTGCGGAGAAGTGCCGGACGACGGAAACTGAGACGGCGGCACAGCCTGCGCGGGATCGAAAAATGTCGGACTCTGAACAAGGTATTGTTGCTGGATGACGCCATTCTGAAGTTGTTGCTGCAACACGAGATCCGAACCAAAACGGTCGTAGAAAATTCCATAACCGAGGCGAAGGACGGTCTTGGGGGATTTGTTTTTTCCGTTGGCATCGATTCCCCAAGCCAGGCCGATTCGCGGCGCAAAATCGGCGCGGTCACCAAGGTTGTTTTGTGTCTCGTAACGGAGGCCAGAACTAATGGTCACATTCGGCCTGATGCGCCAGTCATCCTGCAGGAAGACAGCTCCATCCGCCCAAGTCTCATCGGCGACGGCGCTTCCAGTGGTGTTGAAGTTCAGCGCATAGAAGCTGGCGCCGCCACCGCTCTGGGTGGGTGGATTCCCGGCAGAGATGGATTGTAGGGTCCGTTGATAGGCCACGAGGCCGGAAATCTGCGGGCAAGTACTCGGCGGATTGGGAATGTTACACCCGCTTACAGTTGGGTCGATGCGCGAGCCGAAGGAATACACGCCATTGAACCTGGCGTTGGATGAGTTCTCTTCTTTTGTGACGCGGACACGGCCGCCGTACTTAATGGAATGCTTGCCGAACGTCATATAAGTGATGTTCTGAAGCTCGTAGCGATTTTGCAGGTCGTTGTACAGACCCGAACTGTTGCCTCCACCGATGAACGCGCCTTGGATCTGGATCGTAGGAGCGGCGTTTAGTGGACTCTGATCATTGTTTTCGCGGACGAACTGAAAGCGAGTTTCGTTAATGGTTCTCGCACCGAGGGTCTGCGTATCGCTCATCTGGAGAGTGTGCTCAGTCTCCAGCGAATTGTAGCCAAGGGACGGCAGGCTAAAGGTCCCAATGCCGTTGCCGCTCTCGTTGTTGCGCCAATACTGATAACGAGCGGTGAGTGTATTTCCGGGAGCAACCTGATAATCGAAGCGCTGATTGAAATTTGTGCGCGTGCGAGGGTTCGGCACGGCGTCCGTGAATTGTGTGACTTGAAATGTCGCTGGATCAACGAAGGGTGTATTTACGACGTTTAGCTCATTGAGGTTGCGCCGTTCGATGTTGGTGAAGAAAGACGCCTTTTTGCCAATAGAACCCCCGAGATTGGCGCTGTACTGTGTGGAATCGTAACCGGGTTGCGGGGCCGAGCCTTCGAATGGATTGCGGGAATTGAAGGCGTTGGTGTTGCCAGTCACGAAAATCTGGCCGTGAAGCTGATCCGTTCCCGGTTTCGTCAAGATTTCAACCCGCCCGTACCCGAGTTTGTCGTATTCCGAGGAGAAGGGGTTCTGATTGATTCGAATCTCGCGGATAGAGGCTTTTGGCGGGAGCTGTCCGGCGGTGAAACCGTCAATGTAGATCTGGCCGCCATTCGGACCGGCAGAAGGACCAGCGAGAGCCTGAAGCTCGGATTGCAGCTCGTCGGGATCGTCGGAAAGCGCCTCAAGATCTTTGCCCTTCATAACCACAGTTCCAGCGTTATTCGAAGGATCGACATCCACTTTGGTTGAGGAATCGGAAACCTCCACTTTTTCCTCTTCGACCTGGATGACCAGCCCAATGTTCAACTGTTGCGTCTTTCCGTCGAGAATCTGGACATTTTCTTGCGTGAAAATGGCGAACCCCTTGGCGACCGCTTTCAGAGTGTACGTTCCGGGAACGAGTCCTTTGTATTCGTAGAAGCCGTCGCGATTGGTCGTGGTGTCCAGCGAGGCGCCGCCTGCGTCGGTCAGACGGACAGCAGCTTTTGCAATAACTCCACCTGACTGGTCGGTGACGATGCCATTCAGAGCGCCAGCGCTCGTCTGCGCACACAAATTTCCGGCGACGGAGAAAATCGATAGAAGAAAAACCGAACTCAGTAGAACAATTCGGACGAGCCAGAAACGCATCAAATCTCCTGAGTGAACGTGATTTGTATTGGGGCTGGACAGCATTACGGTGTGGCCGCTTCCCCGCTGGCCCCGGTGCCTAGGCTCCATGGCGAAAGGATTGTGGACGCGCTGCTCTTGGGAGAAGCCTCCAGAATAGGTTCCACTCCGCCAAGCAGAGTGATTACCGTGGGAACGCCGTTCGCTCCTCCCTCGGTGACCACGACCATGACGGCGTCGCCCTTCTGCAAGTCAGCCAGTGTCGCGGCTGGCATGCGGCTGATCGTCTGCTGCAAATCGCCAGAGCCTCCGCCTCCTCCGGACCTTCCCATCCCTCCGGACCCAGATCCGACGGAAGGCGGGCCATGGGGTTTCGTTGACGGTTCCGAGTTCGCGGCCGAGCTGGCTCCACCCGCACTTGTAGCTGTCGACGGTGCTTCGGCGGTAGTTCCTTTGAGGCGCGCGGCAATCCGCTGCCCCATGGGCGGGGGTAGTATACGCAACTGCGAGTCGCTTGTAATTTTCACGGTGACGGATTTCTTCAAGGCCACATCCTGGACAGTGATAGTGCCCGCGGATGCATCGAGCGCCGAAATGACGCCGGCGATATTTCGAAAGGTGCCGGAGACGATTTCATCGGCGGTAAATTCGGCGCCATCGGCACTGCGCGTGCCGCGGGCACGAAGCTGGTCGCCGGGTTTGATCTGATCGAGGGGAGCGGGTTTGGCGTCATCAAATTTCACGGACTCCGGTGCATAACGGCGCAGGATGGTGTCCTTGGAAAGGTGGATGGCAACAGTCTTCTTTTCGCCGGGAGAAGGCAGCGAAACGCTGATGGTGTTGCCGGCCGCATCGATGCTGGTGACCAATCCTCCGAGGCCGTGCCTCTGCCACTCTTCGCGCTCGCGGGACTGTTTTTCCGCGATGTCCGTCTTTTTCATGGCGATGACCGAGGCGGCAGCAACGGATTTACCGTCATCGGCAAGTTTGCCGCGCACAAGAATGCGGTCGCCGGGTTGGAGATCCGCCAACTGGATAGGCGTGGCGTCCTTCAAGTCCTTTTGGCCGGGCGCGATGCGAACGAGCCTTGCAGCGTCCTGGACTTCAACGATCACATCACTGCCCGCATCGGTGGTCAAAGTTATGGTATTCCCGGAAATCGACTTGATGGTTCCCACGGGTCGCGCTGCGGAAGAAGCCTGAGCAGTGGGCTGCTGCGCCGCCGGAGGCTGACTGGATTGATACCCGGCGGCATTTCCCGCGATCTGACTCAGCGAAATCGCCGCTGTTAAGAGGATTTGTTTGCGGGCAGGGCCATCGCCAAGCGGCATCTCGATACCTCATTCTTTTTTTCTACATTCTCGGATCTGATGGCAATCGGTTGGACCAATTCCCAAGCCACCCAGAGGCAGGATCCAAGTCATGGATTAGACGTTCCGTGGGGCAAATATCGTTTCACCGGAGCGCTTTTGCCCTTCGCAAATGCCAATGGCAAGCCTCCGTAGGCAGAATGCTTAAAGGCAGGACATGGCGGAAGCGTGTGGGAGTCGAATTTACCTGGAGCTGCTTCTTCAAGTATTTACGAGGAAGGCCTTGGGCTAATTTGGAAGGACTTACCGTCCTTCGGAACGGCTAATGCCGCCTTTTTGCCGCCTCGTTTCTTCATCCCACTCTTCTCATCGGAAAGACCATTTCAACGACTCGACTGTTGGCCTCCCGCATCGCATCAGTTTCCCCTCCGTCCAAGGAAAGCAACCTAGCCCCCTACTATCTAATAAGAGGCCCAGTTTTAGGAAAAACCTCTAGTCAAGTTCCCTGCCGCGGTTGTTCGGTTGTTCGAACAAAGTGATCCAGAGGGCCAAACAATGAGTAATACGCATCCAGAAAACGGTCCCGCTCGTATCGACTGATGGCTGGTTCAAGCGCTTCGCGCTGCTCGGAGTCCAGAACGTAATCGTACTCATGATCCAAATACAGCATCAACCCCTTGCCCTGCTCCCACAGATCCACTCGGAAGTCCTCGTTGTAGTCGTCGTAGTGCGCGACCATCTTCATCGAAGGGGCTCCTCCCATATAGGGGCGCGCGATGGGAGCGCCTCGCGGATCAAGGAAGTCCACAAATGCCTGGTCCTTGCGCACTTTCCTGATGCGCAAGCGATAGCCTGACTCGGAGACCCAGAAAACCAACGAATTGTTCAATGCCGGTGCGCAACATGATGCAGAAGGTGCTGAACGTGATGGTGGACCGGAGACAAGCCGTCGAGCCGCCTCCTTGAAAAAAGGGAACAAGATCCACGTCACTGCAGCACTATCATACTCCCCCAACTTCTCACGCCGGAACGGTGCTTGGCGCAACCGGGGCAAATGGGTCCCCAGAACCAAGTTACCTGGAACCGCGTTAATCAGGCAGGTGAAAAATGTCCCTGACAATTGGCCAATCAGGATGCTAAAAATACATTTGGTCCGACGACCAAAAGGACGATCCACCATGAAGAAACATCAGGTCATTTTGAGCACTGCCTTGCTCGTATTGTTCCTCGGAGTTCAGACGCCGCAATTCGCGCAGGATACATCCACAGGCCCTGCAAAACCTGACCAGGCACGGCACTGGGTCGCAATCAGTCTTCTGAGATCGATTAACACAGCCGAAGTAACCTACCGACACGAGAATGCCTCGTTCGCCATATGGCAGACCCTTTTATCGAGTCAGCCAAAATATTTTGACCAGTTCCTCGCGAGATATGGTTCGGAGCAAGCCAACCCACACTTCTCTGACGCGCCAGAAATCTTGTCAGGATGGAATCTGCGGCTGAATGTGCACTCTGATGGGCAAGGTTACGATATATTGCTGCGGGACATAACGGACGAGAAATGCGGCTATGCAGCTCTAACGGACGAAAGTGGCGTAATTCGACAGAGCAAAGCGATTGACTGCCAACTCTAAAAAGCTCACGGCATCCAAAATTCGTTACTACATGTCGTAACTCCTGGTTGCGTCGCGTAATCGGAAAGGTTCCTCATAGTACCGATACATGGTAGAAGTAGGCAGTGCGTTCGCGGGAGGGACTCCGCTCTCTTCAAAAAAAGGCGGTCTCCGGGGTATCGGCGCACACACCGTTCGTTTGTTGACACGCATTAGGAGTAGAGGGAATGGGCGACCAACTGGAGGAGCTCCGCAAATTGATCGGGCAACTGCAGAAACTCACCTATGAAGCAGTAAAGTCCGGCACGATGGCCGAACTTTCGGAGGAAGAACAGCTGTTTGCGCGGGCAATGCAGGAACACATGCACCTGAAGCACATTCACAACGCCCTCGAATTTGCGGACGTGCGGGAGGGAGCTCCCTATGAAGTCGAGTTTGAGGGCAATGTCGTGAGTCCCTTGGCCCATGTAGCCATGCATGCAGCTGTTAAAGGGCAGATTGAACAGGTGCCTGAAGT